>Ga0105046_10015693_pt1 | contig 11640 bp, 11 predicted proteins | sample MAT03_FD_78385 | JGI IMG/M metagenome (GOLD analysis project Ga0105046, IMG submission 78385) | Freshwater microbial communities from Lake Fryxell liftoff mats and glacier meltwater in Antarctica - MAT-03 (megahit assembly) | ecosystem: Environmental > Aquatic > Freshwater > Ice > Liftoff...
ACTTCCTGAAACTTGATAATTAAACTTTGGCATCACAGCACCTATTCCTGATTGAACTAGAGTGAAAATTTGTTGCATCAACCATAACAGTTGATTGCATAAAACTATGTAAAGATTGGGTAAATATCTATTGATACATAGTCCCTCGATCGAATCGATAGGTTTGTCCGCAGATCCGCCGGGTTGGTGTGGATATTGTGGCACAGTATTTACGGTGAATTATTGCGAATTTGGAGGTGAACCCATCCTAGAGCTTATTGAGAATGCTGCAAGATTTCAGCTCGATCGCACTTTCTACCGTATTTTTATTAAATCAGGTGGCTATTTGAGAACGTGAGTGAGTTCTCATCGACTTCTCATCGACTTTTCATTAGACATCTCGCATACTTAGGTTTTTGTCCAAGTAGGTCAAGGCGTAATACTAGATCTGCGTTAAATACCCCATTTGTAATTAACCGCTACGAAGAGCAGATGCGAGGATGGTTGAGTTATGCAGCCAAAGCACAGAGTATTGAACAGCAAGTTGAGGCGTACAAGCAGCTAAAGCGCCAACTTATCAATTATTGCGTTATCCCAATTCTCGATTTTGACAGGGAGGCGGTGCAAGAATTTCAGCGTCTTAAAAAATTGTATCCAAGACTAGGCGCAATGGATTTGAAAATTCCTTCAGTTGCACTGGTGAATCCAGCAGTTTTGTTGACCAAAAATAGTCACGATTTTGGACAAATAGGGGGTTTATTTATCGAAAATTGGACATAGCAATTTCTCAATCGCTAGCTGCTGTTTCCAATTTCTGTCCAATCCTCGGTTCAGTACCATTCAAAAGCCGCTGAATATTGCTCCGATGCCGCACAATTACAAACACACCACCCGCAATTCCAAACAATACATAAGCCAGCGGCTGATGTAAAGCAAACATCAATCCAGCAACGCTAATTGCTCCGATAATCGAACTTAAAGAGACAATTCGCGATACCGCAAATACTATCCCGAAAATTCCGAAAGTCCCCAAACCAACTGGCCAGTACAAACCAAGCAAAACTCCCAAACTCGTAGCCACAGATTTACCGCCGGTAAACCCCAGCCAGATTGATTTGCTGTGGCCCAAAACAGCAGAGAAACCCGCCAAAGTTGCCATCCAAGGGAGGACAGTTGCAGTATTTTCTAAACCTGCGGCGGTTGCTAGCTGCTGCGTAAAAGTAAGAGAATAAATGTAGCGGATTAGGACGATCGCACTTACCCCCTTCAACACATCCACCAGCAACACCCCCAACCCCGGCCACTTACCCAAAGTCCTCAGTACGTTAGTCGCACCCGTCGAACCCGAACCAACCTCTCGAATATCAATTCCTAGCATCCATTTCCCCAAGGCGTACCCAGTAGGAATCGAACCCAGCAGATAAGCTGCTATTAGCAATGCGCCATTTAAAATTATCCAGCTAGCCATTTTTTAATTTGAGATTTCGTGTACTTTTAAAACTTGCAACCTTTCCCCTAGCATAATTAGCAATTAGCAATTAGCAATTACCGATTAGCAATTACCAATTACCAATTACCAATTACCAAATCAAAAATCCTTAGCAGCCATCAAAGTTTGCGGATCGGCAGCAAATGCCAGCCACAGCGGGAATTGCAGGATTGACAAACTAATTAAATCCTCAGTTTCATCAATGACAATTAGCGGCAATTTGCCATCTTTCACCAGTCGATCGGCTTTTTGAGCCAAAGCTTCTGCAGACTCAAACATAATAATCCCCCTTTCCGGGCCAAAATCGCTGCGAGTAATGCCCAAACAGTCCTGCAAACCCCGGCGCCACTCTCCCAAACGTTCGGGACTGTTGGCGAGCACCAAAGTCCGCACCCGTCCACCGTAGACGCTTCTGAGTACAGAAATAATAGTCGAAGTAATCAAGATATTTTGCAAGCGCGAACCCATAGTTCGCAAAGCACCCCTTCCTCCTTGGGTGAAAAACCAGTTAGAAACTCGTTCCGCGTGGATGGGTTCAAAAGTGCGACGGAGTTGCCAAGGCGGCCCGTAGTAGTCGGGGAGAGTGCGGTATTGATCGAGGGTACGGCGAATTTGTTTGGCTTGTTCTTGAAATCCTTGTTCGGCAAATCTGGGATTTACTGTTGCTGAGGATTGAGACTCCTCAGCAGGAATTTGCTTGGGCGTCTCTTGCACCGGTGGCGTCAAATCTAAGAGTTCGGCGGTAGCGGCCAAATCCTGCAAACTGCCTACTAGATAGTCTTTGAAACCCTGGACTCGAATTGCTAAATCTTGGGAAACCCCGGCAAAAGTGGTTCGCATTTCCTTTTGAATTCGATCGCGCCGGCGTTCGAGTTTTTCTACTTCGATTTGCAGCGCTTGTTTGCGGTGATCTAGTTGAATCAAGCCGTCTTGTACCAAACGCCCGATCGATGCTTGAGCGGAGCCCAACGCTTCTATAGCATTAGCTTTGTCGGCTTCCAAGGCGGCAATTTTTTCTGTCAAAGCTTGTTCTTGCTGCTGCAATTCTTTGTCTCTCTCTGCCAACTGTTCGGTAACATTTTCTGGGATGGGCGTTACCGTTTCTGCGGTTGCTGTTGGCTGCGAGTCTGTTGGAGGCTGGATTTGATCGATCGGACTTTCTGAGGAGCGATCGTCGGTATTGGGCGGAATTTGGGCAAGCGCGCCTGCTTCGTCCACGAATTGGGCGATTTCGGCATCTTCCTCGCCCAGCGGGTCTGTTTCTGGCGGGAGTTGAGCTTGCAGCTCATTTTCGTCGATCCACAAATCCCGTGTTTGAGATAGAAGTTGGTACTCCGTCTCATTCACGGGTAAATTGACTTCGCCGTCACCGCTTGGCGCGGCTGGTTGTGCTTGCGGTTTTTGAGTTGGAGATTCGTCTGAATTCATGGGAAATTTTGTTCGGCGTGGGGCACGGAAAAGTTAAAAATTTAAAATTAACAACTTTTTTAGTCTTGACGGGGACAGCGCTGTTCTAAGCAGGTCTGTAGCATTTTACGATCGAACAGAACCGGCAGAAAGTGAATGCTGTTAATTTCTTTGAAATAGAACAAAATCGGCACAGCGGGCCAAAATATCCGCCAATTTTGCCATTCTCGGTAAGGAAAGCGGCGGATTAATTTGGACGATCGATAAATGTCCAAATCTGTTGGGGTAAATTGTAGCCGGATGGTGGCGGCTTGGTACATCAGAAACAAGCCGAACAGCGAAAGCGGCAAACCCGCCCACTTCTGCACGAACAGCAGCGGTACGGCCGCCAGTACCAAAACTAGGGGAATCGCATAACTCGGAGCAAGTTCGATCGTATTTGTCGGCGCAGTCGAAGAGGCAGTTGTAGTCACGGTTTTAAATCAAGGGTAGTAAACGAATGTTGCCAATTATTCATATTTTATCTTTTTCCTAGCTTACAAGCCTTTGAGTACGCTAGAGCCCGTCCCCTGAAACATCACCCAAGTCATGAAAAAGTTCACAATAAAAATAGCCAGTAAAGCCGTCACCACGGCCGTAGTAGTCGATTGACCGACGCCTTTTGCCCCGCCGGTGGTGGTCAAACCCCAGCTAGTGCCGATTACAGCAATCAAACCACCGAATACAAAAGCCTTAATTGCCGCGCTGCAAATATCCCACAGACTCAGGAAATTGCGGACTGATTCTAAAAACACGCTTTGAGAGATGCCGTACATCGTGGTAGCAATCAGCAGTCCGCCGGCGATGCCGGTGACGAGACACATGATGGTTAAAATTGGCAGCATCAAGCAGCAAGCAAGGACGCGGGGAATTACTAAATAGTCGATCGGGTCTGTTCTGAGCATCAGCAGGGCATCTATCTGCTCTGTGACCTGCATCGTGCCGATTTCCGCCGCAAAAGCCGAACCAACCCGTCCAGTCACGATCACGGCTGTTAAGACGGGGCCGAGTTCGCGAGTCAAAGACAAAGCCAAAACGCCACCGACGACATTGCCGGCCCCGAGGTTAATAAATTCCCTCGCTACCTGAATAGTAAATACCATGCCGACAAAACCCGCAGTCAGCAAAGCAATCAGCAGAGATTCCGGGCCGACTGCGGCCATTTGATCGAGGGTGTTACGGCGGTGAATTTTGCCCTTCAGCAAGTGCAGCATGACTTGGCCGCCCAATAAAATTGCTGCCAGCAACCGCTGACTCCACAAACGGAGGCTCGAAGATGTAGTGGTGCTCAAAGGATTTCGACTCTAGAACAACTGCCAAAAATGAAATCTATGTACAAATCTTAAACAACTTTCTTCTCTAAGATTTAAGATTTCTGACAGAACCGGCCACAGAGGGCGATCGCTGCCTATCGTAGAAAAGGACAAGTTTTGTTTGCTTGTACCTTTCGGCAGTTTAGCTGAATTTACTGACTCTTATGAGCATTTTTCCCAATTTTCTTCGCTCTCTACTGCTGACCAGCCTGTTGAGCTTTGTCGCCCCCTTATTGTTAATCGGCGCGGGATTGACTAGCTTTTCGCTGCTCGGCTTTGTGCCTGCTCTCCAAGGAGTTGGTCGTTCTGGAGAAGACCTAATTTTGCAGTTTTTAGCTACTTTCGGCAGCGGCTGTCCACTCCAGGGCTTTTTCGTCATTGGTCTAACGTTTGGTTTGGTGGGTGCTTTGTTTGATACCTACGCTTCTTATCAGCATTCGCGGTGGGGTTAATCGAACCTTCGATTTTAGATTTTAGATGGGAATTCCTCGATCGAATCTAAAATCTAAAATTGCTGCGTTCGGGTTGGATCGGATACCCGCACCTGGGATGATTTTACAATACCGATCGCGAATGTTCGGAAATGCGATCGGTCTTTTTGCGGAAAACCGAATCCCCCAGTTTCGGGAGCTAGAATATATTAAATACAAGTTGAGTCAAGTGTTTCTCAACCCCTAAAAACTTCAGATAGTCGAGGTATTAGTTATGGCACTTATTCGTTGGGAATCTTTGCGATAAATGGACTCCTTGCAGCGAGAAATGAATCGGTTGTTTGATAGCTTGACTCCGGCAACCGATCGCGCATCTAACGGTGTTGCTTTTGTACCCGCCGCCGAACTCGATGAAACTCCCGAAGCCATCCACCTTAAGTTAGAAATTCCGGGCATGGAAGCTAAGGATTTGGACGTACAAGTAACCGCAGAAGCTGTTGCTATCAGCGGCGAACGCCGTCATTCGATTTTAGATTTTAGATTTTAGATTTTGGAGGCGACCCCACGGATAAATTCGGGGGCTTGAGGATTTTAGATTTTAGATTTTGGATTGATTCCACGGATAAATCCGGGGGCTTGTACCATCAAGAAATTCTTGGTCAGGAAACTAAGAGTGAAGATAAAGGCATAACTCGCTCTGAATTCCGTTACGGTTCCTTCCGCCGCGTGATTCCCCTACCCGCACGGGTTCAAAATAACAGCGTAGAAGCTGAGTACAAAAATGGAGTTTTGCACCTGAATTTGCCCAAAGCGGAAGCGGAAAAGAACCGCGTGGTGAAAGTGCAACTCGGCTAATAAATAATTGTTGGATAATTGCTGATAGGGCGTGCGGTGCGCGCCCTATTTGTTTTGACGGTGCGCGGTTCCGATTCTCCAACCGTGCTAAACTCAAATCAGCAATGGTTGGTGAGGAGACTTGCGTGCCGAGTCAGGGAGTTGGAGGAAATGGAACTGCATCGGAATTTGGAGACTTAACTGGAATGACTCGCCAAGCAGTCGATGACTTTTTGCGCGGATTGGGTGCTAAGGTAAAAAGTTCTTCAGGAAATTATGTTGAATACAAATTTTCTGACAAATCAAAAGTCATAATCCGTACTAATAGTGAAGTTGTTCGCCTGCCAGCAGCGCAATATGGCTCCGATGGTAGAAGAATAAATAGGGGTTTGCGTCTTGACAAAGATGGTAGCGTGCTCTACACATGCGATGAATTTGGTAATCAAATTCCTGGTACGCACATTACGGGAGAAAAAGTGAGTAATTAATATGCCAGATGACTACAACTTGCTGAATTTAGGTGGATTTACATCCCTCGTGCAAAATGTCAATGTATCTTTATGGGGGAATGAAGTATTGCTGGAATGTATCTACGATCCTACAGGCGATCGATTGCCTTACTCTTTAGTTTTCCAAGACTGTCGAGAAATCATGTGGGAAGTACATGACGAAGAAGAGGTAAAAGAGCCTGAAGCTGATTTGATTGGCATTCATTTGGGTGAAGACGCGCACCGGAAAGCAGCTTTAATCCATACGGATATTTTTGAAATTTCAATTCTGTATGGCAGTTTCAGTATTCATAAGGGAGAGGATTTAAATTCCGCATTAGGAGAATTAGAAACAGAGGTTCTAATATCTGAACCCCAAGCAGTCTTGTAGCAATTTAAATGAGTGATTGGAAGGACGATTATAACTTGCTTGGCTTGGGTGGATTGACCTCTTTAGTCACAAATGTCAAGGTATCTTTGTGGGGAAACGAAGTATTAATCGAATGCGTCTACAATCCTGAAGAAAGATTGCCGTATGTGCTGGCATTCAAAGATTGTCGCGACATCATCTGGACTGTACACCATGAAGAGGAAGTTGGCGAACAGGAAGCTGAATTTTTGGGTATTTCTTTGGGCGAGTCGGCTCACCGCAAGCCTGCGGTGATCACTACAGACATCTTTGAAATTTCAATTTTGTACGACAGTTTTAGGATTCACAAGGAAGAAAACCTAAATCCTGAAATAGCGCAGATTTAGAAACAGAGGTTTTGGTATCACAAGCGCAAGCAGTCTTGTAGCAGTTTACTAATTTACTAATTTACGAATTCCCAATTATCAGCATTTTCAAAAAAGACAGTAGGTATTGTTGCCCGCATCAGTTTAGGATACTTAATAGAACTTTTTTTGCCAGATGAGGTAAAACACAATGCCTGATATTGTTGATATTGCCGTAGGTGCGGGTTCGTTCCAAACCCTCGTAACAGCCGTGCAAGTAGCTAATTTAGTAGACGCGCTCAAAAGTCCGGGTCCTTTTACTGTCTTTGCACCCACTGACGATGCTTTTGCGAAATTGCCGCCGGGAACTATCACAACCCTAGTGCAGAACGTTCCCCAACTGACCAGGATTTTGATGTTTCATGTCGTCTCCGGCAAGTTTATGAAGGCTGATTTGGCCAAACTCGGTTTTGTTACTTCCTTGGAAGGTTCGCCGATTAAAATTGATTGTTCTGAGGGTTTTGAGGTGAAAAATGCTACAGTTGTCGCTGCGGATATCGAAGCTGACAACGGCGTGATCCATGTGATCGATAACGTGATTTTAATGGGATAATTTCGCCGTCTAATCTCGCTGCGGGAGCAAACCAGGTGCCTTGCGGTGCCGCTTTGCTCCCGATCGCGCGCTTGTTTTTTAGCGGTTGAAGGTAATTTCAATATAAAAAAGTTGTTTTTTCGGCGGATGTATTTTAAGATGATTGTTTGAAAAAGTTTAAAAATCAATAATTATAATACAAGCAAACCAGTTTGGTGAGCACTATGCAAATCCTAGCCGCCAGCCTCAAAGCAAAAGTCCGCCAGCGTACCTTGGAACTGCAAGTTCTCAACGAACTTACTGCAAAAGTTCAAGCCGCTCTCAGTGCTGATGAAATTTGGTCTGCGTGTCTGGCACATCTCGATCGCCTCATTCCCACACAGGCGATCGCCATTTTGACGCTACCGGACGATCAAATATACCTGGAACACTTACAGCCGTTACGTCCTAGCACCAAAGCCGAAATGGAAGGGCGCTTGCAAGCTGCTCGCGCTGAATGGCTTGCTGGCAATCGGGACTGGGCGCACAACATCACTCCGCCACCAATTGCTCAGTTTCAGTCGGTCTTGATGGCACCAGCCAACCTGGATGAAAATGAAGAATTGTTGGGAGTATTTTTCATTGGTGCAGAGCAGGCAACTGCTTTTAATTTGGAACACCTTTGTTTGCTCCACACTGTAGCTCAAATTTGTGCAAAACAATTAATAGTTTTAGCACGTCAAACGACCAGTATCAAGGATAAATTTCCAAATAATTTTGCTCTGGATTCGGAAAGTCAAGAACTATTGTTGCGGGCTGTAATGGACGAGGCCCCGGACAGAGTTTTTGCGAAAGATAGAAACTTTAGATACATTTTTGTAAATCAAAGTTTTGCTGAATATGTGGGGAAAAATGTTGAGGAAATTATCGGCAAAGATGATATTGAATTAGGGTTTTCAGCCGAATTAGTATTTGGCGATCGCAACGGCCAAATTAGGGGCATCCGCGAGGAAGATCGAGCTGTGCTGGCTGGGGAGAGGGTTCGCAATCCCAACCAGGCGATCCTCTTTGAAGGTGGCAAACAGCACATCTTTGACACGCAAAAAGTGCCACTGTGCGATGCAGAGGGTAATATATTTGGGGTTTTGGGTTTTTCTAGAGAGATTGGTCAATTGCAGGCCACAGATGAAGCCAGGAATCAAAGCCAAGCCAAACTGCAAAAAATTACTGCTAGCGTACCCGGTACGGTATATCAAATTGACTTGCTTCCAGACGGCTCGATGGCTTTCTCGTTTGTGAGCGCGGGCTGCCGAGAATTGTATGAAATAGAACCAGAGGCTGCTCAGCAGGATTTTAATGTAATTGTTGACATGATTCATCCCGAAGATCGAGATGATTTTCTCAACTCTGTGACGCTTTCTGCTGAAAATTTGCAGCCTTGGCGGTGGGAAGGAAAAATTGTCACTCCGTCAGGAAAACTTAAATGGGTGCAAGGAGCTTCCCAGCCAGAATTTCAAGCATCGGGGGAGATAGTTTACTATGGCTTGTTCACGGATATTAGCGCCCGGAAACAAGCTGAACGGAAGCTGCAACTTTATCAACAAATCTTTTTGAAATCCAACGCTGCGATCGCGATATTAGACCCCCAAGGCTATTACTTAGAAACAAATCAAGCTCACACGGCTTTGCTGGGTCACAGCGCGTCAAAATTGTGGGGAAAAACGCCTGCAACTCACATGGGAGAACAGGCATTTATGTCTGTGCTGCAAAGTTTGGCAGAAACAGGGAGTTACCGAGGCGAAAAGACCTGTATTAAGGCTGTGCAAGAAGGAACAGTTGAGGTGGAGGTTTCGGCTTTTGCGGTTTTAAATGATGCTGGGGATGTAGTTTGCTACGTAAGTGTCAAAAGGGACATCACCGAACGCAAGCGAGCTGAGGAAAAACTCAAACTTTACCGACAAATATTTTTAAACTCCAATGATGCGATCGTCATTATCGATGGTGATGGGTTTTTCCTCGAACAAAATCGTGCTCACGAAACGCTTCTAGAATACACAGACGCGGAATTAGAAGCAGAAGCTTCGCCGCTGGTTGCGGGGAGCGCTTTTCGGCAATTGCCCAAAGTTTAGCGAAAACAGGAAGTTTTCGGGGCGAAATTACTAACTGCACTAAAAAAGGTCAGACGCTGGCGATCGACGTTGCGGCATACTCTGTGATTAACAACGCCGACGATGTAATTTGTCACGTCTGCGTCAAGCGCGACATTACCGAACGCAAAAAAGGAGAAGAAGAACGGCAAAAATTTGTGTCGCTGATTGAAAACAGCAGCGATTTTATCGGTATGGCTAACCTGAAAGGCAAAACACTGTTTGTCAACGAAGCCGGACGAAAACTGGTGGGTGTAGAGAATCTTTCGGCAGTGCTTTATACGGAGATATGGGATTATATTGGGCCCTATTTTCAACAGAAATTCAGTCAAGAGATTTTACCAACAATTATCAGTCATGGCCAGTGGCAAGGCGAAGGTCAAATGCAGCACTTGGGCAGCGGACAACCCATTGATGTTGTGATGAATGCTTTTCTGGTCAAGCACCCTCAAACCACCGAACCGCTGTGCTTTGCTGCGGTAATTCGCGATGTCACCGAACGCAAGCAAGCTGAGAGAATGCTGCGGGAACAAGCAGAACGGGAACGGCTGGTTTCGGCGATCGCCCAGCGAGTCCGCCAGTCTCTCAACCTGACTCAAACTCTGAGCACTGCTGTACAAGAAGTGCAGCAGTTGCTGGTAACTGACCGCACGGTAATTTATCGTTTTGAGTCCGAGGAAACAGCGGTTGTTGTTGTGGAATCTGTAGGGGATGATTGGATGCCACTGCTGGGCAGAGAAGTTCCAATGACATCCTTTGGGGAAAGTTATGTATCCCTGTACAGCGCAGGACAAATTCAAGCAATTGCAGATATTTATACTGCCAGTTTGAGTGAAAAACACCGAGATTTACTGGCTAGTTTACAGGTAAGGGCTAATTTAGTTGTACCAATTTTTATAGGCGATGAAAGTCAGGAGTTGGCAACAGAATATTTGCCGAAAATTCCCCGAATTGGCTCCCATGGAAGGAGTTTGGAAACGAGTCAAAATCGGTTGTGGGGATTGCTGATTGCCCATCAGTGCAGAGCTCCGCGCGTTTGGACTGATTCTGAGGTGGATTTACTAGGAAGGTTGAGCGTGCAGTTGGCGATCGCCATTCAGCAATCTACTCTTTTTGAACAAGCGCAGCAGGCCCGAGAAGCAGCCCTAGAAGCGTCTCGAATGAAGTCGTTATTTTTAGCAAATATGAGTCACGAAATCCGTACTCCGATGAATGGAGTGATGGGGATGACTGATTTGCTGCTGAAAACGAATCTTACTCCCGAACAGATTGACTTTGTGCAGACGCTGAAACTCAGCGGTCAAAATTTACTCTCCATCATTAACGATATTCTGGATCTCTCCAAACTGGAAGCAGGAGAAATGCGCTTAGAAATACTAGAATTTAACCTCAGTATCTGTATGAATGAAGTGCTGGATTTGTTGGCAACTCCCGCACAAGAAAAAGGTATAGAAGTGGTGGCACTGATTGACAGCGAGGTGCCGCTGCAAATTAAAGGCGATGCAGCGCGGTTGCGGCAAATACTCACTAATTTGATCAACAATGCTATTAAGTTTACAGAAGCAGGAGAAGTGGTAATTGAGGTTGCTGATGCTAGTAATCCTGGGTTATTGGCAGCCAGCGATAATCAGAAAATTTTAGAGAATATCGAACCGTTAAAAATAGAAAATAATGACTCGATGCTCCTGCTGTTTAAAGTCACAGATACAGGAATTGGGATTGCTCCCGAAGACAAAAAAAAGCTGTTTCAATCTTTTACTCAAGTTGATGCCTCTACGACAAGAAAATATGGTGGCACAGGTTTGGGGCTGGCTATTTCTAAGGAGTTGGTGGAGTTAATGGGTGGGCAAATCGGTGTGGAAAGTACCCCTGGCCAAGGCTCGACTTTTTGGTTTACTGTGCCGACAGTTAAGGAAAATTTAACTGCTGTCGGGACAGCGTGCGAAGTAAATTTGGAAACGGTGCTGGCGGGGCGAAAAATGTTAGTTGCGAGCGACAAGCCGACAGTGCGAAAAGTGTTAGTGAGAATGGCTGTTGTGTGGGGAATGGAGGTTGAGGAGGTTGAGAACGGTTGGATGACGATCGCATCTCTGTACAAAGCTGTCAGCGTTAATTCCCCTTACGATATCGTTTTGGTTGATATTCAGTTGCCGGAAATGGTGGCGGGAAGTCTCGAAGGCTTGAGGATTTCTGAGCCTGCAATGCAGCAGACAAAGTGGGTGGTGCTG
>Ga0105046_10015698_pt1 | contig 11638 bp, 10 predicted proteins | sample MAT03_FD_78385 | JGI IMG/M metagenome (GOLD analysis project Ga0105046, IMG submission 78385) | Freshwater microbial communities from Lake Fryxell liftoff mats and glacier meltwater in Antarctica - MAT-03 (megahit assembly) | ecosystem: Environmental > Aquatic > Freshwater > Ice > Liftoff...
CCGCCAAACGAGCCGGAAGCGTCACCGCCCGGAGCGAACAACGAACGACGAAATCTCCGGGCGCTGACGCTTCCGGCTCGGGGGAATCCACTGTCAGCCGGGGGCTCAGGCCAACGTCTTCGACTTCACTCGTCCGGAGTTCGAGCCGCTGCTGAAATTCTTGCGAGGGTTTGCGGGGTGACGCGGCAGAGGGGGCGAGCTGTCGGTGAATCTGCATCGTGATGCGTCAATCCACAAAGCCAACGAAACAGCCCCGGTGTTGGTCGACCAACGCCGGGGCTGAGTTCTCTGAGGGGGACGGCACTCGACGCTTACTTCTTGTCCAGTTCCTTCTTGATGGCTGCGACCACTTCTTCGGAGTCGGGTTCCGTCGGGGGCTTGAAGCGGGCTGCGACTTGGCCATCGCGCCCAATCAGGAACTTTTCGAAGTTCCAGGCGATCTCGCCTTTGTATTTCGGGTTGGTGTCGGCTCCAGTCAGGAACTTGTAGAGCGGGGCAGCTGTGGCTCCGTTCACGTCAATCTTGGAAAACATGTCAAAGGTCACGTCGTACTTTGACTCACAGAACTTCTTGATTTCCTCGGCGGAACCGGGCTCTTGTGCTCCAAACTGGTTGCAGGGGAAGCCGAGGACAACGAGGCCGTCTTTCTCATAGATCTTCTGCAAATTCTGCAGCGGTTTGTACTGCCCGGTCAGTCCGCACTGGCTGGCGACGTTCACGATCAATACCACCTTGCCTTTGTACTTCTCGGCGAGGTTCACATCCTTGCCATCCAGGCTCTTGACGGTGAAATTCAGGGCAGCAGGCACAGCAACCTCTTTCTTATCGTCGGCAGGCATGACCGAAGCCAGACCACACAGCAACAACGCAGCAGCAGCAATACGCTTCATGGTGAAGTGTCCTCAAACCGGAGGGAGATGGGGTGGGATGGCCTGTCTCGCGGCACGCCAAGCGTGATTCTATCCGCGTCGAGGCTCCGAACCAAATCAAGTGGGCTGGAGCGGTCTGAAAAGTGAGTGCGGCTCCCTTGTCGGTGTGTCGAATCATCGGGATTCAACATGGGGTCGCGGAGTCTCGGAGAAGGGTCGAGGGCGGAAGGCCGCGTGTGGCTCGAACGATGGCCGAACTTTGATCGGCAGGTCTCAGAATGACGCTTTAGAATGGGCTGTTTCGAAACCACGGACGGTCGTCTCAAGCAAGTGTCACTCTTCACTCGACTGGTGTTCTCCGTGTCTCCGTACCTCGGTGGTCGCTATCATGTCTCTACCGATCTTTCCTGACACGCCCGTTCAGTCGAAACCACCGATCTCGATCCCTACCTCCCCGCCCACGTTGCGACACTGCCGCTATGCTCACACCTGATCCGCACGCAATCGACTTCCTCTCCGGCCTGCAGCTTGATCTGGGGCGCGCCGAGCGGTGCGGATTTCCGGAGGTGATCTACGGGCCGGGAAAGTCGATTGAGAACGTAATCGAGGCCTTTGACCACTTGACCCAAAACGGTCAAGCAGCGTTCATCACGAGAACGACCGATGCCCAGGCCGCCGCTCTGTGCGAGCGGTTCCCGCGAGTGATTCACAATGTTCTCGCAAAAACGGTCCGACTGATGCCTGTGGGAAGCGAGTCACCCAATGCGGGCCGAGTTTGGGTCGTTACCGCCGGAACCAGTGATCGACCGGTCGCCGAAGAGGCGCTCGAAACGCTGCGCTGGATGCGGGTCGAAAGCGATCTCATTATGGATATCGGCGTCGCCGGGCCACAGCGATTGCTCAAGCAAGTGCCGCGTTTGCGAGAGGCCGACGCTCTCGTTGTGGTCGCCGGCATGGAGGGGGCTCTGCCATCAGTCGTCGGCGGCTGGGTCAGTTGCCCAGTTTTTGCGGTGCCGACAAGCGTCGGGTATGGCGCGTCATTCCAAGGTTTGGCCGCACTGTTGGGCATGCTGAACAGCTGCGCCGCGAACATCGCCGTGGTGAACATTGATGCTGGTTTTAAGGCAGGCTATCTGGCGGGGCTCGTGGCTCGCCGGACCGGCCGGAGTCATTCCGCGGGTTCCGTTGGGATTTCCGGAACTCCTTCAGACGCGGGTTGAACTTCCTCTTCAAAAGAGGCGGCTTCGATACCGGGGACGTCGCCGACGCGCTCCAGTGCGGACAGGTCCGGCTGCCACTTTCCGAGCGTGGCAATGTCCTTCGAGATGATGTAGTCCGAAAATCGGTGAACGGTCTCTTTGGTTCCCGAGGCATCAATGAGGCGAGTGGCCCGAGTTCGAAAGGACGCGGGATCGATGACGATTTGGGCGCTGCGATAGAGCATCGAATCCGTCCCGCTCCGAGGGGTGCCATGGAGGATGACAGCCAACTTGTCGTCGGCCACCAATTCCCATTTGTAGTTCGCCCGCAGCTCCTTCTCCTGGAGTCCGACCACCATCGGGAGCGTACTTTGTGGCGCAATCAGTGTTTGCCAGATGGCATCGAATGAACCGCTGCAGAGGAATTCACGAGCGGAACCGGGGAGAGCGTGGACTTCGTATCGCTGGTCGGGAACATCGACCTGGGTCAGGTTTCCATCGCTCCACAGGAGCAGCGTCTCCTGGCTTGGAAGCTGGACGTACCGCTCGCCTGTGAGACCAATTCTGGAACTGTCCGTCGCCAGTTTCGAAGTGGGCCGGAAGTGATATATCCCTTGATACGGAGCGCAATAAGTGAACGCTCCCGCCGCATGGGATTCGACCTCGGTCGCCGAGTCGTAGTCGATACGCCGGAAATTTGCCCGCACCGCATTGGCCGATTTCGAGGCAGCGATCCAACGGGTGATGACCTCAGAGATTCGAGCGCTGCTGGCGGATGAGGCAGGCTTTGAGTCTCCCTCGGGATTGAACGAAGCACGCACGATTCCATTGTCTGTGGCGATCGATTCCCGAGCGGCAATCTGCATGATCTCCGTCCGTTCCAAATCACGGACATCATGCGTCACTTTGCCGATCACGACCGACTCGGGCTGTCCGTCGGATCCGATCGTAATTCGCAAGCTCGGCAGAAACTGCCGCTCGGCGGGATCGGTGGGAATCGCTTCGAGTTCGCGTTGACTGCAAAAACTCCAGGTAAAACGCTCCTGCAGAGTGTCCTCTCGCAAGGGCCCGAGGAATGATTGCAGCGTCCGGACCGTCAAGCCATCTCGGCCGCGATCCTCACTGGTCGCTTCCCAGGACCTCAGTACGGAAGCGACCTGTGGATCCGCGTCCGCTGCGTCCAAGCGAGCCGCTGCTCCGAGTCCGAGTGCCAGAATTCCAAGCCATTTCTCAAATCGTCGATCCATGACGCTGCGCATCCCAGGAGGCGAGAACCCGAGCTCCGAATGGTGCCAGGTGAGTACTCGGAGGGAGTGTTAGCAAAACGCGGCGAGCGGAGAAAGAGGATTTTCGGAGGAAGAAGTTGTCAGTTGGCAGTTGTCAGTTGACAGTTGTCAGGCAGCGAGCTGGACACCCTGCATTTCTCCGAGACCAGCAGGCTTGGCGAAGCAGGGTGTGGTGCCTTAAGCTTGAGATTCTTCACTGAACTGGGCTCAAGTCTGCCCAGAGGCGTCCGCTCTCAATCCTTTCTTTCGCTGGGATCGCGTTATGCGCGCGCTGGCAGTCCGTCCTGGGATCAAACATTCCGCCCACATCGCCGAGCTTCCAGAACCGACACTGGACAGTCTGCCCGGTGGACGGGGCGTGCTGGTTCGCACACTCCAAGTGGGAGTTGACGCCACGGATATGGAGATCAATGAGGCCCTGTATGGCCGCGCGCCCGAGGGGTTTCAGTTCCTGGTCTTGGGCCATGAAGTCTTGGGGGTCGTCGAGGCGGTGGGGCCCGAGGTCACACATGTCGTCCCGGGGGATTTTTGCACCTGCACAGTGCGTCGACCCGGACCGACGATTTATGACCTCATCGGCCGCAACGACATCACGGGGCACGAAGAGTACTACGAACGCGGGATCAACCTGCGACACGGGTATATGACCGAACGCTGGGTCGATGATGCCGAGTTCGTCGTTAAGGTGCCGCCGGGGCTTAAGCATCTTGGCGTCCTGTCCGAACCGGCCAGCGTCTGTGCCAAGGCGATCGAGCAGGCGTACCTCGCTCAGCAGCGGTTGCAGGTGTGGGAACCGAAACGGGCCTTCGTCATGGGAGCCGGGCAGATCGGGCTGCTGACGACCTTGATGTTGAGGCTGAGGGGATTGCAGGTCTTCACGATCGCCCGTTCGCCGAATCCGGGACTCAAAGAGGAGATCTGTAAGGGGTACGGAGCCGACTATGTCAGTACGCAACAAACCTCGCTCGATGAACTCGTGAAGCGAGTTGGCAAGCCCGACTTGATCGTCGAAGCCACAGGATCAAGCCGCGTCGCGTTCGACTGCATGCGCATTCTCAACATCAACGGGGCCCTCGTCTGGACCAGCGTCACCGGCGGGGCCAAGACCGTCGAAGTCCCCGGCGATGTCATCAACCTGGAGTGGGTGCTCGGCAACAAGCTGCTGGTCGGTTCGGTGAACGGCAACCGCCACCACTTCGCCCAGGGCTTGGCCGATCTCGCCCTCGGGGAAGTGATGTTCCCCGGCGTAACCTCGCGCATCCTCACCACCCCCGTCGATGGCTTCAGCGACCCGCAGAAGATCATGGACCTGCTGGGGGATTCGAATCATCTGAAGGTATATGTGAATATCGGCAAGTGACCGCTGGAACTCGTCACTCGTCACTCGTCACTCGTCACTTGTCACTCGTCACTTGTCACTTGTCACTTGTCACTTGTCACTTGTCACTTGTCACTTGTCACTTGTCACTTGTCACTCGCCGCAGGCCACCCAGGCATGTGGGTCACCGGCCTGCGGACTCTCGATGGACATGATCGGAGCGTCTCTGTGTCTGAAGGCCCAGCTGTAGCAATGGACTTCCCCACAGCCCTCTCGCAAGATGCCGTAAGGGACCGAGGAACGAACGGCGGCGGTCGCGGCGTGGCCCAGTTGGCTTGCAAGCAGCGGCGGCGAAGTCGCAGGGGAATCCTTCACCCATATCGACTCCGTTAGAGAGCGTGCCTCCCCGGCCTGCGGCCCCCAAAAGTTGCAAGCAACCTGGGCCACCCCGCCAGCTGTCAGGGCCGAGGGTGACCCCTTGACCGTCAGGTCCTTGATCACCGGTACAGAGTCTCCATCCGTCAACTCTTTACCGATGGCATCCTTCCCGACTCGTGCTGCAGCACGGGCTGCGAACGCGTTGCCACTCCACAGATGCTGACATTCCGGGCAGACAAACTGGCGACCGTTTATAAAGGCAGACTCGGACTTGCACTGAGGACAAGGCGGCACGACGTCCTTGGGGTTCACTTTCAATCATCAGTGCGTCGCAGTCCGCAGGAGTTCAGCCGGACGGATACGACTTCTCCCGACCCGATTCGACCTCATCGAGTCTTGGGGTGCCAGACGCCCTTGGCAAAATGAGATCGTGGCTCCCATCGGACGTGCCCGTGCCCCTCCTTTGTCCCGGCAGGGACGCCCGAAACAAGCCCACCGTTTCCACGGTAAGACGCAGAGCGGAAATGGCAGGGAAATCTCAGCTGAGGTCTGAAGGCACTTCCCGTCCGAGTGAACGTGTCCTAGACTTGGCGGCGTTGAGGTCGGCGGCACCATGGCTCCCTAGGCCATTCGTGAAGTCGGGTCATCGACAATCGACTGAGGAATGGCTCGCCACTGAGATAAGGGGACACCCGTGCAGATCCAGATTGCCTGTCGTCATGGACACATCCGTGATGAAGTTCGTGAAGTGATTTCCCAGAAGTCCAGCAAACTCTTGACGTATTTCGAGCGGGTGACTGCGATTGTGGTGACCATCGATTTGAAGGTGGCTGACCATGTGAAAGTGGAAATTCAGGTCGACGCCGAACACAAACATGACTTCGTGGCCTCGCACGAGGCCGCCGAAGTGATTGCGGCCTTCGATCAGGCGTTGCACAAGATGGAACATCAGATCACGAAGTACAAAGAAAAGCTCCAGGACCATCGCCGCGACCTTCCGCTGAACGAATATGCGAAAGATGATGCGACGGCCTAATCGGATCAGAACTGGAAATGCGGAGGAATTTCTCCGCGTGAATGTTGGCGGGAGGGCCGATTCCCACCTAAGATGGGCTCTTCGGCCAGAATCTGGTGTGTGACTCTGAGAGTCCTTGGGGATTCCCAGAGACGGTCCGATACGTCCCCTGTCGGGCATGAAACGGAACTCGTTCTCCGGCTTGGGTTTCGAGTGAGGAATGGCGATGAAACTGACGGACATCGTGGCGGCTGACGCCGTGATTACAGATCTCAAGGCCACGACGAAAGACGAGGCCATTCGCGAGATCGTGAATTCGCTCCGCGCTGCGGGCAAGGTGGCACCGGAACATACAGACGCAATCATTTCCGCGATCATGAAGCGGGAAGAGCTGGGATCGACCGGAATCGGTCGCGGCGTCGCAGTTCCTCACACCAAACACACTTCGGTCGATTCGATCGTGGCAACGGTGGCTCTTTCGGTGAACGGCCTGGATTTTGCTGCACTCGATGGAGAAGTCGTACACATCATCTTTCTGTTGATCTCTCCTCCGGATCGTCCGGGAGAGCATCTCCGGGGGCTGGAGACGATCACTCGCCACCTGAAGAGTGATGACTTCTGCAGTTTCCTGCGGCAGTCGAAGACCCAGGAACATGTGATGGACCTGCTCCGCGAAGGGGACGAGAGGCAATTTTGAACCTGAACCCGCTGGGGGTTCAGCTGTCTCTCTGGGGTGTGTGGTGTCGTTTGCACCATTTCCGACGATTATCGAAGATGCGTGCGTTCTAGAGAGGAATGCCCGATTTTCGATCATAAACCCTCAGGAGAGTGTCGTGTTCACCTTAACCAGAGGAGGGAAGCCAGCCATGCCAGTCGCTACCGGCTCGGACTCCTTGGAACTCAACAACAGCAATCCACTCCCCACAGAATCGACTTTGGTTCGTCGGGAAGTGCTTGTCAAAAATGCCAACGGGTTGCATTTGCTGCCTTGTTCGCTGATTGCGCGCGCTGTGAAAGAGTTTGATGGAACGGTGAAGTTGATTCGTGGATCGCAGTCGGCAAATGCCAAGTCCGTGATGGACGTGATTCAGTTGGGGGCGGTTTCTGGCACGGAACTGATCGTGGAAGTCGAGGGGCGTGGAGCGGAAAGCGTGATGGACCGGCTCGAGCAGCTGTTCGCTGATGAGTTCATGACTGATCGATGATGCATAAAGGCCGGTAATAGTGCCGGTTGGATTGCCCTGTCGGAGACTGGCTCTCCGCAGTTGCCGGAGAGACAGATGCTGGTGAAACGTGGGATCGCGGTCAGTCCAGGTGTGGCGAGTGCGCCCGCACTGGTCCTGGGCCGCGATTTTTTTTCCGTCTCACGCAAGACCATTCGGCCAGACGCCGTCAAAGCGGAAATTGCCCGCTTTCACAAGGCGGTGAAAGAGACGTGCGAGGAAATCTCCACTCATGCCGACGAAGCGGCCGCTCGATTGGGTGACAAGTACGGGGCGATCTTCCAGGCCCATCTGGAGTTGGCCCAGGATCCGCTCGTATTGAGCGAGATCGAGGATCTGGTCACGAAACAGTTCCGGTCTGCGGAATCAGCTGTGCAGGCCGTCCTGCAGAAACAAGCCCGCACACTGGAATCCTTGGATAATCCTTACCTCAAAGAGCGTGCAGCTGACCTGTACGATCTGGAACGTGGCCTGCTTCGCCACTTGTCGGGCCAGCTAGCCAACAGTCCGCTCGTGCTGACAGAACCGGTCATTATTCTGGCTCACAATCTCACTCCGAGTCAGACAGCTCTCCTCGATCCCAAATTTGTCAAAGCATTTGCCACCGAGGTCGGTGGACCCACCAGCCATACAGCGATCTTGGCAGGAGCGCTGGAAATTCCGGCGGTCGTCGGCCTCGGAAGCTTCCTACATCAGGTGAGCGGCGGTGAGGTCGTGATCGTCGACGGCGATGACGGCAGTGTCATCGTCTCCCCGGATGCCAATGCCATCCTGGTCGCGGAGCGTTCGGACCGTATCCAGCGGTCGAAGGACCGGCGGTTGGTGAAGCTCAGCGAGAAGGACTGCTACACGGAAGATCGTGTCCGCGTCCCGATCTTCGGCAACATCGAATTCCCACACGAAGCACTCCATTGTCGAGAGCGCGGGGCGGAGGGGATTGGCCTGTACCGGACCGAATTCCTGTACATGAATCGCGAGGATGAGCCGACAGAAGAGGATCACTACGCCGCATATTTGCAGGTGGTGCAGACCTTTCCAGACCGACCCGTCGTAATCCGTACGCTCGATCTGGGGGCCGACAAGGTGCCCGGAATGATGGCGAGCATCTTCAGCGATTTCGCCAATCCAGAGCTCGGACTGCGAAGTATTCGCGTCAGCCTCCATGATAAGGAGCGGTTCAAAATCCAGCTGCGAGCGATTCTACGGGTCGCCGTCTATGGGGATGTCCGCGTGATGTTCCCGCTGATTTCGTCATTGGGCGAGCTGCGCGAGGCGAAAAGCGTTCTCCGCGATGTGGCCGAGGACTTGCAAGAAAGCGGAATCCCTCACCGGGCGGATTTGCCCGTCGGCATGATGGTGGAAGTTCCCTCAGCAGCCTTGATGGCTCCGGAGTTCGCGAAAGAGGTCGCCTTCTTCTCCATCGGCACGAACGATCTAATACAGTACACTCTGGCAGCTGATCGTTCCGATCCGGCGGTCGCGCGGTACTACAACTCCGCGGACCCAGCGATCCTCCGAACGATCAAGATGGTGGCCGATGCTGCGGCAAAGGCCAAAATCAGTGTGACAATCTGTGGCCAGATGTGTTCTGACCCGCGGTTTGTGCCATTGTTCATCGGCTTGGGTGTCGAGCGACTCAGCTTGACCCCGCAGGCCATTCCCGAAATCAAGGATCTCATCCGGCGTCTCTCCACCCGCAAGGCGTGGGAAATTGCCGTCAGAGCCTCTGAAATGGACCTGGCTCGTGAAATCGACCAGTACCTTCTCGGAGAAGTGAAAAAACTGTTGGCCCCGTCGGAGGAGGAGGAATGAGCCTCGCAGCTTATCCCCCCTTGGCTGGCGAGCCATTTCGAATTCAGTGTTCGCGAACAGTCATTGCGAACAGTCATTGCGAACAGAGTGCTCGTGATTGAAACCCGCGTGAATCGAAACCCGTTTCCTCTTGCCCCTCTCTCATCAGGTTGCTTTTCAACCTGCCGGGGAGAGAGTGTGACTGGACAGGGCATTCCGCTGGGTACGAATTGCATTCCGGATATTTCCCGACAGACCAAAACTCACCTCGGTGCGGTTCACAATGAACCTCATCGGTTTGACTCGGCTCAACCGCCATTTTCGCGGGAATCCGGGTTTGGTGGTGACTCTTTAGACGCGACAGCCTGTTTTGGGCCTCGTGCATCTGAGTCTGCTCATCGAGGAATTTTCCGGGGAGTTTTCGAAGTCGGGGGGAATGTTGCTGAGGATCGGACATCCGGTCACAGAGACATCTCCGCTCTCGGAATGCACAAGCAATCTGTTCGCCTTTCCCCTCGAAAGGCAGCCCATGAAAAAAGAGATGTTGATCAATGTGATCCAGCCGGAGGAATGCCGGATAGCGATCGTGGAAGACGGAGTTCTGGAGGAGCTCTATGTCGAACGCTCTAGCCAAGAGCTGATCGTCGGGAACATATATAAGGGCCGTGTCGTCAACATCGAGTCGAGCATCCAGGCGGTGTTCGTCGATTTTGGCATCGGTCGCAATGGATTCCTGCACGTCAGTGATGTCGAACACCAGTATTACAAGCATCTCGTACCCGAGCAGGAACGGCCGGGGCGTGGCCGGGAGAAAATCAACGAGCGCAGCATGCGCCTCAAGCCTCCGATCCAGGATATCTTCCAGCGCGGCAGCGAAGTCCTGATTCAAGTCATCAAGGAAGGGATCGGCACCAAGGGGCCGACGCTGTCCACGTATGTCAGCATTCCCGGACGCTACTTGGTCCTGATGCCTGGGCTTCAGCGGTTGGGCGTCAGCCGAAAGATCGAGGATGAAGACGTCCGCCGCCGACTGCGCCAAAGCCTCCGCGAGATCGTTCCGCCCGAGGGCTTGGGGTTCATCGTCCGCACAGCCGGGGTCGATCGCTCGACGCAGGATCTGCACCGCGACATGAATTACCTGCTCCGTCTCTGGAAAACGCTGGTCAAGCGGCTGGAGAAGATGGAAGGCCCCGGCGTGATCTACGAAGAGTCCGACATGATCACCCGGACAATTCGGGATATCTACACCGGCGATATCGAGTCGATTCAGATCGACGAGTCGGCCGCCCTCGACCGCGCGCGAGAGTTCATGAACGTCGTCATGCCCCGACACGTCGATCGCATCCAGCTCTACGAAGGCCGCGAACCGATCTTCCAAAAGTACAAGATCGAAGAAGAGATCAGCCGCATCCAGAGCCGCCGTGTGCCGCTGCCCGCTGGGGGTTCGCTGGTGATCGACCAGACCGAAGCCCTGGTGGCCATCGACGTGAACAGCGGGAACTTTCGTAACGCCGACTCCGATGCGGAAAAGAACGCATACCAGGTCAACATGGCTGCAGCCGGCGAAATCGCCCGGCAGATCCGGCTTCGCGACCTCGGCGGGGTGATCGTCAACGACTTCATCGATATGCGGGATGAACGTCATCGCCGCAGCGTCGAACGCAAGCTCTGCGAGTGCCTGGAACGCGACCGCGCCAGAACGAAAGTTCTGCGGATCAGCCCATTCGGATTGATCGAAATGACGCGGCAGCGGATTCGCCCCTCCCTTCGGCGAAGCATCTACGAGGACTGCCCGTGTTGCCGAGGTGTCGGCCAGGTGAAGACGACCGAGAGCATGGCGATCGAGGTGATGCGGACACTGATGTCCAAGGCCAATCATCGCGATGTGGCCCGTATTCAGGTCGAGGTCCAAGCCCGCGTGGCCGAATACCTGATTAGCAAGAAGCGGCGTGAAATCATTGATCTGGAAGAGAAGTACGACGTTCTGGTGAACATCGTCCCCGCCGTCAACAGCGGGCCGGATCACATGCAGATCAAGTGTTTGAACGACATCGGGGCCGAGGTCACAATTCTTCCGCCCGGAGACTCGTACAAAAAGCGTTGATCTGCTACATTCTTGCGTTCCGTTTTGGTCCGGTTCGGGCCAAAACGGAAGCACATTACTCAACGCCTTGTGCGGCAGTGGTTTACACCACCCGCCCAAGCCTCGGGGATCGACTGAGATGTTCGCGATTATCCAAACTGACGGCCGCCAGATCCGCGTTTCCGAGGGAGACCTCCTCGATATCGATCTGCGGGAATCGGGCAATGCCTCCGGGACATTGACCTTCGATCAGGTGTTGCTGGCCAACGCCGGTGCCGCCAGCGTGATCGGCTTCCCCGTAATTTCGGGAGCCACGGTCACCGCCGAAATTGTGATCCCCTTGAAGAAGGGTGAGAAGCTGGAGATTCAAAAGCTCCGCCGCCGTCACAATTCCCGCCGCCACACCGGCCATCGCCAGAAGTATACCCGCATCAAGATCACTGGCATCTCGATCCCCGGCCTGAAAAAGGCCGAGA
>Ga0105046_10015700_pt1 | contig 11637 bp, 9 predicted proteins | sample MAT03_FD_78385 | JGI IMG/M metagenome (GOLD analysis project Ga0105046, IMG submission 78385) | Freshwater microbial communities from Lake Fryxell liftoff mats and glacier meltwater in Antarctica - MAT-03 (megahit assembly) | ecosystem: Environmental > Aquatic > Freshwater > Ice > Liftoff...
CGTGCCGTAGCCGAGATACTCGTAACTCTCCAGCGTCGTGCCGCCATCGGTGATCGAACTCAGCCGAGAAATGTCGGCATTCAGGCCGCTGGCGTAGTTGGAGGTGATGACCCGGCCGTTCGGATACGTGATCGACGTGAGCCGATTGTGGTGGGTCGAACCCGACGGAGCGAACGACCAGGCGTACTGCACCTTCGGCGAGGTGCCCATATTGACAGCACCGCCCACGGCCTGCCATTCGGTGAGCAGGTTGCCCAGGCCGTCGAACTCGCGTTGGATTTGATTGACCACGCTGCCACTCGTCGAGGCGTCGTAGCTGGTTAGCTTGTAAGCGTTGCCCTGAGTATCGTACTCCGTTTCGATCCGCCTTACTGCGCCATCCACGCCGGAACCGAGTGTTGTGACTGCATCAAATGCATAATGTCTCCTTATCCGGTCCCCGTCGGCGTCAATGTGCGATGCTGCCGGCGATCAGGCCGGGAAATAAATGAGAATCAACGAGACCTGACCCCTTAGATTTCCCCGGCTTACATAGTGCCGCCCATCATGGAGCAGGTGCCTTTTTTCCTCAAAAAGCTGCTTTTCCGCACGATTGCACTTCCCGAATGCCGATGACCAGACTATTATTCTCAACATAGTGAACTTTATATCGGGCTGAGGTGTCCTGCTTGTTTCTTCGGGCAGTAAGGATTACAAATGAGTCCCGGTATTGATCACTAGCGAGGTGGGGTTCATGCTCGGCAAGATCCTGGGTGGGTCGATCGTGGTCTATGTGCTGGGCGCGGCCATCTGGCTCGCGGTCGGGGGCATCGTCCGCGAGAAGGCCCCGACTGAGTTGCTGAACGTAGCCTGCGATCCCACTCGCGAACTTTGGCGAGACGTCAACGATAAGTTCATCGCCGACTACGAGGCGAAGACCGGCATCAAGCTCACGATCAAGATGTCCCACGGTGGCTCGGCGAGCCAGGCTCGCTCCGTGATTGATGGGCTCGAGGCCGACGTGGTGACACTTGGCCTCTGGTCGGACACGAGTGCCGTACACAAACGTGGCCTGATCGAGGATGACTGGGTGGATCGGTTGCCGCACCGTGCCCTACCCTACTACTCGACGATCGTGTTCGTCGTTCGCAAGGGGAACCCGAAGAACATCCACGATTGGCACGACATCATTCAACCGGGGATCGAGATCATCACGCCGAATCCGAAAACTTCGGGCAACGGCAAACTCAGCTTCCTGGCGGCATGGGGTGCGGAACTTCGAAAGACCAAGTCCGAGGAAGCGGCCCTCGCGTTCGTGAAGGAAATGTACAAGCACGTAAAGGTCATGGATTCCGGCGCGCGGGGAGCGACAACGACGTTTGCTCAGCGAGGAATCGGCCACGTACATATCACCTGGGAGAACGAGGCCTTTTTGGAAGTACAAGAAGCGGCTGGCGAACTTGAGATCGTTTATCCATCGGTCAGCATTCGTGCAGAGCCACCGGTTGCCGTGGTTGATGTGAATGCTCGCCGGAAGGGGACAAAGCCGGCAGCGGACGCTTACATGAGATTCATGTACACGGATCAGGCCCAGGACATTGTGGCCAAGCACCACTACCGGCCATCCGATCCGAAGGCTTTTGAGCGGAATCGCCGGTATTTTCCGGGCCTGCCGAACGAAAACTTGTTCCCGATTTTGGAGATTGCGGCCGACTGGGACACGGCCAACGAACGTTTCTTCACGGAGGGCGGAGTGTTCGACCAGATCATGTCGCGTACGAAGTAGAGAGAGTTTTTCATACGAAGGTGCTGTCATGCTTGTAACTGTGCTAAAACCCGATCGCGAAGCCCTATTGGCCCGCCTGGCGACGACCGCGTACCAGGTCGCTCTTCGCCATGGCTTCAAGGGCTCGTTCGCGGATCTCGAACTGGAACTTTGGCACGAGTTGCGGCAGGCGTGTAAGAACGTGGACTTTGTCATGGAAGGCGATAACTAATGGCGTCGGTCAATCGACGGGTGTTGCCGGGGTTCTCGCTGAGCCTGGGCTACACCGTTACTTATCTGAGCCTGCTGGTTCTGATTCCACTCGGGGCCTGTTTTCTGAAAGCGTCGTCGCTGTCGCTCTCGGAATTCTGGGCGGCCGTGTGGACCGACCAGGCTCGTGCCGCCTATCGGACCACCTTCGGCTGCGCGCTGGTTGCCGCAGCCATCAACGTGGTCCTTGGCTTGATCGTCGGCTGGACATTGGTCCGGTACGATTTTCCGCTCAAGCGGATGTTCGATGCGCTTGTGGACCTGCCGTTCGCATTGCCGACGGCTGTCGCGGGGATGGTTTATGCCACCCTCTACGTCGAGAACGGCTGGCTCGGGCAGTTCCTGGTACCGATGGGCATTCAGGTCGCGCACACCAAGCTCGGCATCGTCATGGTGCTGGTTTTCACGGGCTTTCCATTCGTGGTGCGTACCGTGCAGCCGGTTCTGGAAGCCCTCGACGCGGAGACGGAGGAAGCAGCGTCGATCCTCGGGGCCAATCGCTTTCAGACATTCATGAGGGTGATATTGCCGACCTTGCTTCCCGCGATTGTGACCGGTTTCGCCTTGGCTTTTGCCCGGGCCGTCGGCGAGTACGGCTCCGTGATTTTCATCTCCGGCAACGTGCGATTCGAAACCGAGATCGCGCCGATGCTAATTGTCTCGCGGTTGGAAGAGTTCTCCTACCGTGAAGCGACGGCCATCGCCGTGGTTCTGCTCACCGCTTCGTTCGTGCTCCTGGCCCTGATTAACGTGCTCGAAAAATGGAGCAAGCGTCATGGCTGATGCGATTGAAAACGAAACACAGACACCTGCACCGTTTCGACGCTCGCGGGAAGACCACTGGCTGGTTCGCGGTGGGCTGACTTTGGCGACGCTTGCGATCATCGGCTTGCTGATCGTCGTGCCGGTGGTCAACGTGTTTTCCCAGGCCTTGTCGAAAGGGCTCGGCACATATTGGCACAATCTGACCGGCGACGCGGACACTCGGCACGCGATCCTGCTCACCTTGACCGTGGCACCGGTAGCCGTGGCGATGAACTTGGTCTTCGGCGTCGCGGCCGCGTGGTGCATCGCCCGCTTCCAGTTTCGTGGCCGCACGTTGTTGATCACGCTCATCGATTTGCCTTTCTCCGTCTCGCCGGTTGTTGCCGGGCTTGTGTTCGTCTTGCTATTCGGTGCCCAAGGGTATTTCGGCCCCTGGCTGCGGGAGCACGGCTATCAAGTGATTTTCGCCACACCCGCACTTGTACTGGCGACTGCATTCGTGACCTTTCCGTTCGTGGCTCGTGAGTTGATACCGGTGCTAGAAGCGATCGGCCCGGACGAGGAACTGGCGGCCCGAAGCCTGGGGGCCAGCGGTTGGCAGATGTTCTGGCGGATCACGCTGCCAAACATCAAGTGGGGCGTGCTCTATGGCGTGATTCTTTGCAACGCCCGAGCCATGGGTGAATTCGGTGCCGTCTACGTCGTTTCCGGCCGCATCACCGGTCAAACGGACACCGTTCCGTTGCGAGTCGAAAAGCTCTTCCAGGACTACAACACGCCCGCCTCGTTTGCACTGGCTTCGGTGTTAACCCTCCTTGCGTTGGTGACATTGTTTGTGAAGGTGGGTATCGAGCGACATGCTCGGCCGAAGGTGGAGAAGAAGGAGTAGCACTGCGAGGCAGAACGAGCGGGCAGCTCAATCGTCATCTTCCATGATCATCTTGCAAGCCACTTCCCAAGGTACGCAAGAATTCGGATCAGTGCGACACTCGTGGATACGCCTCTCGATCTCCGTGCCCCACTCCTCATCGTCATCGTAGTCGGCCAAATCGTCGAGCGACTCCAGTAGCCTTGCCGCCAACTTCCCCCGAAGTTCTAGTGGAAGCTTCAGTGCTTCGCTTAGAATCTGCTCGCTATCGAGTTGCATGGCAATTCTCCGGTGACCTGGGAATCTGCGCTCGAGAGTTCACGTTGTACTCTCATTGCCTTTCCCTTTATACCTGCTCAGCCGTCCTTTGTTCGCTACTTTCGCAAATTGACTCAAGTTGTTACCAACATGTAGCTTGCGATCCAGGTAACGCCAAATCTTTCGGTGTTCGTGTCATTTTTCCGCATACTCCCCTTTCCAATTGCCGATAAAAAACTATCTTGATGAACATAGTTAACATTGTGCTGACTTAGTTTGTCGGTTTAGTAATAAATCGGTGGCCCTCGACTGCCAGGCAGGGAAACATGAGCATCCGTATCGAGAACGTTTCCAAGACCTTCAACGGGTTCCAGGCTCTCGACAATGTGAGCCTGGACATTCCGGAAGGCGAGCTATTCGCGCTGCTTGGACCATCGGGTTCCGGGAAGACGACGCTGTTGCGAATCATTGCCGGGCTCGACTTTGCGGACTCGGGTTCGGTTCACGCCTTCGACGACAACGTGACCAACCAAAGTGCCCGCGACCGCAACGTGGGTTTCGTGTTTCAGCACTACGCCCTCTTTCGGCACATGAGCGTTTTCGAAAACGTTGCTTTCGGTCTTCGAGTACGTGGCTGGAAGAACAATGTCGTTCGCGAACGCGTCATGGAATTGCTCTCGCTTGTGAAGCTCGAAAGTCTGGAGTCTCGCTATCCTTCGCAGCTTTCCGGTGGGCAGCGACAACGCGCGGCACTGGCCCGGGCCCTCGCGGCTCGGCCACGCGTGCTGCTCCTGGATGAACCGTTCGGCGCTCTCGATGCCCGCGTTCGGGCCGACCTTCGACAGTGGCTTCGCCGTCTGCACGACGAAGTTCGCGTTACGACGATCTTCGTCACGCACGATCAGGAGGAAGCCTTTGAAGTCTCCGATCGCGTGGTCGTGATGAATAAGGGGCAGGTCGAACAAGAAGGGACGCTGGCCGAGGTTTTCGATTATCCCGCGACGCCGTTCATTTTGGATTTCCTGGGCCAAGTGAACGTGTTCCATGGCCGGCTGCACGAGGGAAAGGCTTTTGTCGGCGGGCTGGAGCTGGATTGTCTGGGCGACGCACGCCACAATTCGGGCCCCGCCCGCGTGTATGTTCGCCCGCACGATTTGGACATTGAAACAACAGCCAGCGGCAACGGTCAACTTTCGGCCCGCGTGATGCAGGTGAACCCGGCGGGGTCGATCACCCGCGTTCAGGTGCAGGTGCCCGCGATGGATATGGAGTTGAGCGTGGAGTTGTCGCGAGACCGCTCGACCGCGTTGAGTTTGAAGAAGGGGGACAACGTGTTCGTTGCGCCCCGCAAGGTGCGCGTGTTCGGCCCCGCGCCCGATTACTCGATTTAGGCCGATTACAGTTTGATTGTTTCCCTCAGTTTCAGGCCTCCAAAGAGGTCCGAGAGAAAGGTACGTACCTTGAATCGCACGAAAAACCGACGAGGCTTCACCCTCATCGAATTGCTGGTCGTGATCGCCATTATCGCGATCCTGATCGGTCTTCTTCTGCCTGCCGTGCAGAAAGTCCGTGAGGCCGCCAACCGCATGAAGTGCTCGAACAACATGAAGCAATTGGGGATCGCGACCCACAATTTCAACGACACGAATGGGTTCTTGCCTGGGAACATTCGTCCAAGTGCCATCGGCACCGTCCGCGTTCGCTGGACGACATACCTATTGCCCTTCTTCGAGCAGGACAACATTTTCCGCATTTACAATCCGAACGTGAACTGGTCCGATCCTGCCAACAGTACAGCGGTGCGAACTCGGCTCAAGACCATGGAATGCCCATCCGTTCCGAATCCTGCCCGGTTTGACGCAGCACCAGACGACGGTTGGGCGAATACCGTTCAGGGGGCCACCGGCGACTACTCGGGAATCTACGGAACGCAGGCGACCGCTCCTTACGGCCTGCCGGGAATTCTTTCCAAGACCGATCAGGTTCGCTTGACCGACGTGACGGATGGACTGTCGAACACGATCCATCTTGTGGAATCGGCAGGCAAGCCTGACCTCTACTCGAACGGTAAACTTGTCTCTCCAGCCGCCGGCCAAAACCGCATCAACGGCGGCGGCTGGTCCCGTCCGGCAAGCGACATTGTCTATCAAGTGAATGCGATCAACACGCAGAACGGCTTCATTCTGAACGGCTACCCCGATGCCACCTTCGGCACCGATCCAACCGGCCAGATTTATAGCTTCCACACTGGCGGCACCAATGTTCTGTTGGGCGATGGCTCGGTCCGGTTTCTTCGGAGCGGCATCAGTTCTTCGGCCCTGCAAGCGTTGATCACGCGAGCCGGTGGCGAAGTGACCCCGACCGATTTCTAAGCTGAGGAGGTCGCGACGAAGTGCACGTGGTGACATAAAGGCGATCACGAAAGCACGAAAGTACGAAAGCACGAAAAACGCATCACGTGTTCTTATTTCGTGTTTTCGTACTTTCGTGTTTTCGTGATCTGCATTTTGGAATCGCATTGCCGCTCGCTTGAACCTCCCCCTTCATCCATATCCTGGAAGCAAAGCCTTTCTCACGGCGGCTACAGGCATGTTGACACTTGAAAAATACTCCATCGGCATCGGCGATCGGTTTGCTCATCAGGCCCAGGCACAGCTTCGTGCTTGCCAACTCGCCCTCACCCACGGCGTTGAAGTCATCCCGGTTTGGAACAAGTCGAATCGCGAGCATCTGATCATCGGCTCCGAGCCAACGACCACGAGGATCGCCGCTGACGAGGCCGTTCGCAAACTTGGCTGGACCAAACCATATCATCTGGATGCCGATCACATTCGCCTCGACACGGTCGATCGTTTTCTGTCGCCCTGCGATTTCTTCACCATTGACGTGGCTGATTCGATTGGGCACCCCGCTGATCCCGCCACCGTGAGGTCGTTTGTCAATCGCCATGCTGACCTGATTGGCGAAGTTCGCATCCCCCGTATTACGCAGCCTTTCTCGATCACTCGGACGGAGGTCGAGCGGGTTGCCAACAATTACCTGAAGGCCGTGCAGGATGCAGGAGCCATCTATCGCAAGATCGTCGCGGCCAAGGGGGCCGGCAACATCATCACCGAAGTTTCGATGGACGAAACCGACAGCCCGCAAACTCCGCCCGAGTTGTTGCTCATGCTTGCCGCCCTCGCTGATGAGGGTGTTCCCGTTCAAACCATCGCGCCCAAGTTCACGGGCCGATTCAACAAGGGCGTCGATTACGTCGGTGATCTGGCACAGTTTGAAAAGGAATTCCGCGAGGATCTGGCCGTGATCGCCTTCGCGATTGGCAAGTTCGGCCTGCCCGCGAATCTCAAGCTCAGCGTTCATTCCGGCAGCGACAAGTTCTCGATCTACGAGCCAATTCGCCGGGCGATCAAAGAGTTCGGCGCAGGCTTGCATCTCAAAACGGCGGGAACAACCTGGCTTGAAGAAGTGATCGGGCTTGCCGAAGCAGGAGGCGAAGGGCTGGATCTCGCGAAGGAGATTTACATCAAAGCCCTGAAGAAGAAGGACGAACTCTGTGCCCCATATGCGAGCGTGATCGACATCGATTCTAAAAAACTCCCCTCGCCCGAAATCGTCTCCGACTGGTCGGCGGAACAGTTTATAGCTGCGTTGCGGCACGATCCTAAGAATCCCGCGTTCAACATGCACTTGCGCCAGTTGATCCACGTCGGCTTCAAGGTCGCCGCCCAGATGGGGGATCACTATCTGGCGATGCTCAAAACTTGCGAGACATCGATTTCGCGTAACGTGACTGGCAACTTGTACGAGCGACATTTGAAGCCCTTGTTCGTTGGATAGAAAATGCAATTTGCTCGACTAGTGGCGGTAAGTAAAGTTTCATTCCCCCCCAGTGTCAGGGCCAGCGCACATTAAAATGTATTTAGCGTGACTTCGGTCAAGGAGTCGGTGTTGTAGCAGCAGCGGCTCGTCGATCGCGAAATCGTCGATCGACAACTGCTCCAACGCCAGTGTCGCGTCGGCCGTTGGCGAGGTCGCTCTTCGTGGTGAAGCGGTTCCGATATATGGAGTGCGGCGGGTTTCACGCCGCTTTCCTTTGTTTCGGGTCACACAAAGAAAGAAAGCAGTGTCAAAGCCCCCGCAATCCAAAGCCCTTCCTGTCTACTTCGTAACCTTCGTGTCCTTCGTGGAGAATGTCTTCTTTGAATCTCACTGCCTCGTCAAAAACGCGAACAGGTCGGCGAGGTCTTCTGGCTTGATCCCCTTCAACAGGCCGTCCGGCATCAGCGACTTCATGCTGGGTGTACGTGATTCGATGTCTGGACCCGCAATCCGTTTGGTTTCGCCGGTGCCGAGTTGCACGAGCAAGGCTTCGCGCGAATCGTAGGTGATTAGGCCGCTGATTCGCTTGTTATCCTTGGTTTCGATGTTGGTCACGCGATAGATCGGGGCGACATCGCGGCTCGGGTTCAGGATGGCCGTCAGCAGATCGTCGCGTGACAGCCGTTTGCCCGAGCCGGCCAGACCGGGGCCGAGGCGGGTTGATCCGGCATGGCAGGCCTGACAGCCGAGCCGGTCGAACACCTTGATTCCGCGTGCCACGTTGCCGGTTCCCCAGTCGATGTTCACTGCCATCTTTCGAATGGCCGCCTCGTCCTCGCTCGCCGTCGTCAGCCGTTTCGCTTCGGCCGGATGCGTCTTGTCGAACCACGCGAATAGCGGCTGATAGGTTTCGCCGAGTGGCGTATTCGTTTCCTCGATGGCAAACGCCTGGCCCGTTTGCCGATTCACCAGAGCGATCAGTTGGTTGCGAATGCCCTTTTCTTTTGGGTCCGACAGTGCTTGCCGCAATCGCGCGAATAACGGCACCAGGTTCTTGGGCGACGGATCGCGAGGTAACGTTTCCAGGGCGATCAAAGACACCGCCCCCTCCTGCCCTGTTTCCAGTGCCTCCAGGAATTTGGCCCGATCGACTTCTTCAGGCTTAGCCGCAAGCGGCTTGATGATTGCATCGCGTACGGATCGGTCGGCCCAGCGGGAACGCAGCAGCGGACGGATTTCTTCAGCCGGCAAAGTGGCCAGTAATTGCACCAACTCGCCGCTCAACGGAAACTCGGGGTTATCGCGAACGGCCTCGAAGAATCGCCCGGCTGCTGCTCGCTTGGCTTCGAGGCGAAGTTGCGAAGCGATCAACACGTGCCCAGGAGCGACCAGCTTTTCATGGGCCACCAGCAACTTGTCCAGCCCCGGATGCGTCCGGAGCAATTCGATTACCAGTTCGCGAAGGCGTAAGGGCCAGTTGGATTCGACGCGGAGGTCGCGACGTTCGAGTTTGGCATCGAGCGAAAGCAAAGCGTCGGCGACTTGCTGAGATTGTGCTTGAGTTCGCGGGGAAGACAGCCGTGAGAGCACGATCAGATAGTGGAAGTCCCAGGTTGGGTGTGTGTCGGGAGCGATCTGTGCGAGAATTTTCCCGATTGAAGCAGGGTCATCGTCTTCCAGCATCGCCAGCAGTCGGCTCGCTTCGATGTTGAGGCGTTCATCCTTAGACGGAAACATTCCACGAATGTGATTCAAGGCTTCGTGGGTGAGCAATCGTTCGTAACCGGGCTTGCGATTAAGGCTTGCTTTTAAGCTGTAGGCAGCCCACAACTCGACGGAAGGAGAGTTGATATTCCAATCCTCCTGCAGAAGCATCATCGATCGAACTGCATTCATTCGCTCCGTCGCAGAGTTGGCCATCTCAAGACACGCGAGAACATCGTGTAACGTCGGGCTCTCTCGCGGTGAGAATTTTTCTGGCCAGGAACGTGATACACACATAGCAGCCCGGCTTCGGAATTCCTTTTGACCAATCACCATTAGCTCCAAATATCGTACCTCACGTTCTCGAAGTAACCCGGCGACACGCGATGAGGCTAAGCGAACTCTGACGTCGGAATCACCAAGACAGTCCCTGAGCACGCCAAAGTTGATCAACCTTTTGCTCTCGGTCGCAACTAATTGATGTCCGATGCTCAGCAGAGCCTCACAGCGCACTCGCGGCGATTCGTCGCCGCACAGATCCCACAACGAATCGTGTGCAGTATTGGCGTAGTACGTCTTTAGGATGCGTGCTAGGAGCGTTCGCAACAATTCAGAACGGCTCTTGAGGATGGTTTGCACGATAGCCGTAGTCAGCGCCCTGTTTTGCTTCATATCGTGAATCTCGATCGCTCGTATCCGGCGCTGTTCTGGCTCTCGCTCGTTTACAATTACGCTTTCGAGGTCCCCACTCGCGATTCCCTCCGCCAGCGGCATCCATTTCGCCATCGACCACGCCTCGAGCGGTTGCGGTGCATCAAGAACCTTGTCGATGTCGTTTTCCGGCTCGGCTCGTGGAATCACATGGTTCTTGCCATCAACCAGGTATTCAATGCGATACACCGATCCTCGTGTGCCACGCCCTCCGATGCTGATGAAGAGCGAACCATCCGGAGCAACTCTCGCGGCCGTCGGTGCGAAGCCGTTCGTTCCAGTTGGTTCCAGGAAAAGTTCGGGCTTGATTTGCTTGTAGCTTGAACCTTCGGGAATCAGCGGCAAATAGTGAATCTTGCCGAAGGTCCAGTCGAGCAGGAACACGCCACCGCGATAGTGGGCCGGGAACTGCGTGTGTCGATAACAGCAGACGCCGGTGGGTGAACCGCGACCCAGATCGGCAAGCATCGGCACCGTGTCGGGGTAGTAATCGCGACGAGCGAGCGAGCGATTCCCGGCAGGCAATCGCCAGCCATGATGAACGCCTGGCATCACGTGATAGACGCGAGTTGGTGTATACCACGGCAAGAGATAATCGCGTTCCGAGTCACTATCGAACGTGATGATGTCGCCTAGCGGCGTGAAGTCGAAGTCGTAGGGGTTGCGGAAGCCATGAGCGATCAAGTTCACTTCGGACGCACTGTTGCTACCGAACGCGATGATTCCTCCTGCTTCAGCCGCAGCCAATTTTGCCCGTTCGGTCGATCCTATCTGACGAAAATTTGTTGAGTTACCCGCGATCGCATATGCCATCCGGTCTGGCCCGATCTTTACAGCGTGCCCACCATGTTCGGAGGTTGGCCATTCAGAGACAACAGTCCAAAAGTAGTCACGTTCACCCGACGACTTGGTAGTTTCTAGTCGAAGCTGACCATCGCTAGAGATTGCACGTCGATCCCTGTCGCCAAATAAAGGGCTGAAACACAATCCCATCGCCCCCGTCTTTGTCTCGGCGATGTCGGTCGCCTTGTCGGCTTTGCCGTCGCCGTCGGTGTCTTCGAGTCGGCGAATGTAGCCCGGGCCGGAAACGACCACGCGGCCCTTTTCATCCAGGGCCATGGTGTAAATGTCGTTCGCTAGTGTGTGGTCGGCCCAGAGTGTGACCTTGAAATTCGGCGGCACCTTCAGGCCGAGGTCATCGGCCTGAACGGGCATCGCAACCAGCACGAGTAAGAGAGAGAAGATTCGCATGGGCTTCCTCCGTTGGCATTACAACCCAAATGTTACCCGGTCGGTGGTGCGAATGCGAGAATCAAAACCGGCAACATTCAGGCATCCGTCATTCCTTTTCGATTAACATCTTTTTCTTACTGGGACATTTCGGGACATTTTGGGACATTTCGGGCGTCCCCGCCAAAAGTCGCGCGCCATCCAAAGTGTTGCATTGCGTTGCACACCAGTCCAAGACTGCCAAAGCGCACGACCGCAAAAAGAA
>Ga0105046_10015702_pt1 | contig 11636 bp, 10 predicted proteins | sample MAT03_FD_78385 | JGI IMG/M metagenome (GOLD analysis project Ga0105046, IMG submission 78385) | Freshwater microbial communities from Lake Fryxell liftoff mats and glacier meltwater in Antarctica - MAT-03 (megahit assembly) | ecosystem: Environmental > Aquatic > Freshwater > Ice > Liftoff...
GCTTGGCCACACTTAGGGCTAAGCTTCCGCCACTGTCATGGCAATTGGACGTCGACTCTTCGATATGGCCCGGGGTGAACTAAACTCCCTGCTTGATAAAGCCGCGCACCTTGGAGAGGACGACGATTCTCGTGTTGCTGACGGCGACACTGATGGGCTGAACGCCTTTTCGGAAGCCGAACTTGAAGCTGAACTTGGGCGACGACGTTTGGACAAAGAGCTCGACGAACGTATTCCACAAGCGGCCAAGCGGACCAACACCAGCCCTCGCCCGAAGCCAGCCACAAACACGGCCCCAGACAAAACCGCCCAAGCTTATGCCGCTTTAGAACTAAAGCCTGGCGCTGACTTCGCAACGGTGAAAAGCCAATATCGAAACATGATGCGCAAGTACCACCCGGATCACCACACGGCCTCGCCTGAAAAAGAAAAAGCCGCTCACGAGCTAACGCAGAAGTTAACCGAAGCATACAAGCTGCTCGAAGAACGTTTGCGCGCACGTTAGTTGCACAAACGAAAACTGCCCCAGCGAACCAAATCGCCAAGGCAGTGCCTCGCAGTTTGTATGCGCTGCGAACTACTTCGCTTTGCCTTGGTTGGCCACAGCTTCCATGGCCTTCGCGATCGCTTCTTGGTCGCCCAAGTAGTAGTGCTTGATAGGGTTGCAATCTTTATCAAGCTCGTACACCAAGGGCGCTGCCGTAGGAATGTTCAAGCTTACGATTTCGTCTTCTGGAACTTTGTCCAAGTGCTTGACCAAGGCGCGCAAGCTGTTGCCGTGCGCGGCCACAACCACTCGTTTGCCCGAACGAATCGCAGGCGCGATGGTTTCGTACCAATAAGGCAACACGCGCTCCACTGTGTCTTTTAAACACTCCGTCAGCGGAAGTTGACCTGGCAACAAATTCGCATAGCGCGGATCATTCGCAGGCGCGCGAGGATCACTGGCTTCCAAAGGAGGCGGTGGAACATCGTAGCTGCGGCGCCAGATCTTCACTTGCTCATCACCGAACTTTGCCGCCATCTCAGACTTGTCCAGCCCTTGAAGGTTGCCGTAGTGGCGCTCGTTCAAACGGTAGGAGCGGTGAACCGGAACCCACATTTGATCTATGCCGTCCAAAGTGAGCCATAAGGTGCGAATGGCACGCTTCAGTACAGACGTATAGGCCACATCAAACTGGTAGCCTTCCTTCTTCAGCAGCTGGCCGGCAGCGCGGGCCTCCTGCAAACCCTTCTCGGACAGGTCAACGTCGGTCCACCCAGTGAACCGGTTTTCCATATTCCAGGTGCTCTCTCCGTGTCGCAGTAGAACCAGCTTGTACATTTCTTTTCGATTCCTTCCTAAACAGGCCGCTTAGCACGCCGCAAACCAACCGACGAGCCGGTGGCTCCATACCCAACAATTCGTGCCGTCCTTCGGCTCAGTTATCAAGCCAAATCGCCAACGGCCACGGCGACAGCTACAATGTCTCTGGTGAAACTGGAAGTGATTCGGGTTCTTGACGACAACGGCCACCCCGTCGCCGATCTGCCCGATGTTTCAAACCAAGATCTAGTGCGCCTATATGAAGGCATGCTGAACGTCCGTCTAGTGGATGAGCGGCTACTTAAGTTCCAGCGCCAGGGCCGAATTGGCTTTTACCTCACCGCCACCGGCGAAGAGGCCACCCACATCGGCCCCACCTTTGCCCTTCGGCCTTCCGATTGGATCTACCCTTGTTACCGCGAAATCGGCGCCGCGTTCTTCCGGGGATACCCGCTGCGCACCTTCCTATGCCAGCTGTTTGGCAACGAAGAAGATCCCGTGCGGGGCCGACAAATGCCGGTGCACCACACCTCAAAGGCGCTCAATTATGTAAGCATTAGCTCGCCCGTGGGAACCCAGATCCCCCAGGCCGTTGGCATTGCCATGGGCGCCAAACGCATGGGTAAAGACGACATTTCCATGGTTTATTTTGGTGACGGCGCCACTTCCACCGGCGCATTCCACGTGGGTTGCAACATGGCCGCGGTTGATAAAGCGCCCGTGGTTTTTCTGTGCCGTAACAACGGCTGGGCCATTTCCACCCCCCGCCAGGTTCAAACCCGCACGCCAACCCTCGCCCAAAAAGCGATTGCTTACGGAATGCCTGGGGTTTTGGTCGACGGAAACGACATTTTGGCCTTGGTTGCCGTAACGAGGCAAGCGGCCAGCCGTGCCCGGCAAGGGCTTGGGCCAACTCTTATCGAAGCCCGCACCTACCGGATAGGCGCGCACAGCACCTCAGACGACCCGACGGCCTACCGCGACCCTTCGGAACCGAAACGCTGGACTGGCCACGATCCCTTGGATAAGTTCCAAAAATTCCTTAAAATTCAAGGACTTTGGTCGGATGAACAAGAGCAGGCGTTCCGCTTTGCGTTCGACAAAACCTTCTCCGAAACCTTGGCAGAAGTGGAAAAGATCCCCGCCCTGCCACCCCGGCACACCATGTTTGAGGACGTTTTCTGCAAAGTGCCCTGGCAACTGGCAGAACAGGCAGAAGAGTTAGAACGCGAAGTTGCCCGCCACGGCAGCAAATCGGGCCATGTCTGAAACATAGCGGCATAACGACTAGGCTGATGGCCAATTCCATAGTAGTGTCGGTAACTAACGATGGCTGCCCACACTCTGCTTTGTGTCGAGCCGGATGAGGCCACGTTGGCTACCATCCGAGGGGCCTTGGAGCCCCACGGTTTCAGGATCACCAACATTACAAACGGCGAAGAAGCCGTGGCCTGGGGGCGTCAAAACGTTCCCGCTCTGGTTATTGTTTCCGTTGAACCTCGCAAGGTGGGTTACGCCATCTGCAACAAGTTCAAGAGAAGTCCCGAATTAAAGGACATTCCCTTGATCTTGATGTCTGGGGAGGAAACGCCTGATCAGCTTGAGCAGCATCGCAAGCTCAAGGTCAGAGCCAACGAATACTTGGTTAAGCCGTTTTCCCACCTCGACTTGCTCGAAAGAGTGCGCATGGTGTTCCCGCTTGATAGCGGTGAATCGCCGTTCGGCATTTCTGAGCTGAGCGAAAGCCAACCAGACGAGGATGACGACATCCTGCTCTCCTCCGACGTCTTGGAAGAAATCTCAATTGGCGACAGCGACATCGTAGGCACTGGCGACGGTGAAGAGCCCGCCGAAATGATCATAGAGTCCGGCGACTTCAACAACGACGTTTCTACCCAAGCGGTAAGCGCCGATGCTCTGAACATCTTTGACCACGCGACCGACGCGGCCTTTGCAGCACTCCAGAGCAATGCAGGTCCCGTCGCAAGCCCGGGCGAAGCTGGAGTCAACGCTCCTTGGGACGTCGATCCCGCAGGTTGGGATGATGAAGCCACCAGCGCAGCCAACATTCGAGAAGAAGAAGTTGATGACGCTCTTGCGAAACTTGGTGCGATAGAAGAAACCAGAGCGGGCCTTTCTGGCAAGGATCTGTTCGCCTCTATGGAACAGCCAACCCGGGCGATAAGCGCAAGTGCCTTGGAAGAAGACGGCGAGTCTGGTTTCGACGCTGCTCCCGCTGACAGTTCCCCCACACCTCCACCACCGCCGCCAGCCCCGACCGTTTCGTTGGCAGCTGCCGAGCCCGACGCGGAAACCCCTGGGCCGGTGAAGGTATCGAACACCTTCGACGACGACGACGATGTGGTAGAGCTTAGCGCCTCGGGTGCCCTCGCAGACGCTGTAGAGCCGCCTGCGGGCCACGACGCTGAAGCTGTGACAAGGAGCAAAGCCGAAGCCGAGGCCTTTCAGGCTGAGATTTCGCGGCTTGAGCAGCTACTGGCCGCTGCAGCTTCCGAAAACACAAAGGTGTCCGGAGAGCTCTCGGCGATATCACAGACCCACGAAGCCACAGTGGCCGAGAAAGAAAACCTTTCTCGCGAGATAGAAGAAATCAAGAGCCGACCGCAAAGCGCGGCCTCAGCGCGCGACCGAGAGATCCTTGGCCTGCGCGAAGTGATCAATAAGAAGGAACGCGACCTTCTTGATGTGCGCGACCAACTCGACGCACGGGAGCGGCAGATCCTGGATCACAAGGATCGCATTCGTGAAAACGAAAGATCCCGTCGCGATCTAGAAGATAAGAACCTAGGGCATGAAAAGGCCCTGATGGACTCCAATGAGCGCGTAGAAGCGCTGACCAGCGACAAGCAAAAAGGTGCTGAACGTGAGCGTGTGGTCAAGGCCCGCCTTGATGACGCGCACGTTGAAATTCAAAAGGCCCACGACGAAGTCGAAAGCCTCAAAAAGCGGGGTCAGGCTACAGAAGAGAAGCTGCGCGGCGAGATGGATCGCATTCGCGGCGAACTTGAGGGCCGCATTCTTGAATCTGAAGACGCGCACCGCAATGAACTTGCACACGCCGCTGAGGAGCGGGCCAGTTTCGAAGCGGCGCAAGAGCAGGAACATAAAGAAACCCTCGCTCGGTTGCGTTCCGTCCACGCGAGTGAACTCGAAAATACGATCAAGAAGGCTAACGACGAGCTGGTTGGCCTTGATGAACGGATGCAGGCCGAAATGGCGCGCACCCGTAAAGACCAAGACAAGGCGGTGGCTTCCCTTAAGGAAGAACACGCATTGCAACTGGCGGCCGAACGAGAAGCTCATCAGGGGGCACTTGAAGGCAAAGAACGAGATCACCGCAACGAGATCTTGGGAATGCGCCGCCGTCATGAAGACGAGTCGCGCACTGCAGATGAGCGCCGTCAAAAAGAACTTGAAGAACAGGACGTGCGCTTCAAAGTCGAGATGGACGCTGCAGAAAACCGCCGCAGGGCCGAACTGCAAGCCCGCGACGAACAACACAGCGCACAAGTGGCAGAGATGGATCGTCGCCACTTTGAAGAGAAGACCAAGGCCTCTGAACGTCACCGCAGCGACATGGATGAAGCCCATGCACGTGCGGCTCGGGCCGAAGGCGATTTAGCGGCTCGCACTGAAGAATTGTCAGAGGCTCACAGGCGCATTGCTGGACTCGAGGCGGATCTCGATGCAACCCGCGCTGATTTGCGCGACCGCGACGTCAAATTGTCGCAAGGCAACTTGCGCGTGGCGGAGCTTGAAACCAAGACCACCCAGTACGAAGAGCAGATCATGCGCTCTTACCAGCGCTTGCGCAGCGACGACAAAGTCATCGAAAAAGCCAAACGAGCGTTGGCTGTCGCGTTGTCGTTGCTTGAAGAACGCGGCATGGTGCCGTCACAAACACAGGGCGTTCAAGACACCCAAAGCCACGAAGTTTCGGACCTCGTTGGTACGGACATGCCCACGCAAGAGGTCCCAGTTAGCGATGGGGAACCGAGCTGAGTAACGAAGGCGCACAGAGTCTCACCGGAAAACTTTCCGGGCTAAAACCCAGCGAAATCAAAGCGCTTGAGCGCATCTACCGCAGGCACGTCCCACCGCACGAAGTGGTGTCAGACGAGCTTGCGAGTTATATGTGCAAATTGTCGCGCGAGTTGCAGAGGCAAGTTGGAGTGCTGTGCAACCGCCGCGGAGACATCGAACATGTTTTCGTTGGCGATTCGTCCAAACTGATGCTGCCCGACTTCGGTCGGCTTCGCGCGGGGCGTGGCCGCTTTCGTGGCCTACGCTTGATCCACACGCACCTTCGCAATGAAGTGCTTACCCGCGACGATCTGGTTGACTTGGCCCTGTTGCGCTTGGACTTAGTGGCTGCGCTTGGCGTTGGCAATGATGGCAACCCAGCGGATCTCCATCTTGCCCACCTGTTGCCATCAGGCAAAGGAACAACGCCTTGGCAAATTCTGCCCTCAGAGCCGTTCTATCGATCAAAAATCAACTTTGAAGAGTTGATCGAATCACTAGAACGCGAATTTGACCGCGTCGTCCCCAAGGGGCAAGCCAACGCAAAACAAGACCGTGCTGTGCTCGTCATTGTCGAGACCACCCGCAAGGCGAATCGAGACGCAAGTTCGATGACGATTGACCAACGTCAAGCCGAGCTTGAAGAACTGTGTCGTACCGCAGGGGTCGCCTGCAAAGGCGTCATAACGCAACGGCGCCCCGAAGCCGATCCGAAGTACCTCGTCGGCCGCGGCAAGTTGGAAGATGTCCTAGTTCGTGGAATGCAAGAAGACGCAACGCTTCTGATCTTCGATCCCGAACTGACACCCAACCAGGCCCAGGCCATTGGCGAGTTCACCGATATCAAAGTCATTGATCGAACGATGTTGATTCTAGACATCTTCGCCAGACGCGCAAAGAGCCGCGACGGCAAGTTGCAAGTGGAACTAGCGCAGCTCAAGTACATGCTGCCGCGCTTGCAAGACAAGGACACCATGATGAGCAGGCTCACTGGCGGAATTGGTGGACGCGGGCCGGGAGAAACCAAGTTAGAAATCAACCGCCGCCGCGCCCGCGAACGCATCCATGGTCTCGAAAAGGAACTCGAGAAATACGGCGAACAGCGTGTGGCACGGCGCCAGGTTCGCACGGAGCGCGGGCTGCCAGTCGTCGCGATTGTTGGCTACACCAACGCGGGCAAATCAACGTTGCTCAACAGTCTCACACGCAGCGATGTGTTGGTTGAAGACAAGCTGTTCGCAACACTTGATCCCACAACCCGAAGGCTTCGCTTCCCCAAAGAGCGAGAGATCATCATCGCCGATACTGTGGGATTTATTCGCGATCTTCCCTTAGATCTTGCCAAAGCGTTCAGGGCCACGTTGGAAGAGCTTGCCGAAGCTGATCTGCTTTTACACGTGGTGGACGCCTCTGCCGAGACACGTGCTCAACAAATCGCGGCTGTCGAACGCATCCTCACTGACCTAGGTTACGGAGAAACACCGCGAATGATGGTCTACAACAAAATGGACAGGCTAAGTCCGCAGGAAACCGACGTAGTCAATGCAATGGCTGGCGTCATCGGCATATCTGCGGTGCAACCTCAAACTGCGCGGCCGTTGCTTGAAGAAATAGAAAACAAACTGTGGAGCGGTATCCTGGCAACGCCTAACTAGTTTCATCAGGCGCGGCTATCACTTTGACCTTTCCATTTTCGACGCTGACTGAGAGCTTTGCTCTCGAAGTGCGTGCCTCCGCCAACACCTTTTCTATCTGGGGCTTTAAGCGCAACGCGAGTTCCTCCAAAGGTTTTGCAGGCCGCAGATCACCCACCAGTGCTCGAGCTTGGTTGTATTGATCATAGAACTCATACAACTGCGATTGCGTCACACCAGGAATGGATGCCGACCGCACGGGAGGCTTCAATGCCGAAGAGACTACCCCAGCACCCCGGGCTTCCCGTTCGGCGACTTTTCGATTTTGTCGTTCAACGAACATCTTAACGCGAGCGGCAGGCACGCCCATCGCGATGGCCTGGGCATCGGTCAAGATCCCGCCAACTTCGGCAAGATGTCGCTGCACCCTGGCCAAGTCACGTTGGTAGGTTCCTTGTTCAATCTCGCGTTGAATTCGGTTCCATTGAGCCGTGTAAGTCACCCACCTTTGCAGCAAAGTTTGAAAACGAAACCGCATCGTGGCCTTCGTTATGTTCACCTGCTGCGTCTGCACGATGAGTCGGTTCATCTCGCGGCGGGGAATCAACGGCATCTGCTTTTCGATGCCTGCAAAGAATGATTCGTAAAGCGCCTTAAGACGCTCGAATCGTTTCTCCAATTGCTCAAGGTGGGCTTCCAGAGCCTCCGGTTCGTCCTCCAGCGGGTTGGATTGCTTCTTCTTCAGCACCATCACATTGTATCGCCAATGGACGCATCGCGCGCGCCCGAGTGGAAACTGACACTCCGGGGGTGGGCGACCGGTTAATTTTGTGCAATACGGGAAGGGTCACCGTGCTGAATTTCCTTCGCCGCCTTGCGCCCTTCATGTGGCATGCCGCTGGCTGGGTAGCGCTTGCGCTGTCCAGCGCGGCGTGCGTCAGCGAGGCCGAGCAGCTTTCCGCCAAGGGCAACGTCCTGTTTCGCCAAGGCAGCGTCGCTGGCGGCCTGGCGGCCTTCCGCGCGGCCGCAGCTAAGGACAATACCCAAGCCAAGCCCGCCTTACGTCTAGGAAACGCGCTGTTTCGGGCCCAGCGGTTCGCCGAAGCTGAAACCGCCTATGCCAGGGCACGCAGCCTGGCAACGTCGCCTTGCGAAGCTGAGCTTCCTTTGGCGCAACTTATGGCGCAACAGGGGCGGCTGGCGGACGCAGAAGCAACACTGTTCTCCTGCCTGACCCGAGCCCCCGAGAACGTGGATGCTCGCCTCGCCATGGGTCTGATTCGTCTTGACCGGGGCGACCTCGTGTCAGCCAGCGCAGCCTTCGACTATGCCCTCAAAGTAAGCCCCAGCCACCCCGCCGCTTTGTACGCGCGTGGTCGCCTTGCTCTACACCAAGGACAACTCGCCGATGCCGAAGACATCTTCATTCGGCTTGAACGGGTGACGCCGCGAAAACCCTTCGGCAGCTACGGGCGCGGCCTTGTGGCCTCACGTCGTCGCGCGTTTTGGGCCGCCTGTTCGCACTTGATTCGGGCGCACGAGCTTGGGTTAACGCGCTTCGCGTGGGACCACTTACGCAGCGACCGCCAACTCGCGAACGCCAACGAATTACAGTGTTTGCGAAATCCCCCTGGAGCACCAGGATGACGTTGGGCTTTTGGGTTTCAGCCGCCGTGCTGCTGCTCGGCGTTTTGATCTTGGTACACGAACTGGGTCACTTTCTGTTCGCAAAGATCTTCGGCGTGCGGGTGCTTCGATTCTCTTTGGGGTTCGGCCCCAAGCTGTTGGCCATCAACGCTGGTGGTACAGAATACCGGCTTTCGCTCATCCCTTTGGGCGGGTACGTGCGACTGTTGGGCGAAGACCCTGGAGAAACAGTGGCCGAGATCGATGAAGATCGAACTTTGCATTCGAAGCCTCTGTGGCAACGCTACGCCATTGTCGTCGCCGGTCCTGTATTCAACCTCCTGCTACCGATCTTCATCTATTTCGTGCATTTCTTCGGACACACAACCGTGTTGCCTCCGGTGATTGGCACCGTGTTGCCGAACATGCCAGCTGCCGAAGCGGGACTTGTCCCAGGCGATCGCGTGTTGGCTATCAACGGTCGGCCGCTGGGCTCGTGGGAAGAATTGGAAAACACGATCGCCGAGAATCCGGAACAGTCACTTCGGCTGCAAATCAAACGCGACACGCACCAAGAAGAACGTGATCTGCTTCCTGTAAAACTTGAACGGCGCGGCGCATTTCGTTTCCGTGAAACGGTAGGGCTCGTGGGGATCTCTCCGCGTTTTCATTTGCCTGAAGCGGGCGTCCTGGATCTGACGTCGCCGGTCGCTCAAGCAGGCTTGCGCACCTTCGATCTTGTCACATCTGTAAACGGCAAACCGGTAACCTATTGGGCTGAGCTTGAACGCGCCGTACAGAACGTTGGAGCCTCCCCCTTACGCATCACCTATCTGCGTGGCGCCCAATCTGCCTTGCCGTTTGCGCACATCAGCTTGCAAACCCCGGGCACCGCCGTCGTCATCCCCCGCCCCACCTTTAGAGAAGCCAACAAACGCAGCTACGAAACAGGATTGCTTTCGTCCGAGTTGTTCGTGTACGCGGTTGAGCCTGGCAGCCCTGCTGACAAGATAGGCATTCGACATGGTGATCAACTTTTGACACTCGAAGGCGAGCCCGTTCTCCACTGGGCACAATTCTCGCAAAAACTTTCGGCGGGTCCGCAAAAAACATTTCACCTCACGTGGGTTTCCCCAGGCGGAATACCTCACGAAGCTAGCTTCAAACAGGAAGTACGTCCTCCTGTTGATGCGTATAGGCGTGGCGAAGATCGTCTGGTCTTCGGAACGGAAAGCCGGCGGGCGTGGCGCACGGCCGAACCTGTGCCAATCAAGAATCGCTTCACCTATGCAGCGGTGCACGCGATCGATCGCACGGGTCAATTGATTGTGGCGATGGGACAGGGATTCTTCGAGGTGGTTAGAGGCCGTGTTCCTCTGTCAAGCCTCGGTGGCCCCATCACGATAGGCTACGTCGCGGGCGTCGCCGCAGAGCAGGGGCTTGATCAATACTTATGGTTGCTGGCGCTGCTATCGATCAACATAGGACTGCTTAATTTTCTGCCGGTTCCGATTCTTGACGGCGGGCTTCTCGTCTTCTTCACAATCGAATTGCTTAAGGGCCGCCCACCGTCACGCCGCGCGCGCGAAGTGGCGTCGTATGTTGGGTTGGCCGCTGTGGTCGTGTTGATGGCGTTTGCGTTAAAGAACGATGTCGTTCGCTTTCTTTTGGAGTGACAATGACGGCCCCCATATCAAGCTGCGGTCCATTGCTTGCGATCGAGACCGCAACGCGAACCGCGCACGTCGCAATTGTAAGCATGACCGGCGAGCCGCTGGCCCATGCTAAATTCACCGCGGATCGTCACTCGACGAATCTTTTGGGGTTGTGCGACGAACTTTTCCGACAGACACAGTGCACCCGTGCACAATTGGGAGCCATTGCCTGTTCCGCGGGTCCAGGCAGCTTCACTGGGTTGCGCGTCGGGATGGCGATTGCGAAGGGACTCGCTTTGCCCTTCGGTACCAAATTGGTTTTGGTCTCTTCGCTACATACGTTGGCTTTGGACTTGTCTGCATTGCATTCAGATTTGCAGAACGTGCCTCTGTTCGTGCCGTGCATCGACGCAGGCAAGGGAGAAATCCACGCGCAAGAATATGAAGGAAGTGGGCAAAGCCTCCGCGCCCACAGCGATCCCCTCCGACTAAGTCCTGAGGATCTGTGTGGCAGATTACGATCTAGGACCACAGAGATGTTCCTCGTTGGCGGCCCTGCGCTCGGCAAGTTCTCGGCGTTGGCAGAACTCTCCCATCTTCCAAATGTACAGTTCCTTATTGATCTTGGCGGGCCATCGTCATTGAGTTTGGCCACACTTGGATTGGCGGCGTTGCAGCGAGGAGAAACGACCGATCTCGGCTCCGCCGCCCCCACATACGGTCGCGCACCTGACATCACGACAGCAAAGCCTAAAACGGTTGGGGTTGTCGTTTCACCCTGATAGACTTTCAATCACGGAGGATATGAATGGGCAATACGTTAAGCGCGGCGTCACACAGCGAAAAAGACGTGGTGGAACAAGTTGAAGAGCTTCGTCAACAACACCACGAGTTAAAACGACAGTTAGAAGGCCTGAACCGGCACCTTTCGCTCACGCCCGATGAGCAGCTTCAAAGCGCTCGCATAAAGAAAGAAAAACTGTTGCTCAAGGATCGCATCGCGGCCTTGGGTGGGCAGGTCTGAAAGAGTTGGTGGCCATAAATGGATCCGGTAAGCGTGTTTCGCGCCCAGGCATCAGCGAACCGCGCATCGGGTATCCTTATCGACAGACAAGGCCAGTTTTGGCATGAACACCAGCAGGTAACGCACGAAGGTTTCCGCCGCGCCCTGTTTGCCTGGCTGGATCGGTTGCCTCATCCTGACGGACGCTACATCCTGCGAATTGATGAAGATCGTTTCGTCTTTATCGATGTGCAAGACACGCCATTGGTTGCCCGGTCGCTGCGTTGGGAAGCCAACGTAGACAAAAGAGCGTTGGTCATGTCATTGACAGATGGCAGTGACGAAACGCTCGACGTTGATACCGTGAC
>Ga0105046_10015705_pt1 | contig 11634 bp, 9 predicted proteins | sample MAT03_FD_78385 | JGI IMG/M metagenome (GOLD analysis project Ga0105046, IMG submission 78385) | Freshwater microbial communities from Lake Fryxell liftoff mats and glacier meltwater in Antarctica - MAT-03 (megahit assembly) | ecosystem: Environmental > Aquatic > Freshwater > Ice > Liftoff...
CGCCAGCGCGCGCGCCACGAAATGCTCACCAGCATCCAGATCATGGAGGCGGCGCACCACGGCCTGCTGCACGGCAACGCTGCGCTGCGTCTGCCTGGTCATCCTTCGCCAGCGATCTCTGCGGTGTATTTTTCCGGCGATCGACCGATCGATGCGCTGGTCCGGGAATATATCTTTCGTGTCCGTGCGCTGGCAGCGTGCAAGGACGAGGAACTGTCGCACGACCACCCAGACCTGCGTTGGATCGTCGCGACCGCTCCTGGGGAACTGCTCGATGCGCTCGACAACTTGGTGCAGATGTACCAGGGCGAAAGCGAAGCCGAGATCGTGCGGATCCAGAGTCTCGAAAGCATGGTGCTGGTCGCGACCTTGTCGGTGCTGGCGATGGAGGCGCTCTTCATTTTCCGTCCGATGGTGGGACGCGTGCGGGAAGAGCGCCGTAAACTGGTGCGCGCCGAGTCCTATACCCGCGCGATCCTTGATAACAGTTACGATGCGATCCTTACCATCGATCGCGGTGGTCAGGTGCTCTCGGCCAACCGCGCGACCACCGCCATGTTCGGTCGCAACCTGTCGGACTTCATCAACCGTCCGTTCGTCGCCTTGTTGCCTGGTCAGGATCTGCCGAGCGATTGGCGCGAGCCACCACAGGGAGTGCGTTCGTTCAAGGCCACCCGCAGCGATGGCAAGGCCATCACCATCGACGCGGCGTTCACCATGGCGAACGTCGATCACGAAGTGGTGGTGATCGCCACGCTGCGCGAAAGCACCGAGCAACTGCAGCGCTACGCCCGCGACCTGGAGCGCCGCAACCAGGAACTGGATCAATTCGCCTACGTCGCCAGCCATGACCTCAAGGCGCCGCTGCGCGCCATCGTCAATCTCTCGCAGTGGATCGAGGAGGACGCCAAGGACACCTTGTCACCGCTGGTGCGCGATCATTTGGCGATGATGCGTTCGCGGGTACGCCGGTTGGAAACCCTCATCGACGGCATCCATCGCTACGCCACTGCCACCCGTCCGGATCATGCGCCGGAGATCATCGATACCGGAGTGTTGGTGCGTGAGATCAGTGAAGAGCAGAATGGCCACGGGCGCTTCACCATCACCATTCCCGAGCGGATGCCGACGGTGGTGGCGGATCGTACGCGTCTGTGGCAGGTGTTTTCCAACCTCATCGCCAATGCGGTCAAACACCATCACCGCGACCAGGGCCGCATCGACATCGGTGTGCGTGAGGTGGGCGAACGCTACGAGTTCAGCGTCGCTGACGATGGCCCAGGCATCGCGCCAGAGTTCCATGAACGCGTGTTCGTGATCTTCCAGACGCTGACGCCCAAGGATGTGAAGGACAGCCTGGGTCTGGGCCTGGCGCTGGTGAAGAAGATCGTGCGTGAAGAAGGCGGCACCATCATCATCGATTCGGCTGAGGGCAAAGGTGCGACCTTCCGTTTCACCTGGCCCAAGCGGCCGGAACCACGCAGTGAGGTGGCCCATGCCTGAGCGCATGCTCGACCTGTTGTTGGTGGAGGACGACGAGATCGACGTCCTGACTTTCCGTCGGCAGCTCGATGACCCAGGAGTGCGACTGCATGTCGCTGGCGATGTCGCCAGCGGTATCGCCTTGCTGAAAGCGCGCTTTGAACGCCGCAACGGGCATAGCCGCTGGCTGGTACTGCTTGATCTCAACCTTCCTGGGGCGAGTGGTTTGGAGTTCCTTGAACGCCTACGTGCGAGCCCTGGCCTGGGGGCCATCCCGGTGGTGGTGGTGACCACATCCGCCGATCAGCGCGACCTGCGTGAGGCCTTCGCCAAGCAGGTCTCCGGCTACTTTCTCAAACCCATCGACCCTGCGGAATTCCGCCGCACGCTGCGCGCCATCACCGCTTACTGGTCCGCTTGCGAGATGCCGACATGACCACCAATTCCCTGCGCCTCCTGGTCATCGACGACGATGAGGTCGATCGCCAAAACATCCGTCGCATGGTCGAGCGCAGCGACCTGCAGTGCGAAGTCACCATGCGCGATGATGCGCCGGGAGGGCTCCAGGCATTGATGGCTGGTGGTTTCGATATCGTGCTGTTGGACTACATGCTTCCGCGGGGCAATGGACTGGAGATCCTCAAAAAGATGCAGTCGGAAGGGATCGACACGCCGGTAGTGATCCTCTCTGGTCAAGCGGACCAACGCGTTGCCGTCGACCTCATGCGTCACGGTGCTGCCGACTACCTGATCAAAGACGGCCTGCGCGATGAACGACTGGCGATCACTGTTCGCAACGTGGTTGCCGCGCACCGCGCGGAGGTCAGCGCCAAACGTCACGCCGAAGCGCTCTCCAAAATTGCCAGCGGTACCGCGGCAGTAGTCGGCGCAGATTTTTTCCACGCGCTGACGCGTCAACTCGCTGCGGCATTCCATGTCCGGCATGCTTTTCTTGCGGAACTGAACGACACCCAGGAATGTTCCTGCTTGGCGTTGTGGTCCGATGACGGCTTTCTGTGGCCACGGCGTTTCCGCGCCGACGCGCCACCCGCCACCGCCATGTTGGCGGCGCGCGAATGTGTGGTGTTAAAGGACGTGTCGGTCACCTTCGCTGAAGGTTTGGGTAGCCTGACGGGTGGGATGGCGGGTCTCGCCGTGCGTGATCAAAGCGGGCGTGCCATCGGCCTGCTGGCGCTGGTGCATGACCGTCCGCTGGCGCTCGATGTCGGTCAGCAGGATCTGCTGGCGATCTGTGCCGCCCGTGCAGCGGCAGAGATCGGTCGTCTGCGGGCCGAACAGGCGTTGGCGGAACGCCTGCGGGTGGAGAAAGCCCTCGCGCGCTGTGCTTGCACGTTGTTGGCGGACAACGATCCGGCGCAATCCTTACCGGTGGCGCTGCGCAATCTGCTGGAGACCACCGCTGGCGGCACCATCGCGCTCTACGATCTGGTCGGTACCGGTCCGTCGCTCGCGCTCCGTCTGGTGTCCAGCGCACGTCGTGAAGCGCAGCCTCAGCCGCTCGGTCCTGCCGCGCATACGCCGATCCATCCGGCGCTCAGCCGCTGGCATCAGGACCTGATGCATGGCCTGATGGTCGCTGGCCCCGTCCGCCTGCTGCCGGCGGATGAACAGCCGGTGCTCTACCAACAAGGTGTGCGCTCGGTGCTGGTCATCCCGCTGCGCGTACGCGAAGTAACTATCGGACTGTTGCGCGTCGATCATCACACTGACGAACACCTGTGGACACGTGAAGAGGCGGCACTGATACGCAGCGGTGCCGACCTGATCGCGGCGTACCTGGAACGGCGACGGTCGGCGGTGAGCGCGGTGGGGTAGCAGGACGCTGAAAGGCAATCGGCGGAGAGATATTCAGCTAGCTTTCTGCTGCTCCAACACCTGGCGAAGTTCAGCGAGATCGCGTTCCAAGCGTGTGATCAGTTCCGCTGCCGGCGTTGTCGGTAACGTCACGGGCTTCGCGCTTCCTTCAGCGGCCGACAATTCCTGCATGGTCGAAACGATGATGCCGATGAAAAGGTTAAGGATGGTGAAGGTCGCCATGATGATGAAGGGCACGAAAAACGCCCACGCCCACGGATGGGTCGCCATCACCGGCCGGACGATGCCCATCGACCAGCTTTCTAGCGTCATGATCTGGAAGAGGGTGTAGAGCGACCGGCCCAAATGACCGAACCACTCCGGATGATTGGCACCAAAAAATCCGGTCGCCATCACTGCGGCGACGTAGAAGAACACCGACATCAGCGCCATCACTGAGCCCAGGCCGGGAATGGCGTGCAGGAATGCGGCGACCACCTTGCGCATCGACGGCACCGCCGTCAGCAAACGGAACACCCGCAGCACGCGCAGACCGCGCAGCACCGAGGCCGGACCAGAAGCTGGCACCAACGCGATGCCGACCACCAGGATGTCGAAGACGTTCCAGCCGCTGCGCAACATCGCCCAGCGATAGGCGACGGCCTTGAGCACCAGCTCAATGACGAACACCCCCAGGCAAACACGATCAATCGTCACCAGCCAACTCGCGTACGGACTGTGGACCAGCGGTGTGGCTTCCATGCCCAGGATCGCGGCGTTCAGGATGATGAGCGCGATGATGCTGTGCTGCACCAGCGGTGATTCGATCCAGGCGGCCAAGGCGATGCGCCATGGCGCAACGCCGGTCTGCTTTTGTAGTTTCTGGAGATCTGAATCAGTCATGGTGTCATCCTCGCGCGGCGGCGGAGATGAAAGGCCGTTGGCAGACAAGCAATCACTTGCCTGCGGAATAGGTGTGGATGACGTGAGGCATCAAGAAACGAAGTAACTGCTCAGGGGGGCTTCGCCCAATGCTGTTAAGCTAAGGCGAATGAATTGAACCGCCACGACGCCACGACGCCACGGGAAGGCAGAAAACCGAGTTATAGTCCATTCCTGGCCGCAGATTCGCACCGTGGCGTCGTAGCGTCGTGGCGGTTCAATCGGATTTGATGTTGGCGGGGTCTTAGCTTAACAGCATTGGGCTTCGCCCCCGCGGCCCTGCCCCCACGGGCTCGTCGGCTTTGCCTTCTCGCCCGTGGGCGGATGGCTTCGCCATCTTATCCGCCCATCGCCACTCGGTGCCCGCCCCATCGCGAAGTGATAGGGGCCCGGCCTGAGTAGTTACGAAACGAATAGCTCAGAACAACGTCTGCTGCCCGCGGTTTTCGCCGTAGCGTTCCAGATATCCCTTCAGCTTGATCTTCTTCAGCGTGCTCGCGCTGCTCATGTAGCGGATCTGGCCGAAGATCGGGCGTTGTGGTGCCCATGGACGATCAAAACGTCCCAGGCACCAGCTGATGCCGCTTGATGAATTGGGATCACGGCCATCGACCGCGTAGCGGTTGTTGAGCTCGGTCAGGATCGTCAGCGCCTCGCGCGGGTGGCGTGTCCACTCCAGCACTTTTTTTCCCCACAGCATGCGCAGGTAGTTGTGCATGCGGCCGTCTTGGCGCAGTTCGCGTTGTGCGGCGTTCCACAGCGGATCGTGGGTGCGCGCGTCGGCGAATTGTTCCAAGGTGTAGACGTGCTCGCGTGGATCCTGCGCGTGGATTTCCAAGGTCGCGCGTGCCCAGTTCGGCAAATCCTCCCACGATTCATGCGCCGGACGGTGGAAGCAATAGTGGTGGCCGAGTTCGCGCCAGGTCACCAGTTCGTCGAGGAAACTTTCCGGTCCGGAGGCAATGCCCCACCAGCCTTCTCGTTTGCCATCGGCCTTGGAGCCGAGGCGTTGTGGCGACCACGATTCGCGCGCCAACACGTTCGCCACCGCCTGATGCGCGGAGAGGTGGCCGAAGTGCAACCACGGTGAGAGGCCGCTAGCAGCGCCGTCATCGACATCGTTGCGGTCTTCGTGGTAACGATCGAGGCCGTTGGCGAGGAAGGCCGTCAGACGTTTGCCGGCAGCAGTGGCACCGCCATGCATGCCGACCACGCCGACCGCGTGATTGATCGGCAGCTGCGCGAGGGCCTGCGTCGTGCCGGCAAAGAGCGCGGGTTCCGCCGCTCGCCAACGATTACCCCAACCGTTCGGCAGCTTTGGTTTCGTCAGCCGTGGTAATGCCGCGAGTGGTTCCGCCACCGGCATGGCATCCAGGTGTGGGCGTAAACTTTTCTGCAGGATGCGGCGGAAGGCATACGCCGTCGCACTGGCAGCGGTGGTGGCACGCAGTGGAAGCAGACCGTTGCCGTCGACCAGCTCGAAACGCACCGGCAGTCTCGTCGCGGCTGCGGCGACCATGTGCGGCAGAAAGAAGGCCGGGTAGTCATCACCGATGACAAGGCAGGCCTCGCTCGCGAGGTGTTCCAGCAGGCCGCGTCCGTTGCCCGGAGCGTCCTCCACGTACGGCAGATAGGTCACCTTTGCCGTGGCACAGGCAGCGGCGTTGTCCGCCATGCCCTGAACCACAAAGGCATGAAAACGATCGCTGGCCCAGCGATAGCCGCAGCGCAGCGGTTCGAACACCACCAGCGGACGTTTGAGGTGCGTTGCCCATTCCACTGCCCGTTGCAACGCGAAGTTCCAGGTCGTGCGACGTGCGGCGGTCATCCAGTAGAGCACGTAGTGGCCATCGTTGCGCACTGCGTGATCGTTGGCGGTGATCAGGCGCAGGAGCGGAATGACGGATGGCGCAGCGGACATGCGCAGGACCTACCGCCGGATCTGCTTAGACGCCACGACGCATCAGGTCGGCATCCACATCTCTGCGCTCCGTACCCGCGCGCGCATTGAAATCATCCGCGGAAGAACACCGCCCACACGATCAACAACACCGGCGTCAGAATCGGCAGCGAGTATTTCAGGAAGTAACCGTGCAGCGTCGGCACTTCGACCAGCAGGGCACCGTTGCTGTCACGCGCGGATTCGCAAATCGCTTTGACCATCAGGTTCGGGCCGTTGCCGATGTAGGTCATCGCGCCGAAGAACACCGCGGCACAGGCGCAGGCTGACAACGATCGGGCGATCACGGGATCAGTGGAGACACCGATGGCGGCGATATTCATGCCGAAGCGGCCTTCCATGCCGGCCACGAAGGCGATGAAGGTCGGGGCATTGTCGAGCACGCCCGAGAAGAAGCCGGTTCCCAGGTAGAAGGTCGAAACCGTCAGCGGGAAGCCGACGATGGTGCCGCCCTGCGCCGCGTTGCGGATCAGCTCAAGCGCCGGGATCATGGTCAGGAAGATGCCGACGAAGAGGAACGCCACTTCGCGGATCGGTTCGAAGGTGAAATCGTTGGCGCTGAGATTTTCCGGCTTGGCGGACTTGTAGGCGAAGGCGGCCAAGCCGAAGAGCAGCACTTCACGCACGAAGCTGAAGTTGTGGCCGTGGTAGTGGATCGCCGGTAGCCACGAGACCTTCGCCGGGTCAAGGAACACCACGCTGACACCCACCGCCAGCAGCGCGAGGTGCCACCAGCCCTGGACCGGTGGCAAGTGGCGGTACTCCGCCAGGGTCTGCGAGTGGCGTCGGTTGCTGGTATCGAACCAGAAGAACAGGGCCAGCAGCAACGACATCGTCAGCAGCCATGGCAGGAAGTTCAGTTCGAAGAAGCGGAAGAATTCGATGCCGCGCAGGAAGCCGAGCAGCAATGGTGGATCGCCGATCGGGGTCAGCGCGCCGCCGACGTTGGACACGATGAAGATGAAGAACACCACGTGGTAGGGCTGCAGACGTCCACGATTGGCGCGCAGGAACGGGCGGATCAGCAACATCGATGCCCCGGTGGTGCCGACCAGGTTGGCGATCAGCCCGCCGACCAGCAGCAACAGGGTGTTCGACCACGGCCGGCCTCTGCCGCCCAGACCGACGACCACCCCACCAGAGCAGACGTAGAGGAAGGTCAGCAGGCTGATGAACGACAGGTACTCGAAGCCGACGTGCACCAGCGAACCGACATCACCACGGTCAAAGATATAGAAGCCAGCGGTGACCGCACCCAATGCGAGCGACACCGCTGGATACCAGCGATGCCAAAAATGGGGCATCAGCACTGGCATCAAAGCGATACACAACAGCAGCAAGGCGAAGGGTGAGATCAACCAGAGTGGCGGAACGCTACTCGGCGCGTCGGCCGCTGCGGCAGGGACGATAGCGACAAGCAGCAACAGCACGGTACGCAACATGAGTCGGATCCTGGGCGAGGCGGCAGGATGGGCGGGTCGGACCGGGACTCCAGTGGGGTTTCTGCTTCCGGGACACCAGCCGTGCAGGTCGGGTGAAGATCAGGTGTGCTGTCGATCAGTCCCCCGCGCGGGGGTTTGCAAACGGAAGATGGCGCAATGATGCCAACGCCATGATTACGGGTGCCCCTAAAACTGCCAAATCTCGCTGGCGACGCTTCGTGCACACCATGTTGCAAACGCTGCGTGGGGCCTTGCTGCTGCAGGACACGCCGCATCGCATCGCCTTGGGGTGCGCCTGCGGCATCTTCGCCTCGCCGTTGCCGATGCTGGGACAGACCTTCGTCGGCATGATCTTGTCGAAGCTGCTGGGCGGGAACGTCGTCGCCTCACTGCCGTGGAGTTGGATCACCAATCCCGTCACCACCCTGCCGGTCTTCTATGGCTGCTACCGCATCGGCATGGTGATCACTCCTGGGGAATGGAAGCTGGTATCGTTCGAACGCATGGGCGAGATCGTCGAGAAGTTCAACCACCTCTCGATGGCTGATGGTTTCGCCACCGGCTACGCCGTGGTGGTCGACATCTTTGTGCCGATGCTGGTCGGCAGTCTGCTGGCGGGATCGATCGGCGCGGTGATGGGTTACCTGCTCATCGTGCGCGCGGTCGTGGTGATGCAGGAGCGTCGTCGCCAACGGTTGTCGCATTGGCAGAAGACCTCGGATCAGACCATGACCAGCGACGACGGGATCTGAATGGGCATACCTGCACCGGCGACCCAGCGATCACGCTGGTATCGTGCGCGTTTCGTTGTCGTCCGCGCCATCCGCGGGGTTCTGCATCTGAGCGACACGCCGCATCGCATCGCCATCGGCAGTGCGGCCGGTCTGTTCGTCATGCCGCTGCCGATTCCCGGCCAAGTGCTGCTGGGGCCGCTGCTCGCGCGTCTGATCGGTGGCAATCTGGTGGCGTCGATTCCGTGGACTTGGGTGAACAATCCCTTCACCGTGCTGTTCTTCGTCTATGGCCAGTATCGTTTGGGGCTGTTGTTCGTCTCCGGCGTGGGCGAGGTGCTGTCCTTCGCCGCGCTCGGCGCGTTGATCGAGCGGCTCCAGGCCATGCCGTGGCGCGATGCGCTCAGCCGTGGGGTCGAGGTGCTGGGCGAGGTGTTGGCGCCGCTGGCAGTGGGAACCGCAGTGGCGGGCGTGTTGTTCGCGCTGCTGGGCTACGTCCTCATCTTCCGCTTGGTGGTGGTGGTCCAGCGCAAAAAGAAAGCCCGCTACGCCCAGTGGCGTAGCGGGCCGTCAGATGGGCGTGGTGTGGACACGTCCAGGTGAACCAGCGAAACGATGGGCCCAGACCGGCGGTGTGGGCACCGGTCTGGATCCCGGACTCTTCAGAAAACGTACTGGGTGTAGAGCCAGAACTTGGTCAGTTCCTCGGCCGCCGCCGTCGTACCAACGACGTTGCCGGCAAACTCGTCGCCGTCGAAGTCGGCGTATTTCACTCCGACCAACAAGCCTGGGAACGAGGCGACCTTGTACTCCGCCAACAAGTCGAGTTCATCACCGATGTGGTCGCTGGTGTTCTCGGCGTTGAAGATGTAATAGTTCACCGTCAGGGTCAGACCCTTGAGCATCGGTGGCACATAGCTGAGTGAGAGCAGGTGTGCTTCCAGGCCGTTGTTCGGCGTGGCCAGGAACTGGTCGGCCCAGCCGTTGAAGGCGTGGCCGGTTGCCAACGGAGTGGTGAACTTCTCGGTGGCGGATTCGCCTTCGAGCACGTTGTAGCCATACCTGGCGGTGAAGCCGAGCGCGGCCACCCCGAGTTCAGCCTGGTAGTAGGCGGCGGAGTAGTCGTTGGTGTTGCTGCCGTAGTCACTCTGGTCGGCGTATTCCAGGCCGTAAAGCACACTGACATCATCCGTGGCCTTGACCGTCCCGCTCAGACGCGCACCGAGTGTCGCGCTGCTGTTGTTGGTCACCGCGGCGGCGTAGCCGTCAGCGTAGTCAAGGAACAGGCCATAGACGTGTAGTTGGCCGATACCATCGACCTTGACCAGCGCTTGTCCGGCGTGGGTCTCCATGTCCAGACGACCCTGGAAGGGATTGGTCACTGAGTCATCGGGGAAGATGCGGTTCACTCGGTAGATGTAGTTGTAACCCAGCATCAGGCTCTTGCCGTCGCTGTTGTAGGGCGTGGTGGTGACACCACCGCCGTCGACGGTCTGGGTGTCCTGACGCCAAGCGACCGGGCCGACGAAACGTTGGTTGCCAAGGGTGAGTTCCTGACGGCCCCAGCGTACGGTGGTTTTCCACGGATCCTTCGGACAGATGTACTGGCCATAGGATTGGTTCATCTCCACCGTCGGGGTGTCGGCCACCAGTGGGAAGGTCGTGCGACTGTTCTCGCCGCTGCGGTAATGGTCATCACCGTTGAGGGCGAACACACCTTCGAACTGGAGGAAGCCGCTGAATCCGTGATAGCTCTTGCTCTCGTAGCCGAGCGCGAGGCGCAGGGTTGAGGCGTTCGCCTCATTGGTGAGGTTCGATTGGTCGACGTTTTCATAGCGGTAACGCGCAGTGCCAGAGACCTTGCCGAACGAGATCGCCTCGCGCAGGTCCGACAGTTCATCGCTGAACGTGGCGGCTTGGCCGCTGGCTGGCAACGCCATGGCGGCCAGCAGGGGGACGATGGTAAAGAGTGACGGGGAGCGGGTCATGAAGACTCCTGGATGTTCAGATGGTAAACGATGTCCGTGCCACCGGTCACACGCCGGAAGAACAGGGCGCCGGAGCGCAGGCTGCGTCCAGCGGAAGCGGAAAGGGTGGGCTGGTCAGGCCGGTGCAGTACCAGGGGCGGTGACAGGTTGGGCCTGGGATTGAGCGGCCGGCGCGGCTTCGGCGGCGACCTTGGAACGTGAGAACAGGAAGCGGATGCACTCGTTGCGGTAGTGCGCGAACTGGGCGCTCTCGAAGATCTTGAGGCGTTCGCGCGGACGCGGGAAGTCGATCTCTAGCACCTTGCCGATCGTGGCGTTCGGGCCGTTGTTCATCATCACCACTTTGTCCGACATGTAGATCGCTTCGTCGACGCTGTGGGTGACCATGAAGACCGAGAGGTGTTCTTCAAAATGCAGGCGCAGGGATTCATCCTGCAGTTGGCTGCGCGTCAGTTCATCGAGCGCACCGAAGGGTTCGTCGAACAGCATCAGCTCCGGACCCATCGCCAAAGCCCGGGCCAGACCGGTGCGCTGACGTTGACCGCCGCTGATCTCATGCGGAAATTTGTGCAGGTGGTCTTTGAGGCCGACGACCGTGAGCCAGTGTTCCGCGCGTTCGACGCGTTCCTTCTTGGTCTTGTCCTTGAACACCGCATTGACCGCCAGCATGACGTTACCGATCACCGTGCGCCACGGCAGCAGGCTGTGGTTCTGGAACACCACCGCGCGTTCTGGCGCCGGCTTCATGATTTCCTTTTCCTTGAAACATACCGAGCCGCTGCTCGGCAAGTCCAGACCGGCGACCATGTTCAGCAGCGTCGATTTGCCGCAGCCCGAATGCCCGATCACGGTGATGAACTCACCCTTCTTGATCGAGAGACTGATGTTCGACAAGACTTCGATTTTGCCCTTGGTCGGGTGGTTGAAGTGTTTGCTGACATTGATGATTTCGAGGAACTTCATGCGGTTCTCAGGAGCGGCGGAGGTGGAGGCGGCCGGAGCAGGCTGCGGCGGCGCGAGCGGAGCAGCGGTGAAGAGTGACAGGAAGGACATGGGTGTTTCTCCGGTCGGCGATCAGCGGACGTTGAGCATGGCGCCTGGGCTGACCATGCGCTGGAGCGCGATCATGATCCGATCAAGAACGAAGCCGATGATGCCGATGGTCAGCACCGCGACCATGATCAGGGCGAGGGTGTCGTCGCTTGATGACTGGTACATGTCCCAGACGAACTTGCCGAGCCCAGGGTTCTGCGAGAGCATCTCGGCGGCGATCA
>Ga0105046_10015706_pt1 | contig 11634 bp, 8 predicted proteins | sample MAT03_FD_78385 | JGI IMG/M metagenome (GOLD analysis project Ga0105046, IMG submission 78385) | Freshwater microbial communities from Lake Fryxell liftoff mats and glacier meltwater in Antarctica - MAT-03 (megahit assembly) | ecosystem: Environmental > Aquatic > Freshwater > Ice > Liftoff...
GAAGGCACCTGACTCGCTTCAATTCCTCGGCTCAGGAGTTCTGAGGCTTGTCACACGCCCCGCTGCTGACGATGTTTCCGCCCCATTGCCATGAACACAACGACCCCGCCTGCCCCGTCTGCCCCTGAAATCAGTTCCGTCCTCTCCCGCCGTTCCGCGCTCGCGCGGGCCGGTGCCGTATTGGGCGGCGCGCTGGCCGGCATCACCTTGCCCCTCCCCACCTGTGCCGCCGAAACTCCTCCCACAGCACCGGCGGGCGATTTCATTTTCTGCCTGAACACTGCGACCATCCGCGGCCAAAAGCTCGGTCTGGCGAAGGAAATTGAAGTGGCCTCGCAAGCCGGCTACCAGGCCATTGAGCCGTGGGTGGAGTCCATCGAGGCTTACCTCAAGTCCGGCGGCACGATGGCCGAGTTGCGCCAGCGCCTGGCCGATGCCGGGCTGGTGCTCGCCAGCGCCATCGCGTTCCCGCAATGGATCGTGGATGACGACACGCGTCGCGCCGCCGGTCTCGAGCAGGCGAAGCGCGACATGGACCGCGTCGCCCAGCTCGGCGGCAAGCGCATCGCTGCGCCGCCCGCCGGGGCGACCGAAGTGCTGGGCTTCAACCTGCGCGTCGCCGCCGAGCGATACCGCGCGCTGCTGGAGGTGGGCGACCGCGCGGGCGTGCAGCCGATGTTTGAACTGTGGGGCTTCTCCAAATGCCTCAACCGCCTGAGCGAAGTCAGCTTCGTGGCCATTGAGACGGGGCATCCACAGGCCTGCGTGCTGGCGGATGTGTATCATCTGCACAAGGGCGGCTCCGCGCCGACGAGCTTGCGCCTGCTCAGCGGTGCGGCGATGCCGGTGTTCCACATCAACGATTACCCGGCGGAACCGCCGCCGGACAAGATCACCGATGGCCACCGCGTTTATCCCGGCGACGGCGTCGCGCCATTGGGTCAAATCCTGCGCGACGTGCGCCGCTGTAGCGGGCCAACCGTGCTCTCCCTCGAATTGTTCAACCGCGAGTACTATCAGCAGGACGCGCTGACCGTGGCCCGCACCGGGTTGGCGAAGATGAAAGCCGCGGTCGCGAAGGCGGTCTAGTGGGACAGGCGTCGCGCCTGTCTCCATCTTTAGTCCGTTTGTCCGGGCTGTAGCGGCAAAGGATCAAGCTCCTCGGAGAAGCGCCTTTGTCACTTGAAGTTGGAGACAGGCGCGACGCCGGTCCCACGCTTTTCGCGGGGCTTGACATCTCGACTACCCAGGTAGTATTACCCCGGTCGTCCACCGCCCAGTTATGCCCAAACCCAAGCTCCACCGCCTCGGCGATCTCCAGCTCCGCATCCTCCAAACCCTCTGGGAGCGCGAGGAAGCGAGCGTCGCCGCCGTCCACGCCGCGCTCACCAAGGAGCGCCTCGCCCACACCACCATCGCCACCATGCTCCGCAAGATGGAGGCCCGCGGACTGGTCGCGCATCGCGCCGAGGGACGCACCTTTCTCTACCGTGCCGCCGTCGCCGCCGAACACGTCAATCAAGGCATGGCGGATCACGTGCTCGACCGGCTGTTTGAGGGCCGCCTGGCCGACATGGTCAGCCACCTGCTCGACACCCGCGAGGTCAGCAAGGATGAACTGGCCGAGCTCCAGCGCCTCGTGGCGAAACGGAGGAGAACCGTATGAACCCCATCCCCGACACCGGCTTCTAGTTGCAAACCTTGGGTCTGCTGGCGCTGCAAATCGGCGTGGTCGCCGGCCTCGCCGCCGGGGTCCGGCCCTGGCTGAAAGCGGCGTCCGCCCGCCGCGCGGTCTGGCTGGGCGCACTGCTCGGGGTGGCGGTGATCCTCGCCAATGCCTGCACGGGCATTGATCGGAAGCTCGTTCGCGGGTTACGCCCTGGACCATTGCGGCCAAGCATCGCGACGGCGCAGGGCAATCTTCCGCCGACGTTGCGCGCCAGGTCGGAAGAACTCGCCCGCCGGGGCGTCGTGCTGCCAATGCTTCCAGTGCCCGCCAAGCGCGATCAAGCTGTCTGGTGGCCCGCCTGGTTTTGGCTCGCTGGCCTGGTGCTGGTCGGCGGACGCGCACTTGTCTCGCGTCTGCTGCTGGCGCGGCTAGGACTGCGTAGCTGGATGACTCCCGACCCGGAAACCGGCGAACGCGTGGCGGCTTTGGCCGGTAGCTTGCGGCTCCGGCGCGCGGTGCGGTTGGTGGAATCAGCTTCGCTGGTTGGCCCCATTGCCTTCGGCTGGCGGCGACCAACCATCGGGCTGCCCAAGGGATTCTTTACCAACCATTCGCGAGTGGAGCAGGACACGATGCTCGCGCACGAACTGGCGCACTTGGCTGCGCGCGACCCGCTTTGGCTGGCGCTTGCCGATGCGCTGTCCACCGTGCTGTGGTGGCATCCCGCCGTCTGGTGGCTGCGCCGGCAATTCCGCATCGCCAGCGAGACGGCCGCGGACGACGCGAGCCTGCTCGTCCAGGATGGTCCCGTGATCCTCGCCGACTGCCTGGTCAGCCTCGCGGCGCAATTGCAGGGTCGCCGGGCGACGGGCTGGCTCGGCATGGCGGAATTCCGCTCCGGGCTGGGGCGGCGGGTGGAACGGCTTTTGCAACTGCGTCCGGATGAAGCCGGGGTGCTTGGCCAAAAGGCCCGGTGGGTGGCGACCGCAATGGTTGCCGCCGTGCTCCTGGGCTTGGTAAGCGCAGTTTGGGCTTTCCCGGATAGCGGCAGCGACAGTCCGACGCTCTTTGCCCTGGTTCAGGAGGTGATTCGCGCGGGACCACCCGCGGATTCCGACCTGCCACGGAAGCCCGTGATTTCGGTTCCTGAAACCGGGCATAACTCGCCCACCAACGCGGCCGTCCGCTTGGCCGCTGAGAGGGAGTTGGTGGAGCCGGGTATCGAGCCAGCGCAGGCAGCGACCAACCACCAAGCAGGCAGTAAACTTTTCACCCGGATTTTCAAGGTGGACCTGAACCGGATTGCGAAAGCGATTGGCGAGGTGCCAGACAAGACCTCGACCAACTCGTTGTCGAAGCTGCGCGAGGCGCTGCTCAAGCATTTTGCGAGGGCCGGTTGGACGCTGGGAGAAGGCGAAGCCTTGTTTCTGAACCAGAGCAATTCGGGAATGTACGTTCGAGCGACACTGCAAGCTCTGGACCTTATTGAATCGGTTCTTCAAGTGCTCAACACTGCGCCGCCGCAAGTAATGGTGCAGGCCAAGTTCGTCGAGTTCAGCGAGAGTGACGCGACTGTTATGGGCCTCGATTGGATCCTGGGCAGCCTCCCCGGCGGCCAAACGGATACGAACGCGCTGCGCACCGCCCAAGCCCCCACGCCGCAGGAGTTGCGCGGGGACGAACTGGACTGGGCCGGTCGCGCCGCGACCAACGCGCGCAACATCCGGGTGAACGCCTCGCTGGGCAGCCAGTTGACGGGGATTCTGACCGACCCGCAGTTCCGCGTTGTCCTGCGGGCGCTGGAGCAGCGCAGCGGCACCGATGTCCTCTCCACCCCTTCCGTCACCACGTTGAGCGGGCGGCAGGCGCAGATCCGCGTGCAGGAAATGAAGACGGTGGTCACCGGCTCCGAACCGGCGGCGGGAACGAATGGCTTCACCACCGCCGTGATCCCTTGTGGTCCCATGCTGGACGTCTTGCCGACGGTGCTGGCGGATGGCTACACCATCCAATTGAATCTCAAGGCCAGCGTGACCGAATTCCTGGGCTATGACCCGGCAACTCCAGGCGTTGCCGGCAGTGCGCAACCCCGTTTCCGGCAGCGGGAGTTGACGACCATCGCGAATGTCTGGGACGGGCAGACGCTGGTGCTCGGCGGGCCGCTGGTGGAGGCCACCGGTTCAACCACCAATCGAACCGCCGGAGTCACGGCCCTACGCAAACAACTGCTCGTCTTCGTGACCCCGACGCTGATTGACCCGGCCGGCAACCGCCTCCATGCGGGCGACGAAATGCCCTTCAGCACGAACGCCGTGCCGCCGCAGCCGCAGCCGGGGAAGTAGGCTCCTGCCCTGTCCCATTTGCCGCTGCCGGGCGGCGGCTCAGCCGTGGCGTTGCCACCGCGGCGCGGGCAGGCCGAGCCAGACTTGCTCCGGCCGGCCGGCGGGCGCGGGCTGCCATTCCAGGGCGTCGCTGACCACCTGCCGCATCTGGCGGAACCACCACTGGGCGCGGGTCCGCCGCTCGGGCCGGCGCGCGGGCAGGGTGAAGGCGTGGGGCCGTTCCAAACCGAATTCGAGTTGTTTGATCGTGTGCATATCGCGTGTGGTTACGCGCCGATCATCGCAGGTGGGGTGGGACAGAAACGGGGTCAGCCCTGAAAAAACTTTCACTTTTTTTGGGCCTCCTTTCCGACGCCATGGGCAGGCGTTTTCAACCCTCCTGCAATTGCCGGAGTCGGGCCGCCCACAAATCCTGAACCGTGGAACCGGAGCGGTGTCGCAGGCTGGAGTAACTTGCGCGCCAGCACCTCGGTCGGCGTTGGCCGCTGGGAGTTGCCTCCGACGCCGGGCGCGCGGGGATTCAGCGCGGTGGATTTTCCGCTTGTCGGCGGCGGTGCGGTGTGCCAATTAGAAGCCGTCCGGCGGATTGTTCTTTGGAACGGCAAAACCAGCTTTGCCCTGCGATGTGCGTGCTAAGTAATTAAGTCCTTGGACCGTAAAACGGTACCTCCGGGACACAGAGCCGCGGGAGCCGACGACAGGCCTTAATTGGAAGTCGAAGATCCAACGGTGGTCCCAGATGTTAAATCATGTTCAAAGGAACATTTACCCACGGCATCTGCGGGGCTTTTCTTTGTACCCCAGCAATGCTTTGCCTGCCGGAGTGTGCGGGCGGGGCGGGAGGCCGTCCGAAACTCGGCTCCGCCCCGGCATGTTGGTAAGTCCGCTCTCTGGCCGTCCGGGCGCCAAAGGCAGCCTGGAGGCTGAGCGGTAACTGTTCAATCGCAGCCATGGCTGACGGCGCGGGCAACCGCGCGGGACAGGCGTCGCGCCTGTCTCCAGCTTCATTCCCTGGCGTCACTAAAAGGTGACCGCACCCCAAGCTCGGCAACGCGGAGGTGGCACCGTTTCAGACCATGTCAGCGACAGGCGCGACGCCTGTCCCACGCTCGCGGCCAGCCCTTGGGCATGGACTGCGATTGAATAGTCACGGCTGAGGCACCAAACACAGCGCGCTCCTCCGGCCCGCTTTGGGCCCTACAAAACCGGAACCGATCCCCTCACCAGATCCCCCAGAACCAGCGCCGCGACTCGTGCGCACAATTCCGGAAGGGCGCCACAGCGCGGCGCTCAACGTCCTGTGCTGTAGGCGGGGCGGTAAGGTTTCCCATCGTAAATCCGTGGCGCGCGCGGGCCGCGATCCGCGGACGGACGGCCCGGTTGCTTGCCTCCTGGACGCGGGCGGTTCTCGTCGCGCGCTTCCGCGCGGTAGGGGCGCGGGCCGGCGGCGGCGCGCAACGGCGGCTTGCCCCACGAACGCGGGCGGTCGTCCTCGCGGCGCTCCCCAGAGCGAGGGCGCTCGTCCTCGCGGCGAAAGGGTTGTTTCGCCCAAGGCCGGGGCGGACGGGCTTCGCCCGCAGGTGCGGAGCGCGGCCGGTCAAAATCTCGCCGCGGGGGGCGATCGCGATCGGGCCGTTCGCCGGCGGGACGGTCGAACGGCTGCTTCACCCAGGGGCGGCGTGGCCGGTCGTCGTCGCGATGCGGCGCTGGGGAGGGCCGGGTGCGGTCAGCGGGGCGGAAGGGCCGCTTCACCCACGGGCGGGCCGGCGGGCCGGCACTGCGCTGCGCGGGACCGGAGCGATCAAAGTCGCGCGGCTCCGACTGATAAGGCCGGTCGCCGCCGGGCCGGGGAAAGGGTCTTTTCACCCCAGGCCGCGGGCGATCATCATCGCGCCGCTGCACTTGGTAAGGCCGGGCACGATCAGCGGGTCGGAAGGACTGCTTCACCCACGGGCGCGGCGACGGGCCGTCACCGCGTTGCGTTGGGCCAGAGCGGTCGAAGTTTCTGCGCTCGGTTTGGTCGGGCCGATCAGCGGCGGGCCGGGCAAAGGATTTCTTCGCCCAAGGCCGCGGGCGATCGTCATCACGGCGCGGGCCGGGGTGGTGCGGGGTGCGGGGTGCGGATTGCGGATCGCGAGGTGCGCGAGGCGTCGTGACGGGCGGCTTGGCCCACGGGCGGGCTGGGCGAGCAGGCTCGGCTGGTGGCTCAGTCGCTGGCACCGACAGAGCGGCCACGGCGGCGGAGTCGTCGGTCAGGGCTGGGCTGGCGGCCGGTTCACTTGGCGCGGCGGCTGGCCCGGTCGGATCGGCCTCGGGCGGGGCGGCGACGCGCACCCGATATTCGCTGAGTTCGCGGAGCAGCGAGTAGGCAAGGGTGGACTTGGAGAAACCCAGCACCTTGGCGCCGCGCATGTTGAAGCAGCGATCCAAGTCGGCGGAGGTGTAATGCTCGACCACCGGGATGCCGGCGTAGTCGGCGAGAATGTCCTCGCGGCTTTCCGGTCGCAGCCCCTCGGCGATGAGGATGAACGCGAGCTTGCGGCGCATCCGGTGCAAGGGCTCGCGGCCGGCGACGACCAGGCGGGCGCGCAGGGCGAACGGGAACAGGCGCTCGGCTTGGGTGGCAGGGGTGGACATGGCGGGAGAGTCGGCCAACGCCGGTCCCGGCGCAATGGCGGAAGCGGGGGCGGGGGGCGGGTCAGTGCCTCCGCCGGCGGTCGGCAAGCATGGCGGGTTGGACCGCGCGCAGCGTTTGGAGTGCGGGGAGCTTGCTCCCACTTGCGGGTGCGGCGCATGGTTGAAAAGCGCGGCCAGCCGGACGCACTCCAAATGCTGCCGCGTCGCCCCCGCGTCGCTCCTCACAGCCAGCCCCGACAACTTCGGGAGGCACCGGGCCGGGCGGACTCAGGAACTAGAGGCTTGCTGCGTCGGGGGCGGTGGTTAGCCTCTGGCACCATGAAAATCCTTCGCTGGTCCGCCGGGTCCGTGCTGGCGGTTGTCTGCACCGTCGGCAGCTTGGTTGCTTCCGGCATGATCCCCAAGCAGAAGTTCGCGCCGTGGCCGGGCTGGTGGCAAGTGATGCGGTTGGCTTGTGCGTCCTCTCGGTCATCTGTTTGATCTGGTTACTCTCCCACACCTACCAACAGATCCGGCGGGAACGGCGCCCGGCCACCGCCGTTGCCCGCTCCTGACCGCTCCACGCAAAACGCCCCACGCACTCCGTTTTTCCTCACCTGTGACTGCCTTCCGCATCGGCTCCGTGGGCTATCTCAATGCCGCGCCCCTCACCCGCGGCCTGGAGGATCGCGTCCACTTCGACACCCCGTCCGCGCTCGCCCGCCTGCTGCGCGCGGGCCAGCTCGACGCCGCGCTGGTCAGCATCACCGAGGTCTTGCTCCACGATGGCTACGACGTGTTGGACGGCTTCGGCATCGTGTCGCACGGCGAGGTGAAAAGCGTGTTGCTGGCGCACCGCGTGCCGCTGGCAGAAATCCAGGAAGTCTTCTGCCACACTGCCTCACTCACGAGCGTCAACCTGCTCAAGGTGCTCTTTGCTGCACGCGGCTTGCGGCCCGCCTTGCGCCCGCTGGAACGGTTGGAAGCGGCGTCCCAATGCGACGCTGTCCTGCTCATCGGTGATCCGGCGCTGGATTTCCTGTTCGCTCCCGGCCAGCACCAGATCTGGGATCTCGGCGCGGCGTGGTGGGGGTTGACGGGTTTGCCGTTCGTCTATGCCGCTTGGGCGCTGCGGCGCGGCGCGCACACCCCAGCCCTGCGCGCCAGGTTGTGCGCGGCGGGCCGTCGGGGACTGGCAGAGTTGGACGACCTCTGCTGTGAGCGCACGGAGTACGATCTGGCATTTCGCCGCCGTTACCTCGGGGGCAACATCCGCTACGAACTTGGCCCGGCGGAGCAGCGTGGCCTGCGGGAGTTTGCCGGACGGTTGCGCGAGTTCGGGCTGGGCCCGGTGAGCGAACCGACGTTTGTGGCCTGAGCCGGGTCTGGGCCGGCAAACTGGTCACCGCCCGCCCCCCGCACCACTGCCATTTAGTTAAGCCGTCCGCCGGGGCGCTTGCGCTTGCTCCTGCTCTTAATCCTAATCTCAGCGCACCGAAGAAGATTACGATTAAGAGCAGGAGCACGAGCAAGCGTCGGGCACTCCGACACCCCTCCGGCTTAACTAAATGGCAGTCACCCGCCGGGCTAAGTCTGTCGGAAGTGGGTGGCCCACAACCACATGAATAGGCGATTGTCCCATGCGAAGGGCTTTGGTTGCTTCTTCAGGTCCGCGGCAGACCTGTGGGCTGGGGGGGGCGTTGGTCAGGCGGGAGCACGGTTCTGGCGCACCTGGAGGGCGCCCGGCAAGCTCTCCAAACTGGCTCAAGCGACCCGTGCGCCCCGGAAAACACCGCCTTCCAAAAAACCACGCTTGATCAAGCTCCTCGCCGCGGCGGGATGCGCCACGCTGCTGGCCGCGACTTTAACGACGCGCGCCGATTACCCAAGCACGATGGCGTCGTTCAATCCCGTCGGCTACTGGCGGCTGAACGAAACCACGCTGCCGCCGCTACGATGTAGCGGTCAACGCTGGCTCCTTGGCCGCCACCGCGACCGGCTACTACACCGGCACGCCCGGAACGCAGGTCATTCACCCCGGAGCGAACGCATTGGGCGGAGCCGATGATGGTCGAACCTTTGCTCGCGGTTACGTCAAAGTGCCCCGCTCTCCGAGCCTCAATCCAACCGCATTTACAGCCGAGGGATGGTTCAACCCTGCAGCGTCCCTCCCCGCCGGAACCCTCCAGTGCTGCTTTTCGGATGGTGATTTTGGAAACCCGAGCGCGGGTTGGTAGATCTACCAGTCTGACACAGACTGGAACCTCAGGATGTACACCGGCGTCGGACAGGGGACCGGCCTTAGCATCACGGGCGGCGGCGCTCTGGTAGCCGGAGCCTGGTATCATCTGGCCGTAGTTTTCAATGGCACCACCGCTACCCTCTACGTCAACGGCGTGGCATCCGCCGCAGGGAATCCAACCGTCTGCGTACCCGGCTCAGCCGGGCCGCTGGCCATCGCAGCCCGGGCTGACGTCGCCTTCCAGTGGAGCGGTTCAGCCGACGAAGTCGCTTTCTTCACCAGTGTGCTCTCCGCGTCCGTCATCCAGTCTCGCTACGAGGCCGCGACCACCAATGCCGCGGGTTACGCGACTCAAATCCTGGCCAGCACTCCCGCCGGCGACTGGCGTTTGGATGAACCCGCGTATGCCGTGCCCGATCCCAGCACGCCCCCCGTGGCAGCGAACAGCGGGACCGCCGGGGCTACTGCCAATGGCAAATACAGCGTCTATTCGCAGCCTGGCAGTGCCTCCGCGCCGGATGCTGGTTTCGGCGCTGGCAACTACGCCTGCGGGTTGAATGCCAACGGACTGCCCACTTCTATCGGTCTGGGTAACCCCGCTGAATTGAACTTCACAGGTCCCATCACCCTGATGGCTTGGAGCAAGCCGACGGCGACCGACGGATTGCGCAACATCATCTCCCACGGCTTTCGCGAGTCGCCGAGCCACGAATTGCAGATGCGCATCAGTGGTGGTGCCTATGACGTCGGCTCATGGGAACCCGGCGAAGGAGTCCCGTCCCCGGCGGGCATGGCCACCGCCGATATCGGCACATGGACTTTCCTGGTGGGGACCTGCGATGGCACGCAGCGGAGCCTCTATCGGAACGGTGCCTTGGTGGCCACCAATGCTGGTCCCCGCGGTGCGGTGCTGGTGGATGCGGATTGGGCCATTGGCTCCCGCGGCACCGGCACGGAACGCTATTTCCAAGGCACCCTTGACGGATTGGGAGGGCCTGGGAAGTGGCTTTGACAGACCTTAGAACACTCATTTTTTGGTGAGTCAGGTTCATAGCCAAAAACCACCCTTGGGCCTCGGTCTTCATTCGTGTTTGTTCGTGTCCATTCGTGGTTGAATTGAATCATTACGGCTAAGGCTTACTGGGCACTTGCCGCCGTTACGGACCGCAGCGGCACATTGGCGGTCGTTGCGTTGCCCTGGCCGTCGTGCGCGTACATAAACAGCCTGAACTTGCCCGCCTTTGCGGGCAATTGCACTTCCGCGCTGCGACCAGCGTCGCGGGTGGACAGGACCGCACCCGAGAGCGGTTCGACGCCTGGCTCCCAGTCGCCGCCCACGCCCGGGTTATCCGCCACGTCGGGACGGAGTTCCCAGGTGATGCGTAGCGGATCACCGTCCGGGTCGCTGACGTCCACCGCACATGCGAGTCTGTCCCCGGCCTGGCACTCGCCCGGTTTCTCCGGCGCGCTGCCATCGGAACGGGTCACGCGCACTTTGCCCGGCCCAAGTGCGGGACAACGGTTGGTCGGCCAGCGCCCCGACCAGAGCAACGTCATCGTGTCGATGGCCGGGGTGCGGCTGCCGTCGGGCAGGAACATGCCATACCAGGTGTGCGTCTTCTCCTGCTTGTGCGCCCAGTAGAAAACGTAGCTGCCCAAGCAGGCGGGCTGGCTGGCGACGGCGTGTTCGTAGGCTCGACGGTAGAAGTCGGCCTTGGCGGTCGCGTCATCCTCGATGGGCACTTTCCAGGGTGTCTTGGCCACTTGCCAATGGCCGCGCGGTCCAAACTCAGTCACCACGTAAGGCCGTGTCCAGCCTTGCTTGGCGATGTCCGCCGGCAAGGTCAGCATCTGCGCATAGGAGTTGAGGCCCACGAGGTCGAGCGCCGGGCAATGCTCGTTCAACTCGTGCAACATGTCGGCATACTGACCGCCGATGACGACCATGACGGGATGGTTCGGATCTTCCCGTTTGATCATCTCGGCGAGGCGGTTGGCCTCGCTCCACACGGGCACGCGTTGCGCCGGTGTGGTGTGAATCTCCGGCTCGTTACCGAGATTCCAGAACAGCAGTGCGGGGTGGTTGCGATATTTGCGGACCGTCTCGCGCGCCCGGTTGAACTGCTGCTCGACTTTGTTGGTGTCCGCATAATCGAAGCCCTGGCGCGGATTGCCGAGCGGCAAACTGACCAGTGCCGTGAAGCCGCGGCGCGGCGCCTCGTCGAGCGCGCCCGCGTGGGTGCGGACCGAGTTCCCACCGGCCTGCTGGAGGACATCGAGCGATCCACCCGGACCGACCACCGCCCCCTTGACGAAGTACGGTTCACCGTTGCGCAACAACTGCCAGCCACCAGCCTGCTTGACGATACGCACGACAGACGACGTCTGGGAAACGGGCGTCGCGGCAGGGCCGGCCGGCGCTGGGCTCGCGCCAACGGCGCTGAGCGACAGGGCCACCAGCCACAGCCCGAATCTGATGTGGCTGACAATTCGCAATCGGCTGGTCATTGCAGTGCCTTTCTCCCCAGCGGCGGTTGGTGGACACGAATCGCTTGGATGCCTGTGGTTTCGCTGCCGGAGATTTCCAGCGTGTGCTTCGTGTTCGGCAGACCTTGCGCGAGCGTCACCATCGTCTCAACGGTCGCATTCGTCACACCGGGCGAAACGAACTCATCCACGAAGCGCGGCTCGACTTTCCACTTCACGGTGAATTGTTCCGGCATCGGCTTGATGCCCGCGAGGCTCATGGCGTAGGTCACGTTCCA
>Ga0105046_10015707_pt1 | contig 11633 bp, 9 predicted proteins | sample MAT03_FD_78385 | JGI IMG/M metagenome (GOLD analysis project Ga0105046, IMG submission 78385) | Freshwater microbial communities from Lake Fryxell liftoff mats and glacier meltwater in Antarctica - MAT-03 (megahit assembly) | ecosystem: Environmental > Aquatic > Freshwater > Ice > Liftoff...
GCTGTTGCACCGGAAGAGCGTAAAGCCAAGAGCGCCGAGTGCGGCCGCCGGCGCGAACGGCCTTTTCGCTCAATGCAAGCTAAGCGCGCACGGAGCCGCGCTACAACCGCGGTGATGCGCGAGTCTCTCACTCAAACTCATTCCTGTAGATCAGATCGACCGCCGCCGCTACCTTGTAGACCTCGCCGGTGGTGAAATTGCCATTACCGGCGCCCGCACCACCCAGTGGTACCGCGTTGCCATTGACGATGGAATCGTCGTCGATCAGATCCAGGCGCACCGTGCCTGAGCCGCTGCCGACTCCGACGCCCACAGTGTAGCTGCTGCCGCTGCCGGCCACGCTGGAGATGGATGCGCCGCTGACCCCGGTGGTCGTCAACGCAAAGTCGCTGCTGTCGACGCCGGTGACGCTGGCGCTGAAGGCCACGGTAAACGTCACCGAACTGCCTGGTGTGGTCGGATTGGGGCTGCCGCGCACGATCGACAGCACGCTCGGCGGCACCACCGGCTCGGTCTGAAGCTCAAACGCGCCGATATCGGCGCCATCGGCAACACTGTTTGGCGACAGCTGCACAGTACGCGCGAAGGCGCTACCGCGCTGGTCAAAAAAGGAACCTGTGTTTGACCAACGCGGCCGATTATTGCACCCAAGTGTGATGACACTCACACTTTTGCGATGCGCTGAACTGCGCCGTGCGCGCTGGCGTAGCGCGGCTTCGGCGTGCGGGAAAATCGTGCTGGCGACAAGGCCGATCGCGCCGGCAGGCGTGCGCACGGTCCGAAGTGCGCCGGGCGCCTCGCGTAGCGAGAGTAGGGTGGAACCCGCGCAACTTGCTCGGCTGGAAAACCGAAAACTTGGGTGGCGCGGGTTCCGAGCCAAAAGAGCAGACTACAAGTCGGAGATCCAGGTCGATTGCCGCAGGCTGGGTGTTCGCGACGATCTTCTGGATCGCCGTAGCCGGGCGCTCGCGCGGTCTTTCTGGATCGCCGAGTTGCACTCGGCGCTTTGGACTGAAGATTTCTAGACTGCAGTGAAGGGCGCGCGGACGCTGCCGGGTTTTGTGCCATTTGCGGGTATGCCGGTGGTCTAACGGAATGTCACAGCGCAAATAGACGATCGCAAAAAGAAACACAAATCGGCGCGATCTGGCGGGTGGAGGCTCGCAAACAGGAGTGTTTCAGCGCATAGGTGAGGTCTGCGCTTCGCTGGTCCGACCTGCGACGGCTTGTGGGTCAATGCGCTCGCGAACGGTCCAGCCGGCTTGTGAGAATGCGTCTAGCGCCAAAGGCGATAACAAACCGGTTACCAACAGGACGTTTTTGCGGCCGATCAAGTCATCGCGCCACGCGAATTGGGCGATTTCCGCGGTCCAGTGCACGTAGTCGACGGGTAGGGCGACCACATAACTGCCGTCTGCTCTGCGTAAGGCCGGCGAGTTGCCGACCACGGTTGCGCGTGCGCCGGTTGCTTGGGTTTTTTCTGCAGCGATCAGCATGCGCATTGCATCAATCAAAAAACGCGCGTGAATTTCGCGATCTGCTGCCAGTGCAAGGTCAAACAAGGACTTTCGGGCTGGCTCGAACAACGGTAATCGTAATAATTCGACAAACTCGGTTTGCTGCGTCAACGTGAAACGTTTGCCACGGCGAATCAAATCGCGGGCGCGTTTGCCGCCAATGCCGATTTCCTCCAGCACCAACAGGTTGCGGCGTTTTAGATCTTCGGGCGGCAGTTCCCAAACCAGTTCATAGGCGTCGCGTGTATAGCCGAGCGCCTGGCCGGCGACACCGCCAATCAAGCCGATGCTCAGCCCGACCAATTTAGCGCCTGACCAAGATGCCCAGGCAAGTCGATCCAAGCGTTCGAGCAACAACGGGTTTGTGCTGTATGGATCAACGCCTACCTGCCGAGCAATATCGCGGCGCGCCTTGTTGTAGCCAATGTAGCGCAGGGCTGCGGCTTTGGTGATCTTGGCAGCCTTGTCGGTATTGGTACTTTGATTCTCCTCGCCGTCGTCGTCATCTTCGGCAATGGCGTCGCGCGCGGCATCGTTCAGATCTAGCGCCAGATCGCGCAGATTGAGGGCCACCCGATGCAGATAACGACCAATACCATTGGGCAAACCGCTGGCTGTGGCGCCGGGTTCGGCGGCAACTTGGCGCACTGCGCCTACAGGTTGTTCCACTCCACGAACCACCGCGCTATTGAATACCTGCGTTGGCGTTACGCGATCCAGCGCTTTGATCGCGTCAATCTCGCGCACCCGCAGACGCAGCACTTGCGCGCCATCCGCCGTCAATAGGCCGACTGAACTGCGCAGCGGGAATTGACCAAAATAACCGACCACTTGGGCACGTTTGGCCACCTGATAATCAGGCCCTACCAAGGGCAAGCCGGGTAACAAGTCTGCACTGCGCATGCGCGGCGATGGTTCAAACGGACCGTGCAGATCGGCACGGCTGCTGGGCGCCGGTTCAAAATGCATGGATTCTTGCGCCGCGCGGCGCACGTCGACATCTACACCCGGTGTACAGGCGGTCAAAGCCAGCGTCATCGCGAAAACTCGGAGCAGCTTGTCAATCATCAGCTATTGGCGACACCATGCGGAACGTGGCCAGTTGGAACATAGCGGCTCGCGCTCTCGGCATTTTTGCGTTGGTCGTCAAAAAAGATATCTGCGCCGAACGCCGCCAGAAACGGTCCTTTGTCGCGCCCACCCAAAAATAGGGCTTCGTCGATGCGCACGCCCCATTCGCGCAGCGTCAAGATCACCCGTTTGTGCGCGGGGGCCGATCTGGCGGTGACTAGCGCGGTGCGGATCGGCGATTGTTCGGCCGGATAGGCCGCCTGAATGCGATGCAACGCGTACAGCACGGTGCGAAATGGTCCACCCGACAGCGCCTGATGGGCGAGCGCTTTTTCGGTTTCGTGGAAGCGGTCTAGTCCCTCATGATGGCTGATGCGCTCGGCTTCGTCGGAAAACAGCACGGCGTCGCCGTCAAAGGCGATGCGCAGTTCCGGATGACGATTGGCGCTGGCTTGCGAAGGCAAAATGCTCGCCGCCGCGTAACCCGCTTCTAGCGCCTGGCGCACATCAGCGGCGTTGGCGGACAGAAATAGATTTGCACCGAAAGGTTCGATGTATTGATGCGGCGGCGCGCCGTTGGTGAATGCCGCACGCACGATATCCAAACCATAGTGTTCGATGGAATTGAAGATGCGCAGCCCTGAATTGCCACTGTTGCGGCTCAATAACAGCACTTCGACCTGCGGCGTTTGCGGATTCAAGCTATTCAAGCGCAGCAGTTTTTGTACCAACGGAAAGGCGATTCCCGGCGCCAGAATATGATCTTCATTGGCCGTTTGGAACGCCTGATAGGCATCTAAGCCTTGCTGTTCGAATATTTGGTGCTCGGCTGAAAGATCAAATAACGCGCGTGAAGAGATTGCGACCACTAAGCGATCGTCAGCGCCCAGGATGGGCGATTTGTTTTGATCGGGCGTGTCGATCAGCGCTTCGGACATGATCCTACTCACATCGCAAACTGTTCTGCCAGGATGCGCTCTTCCAGGCTGTGCTCTGGATCAAACATGACGGTCATCCCCTCGCTGGGCGATTCGCCCACTTCCACTTCCACGACGTCACGCACCTCGGTGGCGTCGGCAGTGGCGCTGACTGGTCGTTTGTAGTGGTCTAACACTTCAAATTTGACGACTGAACTCCGTTTGACAATCGCGCCGCGCCAGCGCCGCGGTCGAAACGGGCTGATCGGCGTCAGCGCCAATACGTCCGAACCCAAGGGCAATATCGGGCCATAGGCAGATAGATTGTATGCAGTGCTGCCGGCCGCCGTCGCCAGCAACGCGCCGTCGCAAATCAGTTCTTCAACACGCACGATATCGTCGACCCAAATGCGTAGCTTTGCCGCCTGTTTGGTTTGCCGGAGCAGCGACACTTCGTTGATCGCCAGCGAACTGTGCATGCCGCCAGACTCGCCAATCACGCGCATCCGCAATGGGTTCAAAACCACATGTTGGGCCAGCGTCAAACGAGAAATCAGGCCGTCTTCGCGATACAAATTCATCAAAAACCCGACCGTGCCGAGCTTCATGCCAAACACCGGCAGTTTGCGCGGCGCGGCGTAACGATGCAGGGTTTGCAGCATGAATCCATCACCACCCAGTGACACAATGACGTCGGCTTCGCTCATGGGCACTTGCGGGTAGCGGCGTGTCAGCGCGGCCAAAGCCGCCTGCGCGGGCTCTGCGCGGCTAGCAACAAAAGCGATGCGGGGTGGTGCGCTGGGCGGAGTGTCGATCATCGCGTGTGCTCAGCTAAGTGATGGGAATCTGGACGGTAAGGCTAACCGGGATTAACACTTTCCATGAGCAAAACTTACCGATCTTCATTGGTAGTCGGGTTGCTACGCTGGCGTTCAATAGCGCAGCACTTGATTTGGTTTCCACGGCAGCAAACCGCGCCAGTATTGAATCATCACAAAGCCGGTCGCCAATCCGCCCAGATGGGCGAAGTGCGCGACGCCACCGCCGCGGGTAAACACACCGAGATAAATCTCGATGGCCGCGAACAGGATCACCAAGTTGCGCGCCTTCATTGGAATCGGCGGAAATAGCGGCATGACAATTCGATTGGGAAACATCATTCCAAAGCCCAGCAGAATGCCGTACACGCCGCCGGAAATACCGACGGTAGGGTAGGGCTCACCAGTGAAGTAGGCAACGAGTAACTGCGCAACACCCGCGCCGACTATCGAGGCAAGCACAAACCGCAAAAACGGCGCCGCGCCCCAGAAGCGCTCCAAGTCGGCGCCAAACATCCACAACGCCAAGCAGTTAAACAGCAGGTGTTGCGTGCTGCCATGCAAAAAGCCGTAGGTAACCAGCTGCCAGATGCGAAACTCCGGCCAACCACCGACGCTTAACGGCAAGGTGTCCGGCCCATTGCCTAGTGGCCATAGCGCAAAGTGCAGCATGATCGCGCCATCCGCGTTCAGCAATTGCAATCCATAAATCAACGCGCAGGCGATCAACAAACTGCGGGTTACCAGTGGCACAGACATGAACACTCCACAAATTCTGTCAATGAAAAGCGCGGCTGACTAAACATATGGTGCAAAAAAACCACCCCACAGTTGACTATCCAGGCTGTCTATGGGTGCGACCGCAACGACGACTCGGCCACTCCTGCTCACGCTACAGCCTTCGGCGATCAATTTGCTTCTTTGTCGCTGAAAATCTGCGCTTTCTGGCGGGAAGGCAATCTGCCCGTTGGCACGCACCACTCGATGCCAGGGCACCGTGTTGTCATTGGGCAGATTCGCCAACACGCGGGCGACTAGGCGCGCGCGCCTGGGCAGCCCCGCGTTCGCGGCAACCGCGCCGTAGCTGCTGACCTGTCCGACCGGAATGGCGCACACAGCGCGCAGGATCATTGCTTCGGACTGCTCGGCGTTCACTGGGGATTTCTTGGGTTCGTTACAATTGAATCGTGTCGCGAGATTCTAAAGCGTCTCATGGGTAGACAAACTCCGGCACCTGCGACAAGGCTGCTAACATCTACGCTATCACTATCGTCACCACGAGATGCAAACCGTGCAGAACTTTGAGGATATTCGCTCGCATTTGGCCAGTTGCCACCCATTGAGCCAGAACCAGCCATTCGTGATTAGTTTGGATCTGAAATTGCCCGGTGGTCGTGCGCAAAGTTTGTTTCTTGCCGATATCGAAACGGAAGATGGTCGGCGCGTGCTGCGCATGTCCACCCCAGTGGCTGCGTTAGCGCACCTACCCGCTGAAAAATGCCTGCGCTTCAATTGGGCGCAACGCGTAGGATTTCTGGCCGTTGATGACTTGGATGGCGTGGCCTTCGTGCATCTGTGCGAAAACCGTGGTTACGCCACCTTGAGCAGGGGTGAGGTAGACCGCGTACTGCGCGAACTGGGCGAGTTGGCCGATCGCTTAGAGGAGCTGGTGTCAAAAGGCGAAGATCGCACCTGAGTACTTTCACAGCGGCGCTTTCACCGGCAGGCGCGTCGCTGTGCTCTAATCGTTCATCCAATCTAGACGCCCCCAAGCACTTTAGCGCTATGTCTTTGGAACTTTTGTTGCTGTTGGGCTTGGTTCTGCTCAACGGGTTTTTCGCGCTGAGTGAGATGGCCATCGTCACCTCACGCAAAGGGCGCCTCAAACAACGCGCTGAAAAAAGCCCTGGCGCGCGCGCGGCATTGCACTTGTCAGAGCATCCGGAAAACTTTCTTTCCGCGGTGCAAATCGGCATTACGCTGGTCGGGATTTTAACCGGGGTGTTCAGTGGTGCTGCGATTGGCGGCCACGTTTCGCGCTGGCTGGATGATTTTGCACCGCTTGCCAAGTACGCCGAGCCCTTGGGTTTGGGCATTGCGGTGGTGGGCATCACCATCTTCAGCATTATTTTGGGCGAGCTGATGCCCAAACGCTTGGCTTTGCTGGCGCCAGAGCGCATTGCGACTATCGTTGCATTGCCAATGTTAATTTTCAGTCGGGTGACGCACCCGTTTGTTGTGATGCTAGCGGTGACCACGCGCACCTGTTTGAAGTTGCTCGGTGCGCGCGATAACAACGAATCAAAAGTCACGGAAGAAGAGATTCGCTTGCTGGTTAACGAGAGCGCAGAACAAGGCGAGATCGAGGATATCGAGCGCAGCATGATCAATCGCGCGCTGCGGCTATCTGACCGCAGCGCCGAAAGCTTGATGACGCCGCGCAACCGCATCGCCTGGTTGAACGCAGATGCGGCCTTACCCGAAAATCTGGCCGTGATGCGCACCACGCCTTACTCCAGTTACCCAGTGATGCGTGGCACTGATAAAGAAGTGCTCGGTGTTCTGGAAGTGAAGACCTTGATCGATCGGATCGGCGGCGGTGGCCAGTTCGATCTATTCAAACGCCTAGAAAAGCCCATCTATGTCCCCGAATCCACTCGGGCATTGAGCCTGTTGGACGCTTTTCGCGATAGTGAGGCACGCCTAGCGCTAGTCGTTGACGAATATGGCGATCTGCAAGGGCTGCTGACGCAGAACGACGTACTCAGCGCCATCCTCGGCGCAGCCGTGCGCGAAAGCGGCGAAGACAGTGACGACGATGCCAAGATCATCCGCCGCGCCAATGGCAGTTACCTGCTCGATGGCGCCCTAAAGATCGAAGACCTGCGTGATCTGCTCGAACTGGGTGAATTGCCGCGCGAAGATGATTTTGGCTATCAAACATTGGCTGGCATGCTGATCGCCGTTTTAGGCCATATCCCCAAAGTGGCGGAAAGCTACGAATTTGACGGATATCGATTCGAAGTCGTCGATTTGGATGGCGCCCGAGTAGACAAAGTGCTGGTTGAGTTGATCGATAAGGCGTTGAAAGTGGATTGATGCTGACAGCTGGGGTTTGAGGCTACGTCAGCGGGAAACCCCAAGTGCCGCTTTGGACAGCGCCGACTACAAGTCGGCGATGCAGATAGCCCCTGGAGCGCCGAGTTGTGCGCATGCTGTTGCATTGGAAGAGTGCAAAGCCACACTGCCGCTTTGCCACAGTGCCGCTTTGGCGACAATTTTGGATTTGGCGTCATCGGCAAGGCCGACGAGTTCGGACCGGCGATCTGATCCGCGCCGCTTCAGCGCCAACGGCGCACCGCTATCTAGCCTGGGGCGCGGCCGCAAGAACATAGGCGGAGCTGACGTCCAGCTAGTCAGCGCAGCCAACTGGCGTTCAAGCCGACACGCGGCATGCCGGGCAAACGCCAGCTTTCACCCCGAACACTGGAAATATAGGATGTCGGTGGGGTCTTTTTCTACGGCTTGACCTAGGCTGATCATGCCGCTTTTGCGCAGTTGCAGTTCATCGCGGTGCAAGCGTAGTTCGTCGTCGTCGCCCAGTTTGACGTAGGTGCCGTTGGTGCTGCGATCGGTTACGACGAAAAAACCGCGGCGGTATTCGATAGTGGCGTGGTTGCGCGACACCCATTCGTTGTCAATAACCAGCGAGCTATTTGGATCTCGGCCCAGACCGAAGGGCGGTGCCATATTGGAAATTTCGATCAACTGGCCGCGATAACGCAGGCTAAGTTTGGCGCCGGGGGCATCTTCCAAGCGGATCGCGCGTGCCACCATGGTCACGTTGGAAGTGTCTTCTTGCCAAATGACGTCAACAATCTCAACCGGGTTGAGCTTGCCGGCCACGCGCACGTCACCGAGGTGACGAGTCCGGATGATTGAGCTATTGGTCAAGCCTCGCACGGTGGTCAGCGTGGTGACGATTTGCTCGCGTTTGGCCATTTGCGTCATGCGCGCAGCGGTATTGACCGCGTCGCCGTACACATCGCCGTCTTCAAGCAGCGCGTCGCCGTGATGCAAGCCGATCCGCACCGCCAGAAAATCGCGCTGCCAAACTAGATCGCCTTGCACGCGGCGTTGCATGTCAATCGCCGACATCAGGCCCGACATCTGGCCGGGAAAGGTGCACATCAATTCATCGCCGATGGTCTTGATCACCCTGCCGCCGTGGCGTTGGGTGATTTCGGTCAGCACGCCGAGCACGCTGGAGGTGATTGCGCGCGCACCCAGATCGCCCAACTTTTCGAACAATTTGGTGCTGCCCGCGATATCGGCAAATAAGATCGTAATTGGCTGAAGGCTGCTCATGGGTTCCAATGTTAGGCGATCGCCAGCGGCGGGCAAAGTGGTGTCACAGCATCGAACACCTTCGGACTATCTAGCAGATTATCAAAGCATGCGCCTACGCGTATCCAGTAGAATTTACGCGTCAAGCGTAACTAACATTTTTTCGACATTTCTGCTGCTCACTTGTCAACCTATCGCTTGCGCGATCGTTGAGACACCAAGGATAGATGAATCGGGCCCGCTTGCTCATCCTTTCGCACCCATTGGAGTTGATATGAACGTGTTGAGGCTTAGCTTTGTTTGGTTTATGGCACTTTGCTTCGGATCTACGGCAGTGGCGGCCGACGCTAGCCCCGCGCCAAGCGCCGCCAAAGCGGTGTATTCCATCGGATCGGACGTCAGTGGCACATTCTTTGATCCGGCGCAAAGCGGCCAGGGCTTTGTGTTGGAGCACATCATCAGCAACGGCGAGCCGGTGCTGCTCGCCACTTGGTTCACCTACCTGGATGGTGAGGCGCGCTGGCTTATCGGGGTGGGCAGCACCAACGGACGAGAGGCCCGCATTCCACTTTCAATCACCAGCGGTGCCGACTTTCCGCCACGCTTTATCGCCAATTCCGCGCTAGTCCAGCCGTGGGGCGAACTGGTCTTGCGTTTTGACAACAAAGATCAAGGCCAGGCAAGTTGGACCACGACTTTTCCAGGCTTTAACAACGGGTCGATGCCATTGGCGCGTCTGACAACGCCCGCCAGTGCGTTTGAATCGACCCTTGGTCGCATCGCAGCTTGCCACAGCGGTTCGTGGTACGACCCCACCCAAAACGGGCATGGCTTGTTCATCGAAATACTCGGTACGCCAGAAAACCGACAAATGTTGGCGATTTGGTATGCCTATTTGAACGGCCAGCAGCGTTGGATGACTGCACTGGGACCGATCATAGGCAACACCGCAACGCTGGCCGCGAACATCACCTCAGGGGCGGATTTCTCGCCGGCGTTCAACTCAGCCGATGTGGTCAGCCAGCCCTGGGGCACAATGACGTTTACGGCTATCGATGCCAATCGCGCCAGTTGGGCATGGAATAGCACTCAGCCGGGATTTGGCAGCGGCAGTCTCAATCTAACCCGCTTAAGTTCGCTGACCGGCCGCGATTGCGGTCCCTCTAGCGATAAAGAGGCGGCGCGGTTCCTAACCCAAGCCAGCTTTGGTCCGAACAGCGCCGACGTGAGTAGCGTGCGCACGCTGGGCTACGAAGCTTGGATCAACGCACAACTCCTGCTTCCTGCAACATTGCAGCGGCCCACCATAGAAGACCAAATTGCCGCCCAAGTCCTCATTGACCCGCGCAACGCGCAGTTCTACCGCGGCTATCGTCAGGAGCGCTGGTTCAATACCGCCCTGTACGCGCCAGACCAATTGCGACAGCGTGTTGCTTTTGCACTTTCGCAAATTTTTGCACTATCCGAAGTGGGTACATTGGACAACAACACCATCGGTGTGGCTGAGTACAACGATATTCTGCTGCGTAATGCCTTCGGCAACTACCGCGCTTTGTTACGGGACGTCACTTTAAGCCCGGTCATGGGCTTGTTTCTAACCAGTCTGCGCAATCAGAAAACGGACTGGACGGTCAATACAGCAGGTAATTTGGCGCCCGGCTTGGTCCAGCCGGACGAAAACTATGCACGCGAGGTGATGCAGTTATTCTCTATTGGCTTAATCGAGCGCAATCGAGATTTCTCACCGATCACGATGAATGGCCAGCCCGTGGCCAGTTATACGCAGGATCTGGTCACCAATACCGCCAAAGTGCTTACCGGCTTAAGTTACGGTTGCACCGGGCCCGCCACTGTGGGCACCATCACACTCAACCGCAATTGCGGAACCTGCGTTGGTGTCGCTTGCAATTTCTCAACCACCTTGTTCTTTTCTAATCCCCCACGTTATGCAGCAAATGGGCAGGTAACGGCATTAGCCCATCCGGACTCTTACCGGCCGATGGTCTGTTATCCGCGCTATGCCGACACTGGACGCTCAGCGACCAACAGCAACGGCTACGCGATTCTGCCACCGCCAAACGATCGCAAAACGCTACTGGCCGGCATACAGATCGAACCCAGTCCAGTCGCGTGTCACACAGCCACTCCCGGCGTGGATCAACAAGCGTGCGTTAATTACTGCAATAACCAGATTGAGACTCTGGTCAATAGTCTTTATCTTCATCCGAACGTGGCGCCATTCCTTTCACGCCAACTCATTCAGCGATTGACGACAAGTAATCCTTCACGCGGCTATATTGATCGGGTCGCGGCTACATTTGAGGATGACGGGCAGGGCGTGCGTGGCAATCTGGGAGCGGTCGTTAAATCGATACTGCTAGACCCGGAAGCGCGCGCAGCGATTCCTGCGACCCAATTTGGCAAACTGCGGGAACCGATTTTGCGTTTAACCGCTGTGCTACGTGCATTTGGCGTGCAAAACGGTAACACGGGTACCAACGGCCTCACTGCCACTGAACGAACCTTATTCCAAGCGCCGCTGCGCGCGGCATCGGTCTTCAATTTCTATGGACCGGATTATCAACAACCTGGTGAAATAGCAGATGCAGGCTTATATTCACCAGAGTTCCAAATTATGAATGAATCGACATTTATCACCACATCGGATGAATTTTGGCGCCGAATATTCTCCGGTTACAACACCAATAGTGCGACCGCAACCAGCTTCACCGTACCCAATACTACCGCTTACTTACCCAGTGCGATGATCGACGCTATCCCCACTGAACATGCTGCCCTGGTGGAAGCGCTGAACCAAAAACTGTTGTATGGCACGATGAGCGATACGATGCGCGGCAAATTGGTCGTGTTACTCAATGGCGGCATGGCCTCAGCCGACCATCGCCGCAAAGTCCTGAGCCTAATCCACCTGATCGCGATCTCAGCTGAGTTCTCGGTGCAAC
>Ga0105046_10015708_pt1 | contig 11633 bp, 10 predicted proteins | sample MAT03_FD_78385 | JGI IMG/M metagenome (GOLD analysis project Ga0105046, IMG submission 78385) | Freshwater microbial communities from Lake Fryxell liftoff mats and glacier meltwater in Antarctica - MAT-03 (megahit assembly) | ecosystem: Environmental > Aquatic > Freshwater > Ice > Liftoff...
CCAGCAATGTCGGGAAGCAACAGATCAGCTGCATCGGCCATCACCAGCACATAAAGGAACAGCGCAAAAACTCCGCCGATGCCGATCGAGAGCAGCACGCTCAGCCAGCCGACGCGCAGCCCGATCAGCTCAAAGATTCCGTCCTCCACCATGGCATCTCGCGAGGTGGCCTTTTGCAGGCGCTGGATGATCGAGATCATCGCACCGAACATGCCGGCAACGATGATTACCGCCAGACCGTGATGCGCCACCGTAATGTTGGTTGTCAGGACCACAGACGCAACGCCGATGATCAGCGTAGCGGCAATCGTCAGGATAATCATGAGCCGTTTGATCGTTTTCTCGCGCGCCAGATTGATGAGATAATTGGCATGAATAACATCCAGCAGGTTGCGCGCACGCTGGCGCAACGTCTCTTCTGCCACGGTGTCGATGGCACCACGCTCGAAGCTGTTTTCATAGGAACTGACAACACTGTCAGGAACAACCCGGCGAAAGCGATCCTCGATCGTCCAGAACCTTGCCCGCAACGCAGATTCAGGGACCAGCCAGATCAGCGCGAGTTCGATCTGGAACAATTGCCCTAAAGTGGGATCGCCACCGGTCAGCGGGTCCAGTTCTTTAAACTCCGCTTTCAGGCGTTCTAGCTGATCGGTCTTACGCTGGTGCATCTCCACCAGGGTTTGATCGCTGGCGTGCAAGTCCCAGCCATAGCCTTCAAAATTATCGCGCATAGATTCATAATAGATACGCGATATAAATCCCTCTTCCCGGAACACACGCATGACGATTCCTCCCCGTAACTGTTCGTTTGGCGCTGCATTGCGACGATGCAGCATATCAGCAAATGACATTGGAGAACAAAAAACGCTTAAAAAGCAATAATGTAGACGGACTATTGCTTCATCGAAACAATCTGTTTTTCCAATTCGAAAGAGTTTACAGTTTTCTACCGACCGTATTGGAAAAAAGCGTAATTCCCCCCGTTTCGGATGTAGTTTCAGAGTCATGCGTGGGCTGGGCCGGACTGAATTGGATGTTTTGCGTCATAGCTCGCGCCGTGACCGCGTTACCGGTTTATCAATCCTGCCCTGCTAAAGCTGCGTCTCGGGTGGCTGAAACGTCACGAGAGGGGCCGATGATGCAGCAAGACCAAAGCGCGGGCAGAGCGGAGCAATCGATCAGCGGGCGCTTTGCCGATGCTGCGGTCGAGGCACGGTTCGTGGCGGGCGAACGGCATGCCCGGACCGGCCATATGCGGCTGTTTGCCGGCTTTCTTGCCGCGATGCTGATCGGTTATGCTTTGGTCAATCCGCTTTATTTCAGCCGCGACGACGAACTGCGCTTCACCGCGCTGCTGGCCCCGGCGCTGGCCATATTGGCGGGCTATGCAGCCGCGACGCGGTGGAAGGGCTATGCCGCCCGCCCGATGATCGACTTTGTCAGCCTGCTGGGCGTGGCATTCCTGGTCATGGCGGAAAATTCGCTGCTGTTCGAAGAGATGCAACGCGCGCAGGTGCAATTGCACGCCTCGATCGCGATCAATGGCCTGATCATCATGGCGTTTGCCGCGATTGCCTTTGCCGGGCAGCTGCGCTGGTTTCTGGCGTGGCTGGGCTGTCATGCGGCGGTCTATTTCGGCATCATGGCGATCACCGAGCCGGACCTGATTGCGCTGATCTATGCCACGCTCGCCTATGTCGCCAGCGCTGCGGTGATGCTGCTGCTCAACTGGGCGGTCGGCCAGGCGCACCGGCACAGCTTTGTGCTTGCCGATGCGTTGGAGGCCGAGCGCGCCAGGACCGAAGACCTGTTGTTCAACGTGCTTCCGCCTGCGGTGGCGGCGCGGCTCAAGGCGGGGCAGGTGGTCGCCGATTCCTATCCCGATGTCTCGGTGGTGTTCATCGATATCTGCGGCTTTTCCGATCTGTCGCGGCGGATATCGCCGGGGCACCTTATTGATCTTCTCAACGGCTTTTTTCTGCTGGCCGACAGATGCGTTGCCGAGACGGGGATCGAGAAGGTCAAGACCATCGGCGATGCGTATCTGGCGATCAGCGGCGGCAATGCCCCCTCGCCCAACAGCGCCGATGCCGCGATCCGCTTTGGCGAGGCGGTGCTTGCCGGGCTGGAGAGCTTGCGCGCAGCCACCGGTATCGATCTGCACATCCGCATCGGTATCCACACCGGGCCGGTGGTCGGCGGGGTAATCGGCGAGACGCGGATGGCCTTTGATTACTGGGGCGATACGATGTTTATCACCAGCCGCATCGAAGGCTCAGCGCATCCCGATGGCATCGCGGTTTCCGAACCGACCTGGATGCGCGGGCGCGGCAACCGGCACTTCGAGCTGCCGCAGATGCTGACGCTCAAGGGCGTCGGCGCGATGCCGGTGTACCGGCTGGCGGTGCAACCCTCAGCCGAGATTACAAGGCTTGCGGGCTGATCCTTGCGGTACGCAGAATTGCGCCTTACTGCTACAGGATGCCGGTGCTCCTGATCTTCCTGTGCGGAATCGCCAATTTTGCGTTGCATAAGGCGACGATGGAATCGGGGCATCCGATGGCGGTGCAGATGCGCACCGCGCTCAGCCGCTTCATGGGCGGCTGGGGCAGTTATCTGCTCGAGTTCCTCATCCTGCTCTCGGCGCTCAGCTTCGCGTCGCTCGACTGGGGCATCGCGATGCCCGCCTATCTGATCTACACCGCGATGAATGGCGCTGCTGCCTGGGCGATCCTGAAAGGGCGAATCTAGCGACACGCAAACTGTCTGCCCAGCGAAAGCCGGAATCCAGGTTGGCCAACAACCAGCTTCGTCGCTAAAAATATTCCGCCGCGGCGCGGTTGCAGCCCCAACCCCTTCGCCCGCTCCGATCTTCAGACAGGTTCAGATCCGCAGCATCCGCCCGGCCTTGCCAAGCGCGGCCTTGTCCTGACTGTCGAGCCCCAGTTTCAGCCCCAGCCACACAAGGGGAAAGAGCAGCGCGAACTGGAGGGCGGCGCGCACCACCACAGGCGTGGTGACCAGCGCCGCGCCGACCAGCCAGAGCAGCACAAGTCCACCAGCACCGATCGCCAGCGCACGGACAAAATACCGGTCGAACGGGCCAAGCCGCTCGGTGACCCACAATTCGGCAACCGCCGACCAGCTCGATACGATAACCCCTGCCGTCACCGCCATCGCCATGCCCAACGCGCCCATGGTCGGCACGTACAGCCATCCGACCACAGCTGCCGCAGCCAGCCCGGCGATGGCGTTGGCGAGCGGCAGGATGCGGTGGCCTGTCATCTCGATGATCGGGGTGGCCGCGCCCAGAATGGTCTCGCCCGCACGGCCGATCAGCAGCACGATCAGCACCGGCAACGCCGCAGCAGCCTCGGGCGAGAACAGCATCAGCACGGCATCGCCGCCTGCAATCATCACACCGGTCAGCGGCAGCACGATGATCGCCGCCAGCCGGTTGGCAAACCGGTAGAGCGGCGCGATCTGCGCGGGGTCGGCTGCTTTTTGCGCGGCGGACAAGGGTGCCAGCACATACAGGAATGTCTGGCGCACGATCAGCGGCACCGATGCAATCTTGCGCGCGATACCGAACAGGCCCGCTGCCACCGCGCCACCCGAACCGCTGAGCGCGAGACCCAGCAGCACCGGTGGCAGATCGTTGAACGCGCGCCGCGCCAGATTGGGTGGCATCGTCGCCAGCCCGCTTTTCAGCGTATCGCGGCGCAGCGCGGGCGGCATTGGTGCGCGCCACAGCAGCGCCAGGTCATAATAGCGGCCCAACAGGCGTATCGATAACCAGGCGGTGACCGCCAATGACGCGGTATGAGCGATAAACAACCCGAACAGCCGCACGCCCAGCGCATAAAGCGCCACCGCGATGAGCAACCGCGCCATCTGTTCCCACAAGATACGCAGGCGGATCTCGGGACCGAAGGCGCGCTTGGCCCGCGCAGCAGCGGTGGCGATCTCAAGCGTGACGGTCAGCGGCAGCGTCCAGACAAACAGCGCGATCAGTTGCGGCAGCGCATCGCGCATCGCCGGTTCCACCGCGAATGCAGGCGCGATCCACGGCGCGGCGAGCGCTATCGCCAGCGCCAGCAATGCTGCCGGAATCACCGTCACCAGCAAGGCGTAACGCACCACGCCATGCTCGGCTTCCGGTGTGCTTGCGGCGGGGACGGCGCGTTGCAGCCCTTGCGCCAGCGACAGCGTGGTCAGCGTCGAAAGCAGGTTCACCGCCGCCCACAGCACGATATAGGTGCCATACGTTGCAAGCCCGAACATCCAGACAAAGGCAGGCTGGGTGATGATCTCGATCACCGCACCCATCCGCGCCAGTCCCGAAAGCGCTGCTCCGCTGGCCAGATCGGCGCGACTGACCGCCCCGGCGCTGGTGGGGTTTGCAGGCTTGGCTTCGGCGGGGTCTGCGTCCACCGCTGGAGCTATTCCTCGGTTCGGATCAGCACGGTTTCGCCGACCATCAAGAACAACAGGAACGGCGACCAGGCTGCCAGGATCGGCGGGTAAGCCCCCAGATTGCCCATCGCCAGCGCAAAATTATCTGCGACGAAATAGGCAAAGCCCAGCGCCATGCCGATCACCGCGCGGACAAACAGCTGGCCCGATCGCGCCAGACCAAAGGCGGCAACCGCGCCCAGCAAAGGCATCAGCAGCGCCGAAAACGGGCCTGAAAGCTTGTGCCACAAATTGGCCTCCAGCGATGCAGTGGGACGACCTGCGGCTTTCAGCTCGCTGATCGCCGCCCAAAGCTGCAGGAACGACATGCCTTCGGGGTTGACCTTGCTCAAGGTGAACTGGTCGGGCTGAACCCCGCCTGCGGTGGTGATCGTGCCCAGCTTTTCTTCGCGGCCCGTGGCCACGTCGAACTGGATGGCGTTGGTCAGCGTCCAGCCGCTGCCGGTATAGGTGCCCTCGCTGGCGCGCACGATGCGGGCAAGACCGCCCTCCTTGTCGCGCGCGTACACCGCAATACCGGTCAGCCGGGTCGCCTGGCCGGTGCCTTCGACCGTATCGGCCTGGATGATGTTGGTGCCATCGCGCACCCACACGTTCGCCTTGACGTTTGAATCGCGCGGGATCGGGCCGAACTCGGCCTGCTCCCACGCGCTCAGCGTCGCGGTGGCGCGGCTGAGGATGCGTTCGGAAAAAACGAAGGTGATCAGCGACACGCCCATGGCTGCGATCAGCAGCGGGGCGAGCACCTGATGCGCAGACAACCCCGATGCTTTCATCGCCACCACTTCGCTGTTCTGGTTGAGCGTCGCCAGCGTGATGATCGTGGCGAGCAGCACCGAGAAGGGCAGCACCAGATCGATGATCTGCGGCGCGCGCAGCGAGATATAGGTCAGCAGCTGCGCCTGGCCGTTGCCCGGATAGGCCATGATCTTGCCGCTCTCGCCAAGCAGATCGAGCGATTGCAGCACGATGAACAGCAAAGCCACCACCGCCAGGATACTGGTGAGGAACTTGCGCACCATATAGATCGCCACGGTGCGCGAGGGGAAGAATTCAAAGTGCATGGGGCCGCTCTGTGGTCATCGTCTAATCCTGAAAGGCGCGTTTGCGGCCAAAGCTGAACACGCCCCGGATCGCTGCGCCCGATTTGGCAAACAGTTTTTCCAGCCCGCCGATCGGTTGCCCGCCGGGCACATAGGCGACCTGATAATACATCCAGCCGATCAGCGCGGAAAACAGCGCGAACGGCAGCCACAACGCGATGATCGGATCGACCAGCCCCAGCGCGCCGATATCTTCGCCATATTCGTTGAGTTTGTGATAGGTCACGATCATCACGATCGACAGGAACACGCCCAGCGCCGATGTCGATCTTTTAGGCGGAATTGCCAGCGCCACCGCCAGCAATGGCATCAGCAGCATCATCACCACCTCGACCATGCGGAAATGGAAATTGGCGCGGGTCTGGTTGCGCAGCTCCACCGGGATCTTGGCATCGCCGCCGATGCGAACCAGTTCGGGGATCGTATATTCGCGGTCCTTGCCGCCGCCGCGCTGCCGGAAGGCTTCGATCTTGGGCAGATCGATCGGCAGGTCATGGTTGGAGAAGGTCAGCACGCGCGGCGTCTTGTAGCTGGGCGCATCGTGGATCAGCGTGCCGTTGGTCAGCCGCAGGATAATGGTGTCGGAATCATCGGTGGCCAGAAACTTGCCCCGCTCGGCGCTGACCGACAGCGATGTGCCCGAGTTGGCTTCGGCGCGCACAAAAATGCCATAAAGTTCGCGCCCGCCATCGCGGCTCTGTTCGATGCGCATCGTCATCCGGTCGCCCAGCTGGGTGAATTCGCCAACCTTGATCGATGCACCCAGCGCGCCCGAGCGCAGTTCAAAGCCCAGCTCCTCGTAAGCATAACGGGCTTTGGGCTGGATATAGCCGACCAGAGCCAGGTTGACGAGCATCAGCGCCACCGCAAACATATAAGGCACACGCAGCAACCGGTTGTAACTGAGGCCAACCGCGCGGAAAACATCGAGTTCGGAGGATGTCGCCAGCTTGCGGAATGCCAGCAATATGCCCAGCAACAGCCCGATCGGAATGCCGAGCGAGAGATATTCGGGGATCAGATTGGCGAGCATGCGCCACACCACGCTGACCGGGCCGCCTTCTGCTGCGACGAAATCGAACAATCGCAGCATCTTGTCGAGCACCAGCAGCATGGCCGCGATGATCAGCGTTCCGATCAGCGGAAAGAAGACAAGGCGGGCGATATAAGCGTCTGTGGCGGTTAGCAATTTCAACTTGTTGTCGCCCTGTCACCATCATTTGGCCGCAAACGCTTCCCATAAGCAGCTCTGTAAAGGGGGCTCGTCGGCCGGGCCACGCCATCTGGAGCGGACCGGCTATAGCTTCTGGGATTGATTACGTCATGTTGAAAATTGCGGGTAAAACACTGGCCACATTGGCTGCTGGCGGCATCGCCATTGCAGCATCTGTTCCCGTGGCGAGCGCGCAGCGGCAGGAAATTTCGAACGATATGCGCAAATGTGCGGCAGGTGCCTCAGGCCCTGCGGTGCAAGTCGAGGTGAGCGGGTTCAAGGTCGCAACCGGACGTGTGCGTGTTCAGGCTTATGCTGCCACCAAAAGCAGCTGGCTGGAAAAAGGCGCTTGGATCAACCGCATCGACAGCGCCGTAGTGCCGCGCGGTGGCAAGATGAATTTCTGCGTGCCGCTTCCCGATTCGGGCGCTTATGGCATTGCGGTACGTCATGATGTCGATGGCAGCGGCAAATCCGGCTGGAATGATGGTGGTGGTTTTTCGAACAACCCGGCGCTGTCGCTGCTCAAACTCAAGCCTTCTGCAAGCAAGACCGCAATCCGGGTCGGTTCCGGCGTTACACGTATCTCGGTAGTGCTCAACTACCGGCAGGGTGTGACGATCAAGCCGATAGGATGACCTGATGACCCTCGTTGCGCTCATTTCCAATCCGCGCTCTACCGGTAACAAGGCGTTGTTACCGGCGGTGCGCGATTATTGCGTGCGCAACCCGGACATCTTCCATTACGAGGTCGAAGAGGTCGACCAGATCGCCGATGCCCTGCGCGCCATTGCGTTGGTCAAGCCCAAGGTGCTGGTGATCAACGGCGGTGATGGCACCGTGCAGGCGACGCTCACCGAATTGTATCACGGCGGTCATTTCGGCAAGACCCCGCCGCCGGTAGCGGTGTTGCCCAACGGCAAGACCAATCTGATCGCGCTCGATCTGGGGGCGAGCGGCACGCCGCTGGCGACACTCGACAAGATCGTGCAGATCGCCCGCGATGATCTGGAAAGCCATATCGTGGTGCGTCAGCTGATCGCGCTGTCCGATGGCGAGAATGGCCGCGCGGTGCTCGGCATGTTCATGGGCGGCGCAGGTCTTGCCGAAATCATCCTGTACTGCCGCCAGAAGATCTACCCGCTGGGCCTGCCCAATACCGTCAGCCATCTGATCGCTGCGATCGCCGGCGTGCTGACCATGCTGTTTGGCCTCACCGCCAGGTTCCTGCCGATCACGCGTTCGGCGTTGCGCATTTCGTGGGTCCAGAAGGACGATCTGAATGGCAGCTTTGCGGTGGTGATGGTCACCACGCTGGAGAAAATGTTGCTGGGCAGCAGGGCAGAAACCGGGGCATCGCCAGCCGGAAGCCTCAAGTTCATCGCGGTAGAGCACAACCGTGCCGGCGTCACCACCATGGTGCTCGATACGCTGATGGGCCGGTTTGGCACCCGGCGGGGACGCGGTGTGCATCTGGCGCGCGAAGACATGATCCGCATCGACAGCGATCGCAGCCGCAGCCGCGTGGTCCTCGATGGCGAAATCTTCGAGGCGAGCGCGGGCAAGCCGATCATCCTGCGCTCGACCGATCCGGTGCCGTTCCTGCGGCTGGCGGCTTAGGCGCTCTGCCCTCCCGCTGGCAGGAGAGGCAGGCCCGGCACCGCCGGGCCGGGGTGGGAACCGACACATGCCAGATGATCTTGCACACCTGATCGCTGCCGGGATCGACCAGCCGGTCGACCCCCGCGTCAGCGCGTTTGCCGCAGACCTCGCCCGCCCGTTTGGCGGGGCGGCGCGCGCGGTCATCTTTTACGGGTCATGTCTGCGCGAGGCGCAGCTCGATGGGCTGATGCTCGATTTCTATGTGATCGTTTCCGACTATCCGGCAGCGTACCGGGCGGCGGGCAAGGCGCGATGGCTGGCGCGCGCCAACGCGCTGATCCCGCCCAATGTTTTCCCCGCAGCGCACGATGATCTTGCCGCCAAATACGCGGTCCTGAGCGAGGCCGATCTGCTGCGCGCCTGTTCGATGGAGGCGCGCGATGTCTCGGTCTGGGCGCGCTTTGCGCAGCCGGTGCGGCTGGTGTGGAGCGCCGGTGATGCAGCGCGCAAGACCGTGCTCAACGCGCTGTGCGATGCGCCGGTGACGCTGATGCGCCATGCCGCTGCGCTGACCGACCCGGCCAGCTGCGACCCGCTGGCGATCTGGCGCACCGGCTTTATCCGCACTTATGGTGCCGAACTGCGCGCCGAACGCGGCGACCGGCCCGACAAGGTGGTCGATTTCGCGCCCGATCATTACGCGCGCATCGGCGCGGCGATCGCGCAAGAGCACCCCGATCTGCAGCACCCCGACCCGCACCTCGCCGAACGCCGCTGGAAACAATTGCGCCAGCGCGGCAAGCGGCTGACCGTGCTGCGACTGGCCAAGGCCAGCTTCACTTTTGCTGGCGGAATCGATTATCTGGCATGGAAGATCAACCGCCACGCCGGAACGCAGATCACCATCCGCCCCTGGCAGCGCAAATGGCCGCTGGTCGCCGCGATCTTCCTGGTGCCACGCCTGCTGCGCAGCGGCGCTGTGAAATAGCTGGGGCAAATCCTCCCCGGCAAGGGGAGGATTTTTGAGTCCTTGATTCTCATCGCAAAGAAGGCCATCTGGTAATCGGAACGATTCACTCTGATTAAGCGGACCAAAGCTTATGCGCATGTCCAGTCTTGCCGATTACGCCGTGGTGCTGATGAGCGCCGCCGCGCGCCATTGCGGGGGTATTCGCTGCAACGCGCGCGCTTTGGCGGCGGAGACCGGGCTGCCGCTGCCCACCGCGCAAAAGCTGGTCAGCAAGCTGTCAGCTGCCGGGTTGATCGAGTCGGTGCGTGGTGCAGGCGGCGGTTTTCGCCTGTCGCGCCCGCCCGCCACGATCACCTTGGCCGATATCGTCGAAGCGGTTGATGGCCCGATCGCCATCACCATATGCACCGGCGATCACGCCACCGATTGCGCGATGGAGGCCAACTGCCACGTCCGCCCGCATTGGCAGATCGTCAACCGCACCATCCGACAGGCGCTGGTCGGGGTGACGCTCGCCAGCCTTGGCCAGCACATCCCCGACCCCAGAAGGCCAGAACATGCGCTGAACCTTGCCAGGTCCGGTGAAAGGACTTTGACATGACCGACGAAATCACCTCCGCAGATAGCATGGTCGATACCAGGGCCCGCGATGCCGACGCCTGGGCCGCCGCCGAAAAGGCCAGCACCTATGAATGGGGCTTTTCCAGCGATATCGCGCAGGAGTTGGCACCCAAGGGTCTGACCGAAGACACCGTGCGCTACATCAGCGGCAAGAAGAACGAGCCCGAATGGATGCTCGACTGGCGGCTGAAGGCGTTCCGCATCTGGCAGACGCTGGCGACGCCCGATTGGGCCAAGCTGCATATCCCGCCGATCGATTATCAGGACGCCTATTATTACGCCGAGCCCAAGGCCAAGCCCAAGCTGGGTTCGCTCGACGAGGTCGATCCCGAAATCCTCGAGGTCTACAAGAAGCTGGGCATCCCGATCGAAGAGCAAAAGGTGCTCGCCAATGTCGAGGGCGCGCGCCGTGTCGCGGTCGATGCGGTGTTCGATTCGGTATCGGTCGCCACCACCTTCCGCGAAGAATTGCTGCGCGCCGGTGTGATCTTCATGTCGATCAGCGAGGCGATCCGCGAATATCCCGATCTGGTCAGGAAGTGGCTGGGCAAGGTGGTGCCGGTGCGCGACAACTATTTTGCGTGTCTGAACTGTGCGGTGTTTTCCGATGGCACCTTTGTCTACATCCCCGAAGGCGTGCGCTGCCCGATGGAGCTGTCGACCTATTTCCGCATCAACGCCGAGAATACCGGCCAGTTCGAGCGCACGTTGATCATTGCCGACAAGGGCAGCTATGTAAGCTATCTCGAAGGCTGCACCGCCCCCCAGCGCGACGAGAACCAGTTGCATGCCGCGGTGGTCGAACTGGTCGCGATGGACGATGCCGAGATCAAGTACAGCACCGTGCAGAACTGGTATCCGGGCGATGCCGAGGGCAAGGGCGGCATCTACAATTTCGTCACCAAGCGCGGTTTGGCGCAAGGGGCAAGATCCAAGATCAGCTGGACCCAGGTCGAAACCGGCAGCGCGGTAACGTGGAAATACCCCTCGTGCGTGCTCAACGGCGAGGACAGCGTCGGCGAATTCTATTCGGTGGCGGTGACCAACAACCACCAGCAGGCCGATACCGGCACCAAGATGATCCACAACGGCAAGGGCAGCCGATCGACGATCGTGTCGAAGGGGATCAGCGCCGGCAAGAGCAACAACACCTATCGCGGGCTGGTCCGCGTCGCGCCCGGCGCAGAAGGCGTGCGCAACTTCACCCAGTGCGACTCGCTGCTGCTCGGCGATCAGTGCGGCGCGCACACCGTGCCGTATATCGAGGTGCGCAATCCCAGCGCGCAGATCGAGCATGAGGCGACGACCAGCAAGATCAGCGATGACCAGCTGTTCTACGCGATGCAGCGCGGGCTGGCGGCAGAAGAAGCGGTGGCGCTGATTGTGAATGGCTTCGCCCGCGAAGTGCTCAAGCAGCTACCGATGGAATTTGCGGTGGAAGCGCAAAAGCTGCTGGGGATATCGCTGGAAGGCTCGGTCGGATGATCGCAACCAGTCAAATCCTCCCACTTCAGTGGAGGTGGCATTGCGAAGCTACGACGGAGGGGAAGCGATATTGCACCCCCTCAATCCTCCCACTTCAGGGGAGGTGGCAGCGCATAGCGCTGACGGAGGGGAAGCCGGATTGTGCTTCGGTCTCTGGCGC
>Ga0105046_10015709_pt1 | contig 11632 bp, 11 predicted proteins | sample MAT03_FD_78385 | JGI IMG/M metagenome (GOLD analysis project Ga0105046, IMG submission 78385) | Freshwater microbial communities from Lake Fryxell liftoff mats and glacier meltwater in Antarctica - MAT-03 (megahit assembly) | ecosystem: Environmental > Aquatic > Freshwater > Ice > Liftoff...
TCAATAGTCGTCTCACCGGAAGGGGCCTCCACAGTCATTGTCAGCAAGGCATGTAGGCGTTTGCACCGCTCGCGCAATGGCGGGACGCCCCGTCAGTCTCCAAATAGCGACAACCTGCCGTTGTTGATCGCCTCGGCGCGGGCCGAAAATATGTCGCCGGGACCGTCATGCAGGATCAGCGGCGGCATCAGCGACAGGGCGCCGCGTGCGGCCCGCCTGGCGCGCACCACGATGCGGATGGCCGGCCTGTCCGGGCGGGCATGGATCGGCAGGATTTCGGCCGCGCCGAAACGTCCGGTGAGGGCCGTGAGGACAGGGGCCAGCGATACCGGCCGGGCGATGACCGCCATCCCGCCGCGCGGGCGCACGATGGCGGCGGCACTTCTGATCCATGCCTCGAACAGCCCGTCAGCCATCACATGCGCCTGTTGCTTCAGGGCGTCGGGCGAGGGCCTGTCCCGCGCCGCGTTGAAGGGCGGGTTCATGATGACGTAGTCGAACGAACCGTCCGCGAGACCGGCCTTTTCCCTGGCGCGGCCGGCAAGCGTGACATCGGCGACGACCAGCGACGCCCGGCCGGCCAGATGCGTATTGCCGGGATGGTCGAGCGTCAGCCGCGCGAACTGTGCCATCTCCGGCGCCACCTCGACAAGCGTCACTGTGGCGCCCTTGCAGCGGGACGCAACCGCCAGCCCGGCCGCGCCCGCTCCCGCGCCGAGATCGGCGAGCCGGCCGGAGAATTGCGCTGGCAATGACGCCGCGAGCATCATGGCGTCGATGCCGGCGCGATGGCCCGTTCCCCTCGGCTGGACCAGCCAGAAGTCGCCGCGGTGGAACGCATCGAGCGTCTGCGTGGATTTCTGCTCGGGCATGGAGCGGAGACTTTAGCCGTTTCTGATCTCGTCGGCGATGCCGGCATCCGTGAGGATGCGCCGCGCCGAGTCCAAATCGTCCTCAAGGACCAGGATCCGCCGGGGCAGGATGCCGATGGAACCGTCCAGCACGCTCATGTTCTGGTCGGCCACCATGCATCCGATGCCGGCGTCCTTGAGCAGCGATTCGGCAAACGAGATGATCACGGCGTCGTTGGTGCGGATGAGTTCTTTCATGCGCGCGAAAATCGCAGGTTGCGCAGGCGAAGTAAATCGCGCCGGGCATCGGTGCGCCGTTCGCCGCGCCAATTCGCCCCTTGCCGTCCATACCCCCGCCGCCCTAGAATCGATCTCGGGGCACGTGTCGGTTGAAAGGCCGGTGGCGTACGATATCAGGACGGAGTTTCTTGTGGGCGTTGTTCTCAACCTCGAAGACGGAAAACGCGGTCGGGCGTCGATCACAGATTTGATCGCGCTGACCTCGGCCGACATGGGTCGTGTCAACGAATTGATCCTGTCCAGGGCGGGTTCCGACGTCGAGATGATCCCGGAGATCGCCAACCATCTGATCTCGTCTGGCGGCAAGCGCTTGCGGCCCATGGTGACGCTGGCCGCGGCCCAGATGTTCGGCTATTCCGGCGAGGGACACGTCAAGCTGGCGACATCGGTCGAGTTCATGCACACGGCCACGCTTCTCCACGACGACGTCGTGGACGAGAGCGACCTTCGGCGCGGCCGCAAGACGGCGCGCATGATATGGGGCAACCAGGCGAGCGTGCTGGTCGGCGACTTCCTGCTTGGCCAGGCATTCCGCATGATGGTGGATGTCGGCTCGCTCGAAGCACTGGACATTCTGTCCGCTGCCGCCTCAATCATCGCCGAAGGCGAAGTCATGCAACTCGCCGCCGCCAAGAACCTCGAAACCACCGAGGACGAACACTTTGCCGTGATCAAGGCCAAGACGGCCGCCTTGTTTTCGGCGGCTGCCGAGGTCGGTCCGGTCATTGCCGGCGCCTCGCGCAACGACCGTGCGGCGCTGCGCTCCTACGGGATGAATCTCGGCCTCGCCTTCCAGTTGATCGACGATGCGCTCGATTACGGCGGCTCGAGCAAGGACCTCGGCAAGAATGTCGGTGACGACTTCCGCGAGGGCAAGGTCACGCTGCCGGTCATCCTCGCCTACCGCAGGGGAACGCCAGCCGAACGCAAGTTCTGGAAGGCGGCGATCGAGGACAACCAGACCAGCGAAGCCGCCCTGGAGAAGGCGATCGGGCTGATGAAGCGGCACGGGGCCATCGCCGACACGATCGGCCGCGCGGGTCATTTCGGCGGCATTGCACGCGACGCGCTCGCGCCGCTGGAAAACACTCCGCAGAAAGCCGCGCTGCTTGACGTGATCGACTTTTGTATCAGCCGTGTTGCCTGATAGACTAAATGCAACGAGTCTGAAGACGACGAAAGACTGCCGACCCAAAAAGGCCATGCTTCGATGACATTGGCCTTATCGATTGGTGCGTGTGCCGCCTCTGGTGCCATTTCCGGCACCTGCACCCGGACGCGGCGACTGGAAGGATGATGATGCGACTAAAAGGTGGACGCTGGCTTGTCGGGCTGGCTGCAATGACCGGGCTGATGGCTGCTGGATCCGCCCAGGCGGTACTTGCGTCGCAATCGGCCGCACCTGTCGAGATCAATTCCTTTTCGGGAGCCTACCTTGCCGCACGCGTCGCGGAGGTCGACAACGATCTCGATGACGCCATCATCTACTACCGCAAGGCGCTCGCCTACGACCCGGACAACCAGCTCCTTCAACAGAGCCTGATGCTGGCGCTGATTTCGGAAGGACGCTTCGACGAGGCGCTTCCCTACGCCGACAAGCTCAAGAACGTACCCGAAGTCGAGCGGCTGTCGCGCCTCGCTCTGGCGATCGACGATTTCCGCAAGAAGGATTATCGCGCCGCCGAGACCTGGCTGGTGTTCAACGAGGAGTCCGATCTCGACGGTCTCATCGCCAAGGTCATGGTCGCCTGGGCCAAGCTCGGACGCGACGACAAGAACGGCGCCATTGCGGCGCTCGACGAACTTGCCGGGCCGGACTGGTACAAGCTTTTCGTCGCCTACAGCAAAGGCCTGATCGCCGAGCAGGCGGGGCTGAACACGGACGCGGACGCAGCCTACCAGTCCGCCCTGGACGACGCCGCCGCCGGCAGCGCCGCACCGGACACCTGGCTGCGCGCTGCCGAGGCATATGCCGGCTTCCTTGCCCGCCAGGGCAAGAAGGACGCAGCGCTTGCGGTTCTCGACAAGGCCGACGAATTTGCTCCCGGACGGCTGCCGATCGACGATCTGCGCGCGCGCATTTCGAAAGGCGAGCCGGTAGCCCGCCTCGTGTCCTCCCCGTCGGATGGCGCCAGCGAGCTTCTTCTCGCGCTCGGCAGCGCGCTCAACCGGAGCGGCGGAGAATCGTTCGTTCGGCTCTATCTGCAGTATGCCCTGGCGCTGAAGCCCGACAGCGACGTGGTTCTTATCCAGCTTGCCGGCGTCGCCGAACAGCAGCAGGACGCTGAACGTGCAATCGATCTCTACAAGCGCATCCCGGCGTCTTCCCCGCTCCGGCGCGTGTCGCAGTTGCAGCTGGGGCTCAATCTTGCCGATCTCGACCGTCGCGACGAGGCCATCCGCCAGTTGAAGGTGCTGGTCGACGAGAACCCAGACGACATGCGCGGCTACCTCGCGCTCGGCGGTGTCTATGCTTCCAAGGAAGACTACGCGGGAGCCGCCAAGGTCTACGACCGGGCGGTGGAGCGACTGGAAGGCAAGAAATCTTTCGTGCTGAAGGACCCCCGCGCGGCCGGCAACTGGAACATCTACTACCAGCGCGGCATCGCCTATGAGCGGCTCAAGCAATGGCCGAAGGCCGAGCCGAATTTCCGCAAGGCGCTGGAGATATTCCCGAACCAGCCGCAGGTGCTGAACTATCTCGGCTATTCCTGGATCGACATGAACATGAACCTCGAAGAGGGCATGGAGATGATCCGCAAGGCCGTCGAGCTTCGCCCGAGCGATGGCTACATCGTCGATTCGCTGGGATGGGCGCATTATCGGCTCGGCGAGTATGAGGAGGCAGTCAGAGAGCTTGAGCGCGCCGTTTCGCTGAAGCCGGACGATCCGGTGCTCAACGACCACCTCGGCGATGCCTACTGGCGCGTCGGTCGCCGATTGGAGGCGACCTTCCAGTGGGCGCATGCCCGCGACATGAAGCCTGAACCGGCGGTTCTGGCCGAAGTCGAGAAGAAGCTGAAAGAGGGTCTGCCGCCAGTCGACGACAAGACTGTGGCTGGCGAACCGAAGGTTGAGCCCGCGCCGGCACCCGCCGTGGCTCCCGAAACGCCGGCTCCCGCGGAGCAGCGCACCGAAGCCGACACCTCGATTTCCGCCAAGCCCGCCTCCTACAGGGTGTCTCCGGGCCAGTCGCTGTGGTCGATCGCCGTCGACCGGCTTGGCAGCGGCAGCCGCTACATCGAGATCTTGAACCTGAACCCCCAGCTCCAGGGCGATCCCGGTCGCCTGGTGCCGGGACAGGAACTGATGCTGCCGGCCGGCAACTAGGCCGCACACCCCGCTGACTGCGCGCGTCTGGCCGCCGCGCTTCTGCGGCCGAAAAAATTCGATTTCGGTTTTGGGCTTCATGCGGTAGGAGGTGCCTGTTTTTCGCAGCTCGCCCGAGGCTTTCTTGTCCGTTGAACCTGCCGCCCACATGCGTCCGCAGCGCTCCTTCCAGGGGCTGATCCTGACGCTGCACAATTATTGGGCCGACAAGGGCTGCCTGATCCTGCAACCCTACGACATGGAAGTCGGCGCCGGCACCTTCCATCCCGCCACCACGCTGCGCGCGCTTGGGCCGCGCCGCTGGAAAGCCGCCTATGTGCAGCCGTCGCGTCGGCCGAAGGACGGGCGCTACGGCGAAAACCCCAACCGTCTCCAGCACTATTACCAGTATCAGGTGATCCTGAAGCCCAACCCGCCGAACCTGCAGGAACTCTACCTCGGCTCGCTGGAGGCGATCGGCATCGACCCGCTGGTGCATGACATCCGCTTTGTCGAGGATGACTGGGAGAGCCCGACGCTCGGCGCCTGGGGTCTCGGCTGGGAATGCTGGTGCGACGGCATGGAAGTCAGCCAGTTCACCTACTTCCAGCAGGTCTGCGGCATCGAATGCGCGCCGGTCTCAGGCGAACTGACCTACGGGCTGGAGCGCCTCGCCATGTATGTGCAGGGCGTCGACAATGTCTACGACCTCAATTTCAACGGCCTCGAAGGCGCCGACAAGGTCACCTACGGCGAGGTCTTCCTGCAGGCCGAGCAGGAATATTCGCGCCACAATTTCGAATACGCCGACACGGCGATGCTGCTCCAGCAGTTCAAGTTCGCCGAGGCCGAATGCGTGGCGCTGCTCGACGCGGGAGCCCGCGCCGGCGAGGGTGGAGCCCACAAGATGGTGCTGCCGGCCTACGACCAGGCGATCAAGGCCAGCCATGTGTTCAACCTGCTTGACGCGCGCGGCGTGATCTCGGTGACCGAACGCGCCAGCTATATCCAGCGCGTGCGCAACCTGGCGAAAGCCTGCGGCGAGGCGTTTTTGCTGACGGAAGCGGGCGGCTTTTCAGCCGCAGCTTGAGCCGAGCCTTTCACAACGCGTAGGGCACCCGGATGCCTGGGCTGTCGTTCCGGCCGAAGTCCTTGGTGTTGCGTGTGACCAGCAACAGCGCGTTGACCTGGGCCGAGGCCCAGACGATGGCGTCGGGCAGGCGGACACCGTGTTCGCGACGAAGCTTTACAGCGCGGTCGGCGACCTCGCCGTCGAGTGATATCACGTCGAACGATCGGAGAAAGTCGCGCGTACCCGCCTCGACCTCGTGGCTGGCGCCGACCATCACCTCCATCCAGGTGATGATGCTGATACGCTTGCCTGGGTACCGGGCGATTTCGTCGCGCGCTTGCGGCACGCCGTTTAGAAAATCGATCAGTATGTTGGTGTCGAAAAGCGCGTTCACCATTCGGATCTGACGCGCTCCTGATATTCGAGACCGTCGCAAACACGGTCGCCCCACAGACCGAAAGCCTCGCCAGCGCCTTCTTCGGTGCGGGCATCGACATACTCTCGCAATGCTTGGCGAATGACGGCGGCCCGCGGTCTTTGCTGCCGCCGAGCGAGTTCGTCCAGCCGCTTCAACTGTTGTTCGTCAATATCGACGAGAGCACGCACCGCGACCTCCATATCATATATCGGCAATGTATATCACTGTGGTGAACCGGTCAACGATTCAGCCCATCTGGCGGGCTTAACGCCCTTCGTTCGAAGCCAGCATCTGGTTGACCGGCTGGCTGGTGAACACTTCCAGCGTCTGGAGCGCCTTGCGGGTGCCCGGCATGCCGGTGCCCGAGGCCGGGTGGAACTGCACCGCGAAACAGGCGGCGAGCGCCGCGATCTGGAGATAGGTCGATACCGATTTCATGGCCGTATGCCTTCCTTTCGATATCGCTGTGTCGCCGCACAGGCGCAAAAGGTTCACACGAAAGCTGCGGAATGGGTGACACATCTAGGCTGACTTGCTATTCCCGCCCGTCCGTTGCCCGCCGCGAGACCCGAAATGCCCGATCTTCTGCTTGAACTCCGCTCCGAGGAAATTCCTGCCCAGCCGCGCGCCCGCAGCGCCGAAGGCGTGAGGACGTGCAAAATAGGGAAATGCATGCGGGCGGAGCGCGTCTGATGCCCGATCTTCTGCTCGAACTTCGCTCCGAAGAGATTCCCGCGCGTATGCAGCGCAAGGCGGCCGGGGATCTGAGGAAAATGGTCACGGACGGTCTCGTCGAGGCCGGGCTGACCTACGAGGCCGCGCGTGAATACTGGACGCCGCGCCGCCTGACGCTCGACCTGCGCGGCCTGACCGCGCGCTCGCGCAACGTGAGCGAGGAAATTAAAGGCCCGTCCACCAAGGCGCCGCCGCAGGCGATCGAGGGCTTTCTGCGCAAGGCCGGCCTGTCTGATGTCGGCCAGGCCCACATTCATTCCGACCCCAAGAAGGGCGATTTCTACGTCGCCCACATCTCAAGGCCGGGCAGGGCGGCGGAAGACATCATCGCCGAGCTGGTACCGTCGGTGGTGCGCGCCTTCCCCTGGCCGAAATCGATGCGCTGGGGGCCGGCCTCCGCAAAGCCCGGCAGCCTGCGCTGGGTGCGCCCGCTGCAGTCCATCGTCTGCACCTTCGGCCCCGAGACCGAGGAGCCGGTCGTGGTCGACTTCGAGATCGACGGCATCCGCTCGGGCAATGTCACCTACGGCCACCGCTTCCACGCGCCGGGCGTGATCACGGTGCGCCGCTTCGAAGACTATGCCGCCAAGCTTGAGGCGGCGAAGGTCGTCATCGACGCCGACCGCCGCAAGGAGATCATCCTCGCCGATGCCAAGAACCTCGCCTTCGCCAACGGGCTCGACCTGGTGGAGGACGAGGGCCTGCTCGACGAGGTGTCGGGGCTCGTCGAATGGCCGGTCGTGCTGCTCGGAACCTTCGAGGAGGATTTTTTGGCGATCCCGGCCGAAGTGATCCGGCTGACCATCCGCGCCAACCAGAAGTGTTTCGTGACGCGCCCGCAGGGCGGGTCGGAAGGCCTCTCCAACCGCTTCGTGGTCACCGCCAACATCGAGGCCAAGGACCACGGCAAGGAGATCGCGCACGGCAACGGCAAGGTGGTCCGCGCCCGCCTCTCCGACGCGCTTTATTTCTGGAAGACCGATCAGGCCGACCTGCCCGACCTCGACCAGTTGACCGCTTCGGCCGAAAAATTCGGCCTCGACCTGAAGAAGCCGCTCGACCAGCGCATGGCGCGCCTCGACAAGCTGGGCGTCACCTTCCACGCCAAGCTCGGCACGCAAGGCGAGCGCGTCGAACGCATTGCCCGCCTGGCCGAGGAGCTCGCGCCGATCGTCGGCGCCGACCCGAAGCTCGCCCGCCGCGCCGCGATGCTTGCCAAGGCAGACCTGCAGACCGAAGTCGTCGGCGAGTTCCCGGAATTGCAGGGCGCGATGGGCCGCAAATACGCTGCCCTGCAGGGCGAACACCCCTCCGTCGCCGCTGCGATCGAGGAACATTACAAGCCGCAGGGTCCATCAGACCGCGTGCCGACCGACCCGGTTTCGGTGGCCGTCGCGCTCGCCGACAAGCTCGACACACTGGTCGGCTTCTGGGCCATCGACGAGAAGCCGACGGGGAGCAAGGACCCGTATGCGCTGCGCAGGGCGGCGCTGGGGGTGATCAGGATCGTGCTGGAGAACGGGGTGAGGTTGCGTCCCTCACTGCTTGTCGAATTGATGAGAAAGCAGTTGATCGATCTAGGTGGTATCGATGAGGAGTTTTTGGAGGGCTATGCGGACGAGTTTACCAAACTGGTCGATCGAGCAATGGACTTGAAGGCTGGCCCGTTGGATTTGGCCAGCGCGCGAAAATTCGTTCAAACAGATATCGCAGTCTCGATCGTCGAACGTTGGACAGAGGTGATTGGACAGGCGACGCTAGACGGCAGGAGAATTTCGGAAGACCTCCTCTCCTTCTTCCACGATCGCCTGAAGGTCTACCTCCGCGATCAGGGTGCGCGGCATGATCTGATCGACGCGGTGCTGTCGGCTGGCGGAAGCGCAACGGCCGAAGGCCGCAAGCCCGACCGGGCGTCGGCCGGTCAGGCCGCCCCTGCGGAGGCCAGCGAGCGAAGCGAGCGCTCGGCCGTGAGCGGTATGTCCGACGACCTCCTCACCATCGTCCGCCGCGTCGAGGCCCTGGGCAAATTCCTCTCCACCGACGACGGCAAGAACCTGCTTGCCGGAACCAAGCGCGCGGCCAACATTCTGGCGGCCGAGGAGAAGAAGGGAACGGCCGTCGCGGCCATGGTCGACCCCACGCTTTTCCGCGAAGATGCGGAGAAGACGCTGAATGCCGCGGTGAATCAGGCCGAGAGGCAAGCCGGCGAAGCGATTCAGAATGAAGACTTTTCGGCCGCCATGCTGGCGCTTAGCGCGTTGCGTGAGCCGGTTGATTCATTCTTTGAACGCGTTCACGTGAATGATGAGGATCAGGCGGTGCGCGCCAACCGGCTGGCGCTGCTTGCACGCATTCGCGCGGCGACCGGACAGGTCGCGGATTTCTCGAAGATATCAGGCTGAAGCTCGTCCGCCGGGCTTACTGCCCGGCCGGCGCGGCCTCCGTCGACGGGTCGGTCTGCGGCTGTCCGTCGGCCTCCTCCTGCGCCAGACGCGCGGCCTGCTGCTTCAGCGCCTTGCGCTTGGAAGACGTGCCCTTGTCGTTGGGATCGAGCAGCGGCGTCGTGTCCGTACCGGCTGCTTGCGCAGGCGCGCCCGAGGGCCGCGCGACCTCGTTGCCCACTTCGCCGCCGCGGATCACCATCGGCGTCGTCATGATCTGGCGTCCGCCCGACGGCGCCGAGGCCACGTCCTCGCCCACCGGCGCCGGATCGCCAAGGCTGATGATCGACGGCGTGTCGTCGGACCGCGTGTCGGCGAGCACGGCGATGGAGGGTGTCGGCTCGCCCAGATCCGGCATGGCCGCGACGATGGACGGATCGACAGCCACGTTCTCGCCCATCGTTTCGATTGATGGCGCGACGCCGCTCAGAGGCGCGACGGTCTGTATGGAAGCAGCCTTTGCCTCTAAGGCGCCGAACGCCGCCAGAAGGATAAGCAAGCCCTGAACGCGCATGATCGAAAGCCCCGTGGCTGCGCCGATCCTGCGGTTTGCGGCGCCTTACAGCGGGAACGTAGCATTTTGGCGATTAACAAATCGGTGACGCGGTTGTCGCGGTCGAGCAACACGCGCTATAGCACCGGAAAGCGCGAACCCGGACAGGCACCCTTGGCGGAAATCCTGAAGACTGGCGAGGCGATGGAGCCTGCCCTGGCCCTGCTGGAAGCCGGGCAGATCGTTGCGATCCCGACCGAGACCGTCTACGGCCTCGCGGGCAACGCCACCAATGGCGAGGCTGTCGCGCGTATCTTCGAGGCCAAGGGCCGGCCGCGCTTCAACCCGCTGATCGCACACGTTTCCGGCATGGTCATGGCCGCCGAGTTCGCCCGCATCGACCCGCTGTCGGAAAGGCTGGCGCAGGCGTTCTGGCCGGGCCCGCTGACGGTCGTGCTGCCCCTCGTGCCGGGCTCGGCCATCCATCCGCTGGTGACCGCCGGCCTCGACACGGTCGCGCTGCGCATGCCGCAGGGGTTCGGCGCAACACTGATCGCGGCGTTCGGCCGGCCGCTGGCGGCGCCCAGCGCCAACTCCTCGGGCGGCATTTCGGCGACGACGGCCGAGGCGGTCCAGGCGGATATCGGCGACCGGATCCCGCTCATCGTCGATGGTGGCCCCACTCACGTCGGCGTCGAATCCACGATCATAAAGGTAGAGGGGGCGACGCTCCGGCTGCTGCGGCCAGGCGGCATCGCTGCGGAGGTCATCGAGGCGGTGGCCAACCGCCCGCTGCTCCGCGATCCATCAGCCGGCATCGAAGCGCCGGGCATGCTGGCCTCCCACTATGCACCGGACGCGGGCATGCGCCTGTCGGTCACGGAAGTGAAATCAGGCGAGGCATTGCTCGCTTTCGGGCCGCGCCGTGCGGCGAATGCAGAGACGGCGGCGACCATCCTGAACCTCTCGCCGTCGGGCAATCTCCGCGAAGCGGCGGCCAATCTTTTCGCCTACATGCAGCAACTGGACCGCGGCGGTGCCGCCGTTATCGCTGTCGAGCCGATACCGGAGGCCGGTCTTGGCGAGGCGATCAACGATCGCCTGCGCCGCGCCGCCGCGCCAAGACCCGCCTGATGTCGTCGCCCGCCCTCGACCCCGCCGTGCTTGACCGCTTCATCGACATCGTCGGCGAGGCGCACGCCTTGCGCGGCGAAGCCGACATGGTGCCCTATGTGCGCGAGCCGCGCGGCCTGTGGAACAGCCGCTCGCCGCTGGTGCTGAAGCCCGGAAGTGTCGAAGAGGTCAGCCGCATCCTCAGGCTCGCAACCGAGACCCGCACGCCGGTCGTGCCGCAGGGCGGCAACACCGGGCTGGTCGGCGGCCAGGTCCCGCGCGCCGCCGGCAACGAAATCGTCATCTCGCTTTCGCGTCTGAACCGCGTGCGCGAGATCGACACGCTGTCGAACACCGTCACCGTCGAGGCTGGCGTGGTGCTGGAGGCGCTGCACCGCGCCGTCGACGCCGCCGACCGCCTCTACCCGCTGTCGCTGGCGTCGCAGGGTTCCTGCCAGATCGGCGGCAACCTGTCGTCCAACGCCGGCGGCACGGCGGTTCTGGCTTATGGCAACACGCGCGAACTCTGCCTCGGCGTCGAGGTCGTGCTGCCGACCGGCGAGGTTTTCGACGACCTGCGCAAGCTGAAGAAGGACAACACCGGCTACGACCTCAAGAACCTGTTCGTCGGAGCGGAAGGCACGCTCGGCATCATCACCGCCGCCGTGCTGAAGATATTCCCCAAGCCACGCGGCCGAGCGGTCGGCTGGGCCGGCGTTGCCTCGCCGCAGGCCGCGCTCGATCTTTTTGGCCTGGCGTCGGAGCGCGCCGGCGCCGGCCTCACCGGCTTCGAGTTGATCGGCGCCATGCCGCTCGACTTCTCCCTGAGGTTCATGCAGAACGCCGTCCCGCCGCTTTCCGGCGACTGGCCGTGGCATGTTCTGGTCGACATCTCGTCCA
>Ga0105046_10015710_pt1 | contig 11632 bp, 16 predicted proteins | sample MAT03_FD_78385 | JGI IMG/M metagenome (GOLD analysis project Ga0105046, IMG submission 78385) | Freshwater microbial communities from Lake Fryxell liftoff mats and glacier meltwater in Antarctica - MAT-03 (megahit assembly) | ecosystem: Environmental > Aquatic > Freshwater > Ice > Liftoff...
CTCAGCCTCAGCCTCAGCCCGGCCGAGCCAAGGGGAAGCAGCGCTGACGAGCTGGGACATCTCCAGATTCGCCGCCGCGCTCCGAGCGCTACTCGCTTCCGGGGTGTCGATCAGTGACGGCCTCGGCCTTGCTATCCAGATGTCCGAAAGCGACTACTTGATTAATCGCTCTGAGCACATGCTCGATGCATTCAACTCCAAGCTGAGGCCATCGCCGCGTCGACCATATTCGCGGAGCCCGCTTCCCGAGGCCCTTCGCTCTGTCAATTTTCCGCCGGCATTTGTGGAAATGGTCGGTGCCGGGATTTGCTCGGGCAGCCTAGAGCAGTCGCTGAAAAATGCGACTGATTTCTGGGCCGACCAGGCATCTGACCACCGGAACAATTGATCTAGAATCACCGGCCAGCGCTGACGGCCTTCTCTCGCGTCTGCTATAGTAGCTAGATGAGAAAAAGAGCCGCAGCGGGCAGAGAAGGACTAGAAGAGAAAGTCGAAGAGCTTTTGAAAAATCAAGAGGCCGAGGCCAAATGCGTAAAAAGGAAGCGGTTCTCTGAAGTTGAGCCAAGCAGCCGGACGAACCCTTCCCGGGCCGCAATCGAGGGCTACCTTGAGGCAGAAGCTCCCGGCCCGGCCACGACAGACCCGGTAGATCTCGACCGACTCTTCGGCTGATTGTCGGTAGAGCAAAGCCTTGAGTCAAAATTGATCGGCGTCTGATTTCAACAGAAGAGCTTGTCCTCAGAAAAACGGCCGGGCGAATTCTCGTCGTCGCAATTCTAGCAAATCTCGGCGCTGTTCACCGCCGCCGGACTGACAGCGCTTCCGCCTCAACCTTAACCTCAACCCCCGGCGCTCGACCCAAGCCTTAGCGACCGGCGCCGGGGTCTTTTGATTCAGCCGTTGTGGCAGCCCCAAGCCGAGAGGCCAACGTCAGCGACAACCCTGTTCGCGGTGATCATCTGCTCGCGCCAGGAGGCCTGGCCGGCGTCGTCTGGATAGCCCCCGGGCTTGTAGCTGTCCCAGGTCCCGTGATAAAAGCCGAGTCCGCCCTGGTAGGTCGGTCCCGGGTGATCCCAGCGAATTCCAGCATAGCCGGATCCCGGCTGTTCGCAGCGGCCAATCCGAACCCAGGTGCTGTGGTTTTTCGGGAGCAAAGAGCGCTTGACCTGCTTCCAGCGCTTCTTCATTACCTTCGTATGATTCGGGCCGGCGCTGCAGATGATGAAGTGGCGATGACGCTGCTTTGCTCGGGCCGGGAGTAGCTCGGCGCCAACCAGCTTAGCGGTCCAGACAAAGTGGCTTCGAGCCGAGTAGCGAAGGTCGCCTGTCGGGCAGCCCCCGCTCAGACCGGAAGGCCGCTGAGCGGCGGCTGCTTCGGCGGCTGGGCCATTTCCGCCCTGCCCGCTCGACCCAAGGCTAGCGCCGATAATCGCCAGAGCGATGATTGATAGAATTATGATTGTCCGCCTGAATATGAGCGCAGTTATTTGTTGTGTTTTGTTTTTCATTGTTGTTTGGTTCTCGACCGTCGAGAAGAAGGAGGGGCAGCATTGTTTTCTGGCCGGGCGCCGGGGCAGCGAGTCTGCTGTCAGTAAACAACGGCACCAATCTAGGCGAAGAGTCTGAATGTCTCCGGACATGATAGCGGATCGCTGCCGAGTCTAACCTGTATTTTTGGCAAACAAACCGCATGCGTGAGCGATGTCACGCTTATCCCACCTCTCTTGGCGGCGAGACTAACTCAGAAGATATTTGGCAGCGGTTCTCTTGCTAAGCGTTTTAACATCTTGGAGCGAGAGCGGGCGAGCGACAGGCCCTTTCAATATTCTCCGGTGGATTCGCGGAGAGGTGGCCGAGATACCAAACCCGGCCTGCACAGCCTATTGTTAGCAATACCATAAATCATGAGCCGCTGACCGGCTACTCGGCAAATCTGCTTCCGCAAAAGCGCCCGGCGCACTTTGCTGCTTGGTGGCATTTTGTCGGGCCCGCTCGAGCCCGTCAGGATGCACCTTTGCGAGCACCTTCCGTTCGCGATCACTTTGTCGAGCGCCGATCTGCGGCCGAAATCGGCGCTTTTACGTGTATTCGCGAACCCAGCCAGCCCAGGAATCAGAAACTGCTGCGATCGGAACGGCAATTATTTCGGGAACCCGATAAGAGTGCTCGGCGAGGATTAACTCTTCGACTCGTGGATAAAGCTCGGCGCGAGTCATGCAGCTCAATTCCCATTCCTCTTTTTCGCAAAGATCGCCCTCCCACCAATAGAGTGACTCAATTGAGCTAATTTGAACCGCCGCGCCTAGGCCATGATTAAGGAGCAGCTCGGCGAGCCGGCGTGCCTCTTCAATTGAGTCGCAGGCTGTTTTGACAATAAGCAAGTCGGCGCTGCTACTTGGTTGATTTTGATTTGGCTCTGGCATGAGATAGTAGGCAGATTCTGGCGACTGAGCGGATTGAGCGGCTGGCTCGCTGCACAAAACTTATAGTCAGCTAGAGGCCAGCCTCTGCCTATATTTTTTACGGTCCTTACTCCACATTCCCCAGCCCGACTCTCGCATCTTCTCGTCCAATTCAAAGCTTGCCTCGGCTGAGTTGCTGCTGAACTCGGTATAGTTGGCCCTCGTCCACTGCTGATTGGCGGGGGCCTCGATTTGGCACTGATTGAATTCGTAAGCGCGTCGGCAAATTAACTTGAAGACTCGATCGTCAGAAGCTGAAGGGTAAACGAGAAACGCGCAGATTATGGCGAAGGCGGCGCCGACAGAACCGACAAGATCGAGCTCTTTGCCGACCAAATACTCGCTCCCTGCAAAAAAGCTCAACAGGATCGCGGAGACAATTGCCGTCGAAGCAATCCAGCTTACAATCGAGATAGCGGCCGCCTTTCTCAGCGCCAAACAAACATCGGTCTCGCTGACGCCCGGATAGAGCGGTACCTTTCTTAGCCGCTCCGGATTTTTCAGATCAAATTCAACAACATCAGGTAAGCGCATCTGCGGATATTATCCGGCCCGGCTCGCGGCAAAGGTCATTTTTCGGGAAACGGGCAGAAAAATGACAGCTCGCGACGATTCATTTTGCGACTATTTGAGCGAGCTGCTGTCTCAGCTCGACTAGTCGGCTCAGCTCACTCCGGGTTGAACCGAGAAAGGCCGAATTCGCCGGGAATCGTCTGAATAAATCCAACATCAGCGTTGACATCGGGATCTGCATCTGCTATGATTCAATCATGAATCAAGCTGCAAGTCAAGCCAACAATCAGATCGAAGCCGAGCGCCCGAGCGGAAGCGGGGGTCCGGGGCAAAGAATGGAAGCAATGCGAGCGGCAGGGTCAGAGTCAGGGTCAGGGTTAGCCCCAGCGCTGCTATCGCTCACTAGCGAGAGAGGGAGTCTCGAGTGAGTTTCGAGACATCAGTTCAGCTTGTCTACGGATTTAGGATAAATGAAGATATCTCCCAAAGCGAGGAGTTCGAGGCCACACAGGAATTGATCAGGGAAGACCGGTCTGGGCCGCTTGAACTGGTTTGCTGTGGTGACTGCTGCGAAGAGCCAGCTCTGATTCTTGCTTTTCGGAATTACGGCTATCGGCAGACCATGCTCGATTGTCTGCCGATTGTCGAGGATATCAATCAAATTGCGCTCCCCGGCGCTGCCAAGCTCGAGCTTGCCCGGAAGTTTCTGGCGAAGTATGATCTGGCCTGGGTCGAGCCAGACTGGTATTTTGCAGTCACGTTCACTTAGCCCAAGCAAATAAATGAGAGCAGCGGCCGAGGATGTCCCGGCCGGCTCGACTCGACTCGAGCTATTTTCGAGCTGAGCTCGAGCGCGGCCGCTGATTCAACCAAAGAAGAGCGATTCCGGCAACCAGATAGACGATCGCCGCCCCGAGAAAAACACCTACAAAATATCCGCCAGTGGCCGATCCGACCCCGCTCATTCCCGGCACATACCCAGAAAGTAAAACCGCCATTGAAGCGTACCAGACCGCCATTGAAGCGTACCAGATTTTCTTGAGAATCAATTTCTCACCCGGAGCACTGGCCTTGCTGAAGTCGCGCATTGCCGAGCAGCGCAGCCCTAGTTCTTCTAGATCCTCCTGCATTCTGAGGAGATTGGCGAGCTCTCTGTCGGATAGGCCCTCGGTCCTTCTTTTTAGCTCGACTTCAGTGATTCTCAGCCGGAGCTTCTGCATAGAGGCGATGATCTCATTTTCAGCGCCAGCGCCAGCACTGGCGGGCATATTAGCCGAGCGCGTTTTTGAATAACCAAGCATAGAGCCAGCTTACATGATTCTTGGAATTTCTACCCACTTTCTTTAAAATGTCGACACGAGTTCCCGGACGCCGCCAGACCATGGAAGAACGGCTGAGCTGGATAGACTGCAGCCGACCTCAGCCTTGACCAATATTCGCCGGGCTCGTTTCTAATCAGCAGGAACAAAAACTCGGCGAATTTTGAAGCCCCGCGTCGGCCGCATTGTTTCGCTCCAGCCCGGACCGGAACGGTCTCCGTCGCTAATGTACGAGGTATCCCAACGCAGCCCGGCAACAGTCATGAAGACGTGCTCTCGATTCGCATAGATCGTTATCCACTGCCCCCGGCCGGGCTTAGCATACCGCATAAATCCGCTCGAGTTCAGCGGTGAGTCGAGGATCCCGGCCCGCTGGAGAAGGAAGCCAACCGCGCCACTGCAGTCGTAGCCGCGCTCCCGGCGCAGCTGCCCGGCTCGATTGAATCTCCAACTGTGGCCGCCGCCCCAAAGATATTTGCGATTTGTGATTGAGTTACCGGCGATGATCATTTTTCGAACCGGGCTCGGGGCGCCCTCAGGAATCTTTGCGAACTTTCCGCTCGGACGCAGCTCGGCATTGATCGGCGAGGCGACGCTCGACCCCGGCGAGAGACCAAACAAGAAGAGAGCGAGCAGAGCAAACAAGAGAGTGCTTGTCGGCCGGGCCCGTCCAGAGAGTAGCGATCTCGAACGAAGCGACATCGAATAAAGATAGCAGCGATTCAGCCGAGCACGCTCCGTGTCAGCTCCGGCCGCGCCGCGATTCGGGCAAGCACGCTGATTGTCGCTGTGGCGGTAGATGCGCTCAAGCTCATTTTTCAGGCAGCCCCTTCGGGAGGGCCGGCCGGGCCAAGCTGTCTCGGTCCAGATCAGCAGCGGGGTCATCAAGGAAACGTTGAAGCTAATCGCAACTACTCAGAGAAGGCGAATTGCGCAGAGATCATAGGTTGGAGCGGCAATCCGCAAAAGGCTTATCTTCCTAAAAGATGACAGGCCAGACTTGACCTTAAGGTTACTCTTTTCATCTTAGTTACCTGAACAGCATATCCAAATCTAGCGACAGGCATCAAGCGACAAATATCAAGAGAAATTCTCTCGAGAGCTCTCTACTCCAAGAGCTGTGCCAGACAATAGAACTTAACCGTTGTCTTGAAGATGAATTCTTCCAACAAGCTTGGCGATAAAACAGCCGTTTGCCCAAGTGCGGAATATATTGTTTGGGAATGAAGCTCAGCATCCTTACTCCAATATTGCCGGAGATGTCGAACCATTTCCAAGAGACAGCAGAGAGCGTTTTAGACGCATTTAGCAACCTAGACAGCTCGATTCAAGCTGAATGGATAATTGTTGCTGACGGACCCGGTGAAGTTGAAGTGCCAGACGACTCACGGATTATTTTTTGACAAATTTTCTGCTAAGACAAAGCTTGATCGTTTTTTCCTCTCTTACGATCGGCTCCGGATAGACCAAGCCTTTGGCAGAATTATCAGAAATGTATCCCTAGCCGAAGAAAAAGGTGAAATCAGCGCCGACATTCTTGATCAGATTGACCTCCTTTACTTTTCGCAAGTGGAAAAGAAAAAGAACCAGTTTGCAATTGAGTGTCTGAAAAATGTTTCGCTTGCCTTTGATGACGAAGATCACTTAGGCAGCCTTCAGGCTCACGTCGCTGCTGACCCCAGCAACCCGCCCAGCGCGGCCTTTGTTCTTTCAAGAACCCTGGCGGTGGCGTCGGCGGCAGAGATGCTGACGCTGCTCAACTCCTTTCCTGATGGTAGCCTGCAAGCAAGGGTTTGTCAGCAGATAAATGATCGTTTAGAAAAAGCCCGTTCAGAAGATCTCAGTCGAATCGAGAAGTGGGGGCTGATCAGCTCAGTAGCTCGTCATGCAGCCCGGGTTGCCGCCAACGGTATTGATCCTGAGTCACGAGCCAAGGTTGATATTTATACCCGAGCTTCCGAAGATGTTTCGAATCTTCTTTTTTCTGGGCAAGCCCGGCTAGATTTTATTATTCCAGTCCCGAATAACTTTATGCTGTCCATCGAAAACGACGGCAGCTATGATCATACTGGCGGGATCGGGTCGCTTGGAATGAACCCGGCATATTTTAAAGATACTATGTATGTCAATACATCTCTGGATCAAGTCAATCTCGATTCGGATCAGACAAAAAGCTACGCTACCTGCTCGCGCACGAGACGGTCCATAGCACTCAGGACTTTGGTAATCTTTTTAGCCGCTCCTCAATACACAATACAGAAATTGGCATTCTCGAATCAGTAACCGAAGCGGAAACCTTCTATCGGCTGAGTAAGGCCAATCTAGATCCTTGGCTGGAAAACGGGATGAGTCGCAAATCGACCAATCGCTATTTTGGCTTTCAGTTTCTGCTCAAAGAGGCCTTGGCTCAAGAAGGGATTGATGATCCGACCCCAGCAGATTACAGATTTTTGCTTGATGATTGCATTCAATCTGAACAGTTCTTGGCAACGGCATTGTTTGGGAAATCAAAGAAGAGGTTTGTTGAGAAATCTAATGCCAAAGCTCAAAGCAAGCAGCGAATTCGAGAGCAAAGCGTCCAAATGCTCCGCTTGGATCGTTTATTCCAGATCATATACGACTCTCCGGAATCTCTGAACTGCCTTGAGCATCGCTCTGAGCCCTTCCACGCCTGGATTCAGGGCGAGGTGCGCAAACTAAACAAAGTAACTCGGCCAGAGCTGGAAAAGATTCTCCTTCGTAACTGAAGGCGATTTATTTGACCTAGCTTTGCCGGGGCTGAGTCGGACTGCATTGAGGGCCAAGCTTCTTGTTGAATAGTTCGCCAATTGATTTCTGATTGCAGCTAGTCGGCAGTGCGAATCAGATTGTAGACCTGCTCGCTCTTCACCAGCCCGGGTCGGTGGCCGAGCGGCTTCTCCCAGATGCTCATTCGAAAGAAGAGCCGGATCCCGCTGCATTTGGCCGGGCGAACCCGATGTAGAGTCCAGGGATCGAAAAGAATCATCTCGCCGTCGGCGCTATCTTCGCAAGCGCCAGTTTCACTAAGCTGCTCAGAGACCTCTCGCCAGAGCTCGGGAGCGTTGCCATATTCATTGACGGAGTCAATAGTAAAGGCCTCGTTCAGAAACTGGGGGTTGCTCACTCCTCCTGGATCGCTCGAAATGCAAGCGACAATGCTGCTCGCTACCTCTGTGCTTGCATCGAGATTGGCAAAGGCGACTTCGCGCTGAGCTGCATCGCAGTGCCAGCCAGGTGCGGCCGGATATTGACCCGGCTCAAGTCGATGCAGCCGGAGGTCGCAGTTAATCTCAAGACCCTGTTCATCTGCACTTTGGTAGTACCAGTCAGGAACTGCATCAATCAGGCGCTGGCCAAGCGAGCCGCAGTTTGTCTGAACAAATTCCAGGTCAGCAGCAAAAACTCCCCGCTCGGCAAGGAGCTCTTCTTCGCTCGCGTTGCCGTCAAATTTAGCGATTTTCCGATAGTTCGGCTCAAATCTGTAATGGTTGATCTGCCTATCACCAGCCATGGCCTTCTTCGATCTGGTAGATTTGTTCAAACCTGGAGATCTTGCCGCCATCGCCAAGATAAGGCTTGTGCCACATGCTGATTCTGAAGAAGAGTCGCCAGCCGCGCGCAACCGCCGGCGCAGCCTTATGCAAAGTCATTGAATCAAAACTAATCAACTGACCGTCGAAGCTCGAGCGTCGCTTCAATTCCGGCTGACTTTCGATATCTCGATGAACCATTCCCCAGAATGGATTTGCGGCGCTTGCTTCCTCCCGCTGCTCAAACGTGTACTCCTGATCAAGAAAAACAGTATTGCTGACTCCGCCGAGGACGCTGCTGATTGTTGCGATAATATGATCGTGATTGGGAACAACGTTAAGCTCCGGCTGAGCGTGATAGTCAGCGCGATATTCACCATCGCAGTGCCAGCCCGGGTAGGCCGGGAAATCATTTGGATAGAGGCGCTGAATGCGGACATCAATATTTGGGAAGAGGCCAAGGCTGCTCGCCTTGTCGAAGTAGCTAGCCGGGACTTTGTCGAGAATCTGGTTGGCGATTGGGCCGCAATTTGCGCGGACAAACGCTGGAGAAGCGGAGTAAACCCCGGTCTCTTCGGCAAGGTCTTCGATTGAAGCACAGCCGGGCAGGGATGCGACTCGATGAATCGCCGGAGCAAAAATTGTTGACTGCATCTACTGATTATAGACAGAGGCCAGATAGTTCGAGCCGAATTTTCTATTAGCGAAAAATTGTCTAGGCTTTTCGGCGAGATCGGCTATACTTTTGCCAATGCCTGCGGTTCATTGCAAAAAAGAAGAGTATGACGTCTATATTGGCCGGCCATCGCCCTGGGGCAATCCATTTTCCGACAAGGACGGCACTCTTGCCCGCTTTCAAACCGACTCGCGCGAGGAATCAATCGAGGCCTACCGTCAATTTCTCTGGAAACAGATTCGTAGCGGCGAGGTTTCTTTGACTGCCCTCGCCGCCCTTGACGGCAAGCGGCTCGGCTGCTGGTGCGCACCAAAAAGCTGCCACGGCGATGTCCTGATTGCCGCTGCTCGCTGGGCCAGGGAAAAGATTGAATCCGCCGATAAGTAAGCAATCGATCCCAAAAAGTCTCGATGGCGACCAGGCGGCCCGCTATGCAATTTTTGCGAAAAACAACAAAGCGGGCGAGCCGACACTAAATTCTAAGAATGAAAAAGAGCATAAGCGCGGCCGCTGCCCCGACCAACCCTCTTCCCAGCTCCGGCCTTCCGAAGACCTGGACCCTGGGGCGGCTCTGCCTTGCCGTCCTTCTCACCCTTCTGCTCACGACGGCTTGGGTCGGAATCTGGAACCTTCTTCCTTTCGGCGAAGAACAGGCCGACGGAGAAGTAGCATATTCTGGGCTGGGTGGGGCCTTGCTGGTCATTTTCACCGCGCTACTTCCATTTGTTGCAGCGATCGTCTTTTCTCGCTGGTTGACCGGGGTTCGAGTTTCGCTCTGGCATGTATTCCTCGCCTGGCTGATCACGCTCTTATTTGCAATTGTGCTAGTAATTGCGATTGCCGCTCTGGCCAGCGGGGGAGGAGCCCCCGTTGCAATTCTAGGCGGCCTGCTCGTCTATCCGGTGCTAATTTTTGTTATGGCCTATCAAATCAAAAACCTGCATGAAAGCAAAGTCCGGGCAAAGAGGCAATAGCTCTCCAGAAGCTGATCGGCTCAAGCGGGCTTTCGGCTTTTCCCGGCAATATCGCTGATGACTGTATTTCAATTGCACTCACTACTTATGCTAAATATCCCAAATCATCTAAATCTGAATACATAATCAGTCTATGCAAATGGGAAAGGCGGATGGTGGTGAATGCGACGGCGGCGATCCTGCCGAAGCGAGCAATCGGGGAAACTTCCCCGACATAGCTTCTCATTTAGATTCCGTGCAGTACCTCCCAGCTAACGAGTATTTTGAGTCGCGGTGGAGGCAGCTGATCTTGATGATCAGGCGAGCTGATATTCGCGGCAATGCTGACCTCAGCTCCAGGCGGCATCTGGAATTGCTCAATGATGCAAACAACCTGCTTTTCGCCTTAGAGGCCTGGGCCGAAGCGGCAGACCTCGACGGGCCCGCTCAGGCTCTCGAGCTTCTCGAGAGTAAGAACAATCAAGAAAAAAATGAGCTGCTAAGCGAATATTTACCCGAGAATGTCGCCAAGCTGCCGGGAACATTTGGGACCGGGAAAGATTGGCTAATGACACGAAGAGTGCTTTCTGTCGCATTAATGAGCTCAAAAGGAGCTGAAACAAGTTGGCTCCGCGCAGAAGGCCAGCTGATTGCCGAGCAGGTAAATAATGCCGCTGACTGCTACGATGATTTTGACCAACCGTTGATGCCCGAACTTGACGACAAAAACCACGTCAACCAGCGCAAGATCGCCGCGAAGGCTATTGCCAACTCGAAGCGACCGGTGATCTACTCCGATGCCGACTTCAATACCCGATCGCTCGGCATGCTCGGCATGCACGGCCCCAGGGGCGGCGACTTCCCAATGGACGAAGCTGACCTGATCATCGCGATCGACGCTCGCTTGGACTATCAGATCACCGGCAAGATGTCGGAGTTTGCTCCGAACGCCAAGGTCATCCACATCGACACCGACATGATTAAAAAAAATGGTGTTCAAATTGATAATCTCAACGAAGCAAACAACATCGCCAGTTTTCTCCAGAAAGAAAAAGGCCCTCATCCAGTTACAGCCGAAGAGCTTGCCAGTTTTCGCGAACTCTCTCTGGTTGAGCAAAATCTGCTCAGCGGAGCGAGTGACCACGCCTGCGCTGATCACGTCCGTGCCGCAAAAAATGAAGAGGCGGTTAACTTTATTGTCAAAGAGGCGCTCAGAATTGAAACCGGCGACGAAGGTGAATTAAGCTCAGTAGTGCGTATCATTCAGCCGCGTTTTCAATCTCTTGATCAAGCTGCATTTGCTGACGCCGGCCAGAAAGAGCGGGCTCGAATTGAGAAGGCAGTCCAGGCCCATCAAGGAACGCTCGCCACCGGAGTTGACCCCAGCTTCGGATATCCAAAGCGCTATCGAGATGCCGACACCAGCTCGGCGCTCGAAATGGTGAATCCAGCGCATAGTAGAGATCGAACCTCGGTCAAGGCCAGCGCCACTGCTGCCGACCTCTCTCAGTCGGGACACTCAGATTGGCACCAGAAACTGCACGACCGGCGCGAAGCCGCTAAAGCCGCTCAGGCTGAACTCCCCGATCGCCCAGCTTCGCCAATCGCCGATGTCGCCACTGCTGCCGACCTCTCTCAGTCGGGACACTCAGATTGGCACCAGAAACTGCACGACCGGCATTGGCACCAGAAACTGCACTACCGGCGCGAGCGCGCTAAAGCCTCCCAGACTAAACTCCCGGATTGGATCTTCGGAATGATGGAGCCCGGGCAACTTGCGGAAGTCTACCGAGAGGAAAGCAGCGAAAAGGGCGTTGAACACGAATACAGGGCGCAGATGGCCAGCGACGAACTTAAGTCGCGCGGTCTCGATAACGACGGCAAGCCAAATCGGATAATCACTGTTGCTGAGAAGATGAAAGCAGCGATTGTCGGCAGCAGAAAGAAGTAGATGTAGATAGGGAGCTCGTCTAGCTCCGCTCCGCTCCGCTCAAGCAGGAATAGCCCGGCAAGCAGCTCTTGAGGCCTTCGCTACCGCGAGCAGCTTCAGGCAGGACAATTGAATTACAAGTCGCCGCCCTTCGATCGGCCAAAAAGCCAACCTTAGTCTTCGTCGAGAAAATCAATCCGGCGAATCTTCGAAATTTGGTTTGGATCA
>Ga0105046_10015711_pt1 | contig 11632 bp, 10 predicted proteins | sample MAT03_FD_78385 | JGI IMG/M metagenome (GOLD analysis project Ga0105046, IMG submission 78385) | Freshwater microbial communities from Lake Fryxell liftoff mats and glacier meltwater in Antarctica - MAT-03 (megahit assembly) | ecosystem: Environmental > Aquatic > Freshwater > Ice > Liftoff...
TCAGCCAGACCCGCCGTGCTGCGCCCCAGCTGCAGCGGGGTGACCTTCCACAGACCCTGGCCTATGGCCGCGTTGACCAGGTCGCCCGGGAACCAGCGCTCCTTGATCAGTCTGGCCTTGGCCGCGGGCGAGGGCAGGATGCCGCTGATCTCGCCAATCAGGTCGACGCCGGTGGGCTGGCCCATGCCGTACTTGGCCATGTAGGTGTCGAAGCGCTCCACCCCCATGTCAACGGCGAGGCGGTAGTAGTAGGTATTGACCGAATCGGCGATGGACTTGCGCGCATCGGACCAACCGTGGCCGCCGCGGTGCGAGTCGCCCCAGCCGCGGCCTTTCATGCCCGGCAGGCGGAACATGCCGGTGGACAGGGTCTTGTCCTCGGCCTTGCGCACCCCGCTGTCCAGGCCGGCCAGGGCCAGCAGGGGCTTCAGGGTGGAGCCGGGCGCCACGCCGCCCAGCACCAGGCGGTTGAACTGCGGTCGCGACGGATTGCGGTTGAGCGCGTTGAAATCCGCGTGCGAGATGCCGTTGACGAACAGATTGGGGTCGTAGCCAGGCAGGCTGACCATGGCCAGGATCTCCCCGGTGCGCGGGTCGATTGCCACCGCCGATCCCTCCAGGTCGCCGAACGCCGCCACCATCGCGCGCTGCAGGTCCGCATCGACGCTCAGCTTCAGGTCCGAACCGGCCTGCGCCGGCACCCGGCCGACGGTCCGCAGCGCGCGGCCATCGACGTTGGTTTCGATCTGCTCGTAGCCGATCTTGCCGCGCAGCGCCTGCTCGTAATAGCGCTCGAGCCCGGTCTTGCCAATGTGGGTGAGCGCGGCGTTGCCCTCGCCCAGGGTTTCCAGATCCCGCTCGTCGATGCGGGCCACGTAACCGATGATGTGGCCGAACAGGTCGCCATAGGGGTAGCGCCGGGTCAGGTAGGGCTCCAGCTCCACGCCCGGATAGCGCCAGCGGTCCACCGCGAAGCGCGCCATCTCGGCCTCGCTCACCCGCAGCTTCAGGGTGATGGGGCGGAAGCCGCGGGTGGCCCGGCGGGTGGCCTCGAAACGCTCGATGTCCTCGCTGGTCAGGTCGAAGATGGTGGACAGGCCTGCGATCAACTGCTTGTGGTCGCCGGCTTTCTCCGGCAGCACGTCGAGCCGGAAAGCGGGCACGTTTTCGGCCAGCAGCCTGCCTTTGCGATCAAAGATGCTGCCGCGCGCGGGCACCACGGGACGCGGCTTTATGCGGTTGGCTTCCGAGCGCGTGGCGTATTCGGCGTGGTCAATCACCTGCAGCTTGAAGTACCAGCCCGCCAGGCCGAACAGCGCCAGCGCCACCACGATGAAGCCAAGCGCTGCGCGACGGCGGAACTGCTCGGCTTCCGCGTGCGGATTCTTGTGCGGCCGGCGGGACCCGTGCATGCGCTACTTCCGCTTGCCCATGCGCAGGGCATCCATCATCACGAACAGCGGCGGCCACAGCAGCATGCCAAGCAGCGGCGCCCACCAGTAGGCCAGGGGCAGCAGCGGCAGTCCCAGCAAGAAGTGGGTGGCGGTGGCCACGATGCGGTCGTTGAGCAGCAGCACGCCGATGGCCAGCGCCTGTTGCGACAGCGGGAAGAAACGCAGCCTTGTGCGGAAGCGCTGCAGCAGGAAGGTCATGATGACCAAGCGCAGCGCCTGCTCCCCGAGCAGGCCGCCGTACATCAGGTCAGCAACCACGCCGACGACAAAGGCAAAGCCCAGGCCCACGTTGTCCGGCGCTTCGATCACCCAATAGGCCAGCACCAGCGCCAGCCAGTAGGGCCGCAAGGGTTGCATCCACTCCGGCAGCGGCAGCAAACCCAGCAGCAGGCCCAGGGCGAAGCTGGCCGGCAGTATCCAGCCAACGCGCAGGCGGCTCACGGCGCGGGCTCCTGTGCAGGGGCGGCAACGGCGGCATCGGCATCGGGATTGGCGGTGGGCGTACCCGCCTCTGCTGCGGGCGCCACCACGGGTACAACGCTGGCCGTCCGCACGGGCGCCGAACGCAGCAACAGCACGTCGCGGCCCCGGTCGAGCCGGGCAGCCGGCTTCAATTCGCCGACCAGGAAGGCGCGGCTGTCGTCGGGCTGCAGCGACGTCACCGTACCGACCGGAAACCCCGCCGGAAAGCGACCGCCCAGGCCAGAGGTCACGATGATGTCGTCCTGCCTGATATCGGTGTTTAGCGGTACGTCGGCCAGGTGCAGGCTGTCGCCGCGGCCGTACACGATCAGGCGCACCCCGCTGCGCTGCACCACCACCGGCACCGCGTGATCCGGGTCGGTCAGCAGCAGCACGGTGGAGTGCACGGGCGTGGTGGCAATCACCTGGCCCAGCAGGCCGCCGGCATCAATCACGGCCTGACCGACGCGGACACCGTCGCTGCTGCCGGCGTCCAGCACCAGCCGCTGGCGGGTGGGGTCCAGGTCGATGTTGAGGATTGGGGCGAGCTGCACGTCCAGGCCGCGGCTTTCGGTTGCGCCCAGCAGCTCGCGCAGCTGGGCGTTGTCGACCACCGCCGCCTGCAGCCGGATCAGGCGCGCGTTGGCGATCAGCAGCTCATTGCGAAGGTTGCGGTTTTCCTGGGTCATGCGCGCATAGGTGGCCGCGTCATCCTGCAGCCGCGTGCCGACGCGTCCGGGCAAGCCGGCCAGCCACCACAGCGGCTGGGTGGCCAGTTCGGCCTGGCTGCGCACCTGGCCCAGCCAGCCGCCGCGATGGTCAAGCACCATCAGTGCAATCGCCAGGCCCAGATAGGCCAGCAGCCGCAGGGTGCTGGCAACTTCACCCGGGCGGGCGGTAACGGGCGGGCCGGCGTAAGAGGGCACTTCGGCGCTTCAGCTCAGGTGGAAGGATGGTACGCACGCGACGCGCGCGGGCGACCTGGCAGCCCGCGACGGGGCATGACCACGGCGTTCGGTAGCAGGGGATCAGTCGGCTGCGAAAAACTCATTGCCGTGCATGTCAACCAGCTCCAGCGCGCGGCCGCCGCCACGCGCCACGCAGGTCAGCGGATCGTCGGCAACCTGCACGTGCAGGCCGGTTTCCTGGGAAATCAGCCGATCGATGTCGCGCAGCAGGGCGCCGCCGCCGGTCAGCACGATGCCGCGCTCGGCCACGTCGGCGCACAGCTCCGGCGGGGTCTGCTCCAGCGCCAGCTTGACCGCGGTGACGATGCCGGCCAGCGGCTCATGCAGGGCTTCCAGGACCTCGTTGGAGTTGATCTTGATCATCTTCGGCACGCCTTCGGCCAGGTTGCGGCCGGAGATATCCATCTCCACCACTTCGGCCTGCGGGTAGGCGCAGCCAATCTGCAGCTTGATGCGCTCGGCCGTGGCTTCCCCGATCAGCATGCCGTGGTTGCGACGCACGTAGTTGGTGATGGCTTCGTCGAAACGGTCGCCGCCGATGCGCACCGACTGCGAGTAGACGATGCCGTTCAGCGAGATCACCGCGACCTCAGTGGTGCCGCCGCCGATATCGATGACCATCGAACCACGCGCCTCGGTGACCGGCAGGCCAGCGCCGATCGCAGCGGCCATGGGTTCCTCGATCAGGAACACGTCGCGGGCGCCGGCTTCTTCAGCCGATTCCTTGATCGCGCGGCGCTCTACCTGGGTAGACCCGGCTGGCACGCACACCAGCACGCGCGGGCTGGGGCGCAGGAAGCGTGACTTGTGCACCTTCTTGATGAAGTACTTGAGCATCGCCTCGGTGTAGGTGAAGTCGGCGATCACGCCGTCCTTCATCGGGCGGATGGTGGTGATGTTGCCGGGAGTGCGGCCCAGCATCTGCTTGGCCTCGGCGCCGACGGCAGCAACGGTGCGGGTGCCGCCAAAGGCGCGGTCCTGGCGCACGGCGACCACGGAGGGCTCATTCAGCACGATGCCCTGGCCGCGGACGTAGATGAGGGTGTTGGCCGTGCCCAGGTCAATGGACAGGTCGTTGGAAAACATGCCGCGGAGCTTCTTGAAGAACATCGGGGGACTGATCCTGCTGTGCCGGCGCGGCGGGGTGGCCGCACGAGGAGGTGGTTCGGGGGGTCAGCTAGATTAACAACCGGCCCCGCGTGCGGCAAGCGAAAATCCGCGAAAACCCTAGGGAAAAACGCGGATTCCGCGGGTGCGGCGTGCAGCCTGAAGTGATTGCAGGCTGGCGGCCAAAGCCGTCGACGGCAGCGCACAGGCGCGATGCTTGGCCTCGCGCCCTGTCCATCCCTGCCCGGCCCGCAGCGCCAACTCTTTGCCCGGACGCCCGCAGCGGCTACCCTAGCGCCCTGCGGCAACCGGCCGCCCCCGCGAGCCTGCCGATGTCCGCACTGATCTGTGGTTCCCTTGCCTACGACACCATCATGGTGTTCCCGGACCAGTTCAAAAACCACATCCTGCCGGACAAGGTGCACATCCTGAACGTGTCGTTCCTGGTCCCGCGCATGCGCCGCGAGTTCGGCGGCTGCGCCGGCAACATTGCCTACAACCTGAAGCTGCTGGGTGGCGAACCGATCCCCATGGCTACCGTGGGCCAGGATTTCGGCCCCTACCGCGAGTGGTTCGTCGAACAGGGCATCAACATGAGCCAGGTCAAGGTGATCGACGAGCTGTTCACCCCGCAGGCCTTCATCACCACCGACCTCGACAACAACCAGATCACCGCCTTCCATCCCGGGGCGATGATGCGCAGCTACGAGAACCACGTGCGGAACGTGCCAGGCGTCACATTTGGGATTGTCAGCCCGGACGGGCGCGAGGGCATGATCCAGAACGCCGAAGAGTTTGCCGGCGGCGGCATCCCGTTCATCTTCGACCCGGGCCAGGCGATGCCGCTGTTCAACGGCGAGGAGCTGCGCCACTTCATCGAGCTGGCCGACTACGTCACCGTCAACGACTACGAGTCCAACCTGCTGCAGGAGCGCACCGGCTGGAACGAGGACGAGATCATGCAGCGGGTCAAGGCCTACATCACCACGCGCGGTCCGCAGGGCGCGCTGATCCACACCCAGGACAAGACCTACGACGTTCCGCCCGCGCACGAGCGCCGGGTCACCGATCCCACCGGCTGCGGCGATGCGTTCCGCGCCGGGCTGATCTTCGGCATCGAGAAGGGCTACGACTGGCTGACCATCGGCCGCATGGGCAACCTGATGGGCGCGCTGAAGGTGGAGCACCCGGGCACCCAGAACCAGCGCTTCGACTACGAAGGGTTCAACGAACAGTTCAAGCAGCAGTTCGGGTACTCGCTGTAACGACTCTTCACTTCTCCCGCCGGCAAAAGGCTCCCCAGTAATCGCAGAGCGGGCCTTTGCCCACCGCTTCACCAGTAATATCACTGTCTGCATCGATGGTGGGCCAGCGCCCACCCTGCCCTGTTGAGAAACAGCGCCCTTGAAGTCATTTGCGCGGCATCATCCGCCATGCAATGAACACCATCACCGCGTAGAGGATGACTTCCGCGATTCGCTGGAAAACGCCGCGCCACGACGCAAGTTCGGGGCTCGCCATGACCAGGAACAGGCCCAGCCAGAGCACGCCCGCAGAGGCCAGCGCGATTCGGTTGGTCAGCGTCAGTCCCGGAGCAGTTGCCAGCAGCACGAAGCCGATGCCGCCCGCTGGATAGGTGAGCAAGCCGAGCAGGTTGTGCAGGGTTTGGCTCAGGGAGCCTTCGAGTGGACAGCCCGCATCGCAGGGCACCAGTACGGCACCGATGTAGGCAACCGGTTGCGAAAGCAACAGCCAGTAGCCGAGCCGACTTGTCCCCTGCACAACGACCCGTGGCGCGGCGGTGAACAGGAAGGCGGTGAGCAGCAGGCCGACCGGCAGGAATCCGAACCAGCCGATGGCCGAAGCCCACGGCGTGCCGGTGGCGTTGAGCTCACTGATGAAGCTGGCGCTGTGCGTGTAGCCGGGCTTCAGCGCCGCGCCGCCGACCAGCAGGGCCAGGCACATGACCATGGCGGCTATCAGCAGCGTTCGCGCCAGTAGTGTTCGATCCATGCCAACCCCGCGCAAGTAATGTCAGTACGGACGGTCAGAGCGTAACAGGTAAGCTGGGTTGGCCTCATCAACCCAGCACAGCCGTATCCGTCTTGCGTGATGCCGGGTTGATGAGGCGAACCCAGACGACGAACCACTACGGACTACGAACGCCATCCAGCGTGGACGACGAGTGCCTCAATCCCAGCCAGGCATCTGCGCGTCATCCAGGCCACCGGTCTCGAATACCGCGGTGCGCGTACCGCCGTCTTTCACCGGGAACTCGATGGAAACTTCCTGCGTCTTTCGCAGCAGTTTCCATAGCGCCTTCTGGTCGGTGATGAACATTGCGATGGCTTCATCGGTATCCGGCCGCCACGCATCCATCGACTTCGCTGCACCACCATCGGCGATCACCTTGACCTTGCAGCCGCCGGGACAGCGGAAGTCGCTGCCCTGCAGCACCAGGTAGGTGCTGCGCTTCCACGTGGGATGATCGCGGAACACCAGCTGCACCGGCTTGGCGCCGCTGCCGTCCAGGTCCACCGGGTCCTTGCTGTAGAGCATTGCCGAACGCTGGGTGCCTCTGCCGGCGGCGACCTGCGCGTAGTTCCACAGCGCCTGCAGGCGGCGCGATTCGCGTGCGGCCTCGCCACGTACCTTCACTTCCTCGTAGCCCGCTTTCATCTTTACCGCAGCCTGCGAATCCGGGTACTGCGACAGCAGTGCAGCGCCGTGCACCCGCGCCAGATCCCAGTTCTGGGCGGTCACTGCGGCGTCATACTCGCGCGCAACGGCCCCGGCAGAAGCTTCCTGTGCAGCCGCTTGCGCAGCAGCGGCCGCGCGTTGCTCGGCTTCACGGTCGCCGCAGGCGGCAAGCAACAGCAGGGAACCCAACAGCAGCACTATCCGTTTCATCTTGGCTCACCTTTTTCGATCAGGAGTTGCACGGCAGCGGCCACATCCTCGGGCCGCTCAATGATGGACATATGGCCGCAACCGTCCAGCAGCACCTGGGTGGCTTGCGGCATTTTTTCGCCAAACGGCTGCATGGCGCTCGCATCGATCACAGCATCCTGCCTGCACCACAGCAGCAGGGCCGGCTGGTTGATGCGAGCGGCGGAATCACCGGGGCGAAAGCGTTCGTCGCTACGGCCAATCCTGTCCAGCACACTTTGCTCAAACGGTGCCTGCTGCCTGCGCCAGGCGGTGAGCGCACGCGACAAGGGCCACGGAATGAACGGCTTGGCCGATTCCATATGAAACACCGTGTCTACGTAACGCTTCAACGAAGCCTCATCGTCCACGGCAAACGGATTCTTTCCATCCAGCACGTCGATGCCGAACTGGTTGTCCTTGAAACGTACACCCGCCGCGTCGAACAGCCCCAGCCGCGCTACGGATCGCGGATGATCCGCCGCCGTCAACGCCGCGATACCGCCGCCCATGGAATGCCCCAGCAATACGACTTCACTGCCCGGTTGTCTGGCGATCTGTGCAATGAATTCCGCGACGCGCGCGCTCTGCGCGACAAAGCCGTAGTCCGCGCCCTGGATACGATCGGTAGCGCCCCAGCCGGGCAGGTCGGGGATGACCAGGCGATAGCGCCCACGCAGCTGCGCCGCGAGCGGATACCAGTTTTCCTTGCTGCCGGTGAAGCCGTGGATCATCACCACGGTGGCTGCATCGGGTTCATCCGCTTCGCGCACGGCGTACACCCAGCGATGGTCCGCGACCTGCACCTGGCCCAGCGACAAGCCGGCGGCCCAGCGCTGGCGGGTGAGTTCCGCATGCACCAGGGCAAGCGGATCACGCCATAGCCACACCGCCATGGCGGAAACGAAAACGGCCGCCAGCACGGCGACCGTTCTCCAAGCGCGGCGTAATGGACGCACCGACTATTTTCCTGCGTCAGCCTTGGCCAGCGCTGCCTCCACCGACCCGATGGTGATCGGGTGGTAGCCAGGCTTGGCCTTGGCGAAAACGTCCTTGGCGAAGGCCAGGCCTTGCGGTGTCTTCGCCAGTTCCTCGTAGATCGGCATGACCAGCTTGCGCCGACCGATGCGTTCCAGGAACGCCGCGACAGCCGGCTTCACCTGGTCCATGTAGCCACTGCGCAATGCCAGCGGATACCAGCGCATCGCGATCTCGCCATTCGGCGTGCCGGTGAACTTGTAGGCAGCATCCAGCTGCGCCAGCTGCTCGACGGTCAGGGTCTGGCCCATGCCGTCGATGAAATACAGCCACTGCTGCGTAGTCCAATCCGCCGTGACCTGCGGATTCGGCACGATCTTGCTGCCCTGCCACGCGATGCGCGCGGTGTCGACGACTGCAAAGCCACGCGATTGGGCACGCGGGGCGGCGGCGGGGATGCCGGGCTGGTGCAGCCATTCCGTCAGCTCAGCCTCGGTGACGGCGATGGGATTCTTCGGTAGCAGGTTCTTGCGCAGGTATTCGATGAACTGATCGCTATTGACGCTCTGGAACGCGTGGTCGTCGAACCAGCCGCGCAGGAACGGATCGAACACTTCGCGACTGAAACGCTGCTCCAGGAACTGCAGGAACCACGCGCCCTTGTCGTATGGGATACCGGTCAAGGCATCATCCGGATCCCGTCCGGTCAACGGTGCCAGCACCAGCAACTGGTCGGCGGGTGCAGCGGTCTTTATCTCTTCAGCCAGGTCCCGCTGGTCAATCTGGCGCTCCATCTCCGCCGCTTCCTGCCCATACAGCGATTCGGTGATGCGCGCCTGTACGTAGGTGGTGAAGCCTTCGTTCAGCCACATGTCCTTGGAGCTTGCGTTGGTCACCAGGTTGCCGGACCAGCTGTGCGCCAGTTCATGCGCGATCAGCGACACCAGCGATTTGTCACCCACGATCACGGTAGGGGTGATGAAGCTGAGGCGGGGATTTTCCATGCCACCGAACGGGAACGATGGCGGCAGCACCAGCAGGTCGTAGCGACCCCACTGGTAGGGGCCATACAGCGCTTCAGTCGTGGCGATCATCTTCTCGGTATCTTCGAATTCCTTCGCGGCTTTATCCACCATCGATGGCTCGGCCCATACGCCACTGCGCGCGGAAATTGGCTTGAAATCCAGGTCACCCGCGGCAATCGCCAGCAGGTACGACGGGATCGGCTGCGGCATTTTGAACACGTAGTCGCCGGTGCGCGTGGCGGCCGGGTCGTTGTCGGCGCTCATCAACACCATCACGTCAGGTCGCGACGTGACATGCGCGCTGTAGGTGAAGCGCACGCTGGGTGTGTCCTGCAATGGCACCCAGCTGCGGGCATGGATGGCCTGCGACTGGCTGAACATGAAGGGCAGCTTCTTGCCTTCGGTCATCGACGGTTCCAGCCACTGCAGGCCGGAGGCATCGGGCGAGGTGTGGTAGGTGATCTGCACGTTCGGATTGCGGTCCGGCGTCTCGATGGTCAGCTTGCTGCCGAAGATCTTGTCATGCTCGGCCAGCGCGAACTTGAGCGGTGCCCAGTTGCCGCCGGCATCCTTGCCCTCCACCTTGAGGATGGTCAGGCCGCGCGTGTCCAGCACCAGCTGGGTGGCGGTCTTGTCCTTCCAATCGAGCTTGTAGGTGGCGGTGCCGCCGATCTGCTTCTTGTCGAAGTCGAGGGCCAGGTCCAGCGCCAGGTCGTTGATCGCGACTTTCTCGGGCTGGGAGAAAGAGCTTTCGTCATGGCTGCGCGTGAGCGTCACGGCGGCGGCCTCCGGTTTCGCGGGTGCGGGCGCGACAGGCGCGGCGTCACGGGAACAGGCGGCCAGCAGCACGGCGGCGCAGGTAACAAGCAGGGCCAATGTACGCATCAGGGGAATCTCGGCAATCGGGGACGGGGAAGCCGGCAGTTTAACCCCCGCGCACCGCCGCCTTCCTGAACCCGGACGCGTGTCTGCGCCTGGTTCAGACCCTGTAGCCGGTGTGGATCGCCACGATGCCGGCCGACAGGTTCCTGTAGCTGCAGCGCTCGAAACCGGCGTCCTGCATCATGGTCTTCAGCGCTTCCTGCGGCGGGTGCTTGCGGATGCTCTCGGCCAGGTACTGATAGCTGTCGGCATCCTGTGCGAACAGCTTGCCCAGCCCGGGCAGGACCTTGAATGAGTGGAAGTCATAGACCGGCTTGAACCAGTCCACCGTCACTTCGGAAAACTCCAGCACCCGGGCCTGCCCGCCCACCTTGAGCACGCGGAACATCTCGCGCAGGCCGGCGTCCTTGTCGGTGACGTTGCGCAGGCCGAAGGCAATGGTGACCAGGTCGAAGCTCTGGTCCGGGAACGGCAGCGATTCGGCGTTGCACTGCACATAGTCCAGCCCGCCGACCAGGCCGCGGTTGGTCAGGCGATCGCGGCCGACCGACAGCATGCCGGCGTTGATATCGCCCAGCACGATCTCGCCTTCCGGACCGACACGATCCTTCAGCAGCGCGGCGATGTCACCGGTGCCGCCGGCCAGGTCCAGCACCCGGTCGCCGCGCTTGACCTGCGCGGTGCCGACGAAATAGCGCTTCCACACCCGGTGGATGCCCAGGCTCATCAGGTCGTTCATGAGGTCGTAGTTGCCGGCAACCGAAGTGAACACTTCGCCCACCAGCTTCTGCTTGTCGCCCGCCGCCACGTCCTTGAAGCCGAAATGGGTGGTGCCGGTCTTGTAGGGGGAATCGCTCATGCACCGATTATCGCATCGCCGCCGCCGCGCCGGTCATCACGCGGACAGGGCCGTGCGCGGCTTGCTATGGTCAGCCCGACCCCTGCCCGCCGGAGCCCCGCCATGCCTGCCCTGCCCGACTACCGCGCCCTGCTGCACACCGCAATCCAGGAAGCCCGCCAGGGGCTGGCCGAAGGCGGCATCCCGATTGGCGCGGCCATGTACCACCGCGACGGCCGGCTGTTGGGCTGCGGCCACAACCGGCGCGTGCAGGAAAACGACCCCTCGGTGCACGGCGAAACCGATGCATTCCGCAAGGCGGGGCGCCAGCGCAGCTATCGGGACACGATCATGGTCACCACCCTGGCCCCGTGCTGGTACTGCAGCGGCCTGGTGCGCCAGTTCAACATCGGCACCGTCGTGGTCGGCGAATCGGTCAACTTCAGCGGCGGCATCGAATGGCTGCGCGACAGCGGGGTGGAAGTGGTAGACCTTCAGGACGCCGAATGCATCCATCTGCTGGGCGATTTCATCACCGCCAATCCCGCGCTGTGGAACGAGGACATCGGCGAGGATTGAGCGTTGGGCTGGGAATGCCCGTCCTGATAGCCATACGAATGGCAGAGGCCGACACCAGCCTGCGTTCGGCGGTATCGTGGACGCCCCTGCCCACCATGGCCTGCCCCATGTCCGAACACCTTGCCTCGATTCGCTGGAACCGCGACGAAAAACCGTTCACCTACGAGGGCTACAGCCGCGACCACCAGTGGCGCTTCGACGGAGGCCAGCAGCTGCTGGGCTCGGCCGCCGAAGCCTACCTGGGCAGCGCGGCCGGGGTGGACCCGGAGGAGGCCATGGTCGCGGCGCTGTCGTCGTGCCATATGCTGACCCTGCTGGCGATCGCCGCGAAGCGCGGCTGGGTGGTGGATCACTACGAAGATGATGCCTTGGGCACGCTTGGCAAGAATGAAAGCGGCAAAATTTCCCTCA
>Ga0105046_10015712_pt1 | contig 11632 bp, 7 predicted proteins | sample MAT03_FD_78385 | JGI IMG/M metagenome (GOLD analysis project Ga0105046, IMG submission 78385) | Freshwater microbial communities from Lake Fryxell liftoff mats and glacier meltwater in Antarctica - MAT-03 (megahit assembly) | ecosystem: Environmental > Aquatic > Freshwater > Ice > Liftoff...
GCCTGGTGGCTCCCAGGCGGACATGCGCAAACACTCTCCGCAGCGTTCTGGAAGGGGCACCAGTCTGTCGAGCAAGGGGTCCTTCGCTCGATCACCCTGCCCGATGGTGACGCCCTCGTCGCGCTCGACGACTGTCCCCCTCACTGGTGCCCCGGCGACCCAGCGATCTTAATGATGCACGGACTCGGCGGGTCGGCCAGGAACCCGCTTCTGGTCCGGATTGCCGGTCACCTGATACAGCGGGGAGTGCGAGTTTTTCGATTGAATCTGCGAGGCTGTGGAGCGGGAGTGGGGCTGGCGAGACTCCCCTACAACGCAGGGAGCTCCGGCGATCTCAAGGCCGCCGTGCAAGCGGTGATCGCATGGTGCCGCAAGCCCCTCGTAGAACCGACGCCCGCGTCCGTTCCGCCTGGACCTGATCTCGATAAGGCCCAGGCCCCAACCCCACTCACCCTCTTCGGCATGTCACTCAGCGGCAACCTGTTGCTCAAGTATCTCGGCGAGGAAGGGGACCACATCCCGCCCTCCGTGCAACGAGCCATCGCCATCAACCCGCCCATCGACCTCGCCCGCAGCGTGGCGACGCTCGAACGAACACTCAACAAGGGCTATGACCGCCACTTCGTGCGAACGCTCACCCAACAAATCGAAGCCCAAATCCGGCTCCGTCCCGACTTCGCAGCGCTACCGCACCCACTGCCACGAACGCTCTACGACTTCGATGACCGCTTCACTGCTCCGCATGGCGGCTACCCCGGTGCGGCGGCCTATTACACACATTCCAGCGCCATCACCCGCCTCCCCGCCATCCGCCTCCCCACACTGATCTTGACAGCTGCCGACGACCCACTGGTCCCGGTGGAGATGTTCCACGAGCAGCGAGCGACATGGCCGAGCCACATCCACCTCGCCATCACCTCCGGCGGTGGCCACCTGGGCTACGTCGGTAGCGGTCATCACGACCCCGACTCCCGCTGGCTCGACTGGCGAGTGTGTGAGTTTGCCGCAATCGCCCCTTCGACGACTCCCTGTTGAGCGGACCCCGTGCGGCCCGACTCCCCAATTTGATCGAGGACTCTATGGCAGGCAGCGGTAGCTGCGCTGCTCCCCGTCTTTCCCGATCTGGACGGTAAACGACTCGCCGCCGGGGAGGACGCTGGCCTTGATCCATTGGCCGGAGCAGTTCACCGTCGGCTCGGTATTGGCGATGAACCCCTGCGGAGCTTGTTCGTCTTCCTTGAGTGCGACGTTACGGTGGAGTTGGTACATCGCCTTCAGGGACGGGCACGCTCGCAGCGTCTCGATCGTCTCTTTCGCCCCCCCCTTGGTCGGACCGTTGCAGCACACCGACACGACGGGGTTGATCGCCTGCACGAGGACCGGGTTGTTACTGACGTTCAACCCATGATGCGTCACCATAAAGAGGTCGATATGACCCAGTGGGTTGTTTGGGGTGACCAACTCAGCCTCAGTGTTCCAGGTGAGATCGCCGCAGCAGAGAAACCGGAACTTCCCGAACTGCATCACAATGCTCAAGCTGGCCGAATTGTCGGACGGGTCGACGGGTTGGGGCTGGTGGTCTTTGGCAAAGGGATTCGGCCGACCGGTGTTCGCGATGACATTGCGGCTGGCGGTGACGACTTGGACAGAGAGCGGTGTCTGCGGGGAATCGAGGTCGAATCTGTCGCCCGCATTCAGCGTCTGCGACTGGTTGTTGCAGGCGGCCTTGTACTTAGCGATTCGCTCAGCGAAGTCTTTGTCCTCGTCCAATACGTCGGGAATGCCGCGATCCCAAAAACTCTCAATCGGAATCGTCCCCGCCAACGACGCATGGTTCCCGTAGTGGTCGAGGTGCCAATGCGACACCACAGCGTGGTTGATCTTCTGAAGTCCGGCGACATCTTTGACCACCGTCAGAATCCGCTGGAGGTCACGCCCGCCGTTGTCCGGGTAGCCACTGTCGATGAGGATCGACTCCCCAGCTGGAGTGACAATCAGCGTGGCCGCCCCACCCTCGACATCAATGAAGTAGAAGTCGAGATGGCCGTCGGCCTCTCCGGCAAAGGCCACCGTAGTCGTCAGCCCAAGCAGTAGACAGATCATCATCCAGCGAGCCAGCGAGCACATGGTGAATCTCCAATTTCGGGGCGAGTTCAATCCAGAATGAGACTGATCTGAACCGGCTCGGGGGAGAGAGTCAAGTGACCGAGAGAATCATGAATCCGTGCGGGTGCATTTGCCGATTGGTGGTCCCCCATTCACGGGCGGGTGATCTTTCTGCGTCCCGGCAGACGGCTGAGGTTTTTCAAGGTCGTCTCACCACTAAAGTTGTGGGCTATTGCCGGGTGTCCCGGGCGGGACAAAACGCCGGAACTCGGGTTCCCAGAATTGCCCTGTGCCTTGATGGGGAACTCTGGACGAGCCACAAGCGAATGAACCCTCGCCGTGCCGCTCACAATCACCGTGTTGTTCTCACATCCCCTTCTCAGGTAACGTAGCCGTTTACTTTCCGCCCCTTCGAGCCTCCCCCGCATGTCGGCCCCCACCCCACCCCGCACCCCGTTTCGCCCCCACTACTGGCGGGTGTGGCTAATGTTCCTCAAGGTCTCGCTCTCGCGCGAGATGATCTTCCGTTGGAACTTCCTCATCGAAGTCGTCACCACCTGCTTCTGGATCTCGGCCCAGCTGTTATTGTTTCAGATCATCTTTAGCCATGTGTCGAAGATTCGCGACTGGTCGCAGCCCGAGTATTACGGGTTCATGGCCACCGGAATGCTGATCAATGCGTTCGTCGAAATGCTGTTCATGCCGAACTGTGCCAATCTAAGCGAGCAAATCCGCACGGGGAATCTCGACTTCGCGATCGTGAAGCCGATCGACACCCAGTTTCTGGTGTCGTTCCAAACGGTCGACATGTCGTTGCTGGCGCAGATCGCGGTGTCGCTGGGATTGCTGGCCTACTCGGTCACGCAGAGCCATGTCACTGTGACACTTGGCAGCGTCGCCATGTATGCATTTCTGGTCGTAGTCGCAGTCGGATTCTTTTACGGCATGATGATCGCGCTGGCGAGCGCCGCGGTGTTCATGGGGCGGAACCAGGGTCTGTATGACTTCTGGTTCTACGTGACTTCGTTCGCCCGTTACCCCGGCGATATGTATCGGCAGGGGGGCTTGGCGGGCGAAATCTTCTGGTTTGGCTTCTCGTTCGTGATCCCGATCCTGCTGGTCGTCACCGTGCCGTCGCGGCTGTTCTTGCAGAAGTCTTTGACCCCGAACGTCTGGGTGGTGGTGATCGCCCCAGTGATGACGGCGCTTTGCTTGTGGGCCTCGCGAAAGATCTTTCTGTGGTCGCTCAGTCACTACCGCAGTGCAAGCAGTTAGACTTTTTCTGTGTGAGCGACCGGGCGCTAGCCCTCGGCTCTTCGAAACGGTGAGTCGCGTCCGAAGAGCTGGCGGCTAGCGCCGTGCCGCTCACTGAGTCAGCAAATTCGCCCACGCTGGACCTGCAATGCGTTTCCCGAAAGCAATCCTTCAGCAATGCTGGTTCCTGGCCGGGCCGACTGCGTGCGGTAAGACCGCCACCGGAATCGCGCTGGCCGAGCGGATCGGGGCGGAGATTGTTTGCCTCGACTCGATGACGATCTATCGCGGGATGGACATCGGAACCGCTAAGCCCACAGCCGACGAGCGAGCCCGCGTCCCGCATCACCTATTCGATATTCGTGACCCGCATCAGGAGTTCTCGACGACCGAATATATGGCCGCCGCCCTCGACGCCTGCCAGTCGATCGTCACTCGTGGCCAGATTCCGCTGTTCGTCGGCGGGACAGGGCTCTACCTGAGGTCTCTCCTGCGCGGCCTGCTTGAGGGCCCGTCGGCGGACTGGGCATTTCGCGCGGAACTCGATGAGTTTGCAGCAGCTCACGGAAACTTGGCCCTCCACGCAAAGCTGGCAGCTGTCGACCCGCCGACAGCTGCCCGGCTCCATCCCAATGACCAGCGACGAGTCATCCGCGCGCTTGAGATTTACGCGATCACTGGCCAGCCTGCGTCGTCCTTGCAACAGGAGACCCCGCTCCCGCCCGACCAGCGCCCCCGGCATGTCTATTGGCTCAACCCGGTCAGGGAGACGCTCCGGGGACGAATCAGCCAGCGGGTCGATGCCATGGTCGCAGCGGGTTTGGTGCAAGAGGTCCAGCAGCTACTGCGTTCGCCGCAAGGCCTCGGAACAACCGCCCGGCAAGCCCTTGGCTACCGCGAAGTCCTGGCTCATCTTGAGGATGGCGTCCCGCTCCGCGAGGCCATCGAGCGGCTCAAAATCCACACCCACCAGTTTGCCAAACGCCAGAGAACCTGGTTCCGCAATCTTGAGGAACTCCAAGTAATCGACGTTGAAGGGACAGAGAGTGCCGAGACGTTTGCCGCTCGCATTTCATCTCTTTGAACGGATGACCCCACTTTCCACAGTACGGAGTTTCCTCCGCTCCCCGTACACTCCCTGCGGAACGTAAACCGGCGAACTCGGAGTGCCCGTGATGACTGTGCCTGACAGGGATGAACTCGCTGCCCGCTATTTGGACCAGCTGCCGTATGCGCCCTACCCGGTGCAGGAGGAGGCGCTGCTGGCATGGTTCACGACGGAGCAGGGGGTGCTCGTCTGCGCCCCGACCGGGACGGGAAAAACGTTGATCGCCGAGGCGGCGCTGTTCGAGGCTCTGCATACCGGGAAGACGGCCTACTACACGACCCCGCTGATCGCTCTCACCGAGCAGAAGTTCCGCGAGATGCAGGACGCAGCTGTCCGCTGGGGGTTCTCAGCGGACGATGTGGGGCTGGTGACGGGGAATCGGAGAGTGAATCCCGATGCCAAGGTACTGGTCGTGGTCGCTGAGATCCTATTGAACCGTTTACTCAACCCCGAGACGGCAGGCTTCGAAGATGTCTCCGGCGTCGTGATGGACGAGTTCCACAGCTTCAACGATCCCGAGCGCGGAGTCGTGTGGGAGTTGTCGCTGGCGCTGCTGCCGAAGCATGTGCGGCTGTTGCTGCTCTCCGCGACGGTCGGCAACACGACCGAGTTCCTGATTTGGTTGCAGGCGAAGCACGGTCGCCGACTCGAACTCGTGCAGGGGACGGAACGCAAGGTGCCGCTCACGTTTACATGGGTGGGCGACATGCTGCTGGCCGATCAGATCGAGTTCATGGTCGAGCACGAAACGACGCCGACTTTGTTGTTCTGTTTTAACCGCAACGAGTGCTGGGATGTCGCCGAACAGCTCAAGGGGAAGTCGCTCCTCGCCAGCGGGCAGCAGAAGCAACTGGCGGTCTACCTCGATGAGCATGATTGGAAATCGGGCGTCGGGCCGCGGCTCAAGCAACTCCTCTTTCGCGGAGTCGGCATCCATCATGCGGGTCTCTTGCCGAAGTACCGGCGGCATGTCGAAGAGCTGTTTCAGAAGAAGCTGTTGTCGGTGTGTGTCTGCACGGAAACGTTGGCAGCGGGGATCAACTTGCCCGCCCGATCGGTCGTCATGACGACGTTGATGAAGGGGCCACCGGGGCGGAAGACGATCGTCGATGCGAGTTCGGCGCATCAGATTTTCGGGCGTGCGGGTCGGCCTCAGTTTGATACTCATGGATACGTGTATGCCCTGGCCCACGAGGACGATGTGCGGCTGGCCAAGTGGAAAGAACGCTACGACCAGATCCCCGAGGACACGAAAGACCCCAACCTGATTCGGGCGAAAAAAGCGATGAAAAAGAAGATGCCGAAGCTGCGGCCGAACGAACAGTATTGGAACGAGCAGCAGTTTCAAAAGGTGATCATCGCTCCCCCAGGCAAGCTCGCGAGCAAGGGCCAGCTGCCGTGGCGGCTGTTGGCGTACCTGCTGAAGTTGTCGCCCGATGTCGATCGTCTCGTGACGTTTGTGCGAAAGCGGTTGCTCGATTCGGCGAGCATGGAGCGGGCAGAGAAGCGGTTGCAGGAGATGCTGCTGACTCTCTGGGGGGGAGGGTTCCTGGAGCTTGATCCACCTCCTCCGGGTGAGCTGAAGCAGCTCATCATGTCGCACCCCTGGGACGGCGAAGTCGCAACCGACGAGGACGATTTCGAAGGCCCAACGAGCGGGGTGGCGCCCGCCCCGCGTGTCGAGGAAGACGCCTTCGGTGCCGGCTTAGATTCCGTGAGCGGCACGGCGCTAGCCGCCGGCTCTGGTGAGCGTGACCCGGAGCCGAGCCGGGAGGAAAAAGAAAAACAGACAGGAATGTCTGCTCTACTTCATCGGGAAACCGAGAGCCTCGGGGGCCTGACGCCGCCCCTCTCGCCGACGGAGATGCTGACGTTCGGTCGTCCCGCGACACCGACTCCCCCGTCAGCTCCCGCGAAGAAACCGAAGAAGTCCCGGACGGCTGAACTGCTGGGACTGAAAACCGTGGAAGTCGCCGCTGCGGAACTCGCGGCGGCTCCTCCGCCGTATCTCCCCACAACGGCGACGCCGACGGCGGACCTCGACAAGTTGATGGTGTTTCGCAGTGTGAACCCAATCTACGGAGCGTACTTGCTCCAACATCTCGGATTGGCCGATACGTGCGAGCGTGTTCAGATTTTGGAGAGCCTCCTGGAAATCCCCGGCTCGATGATGCGGCAGGTCCGCGTTCCCTGGCCGCAGGACCTCCCGCCGGGACCGCTGGGGCTGGGACGCATCCACGGCGAGCTGATCTCGCGGGGACTGGCGACACTCCAAGAACTCAACCCCGCAGCTGCACCCCCACAGGACGAGGACATTCCGTTCGAGGATCGCAAGTGGCCAATCCCGCTGGGCGACCAGATGCGAATCCTGTTCGACAGCGACTACCCCGGCATTCGAGAGACGCCGATTCGTGCCGTATGGATCATCGGCGATTTGCAGTTCTTCAATTACGACTTCCAGAAGTACGTGACCGTCCGCGACCTGACCAAGCAGGAGGGGCTGATCTTCCGTCACGTCATGAAGATGATCCTGTTATGTGGGGAGTTCTCGCAGGTGACGCCCATCGGCATGGACGAAGCGGTGTGGCGTGACGAGCTTCGCGACCTCGCTGAAAAGCTGACGGAGACCTGCCGCCAGATCGACCCACAAAGTACAGATGACATGTTGCAGATGTCCAGCTCTAAGTCGAATAGTGACAACTGGTTGTAAGAAGGGCTTGGCAGAAAGTCGGGCTTTGTGGCAAAGAGTGGCTGGAATCCCTCGGTTTTCTCGAAAGGTGTGACGCTGAGAATTTGCAGAATGCCAGAGAGGCTGCGGTCGATGTGGAGTTCTTTTTTTACGATGGCGACGAGGAAGAATCAAAGGTGTCCAGAGAAGAGAAAGGTGAGGGAAGAGAAAGGTGTCAGGCACCAATCCTGTCCTTACGCACTTGTTTCGCGAGGTGGCCCAGGTTGCTTGCAATCTTTGGGGGCCGCAGGCCGTGGAGGCAGGTTCTCGAACGGCGACCACTCGCAGGGTGACTCCATGCGGCTTCGCCGCCCCTGTTTGCAGGCAAACAGGGGCAGCCCGCGGGATCGGTCAACGTCTGGGCCACCCCGCCCGCTGTGTCGTAGACGGTGCTGGTGGTGTAGGTTTGGCCCGCGATGGTGAGGGCTTCGTTGGCCTTAAAGCCGATTCAGAAATCGTCTTCAGTGGGAACAGCAGACATGCTTGTCTGTCCCGACTGAAGACAGATTCTGAGTCTGCTCTCAGACCGCCGACATCGGAGATCAGGGCCGCGGTGTTGGAGTAGTGACCCTTCACCCCGGTGAGCATGCGGCTGGCTGCGTTGCCGCTGAACGCTGAACGCTGAACGCTGAACGCTGAACGCTGAACGCTGAACGCTGAACGCTGTAATGGTGCCTGCCACCTTTATTTCTCGCCTGACCCCTTGAGTCTCTCATTCCAGCGCACGTATGGCTCGCCCATGTCCGGGATTGAGTTCGACGCAACGACGGTAGTCCGCCTGGGCTTCTGCGGGGTGTCCCAGTGCCTGTTTGATTTCGGCGGAGTAAAACCAGACTTGATCGTTCTCTGGAAGTAATGTCTGGGCTTCGCTCACTGATCGTTGGGCCGCTTCGAGTTGATTGCTCCAGTCGTAAATCTTTGTCATGAGCAGTGCCGCCTGACCGAGGTGCTGGTCGCGGCTGGGGGTATCTCCCAGCTCGTCGTAGTGGCGGGCCAGGATCTGGTGCAGGGGGACATTCGGTGACCGCTGTACAGCACGCAGCCACAGTTCGACAGCTCGCTGTTTGTCTCCCCGGAGCGAATACGCAGCCCCCTCCATCTGGAGCAAATCGGCATCCGACACACCCGCTTCCTGAAGTTGTGCAATCGAGGCCAGCATCTGGTCGGCATCTTGTCTTTGGAATTCCACTTCGATCAGGCTCTTACGCAACAGGTATTTCTGCGGATGCGTGGTCGGCTCCAAGAGCACCAGAAGCTCATTCAGTTTCCGGGCCACGGCATCCATGTCGCCACTGGCCAGGAGTTGTTTGCAGGCCTCCACTTCCCGATTGATCCCCAGTCTCTGGCTCAGCGGCTCGACGAAATTCGAACTGAGGTCAATGGGGAATTCGTACTGGGAGCGTTCGAGCCGGCCAGCCGAATCGGCGATTTCTGATTGACGCCCCAAGTCTTCCAATGCGCGCAGCCGCAGGGAGTTGAATTTCAACGAGCGGGGTGACTTTTCCAGGACCTTGTCGATTTCGGGCAAAGCCTGAGCGGACCGCCCCGAGCGGATCAGCAGTTTGGAGTGCTGATAGGCAGCTGGGGTGAACGCCAGGATTCCCTGAAAGATCTTTTCGGCCGGCTGGAGTTGTTCCCGTCTCAGCGAGTTTCGACCGACTTGATAGAGGCAATGTTCGCGCGAGCCGATCGGCGCGGGCAAGGACTGGGTCATCTCGGCAGCCCGCAGGTATTCTTGGGTGCTTTCCTCCACGCGGCCTGTGCGATCAACGCAGAACGCCAAGCCAAACTGGGCAGTCCCATTTCTTGGATCGAGTTCCAGAGCACGAAGAAAGGCGAGTTCCGCCTCTCCATAAAAGCCCTGCCCCAACAGCCCCTCACCGAACAGTTGCCAGTCGCTGCTGTCTCCGCGACGTGCGGACTCCGCCAAAGCCGCGAAGTCGGCTTTCAGGAACGGATCATCGAACGCCATGACGGGAAGTACTGGCTGATGCTGCGAGAGACGCTGTAAGGCGTAAAAGCCGCAGACGAGGAGCTCACCGGCAATGATGAAAAGTAAGAGACGCTGGAGTCTGTGCATGGCTATTTCTTCCCCGGATTCGTCCAAGCGGTCACTCGGCCGATCCGCTGAAACGGCTTTCGCAGGTTCAATCCACCCGCCACGATATCGAGCGTCTCGTCTCCGTTGAGATCACCCAAGGCGACCGTCACGAGATGAATCGGTTGGCTGGCAATCTGCCAAGTTTTGAAATGCTGCTGGCCATCGTTTTCCAGCCAGACGACGCTTGCGGTATCAGTCCGGTTCCAATTATTGGTCATGCTGACCAGCACGATATCCTGATCTCCATCGCCATCCAGGTCGCCCACGTCAGCGGAATACGTCCCACCCAAATCGGAGACTCTTGCGATTTGAAAATCCCAGTTGCCGCGATTTTCAAACCAATAACAGCCGTGATAGGGCTGCGGGTAAGCGTCGAGATCTTCGAGATTGTCTCCCGCTGGGAGAATCAGGTCCAAATCGCCGTCGCCGTCCAGATCGGACTTCACCAAGCCTGCGCTGCCTAAGTCGAAATTTGAAGTCATCCACAAGCGTCTCGGGCGGAACTTTCCCTGGCCCAGGTTCTCAAATCCCCAAAGTTCTTCTTCGTCCTGAGTCACAATTGCAGTGATATCGATGTCTCCATCCCCATCGAAATCACCGACCGGAACGTGAATCGTTCCCGGCGAGTTGAGCAACTCGCGGTCGCGGAATTTCAATCCACCGAGATTCTCCAACCAAAGCACGGCCCCCCGTGAATATCCGAACACGGCGACCGCCAGGTCGATGTCGCCGTCTCCGTCAAAGTCGGCGGGTTGAACATCAGCGATTCGTCGCACATCGTCGAGGATGACGTGCCTTTGGTATCCAGTACTCGTCTTTTCAAACAGTTCCACGCGCCCCACCACATTGTCATCGGGCAGGATATTCCCCAGAACCGATACTGCCAGATCGAGATCCCCATCTTGGTCAATGTCAACGGGCGTCACGTGTGCGGGGGCAGCGAGATCAACGACCAGTGGAACTTCAGTCCATGAGCCCCCGGCAGCTGTGAAATAGGAGACGCTCCCGTGCTGAGAATCGCAGACGAGTACGTCATTCCGGCCGTCCGCGTCCATGTCTCGGATTTGTACGTTGGTGATCTGGGGGAGGCCAAGTGTCTTCTCTTCGAGTGGCAGTGCCGCAAACTGAAGCTCTGTTGCGGGATATGACCGCCCTCCCGCAAATGGCTGCGGGGACGTGTGGAGCGAGGGCAAGCGGGGAATCATCCACAGCCCGAACCAGGGAATGCTGACCGCCAAAAGGATCAGCACCAACAGCCGAATCAGCCTAGAGTTCGTCACGAAATCGCCCTAGAAATCGGGGTATTGCCCGAGAAAAACTCGACGAAGAACCGGCTAAAGTCGAAGGAATTCCGACTTGCCGCCCCTTTTCCCGACATATACTATACAGTTCGCCAAACCATGGCGAACTTCTCGCAATCCCATCCGATCAAGGTTCCAGCCCGCCTTATGACCAGCATTCCCTTGACTCCGCGCGTCGCCGTCCTCATCGCAATCGGCCTTTTGATTGCTGGTTGTGGCGGAGCAGCGCCCGCAGGTCCGGAAACGGGAGCCGTTACGGGGACAGTCACATTGGACGGAGAGCCCCTCAGCGACGTTTTAGTCATGTTCCAGCCAGAAGACGGGAAACTGGGGCAGGCCTCCATGGGTAAAACCGATGAGGACGGTCACTATGAACTGACCTACAGCACCACGACAAAGGGGGCAGTGGTCGGGAGCCATAAAGTGACCGTGACCACACCAACAACCGCTCCCGATCCTAAATTCAAGGATCCGATCCCCAAGAAATACAATTCGAAGACCGAATTGAAGGAAGAAGTGCAGGCCGGCGAAAACGTGGTCGACCTTGCCCTTTCGTCCAATTAGGTTCTTAAAACACAGCCCCATTCACTTTCCCGACTGATGGTTGGAAAACCATCAGGGCTTCTTGTTCTCGTTCTCGTTCGAAGGATCATGCTCGTGAAATTCTCGTCTCGTTCAATCAAAAGCAAGCTTTCCGGCTTCACGCTGATCGAGCTGCTGGTGGTGATTGCCATCATCGCCGTGCTGATCGCTCTGCTGTTACCCGCTGTGCAGCAAGCTCGTGAGGCCGCTCGCCGGTCTCAATGCAAAAACAATCTCAAGCAAATTGGATTGGCGCTACACAACTACGCCGAAATTTACGGTGCCTTCCCACCGGGCTGCGTGGACACCAACCCTGAGTGGGCCTCACCCGCAGCTGTGGCCAGCAATCAAAACGGTCTGGGTTGGGCCACTTTCATTCTGCCGATGATTGACCAGGCTCCGCTGTACAACCTCATCGGAACCCAAACCGGCAACTTCGCCTACAACTGGCA
>Ga0105046_10015713_pt1 | contig 11632 bp, 7 predicted proteins | sample MAT03_FD_78385 | JGI IMG/M metagenome (GOLD analysis project Ga0105046, IMG submission 78385) | Freshwater microbial communities from Lake Fryxell liftoff mats and glacier meltwater in Antarctica - MAT-03 (megahit assembly) | ecosystem: Environmental > Aquatic > Freshwater > Ice > Liftoff...
AGCCGCGTTCGCCAGAACGCGGGGTGCGGCTACAGGCTATAACCCGCGTTCTGGCGAACGCGGCTACGAACTTATAACGTAGCGGGGTGCGGCTACAGGCTATAACCCGCGTTCTGGCGAACGCGGCTACGAGAGGAAGTTCCTCGCCGCGGCGGAGTGAAGCCGCCGGTGCCGAAGGCGGTGGAGATTATGCCGATGAAGTAGAAGGCTTCGTCATCCGCGACCCGTGGGCTTTGCGGAGGGGGAGCGCGGCCGGCTCCTGATGACCCCGGCGCTCCGCTACGGAAGCCATCGCGTCGCGGCTTCACGGGGGAGCGCTGGTCTTCACCTAACTCAATTCTTCTCCGTCTCCGGCGACTTCATGTCGATCATCTCGGCGACGCCATCGACGACCAAGCTGGAGGGGGTGGTGGTTTGGTGGTAGCCCCACATCGAGTTGATGAGTTCGTAGCCCATGATGCCGCCGATGAACATGATGAAGACGGTCGGGAACAGGAAGGTCACGGGCACGATGCCCCACGGGGCGGGGCGGACTTCCACGAAGCGCTCGACGACGGCTTGCTCGACTTCCTCTTCTTCTTCCTCATCCTCAGCGCCGGCAAGGGCGGTGCTGGCGTCCATCTCCTCGTCGGGCTCGCCCTCCGCGTCGATGTCCATATCGCTAAAGCTGACTTCTTCCTCGCCTTCCTCGTCCTCGACCGCTCGCTTCTTCTTGCCGGGTTTCTTTTTCTTCTTGCGGGATGACGGCTCGTCGATTTCGTCGTCGATCACGACGACCTGGCTGCCGCTCTCCTCGTCGTCATCGACACTGATAACCGAGTCTTCCTCGCCGTCACCGTCGATGGCGAGATCGAAATCGCTGCTGCTCTCGAGATCGGTGTCGCCTTCGTCGATGGCGACGGCTTCCGAGGCCGAGTCGTCATCGAGAGCGGGGATCTCGAAATCGGTCTCGAAAATGTCGTTGTTGTCCTCTTCCACTTCCAGATTGTCGGCCGACCCGGTCTCGGCATCGAGATCGACTTCCAGTTCGGCCGATGAGTCATCGAGTGAAAGATCGAACTCGCTCGACGAGTCGTCCGCTTCGATCCTCTTGGAAGACCCCAGCTTCTTGCTCGACGCGCCTGGCTGATCGAGCGAGAGTTCAAAATCAATCTCGTCCTCTTCGCTAGCCGGGGTCTTGCTCATCGGGATCTTGCCCGATTTCTTGAGAATGCTGCTTAACCCGCTCTGTCTCTCGAGCGACAGGCCGCTGTCCTTGGGCTTGCCGATGTTGATGCCGCTGGCCCCGGCCTTGCCCGATTTGGGCATCGGCAAGTCGCCGAGCGAGATCTCGTCGCTATCATCTTTTTCGAGCGAAAGCTCGAATTCGTCGCTGCTGTCGGCATCAAGCGTCAGTTCGAATTCGCTGCTGTCATCCTCGAGCGAAGGCTTGGGCATCTTGCTAGATTTCGGCGACGAAAGCCGGGCGGAACTCGCCGACGTCATCTTGCCCGAAAGGCCGCCCAGATTGTTCGACGAACCGGACTTGGGCAGGATGTCGAGTTCAATCTCCTCCGTGCCGCTGTCGTCCGGCGCTCCGCGCTTGATGATGCCGCTGGGGGGAAGGCGGACGCTGCTGTCGGCCTTCGTCGCGGGCTTCTTCAGTTTAATCGAACTCTTGGCGCTGGGCCTCTTGGGCTCATCATCGGCCAGCAGGAAGATGTCCTGATCGCCCAGGTCAAGGGAATCGGTCAGGAGGATGTCGTCATCGCTCTTTTTCTTAGGGGCCGCCGGCTTGGGCATCTTCATCGACGACTTCTTGACCGGTTTCGGGTCGTCTTCGTCGTCGATCAACAACAACTCGTCCGGCACTTCCAGTTCCGCACTGGTGGTTTGATCCGTCATCGCAGGCTTCGGCATCTTCAGGGAGGATTTCTTCGCGGACCGGGGCGCCACGTCCTCGAGCAATTCGAACGGCAGTTCCAGCTCGTCGCTCTCTTCGACCGGCGGCTTGGGGATTTTGACGGACGACTTTTTCTTCTTGCCCGCGTCCCCCGAGAGCGCGGCCGGGACGCGGCGTTCGTCGCTGGACGGGTCGACCTGGAGCAGCTCGTCGTCGCCGAACTCGTCGGAACTGCCGATGCCGATCTGGCGGGCGAGTTCTTCGATATCCTTCGAGCGGAAGCGTTGCGTGCTGCCGTCCTGGAGCGGTTTGAGCGTACGGCTCCATTCCGTCCGCAATCGGCGGCGGAAATCGGCCGGGGCCATCCCGAGTTTTTCGGCTGCTTCATCCAGCGTGAAGTAAGTCTGCGCCATGACGGAGTACTCAAATCGAGCGGCGGAATCGGACGGCGGAAGGGAACCGTGACCCGAGGTCACGGCGACGCTACCCTGAATTGTAAACCATCGCGGGACCAACTCAAGAGATAATGATGCGAGAATCCCGGCAAGGCGGGAGGCGAGTGCCTGTTTCAACTGAAATAGCGGTCATGCCGGTTGAAGCACGCGTCGGACGGGGCGGCCAACGCCCTATTGGCCCTTCAACTGCACGTTTCTCTTCTTGAGGGCCGCTTCCAGCTTCTCGCGGTCGGTCTTTTCCGGATCGATCAGGGCTGACACGCGGCCGTCTTTGAAACTGGCCGTGGCCTGCTCAACGCCTTCGAGTTTGGCGACAATCTCATAGAGCGCGTAGGAACACGCCTTGCAATCAAGGCCCACGACGGGGATGTCGATCCACTTGAGTTTCTCGATGGGAGCCTTCCGCAACGGCTTCAGGGTGAACGTGCTATTCGAGGCCGTCTTCACCAGATTGTCGATTCGTTGCAAGACCTGTTCGGGCTTGGCGCCGGGGGAAATCTTCTGCGGGATGAACTCGAACGTCGCTTCCGCGTTCTTGTAGTCGATGCTGACGACCTTGACGTCGGGAACTGTCTCCATGACCTCGCGGAAGTCCGCTTCGCGATCGGGCATGAAGAGTCCCGTGACCTGGTACTTGGTCTGCGTGAGGGCATCTTTCTTGTCGTCCGCGCCGGGCGCGGATGACACAGCGATCGTGATGATTAGCGCCGCGACACAAATTACTCTCGAAAGCCCAGGGACGGCCGTCCCTGGGCTTTCCTGGCCATTGAATCTCGTCATTTTCTTCTCCGCGCTTTTATCTTGTCTGGAAGAGTGGGCTCTGCACCAATTCGTACAGAAGCGAACGCACGCCCCCGCTGTTCTTCTGTGTCTTCGTCACGATTGACGCAATCTGCTCGCGGTCGCTGAACGCGATGGGCCGGCCGGTGCCGTAGATCGCGAACTGCTCCGCGAGGTTCTTCAGCAGTCGGCCGCTGTCGGCCGCCAGCAACTCTTGCATGTCGCGGATGCCGCCGAACTTGCGGCCGTCGGCCAATTCACCCGTGGCGTCGACCTTCGGGCCGAGCTTGAAGCTGATGCCGATGAACGGATCGATCACGCCGCGCGGAGCGGGGTCGCCTTCGCCGACGGAGCGATAGCGGGTGCGGAAGCCGCCGATGACATCGAACGATTCCAGGGCGAAACCCGGTGGGTCCATCTTGGCGTGGCATGATGCGCATGCTGCATTCGAGCGATGCTTGTCGAGCAACTCGCGGATGGTGGCTGCGCCGCGCACGTCCGGCTCAACGGCAGCAACGTTCGGCGGCGGCGGCTCAGGCGGTTGGCCGAGAATGCGTGCCAGCACGAAGGCGCCGCGCGGCACCGGCGAGGTCGTGGTGCCGTTGGCGGTGACCTTCAACACGGCGGCCTGGGTCAGGAAGCCGCCGCGTGGGCAATCCTTCGGCAACTCGACCCGGCGAATCTGCGAGCCGGTCACGCCGGGAATGCCGTAGTGTTTCGCCAGCTTCTCGTTGATCATGACGAAATCGGAACGGACCAGGTGGGTCGCGTCGAGATTCTTGTCAAGGAGTTCGCGGAAGTAGGCCCGCGTCTCGGCCACCATCGAATCTTGCAAGTACGGGTTGAATTCGGGGTAGAGTTTGCGGTCGGGATCGTTAGCCGCGATCTGCCGCAGTTTGAGCCACTGGCCCAGAAAATCCTCGATGAATCGCTGTGACTTGCCATCCTTCAACAGGCGGTCGACTTCACTTTTCAATACGGTCGGCTCGTGCAACTTGCCGGCGTCGGCCAGCTTCGTGAGCGCGGCGTCCGGCTTCGAATTCCAGAAGAGATACGACAGCCGACAGGCCAGCGCGTGATCATCAAGCTTCCCGGCTGGTTCAACCAGATAGAGGAAATCGGGCGAGCACAAGGCCGCCCGGTAGACCCAGCGCATGGCCATTTCGAAACAATCGCCGGCCTTGAGACGCTCTTCGACCTTGGCGACATACGCTTGACGGATCGTGGCATCGACAGGCCGACGGAACGCCTTGGGAAGAAACTCCGCCAGCAGCCGATCGGCATCGACGAGCGGTTCCTTGCTTTGGACGGTGAAGAGTCCCAAGGGTGGATCGGGGCGGTTCTTCCCCGCGCCGATTTGCCGGACCACTTTCCGCCGCGGGGCTTGGATGCCCGGATGTTCGGCGGCCTTGAACTCGACCAGCGGCAGGTCGCCGAAGAGAATTTGATGGCTTTTCGGCGGCCAGACTTCGTTCAACGGCCCTTCGATGTCGAGCCAATCGCAGGCGATGCCGGGACCGGTGAACGCCATGGCCCGGCCTTTGCGGGAGTAATTGGCGGCCGGGGCGAGCGAGGCAGTGTTGAAGCCGATGATCTCGTTGTGGTTTAGCCACGTGGTCAGTTCGTGTTCCTTCGAATCGATCGACGGGGCGTCGTAATAGCCGAGCACGTAACTCGGGTGCTGCCCGCCGCGTCCCTCGCCCGTCAGCTGAACCACGGAGAGCCGGGCGGCCTCGGTGCCGCGCGAGGGGAGCACCGTGCCCTTGTCCCACTGAAAACTGAAGAGTGAGGTGCGCACGCGGTAGAGGCCTGGATAGATGGTGACGTGCTCGATGAAATACGGGCTCAGCGATTCGTCTTCGTGGCGGAAAAGGCCGACGCTGCTGGTATTTTTGAACACATTCATACGGACGTGAGCACCCTCATCAAGGTGATTCTGATCGCCCGCGGGCGGGAAGTCCGGGTCGGGTTTCTTGTTTTTCAACAGAACGCCGTCGCCGTTGAGAACGACATGGGCGACGAATCCACCATTATTGCAAAGTGAAATTCGCCGCTTCTGCACCGTCGGGGCGCTCGGCCGATTGGCGATGGCAAGATCGAGAGCGAGGTCGGCGGCCTCCACGTATTTCGTCATGTTGACATGCGAGATGTCGAGCGCATCTTCGTTCTTGTCAAAGCCATGGGCCGAGCCGTCCGCGGGCAGGTTGCCTTGCAGGGCGATTCCCGGCATGTCGAACAGGTCGCGAATGGTGTTCTCGTACTCGGCCCGCGTCAGACGTCGGATCGCCGTGCGGCCTTCAGCATCGAGACGCTTCTTCTCTGCTGCCAAGAGCGATTGCCGCAAGGACTTTAATACGCCGGACATCTCGGCCGCGTCTGGCCGTTTGCGGTTCTTGGGCGGCATCTCGCCCGATTCAATGCGATCGTGAATCTTGACCCAGGTCGCGAAGTCGTCCGGCTTGGCGAGATCGAGCTTGAGCGTGGTCAGGTCGAGCCCGCCCTTCTTCGATGTCGCGTCGTGGCAGGCGTGACAGTTCGCTTCGAGGAACTGGGGTAAAACTGGGTCTGCGGATCTCGCGGGAGCGGTGGTCGCGATCAAGAACGTCAGGGCGCAGACGGTGAAGCGCGACGCCGCGAGCGGCGGAAGGGTCATGCCAGCTCCAATCCGGTCATGGTGCTCTTCGAGGTCGAGAACTCTTTCGCTTCGACGCCGAGGCGGTGCAGCATTGAGAGATAAAGGTTCGACAGCGGATAATTGTTCTGCGTATCGAAGGCGAGATGTTGGCCATGTTTGAAGCCGCCGCCGGCGAGCATCACCGGCAGATTGACGTTCGAGTGCGAGTTGGCGCTGCCCATGCAGGTGCCGTAAAGCACCATCGTGCGATCGAGGAGCGTCTGGCCTTCTTCCTTCGTGTTGGTCAACGAATTGAGGAAGTTGTTCAGCACGTCGAACTGGCTCTCTTCCTTCGAGCGCAGCTCGGCGATCGCTTCGGGCCGATTGCCATGATGGGTGATGTTATGGATGACGACGGTATCGATGAAAAGCGAAACGATGCGTGTCGAATCGGTTTCGAGAGCGAGCTTGATGACGTCGAACATCAATTGCGTTCGCTTGGCGAACTCGCGGATGTCTTCGATGTCCTCCGGGGCCGCCGCGTCGACTTTGGGCTTCGGCTTGTACTCCCATTCTTCCGAGCTGTGGAGTCGAGCTTCGAGTTCGCGCACCGAGGAGAGGTACTGGTCCATCCGCTGTTGATCGGCCTTGGAGAGCGTCTTGTTCAGCCGCTTCGACTGATCGCCGACGAAATCGAGCATGCTGCGGCCCTGCTTGAGAGCCTCGACATTGGCTGCCACCTCCGCGGGCTTGCCCTGCACGAACAGCGTTTGAAAGGTCTTCTTCGGGCTTCGTTCCGCGGAGATCGGCGCCCCGCTGCGCGTGTAGCTCAGCGTCTGCCCTTCATTACTCACCGAGAGCACCAGCGACGGATAGCGTGTCTTGTTCCCCACGGTCTCGGCCGCGAACTGATCGAGCGACACCCCGTTGCGAAACCCGCCGCGCTCCGGGTGCGGCGTGCCGGTCAGGAAGCATTTCTCGGCCGCATGAGCGCCCGTGACCCCCGGCAGGCTCACACCTGAAAAGACGGTCATGTTTTTGCGATGAGCGGCCAGCTTCTCCAAATAGGGGCTGAGGGCGAAATCTTTCCCGGCCTTCTCGGGGAAGAAGAACTGCGGCAGGATGCCCATATTCGTTTCGATGGCCACCATGCGCCGCGGCACCGCGGCCATCTCGGCGGCGCGAAGGCGCGGTTGCATCGCATCCAGCCACGGCAGGGCGATCGCCACGCCGGCCCCTCGCAAGAAGGTTCGTCGATTCATGGGTTGGGTCATGGGAAGCTTTCTTGAGGATCGATTCGGGTGAGCCATGCGGACTTTGGGGAGGATGTGATTTTACCTGGCACGACCACGATGAACAAGATTGGCAATGCGACAATCTTTCACGAAGGTGCGGAACGTGGATTGCTCGCAAAAGAGCGAGAACCACGAATTCAGCGAATCAAACGAATAAGAAGATGGGTATTGAAGCTCGTTTCTTATTCGTTCGATTCGCCGCATTCGTGGTTGTTTTTCAGCTTAAGTGTCGAGCGATCTTTGGCTTTGCCACGCAATCACCGGGCGCAACGCAATTCGAGAAGCTGATACGCAATACCCCAGGATAACTCATCCTGACGGGCATAAAACGTTCCCTAAGCCTTCTGCTTGCGCCCCCGTTTCGTCTTGGGCTCTTCAGTTGGCTTATTTCCCGCCCCAGACGGATCAGTTTGATGGATGGTTTGCGAGGACTTTTCTTTTAAGGCCAAATCAGGGGTGCTCGTAATCTTCGCGACCGTCAGTTGCGCGATCGCGTCCCCTTCTTCAAGAATGAAGTTGAATGGGCCAAAATTGACAATCTCAAGAGTGATGTTCCCTTCCCAGCCCGCGTGGATCGTTGGAGCGGAGAGGTGGACAACGAGGCCTGTTCGCGCTTTGGTGCTTTTAGCGTTGACAAAGGAAATGAATTGAGGGTTTCCCTCAGGTGTTCCCACCCACTCTTTAGTTGTCCAGAGAACGAACCCGCCTGGCCGAACAATGACCTGATGTCCGCGTTTGGAGACCTTTGGTTCGCCTTCCGACTTCTCAGGTATCTCAATCAGATATTTGGCAGCGAACTTCTGGTATTCGAACGCACCGAGAGATAAATCGGGGGTCTTGATGCCCTGAGGCCGAATTTCATCCAAATACTTCTGTGTGTCCCAGACGCGAGCACCTTTCTCGATGCTGTCGAGGTGAAGATCTATTGACGTTTCATCGAATGATTGGGGAGGTGGGGTAACGACCAAAATGCCTTGGTCGATTGCCCACTTGATGTCACGATTCGATAGGTACATTTCTGGACAACTCGGTGGGTGGTTCTGAAAGTTCACCTGCGTTAATTATGCAGATAGATCCATCTGGGAATGCCACCTTGACGTTGCCGTCCCCCTTGGTGATTTTCTTCCCTTCGACAAACCCTGATATCGTCTCGCCGACCTTGGGCTCGTCTTTGACCCTGATTTTCTCTTTGTTGTAACAGTAGATCCACGGCGCAATGCCAACGTGCGATCCTCCTACCGATTTTTCGATGGTGAAGGTTCGCTCATTGCCAAATCCCCCGCGTTCGATGGTGCAAGGAACTAAAACCTTGCGATAAATAGCCATCTTTTCCCCCCGCTTGGCTGTTGACTTGGTGGTTAGAAAAGGTTGATGAGCATCCAATCCCATCGTATCGCGCCTAATCGATTACCCACAAGCTGACGCCGAGCAAATGAAATTTTGCGTCTCTTAAAGGCGAAGGGAAGAAAAAACTTCCCGCTTTGGACATATTTTTTCGTGCCTCCCAATGGAATCGCCAAAGCACGTATTTTCTCTTGACGCTTTTTCCCCGTAAAAAGTGAGGAAAAAGCGTGCCAGTGGACCGAATTCGTAAAAAGAAGTTCAAATTCTCTGAGCGAAAACAGCTCGTTTGAACCTCAGATTTCCACACCGCACCGCTGTTCGAGAACGTCCGGTCGCTGGCCGCAACGGCAGGCAATTCACATTGCCGTCAATCTAAACCCGACCTGCAAAACGTCCTTACGATGATCGGAATTGAAGTTCTCCCAATCAGAGTAATTGCGGACAATGCTCTCGCGCCAGGACTTGGCATCGCACCGATCTTCTGGAATCAAGATGGCTGCAACACATTCGGGCAGAGCGCCACGCAAATACGAGGGAGTTAGGAATTGCATTGCAAACCCGCGATCTTTCAAGAAGTTTGGCGAATGACAAATTGACAATGACCCAGTCAATTCGTCTAATCGTTGACTCGCGGGGTGCGAACCGGGTATTGTTTCAATATGCCGGTTCCCGCCATGCCCTCCTATTGATCGCCTCGCTGATGTGAGTTCTCCATGAAATGGTTTGCGGCCGTCATCCTGATCACGGCGACGACTCCGGAGCGATCCGGGGCCGCGGAGCCGCTTTTCACACGCCATGTAGTGCCCCTTCTCAGCCGCCTGGGTTGCAACGCGGGAGTCTGCCATGGCGCTGTGAAAGGGCAAAACGATTTTCGTCTGTCGCTCTTCGGGGTCGATCCGACGCTGGATCATCACCGCATTCTGCGTGACGCCTACGGCCGACGCTTCGACCCGATCGATCCCGAACTCAGTTTGTTTCTCTTGAAGTCTGTGGGCAAGGTTGCTCATGGCGGCGGCAAGCGAACGGAAGTAGGCAGCCCCGAATATCAAATTCTCCGCGACTGGATCATGCGCGGCGCCCGTCTCGATTCACCCGCCGATTCCCAGTTGAAACAACTCATCGTCACGCCAGCGCAACAGACGCTGAAAAAAGGGGATCGCTTCGCGCTCAAGGTCGATGCCGTCTTCGCCGACGGCAGCAAAGAAGACGTGACCGGGCTGTGTACCTTCGAGACACGCGATGCCGCGGTCGTGATGGTCGATGCCACAGGCAATGCGCAGGCGGTGGGTGTCGGCGACACGGCACTCGTGGTTCGCTACCGCACCGAACCGGCGATGACGATGGTGCTCGTCCCCGGCGCGCCGGCGAGCCCGTTCACCACGGTCAAAGAACACAACTTCATCGACAAGCATGTGATCGACAAGCTCCGGATCCTGCAAATCCAGCCCGCGCCCCTCTGCGACGACACGACGTTCCTCCGCCGGGTCACGCTCGATGTGACGGGCAGCTTGCCCTCGCCGGACGAGATCCGCGAGTTCCTCGCGAACAAAGATGCCGGCAAACGCGTTAAGAAGATCGACGATCTATTAGCCCGGCCGGGACACGCGGCCCTGTGGGCCACCAAGTTCGCCGACCTCCTCAAGCCGGGGGACTACTTCAAGAACTCCGGGCTGCAAGAATTGTCGAACAGCCGAAGGTTTTACGAATGGCTGCGGGCTCGGCTTCAGGAGAACACGGCTTACGACGAACTGGCGGAACGCATCCTGCTTGCCACCAGCCGCGAAGGCAAGACGGAAGAAGAATGGATCAACCAGGTCCGGGCGCTCGCGGAAGAAGAAGCGAAACCCGGCGCCGACCTGACGATGTATTCCGGCCGGCGCACGCTGGATCTCTACTGGCAACGCAACAGTGCCGCGGGCGTCAAAGGGACGCTTCAGATCAGCCATGCCTTTCTCGGCCTGCGCATGGAGTGTGCCCAGTGCCATCGCCATCCGCACGACGTCTGGCAGCAAGACGACCTGCTCGCCTTCGCCAATTACTTCATGCGCGTGCCCACCGGCACGGGGAACGGGTCGAGTCCCGGCGTGGTCAAGCTTGCCGACCAGTTTGCCGGCGAGATCAAGACGCTGAAAGAGGAAGCGAAGAAGATCGGCGATAAGGCCAAGGAGAAGACGCTTTCGAAAGACGAGCAGACCAAGCTGCAACAGGAAGCCAAGGCGCTGGGCGACAAGGCCAAGATGATGGAGGACACGAGCAAACGCTTGAAGGCGATCGAGATTCACACCGACGGCAAGGCGGGATACGCCAGCGTGACCAGCCCGCTTGGGAAGCAAGAATCCAAGCAGTATCGGTTGCTCGGCAGCAAGCAGGCGGAGACGCTGCCGGCCGAGCGTGACCCGCGTGCCAACGTGATGGCCTGGCTGCGCCGCTCGGACAATCCGTTCTTCGCCAAGGCGATCGCCAATCGCGTTTGGGCCAATTACTTCGGCCGAGGCATCGTCGACCCGCCGGACAATCTCTCGCCGTTGAACCCAGCTTCTCATCCGGAATTGCTGACGGAACTGGCCAAGGGCTTCATCGACAACAAGTACGACCTGAAATGGCTGCATCAGACGATTCTCAACAGCCGAACGTATCAGCAGAGCGCCCAGACGAACCCGAGCAGCAAGAACGACACTCGCAATTATGCCTCGTTCTATCCCCGACGGTTGCCTGCCGAGGTGCTGGTCGATGCCCTCAATCACGCGACCGGCGGCAAGGAGACCTACCCCGCCGAGTTGCGGCTGCCCGCCGACGCCAAGGCGATCGAAGTCGCGGGCAGTGTTGAAGGCGGTAAGGAACGCGCTTCCCTCGCCTACGCGTTCCGCATCTTCGGCCGGCCGCTGCGTGCCGCGGAGGTTCAGTGCGATTGCGAGCGCGACAGCACGCCGACGATCGTGCAGACCCTGTACCTGGCCAACCATCCGCGCGTGCTGGAAAAGATCGCCAATCCGCAAGGCCGTATCGCGTCGATCATGAAGGATTCAACTGACCATGCCAAGCGGATCGATGCGTTATTTTTGTGGACCCTGAGCCGTTTGCCGAGCGATGAAGAGCGCGAAGCTTGTGTGGCTGTGCTGAAGGAGAGCGGCAGCCCGGAGCAAGGCATGCGCGATGTGCTCTGGAGCTTGCTGAACACGAAAGAATTCTTGCTGAATTATTGAGCGGTGGAGACTGACCCATGATCAATCGTCGTGATTTCGTTCGTGTCGGCGGGGCCGGG
>Ga0105046_10015715_pt1 | contig 11631 bp, 11 predicted proteins | sample MAT03_FD_78385 | JGI IMG/M metagenome (GOLD analysis project Ga0105046, IMG submission 78385) | Freshwater microbial communities from Lake Fryxell liftoff mats and glacier meltwater in Antarctica - MAT-03 (megahit assembly) | ecosystem: Environmental > Aquatic > Freshwater > Ice > Liftoff...
AAGAATTTCTCTCATCGTAGAATCGCTGGGAATTGCCTGAATGCCAAAGAGCTTTTTGATGGCCGGTTCCTTGGCACGTCCTTGAATCTTCGACGTAGCGTATCAATCAGAGCATCAGCGCAGAGAAAGGCTCTGAGCTTGGGAACATCGGGCTTAGATTGCATGGTGTTGATGGCCTTCGGGATTGACGAAAACCACCATTGGAGCACTGACAACCGTTCTGGAGCAACCCAAAATCAGCCCGCGAGACGCTAGCAATCCGCGACCCGTAAATTACGGCATTTTGTGTTCGACCGGGAATTGCTGCCTGCTTGCGATCCTTAAAAAGCGTTCGTAATCAATCGATAACACCAATAAAGAATCGCCCAAGTCACACCGATGAGGGCGGAGGTGTAAATGATCGCTAACAACGTCCAGAACAGTTTTTCCAGCCGCGAGAAAACGGGGCTGTACCAAAGAATTGGCAACCCCAGAGCACCGGTCACCAAGAACAATGTTCCAAGTACCGCCGTGCGGCTTTGAAGCGTATTCTGCCAGACACTGGAAAGTGATTTCGTTCTCGATGCCGCTGGGGTTCCACTTGGTTGTGAATCTGCCGTCAATTCTGGTGGCGGTGGCGCAGCCGTAAACGCATCGATTGGCGACTGGTCGGATCGCGAGCGGCCCTGATTCATGAGCTGTTTTTTTGGTTGTCTGCCGGTGGATTCGCAGAGGCTTTGGGACTGAGACTACCGAGTCGCTCTTGAGCTGTTTGGACAAGCGGTGCGACATCGGCGTTGTCGCCGTACAGCTCGATGATGCTGTACCAGATATCGCGAGCCGCAACTACGTTACCTTGATCGAACAACTGATCAGCGGAGGCGAGCTTTGTCATCACCATTCTAGCGGCTTCGCCAACCGCGGTTTTCTGGCTCCGTATCACAGCAACCTGCCGCTTCGCAAGATTCACATATGGCTTGTATTTCGGATCATCCGCAAGCAGCGTTTCCATACTTTTGTACTTGTCCAGTGCCGTTGCAGTATCGCCAAACCGCTCAAACCGTTGCGCTTCGGCGTACAATCGTTCACCTTCATCGCGAAGCGGAAAGTTGCGTTTGATCTTTACCGATAACGCCTGCTCGGTCTGCAGCATTTCGATATTGTCAATCTGGTCTTCTGCCCACTGTGCATGTTCTCCGTCGGGAAAACGACGGGTCATCGGAATCAAGTAAGAATTCTTGGCCTGCTCAAGCGTCGAACGAGTTTCCTCGGCAATCAAGGACTCCGCCCGGGACCGCAACTGCGACTCACTGAGGGGCCAAACCAACCACGCGAAGAATCCAACGATCAAAAGCAATACGCCGACTAGCACCCAAGCTTTCTCGTAATATGGCAACGCATCGGTGACTAGGTCGGCGTCGCTGAGCAATTCTTTTCCCAATAATTTTCTTGCTTCGTCTTTGTCCTTTTGCTTTGTCATTTGTAACGGGCTAAACCCGCTGGAGACATGCTCGGCAACGCCTGACAATCCCGATGATCGACGACGTGCTTCGATCAGAGCCATCGCGAGCGACTTCGCATCATGGGGACGAGAACTCACGTCTTTTTTGAGCGTCTGCTCGACCACGGCACTGATCCACACGGGACAATCCAAAGCGACCGATGCGGCTTTGGGTGGAATCTCCAGAACGACGTTTTTCGCGACGGCCTGCACGGAATCCCCGGTTATCGGAGGACGTCCGGTGAGTGCCAAAAACATCATTGCACCAAGTGAATAAATGTCTCCGTGGGGCGAGATTGCCGCAGGATTGGCAACCACTTCCGGCGGTTGCAACGCGATCTCACTCGGCAATGAGGCTCTAGGATTTCGGTAGATCGAATGCACTCGGTCGACGCGAAAATCAACCAGTACAGGCGAGAGACCCGAGAAAACGACTTTGCTTGGTGAAATCGCACCATGACAAATTCCGGCCGCGTGCGCCACTGCGAGAGCTTCAGCGATCGGAATCGCAAATTCAAGTACCGCGTCCCAGTTCAATCTCCCACGTCTCTCAAGCTGCTGCGAAAGCGTCTCGCCATCAATCAATTCGTAAGCAAGATAAGCATCGGTCTCCTCGAATCCGCCGCCATAGCATCGGGCAATCGCGGGATGCTGGAGCTGCTTGAGCGTTTCCCACTCACTGGCGAACGCATCACGCCCTTCGATCGTGCCACCAAACGGTGCGGCGAAGATCTTGACCGCGACCGCCCGACGTAGATCCACGTGGATCGCTCGCCAAACGATACTCTGCGAAGGGTTGTCACCCAGTTTTGATTCCAGAGCAAGCGGTCCGAGACGAGAGCGCGGCATGAGTGATGGGTTGAATTGGGCAGGCAAAAAGAGTTCAAGTAGCACAAATCGCGTCAAACTTCCGGCCGCCATGACGCCAATCCGTAGTTCATTGTAACGATGAGCGGCTCAAAGGCGATTCCATCCCGATCGAAATGCGGCGACAAGTCGCATTGCGACTCAAGGCTTCGGCGTCGCATCATCCTGCGCTGGGGCTTCGGCTGGAGCAGCTTTGGGTCTGGAAGCCGGTGTTTTGCGAGTTCGTTTGCGAACTTTGTCATTCTCACTCGGATCGCCGTAAACACGTTCGACATCGACTCGAACCGTGTTTGCCATGATTTTGGTTTCGTCCGGAGGCTGATGAAATCCGGTGACTTTGACCACATCACCTGGCTCAGCCAGATCCAAGTCATGATTGCGTATCAACCATTTTGCCTCCGCAGCGATCGGCAAAGGAACGCGTGTCGAGCCTGCGTTGACCATGATCCCCTCTGGACCCATCGCCGTGATGGGGCCGACGATACGATATCGCCCCGCCTGAAATCCAGCCCGCTGTTGCCCATCGGCAGGTTCTTTATCAAGCGCAACGACGCCTGGCGTGTACCGCTCGCGAGAGTGCGCAGGAACCCCGGCGCCCGGGAACACTTGGAAAATTTCAACGGTATCGATCGGCTGAACAGGCTGACCGTTGGGCCCAAACGCAGCTTCGACACGAACCAGCATGCCGACTCGAACCCACTGGGGCTTCGCGTTGGCCGAGAACACAAGCTGGGTCGGGTCGGCATGTAACCTTACCGCCACTTCGGTTTCGTCATCGCGAGTGATCGTAAGCATGTTTCCGCGAACCGCTTTCAGCTTTCCACTGACTTCAATCACAGTATCGAACGCGTCTTGAGAGTATGATCGAGTCGTTTCTACCAAAGCAAAGACGGTCACGATCAGCAGAAACGTTGCTTCGCGGCGCCATATCAACTGGAACATTTGCGTTGACCCCATTTCAAACCCGACTCAAGAACTCACAATAGGAGCGATTCATTCTAGGATACGCGGGACGTCGTCCTATTTCCGCAATTGACTCCTCGCTTCACGATGATTTTTTTTATTTTTCCTCAAACGCCCTTCGTTCGTTTTCACGCATGACTGCAAAATCAACTCCGCCAACCGCTTCGTCACCCACCGATCCGAAACGCGTCACCACGCGTACGCTCGCAAAAATGCGGGTTGACGGTGTAAAAATTTCGATGTTGACTGCGTATGACTTTCCCACCGCAAAGCTGCTCGACGAAGCCGGCATCGATGTCTTGTTGGTCGGCGACTCACTTGCAATGGTTGTCCAAGGACATGATACGACACTGCCGGTAACGCTGGACCAAATGATTTACCATGCCGAAATGGTCGGGCGCGCGGCGCGTCGAGCGATGGTGATCGTCGATTTACCGTTCCCCGAGGGCCAATTGTCGATCGAGAGAACGCTTGTCGCATCCGCGCGTATCCTCAAGGAAACGCGGTGTCACGCCGTCAAGCTGGAAGGAGGTGCCGAACAAGCCGAACGGATCAGCGCTCTTGCCGCCGCCGGCATTCCCGTGATGGCGCACGTCGGCCTCCGTCCTCAAAATATTCATGTCGATGGCGGCTACACCGTCCAGCGCGACCAACGCAAGCTTGTCCGAGACGCACAGGCGGCTGAAAAAGCAGGTGCTTTTGCCGTCTTGATTGAATGCGTTCCGTCAGCGATCGCGAAGAAGATCACCGACTCGATTAGCGTCCCCACAATCGGCATCGGTGCCGGACCTTCAACCAGCGGACAAGTGTTGGTAACGAATGACTTGATCGGTCTTACCTCGGGTTACTTACCACGTTTTGTGACTCAGCTTGCCGATGTCGGTGAATCGATTTCAACATCGGCGAGAGCCTACCGTGAGTCGCTACTTGATGGATCGTTTCCTGAACCGAAGCACGAGTTCAAGTAACTTGCGATGGTTTGCCGTAAGCGGTATTCAGTCGATCGCAACGCCTCTTTATTGGAATGCACATGACAGGAGAGCATCATCAATCAAACGGCTCCTGCAACTCGGGCGACTGTGGTAATGACCACGACCATGACCATGGTTCCATCACCGGTGTTGGGCTTTTGTTTGCCGTCGTGGCTGCCATCGCCTTGGCCTTGTCGTGGTTGCTTTCCCTCGTTCCCGAGACCAGCTTTCCTTCGGGCGTAAAGGTCAGCCAGTTTGGTTATTGGATCGCATTTTTCTTCGGCGGTTTTTTCGCCGCGATCGATACTGTGAAATCGCTCGCGAAGGGGCGACTTACGATCGACACGTTGATGATTGCTGCCGGGATAGGAGCGGCGTTCATCGGCCACCTGCCCGAAGGTGCTTTGCTGCTAACGCTGTTCAGCATCGGTCATGCGGCAGAGCATCACGCCATGCATCGAGCCGAAAGATCGATCGAAGCCCTTGCGTCGCTGCGTCCCACCATCGCTACACGTATTGATCCCGAGACGAACGAGACCAATGACGTCAGCATCTCGGAAATCGAACTCGGCGATACGGTTCTTGTTCGCCCCGACAGTCGCCTGCCTGTAGATGGGGTTGTGGTCGCAGGCTATTCAAGCGTGGATCAATCCCCGATCACCGGAGAGAGCATTCCCGTCGATAAGTCACCGTTTCTCGGCTTTGTGGTGACGAGCGACAACTCGCACCTTGTCCCCAAAGAGCATCAGGTCTTTGCCGGGACGATCAACGGCTCTGGCTCGATGAATGTCCAGGTGACACGCCGAAGTGATGATTCAACGTTGTCTCGTGTCGTTCGTTTGATCGCCGACACGAAGGCACAACGAAGTCCAACGCAACGACTGACCGATCGCTTTGAGCGTCTTTTTGTACCCGCCGTCCTCGGTTTCGTCGGGTTGTTGCTTTTTGCGTTCTTAATCGTCGACGAACCGTTTTCGCGAAGCCTATATCGCGCGATGGCAGTTCTGGTTGCGGCGAGTCCTTGCGCGCTTGCGATTGCCACGCCAAGCGCCGTCTTGAGCGCGATCGCGCGCGCGGGACACGATGGTGTATTGATCAAAGGCGGTGGACCGCTGGAGCAGCTTGGTAAAGTAGATTCGATTGCTTTCGACAAAACAGGAACACTGACCTCAGGTCGTCCTCAGGTCGTCGATGCGATCACGATGCCCGATGTGAATCGCAGTACCTTACTAGGGACTGCGGCCGCAGTGCAGAGAGTCATTGATCATCCGCTCGCGCGGGCGATCGTACGAACTTATGATGCCGAAAACTCAACAAGCGATCCGGCTGAACATGTTGTTAGCGATGTTCAGCGGATCAATGGCAAAGGTGTCGTCGCTCGATTGAATGGACGATTGGTTTCCGTCGGCAGCGTCAAACTGTTTTCCGGACTCGACGGCGACCGTACTCGGATGTCGCTAGAAGGTGAAATCGCGGCAAAAGATTTGATGAATCGCGGCCGGACGATTGTCATCGTTGCCGATGAAGTTCGGCTTTTGGGAGTCATCGGATTGGTCGATACGCCACGCCCAGCGGCCAAGTCAATCATTGAAAAACTACGTAAGATCGGCGTTCGACAACAAGTCATGCTTTCCGGTGACCACCAAGCTGCGGTTCTTGCGATCGCCACTGAGTTGAAACTGGATGACGCCAAAGGTGACTTGATGCCAGAGGACAAAGTACGGTTCGTCAACGAGATGTCGCGACATGGAGTGACCGCGATGGTAGGTGACGGTGCCAATGACGCTCCCGCCATGGCGGCGGCATCGGTCTCGATTGCGATGGGAGCCGCAGGATCGGATGTCGCACTGGAGACAGCAGATGTGGCACTAATGGGCGACGATCTCACCAAGTTGCCATTCGCGATTTCACTCGGGCAGGCAGCCAATCGAGTCATACGCCAAAACCTCTTCATCAGTCTCGGAGTGATCGCATTTCTCGTTCCCGCCACACTGTTAGGTCTGAAACTTGGGCCTGCTGTGGTGCTTCATGAGGGCTCGACACTGGTTGTCGTCGCCAATGCACTTCGACTGCTTGGTTTTCGCACACCTCAATAATAACCCATCGCCGGTTGCAGCGATGGGCTAAGAGTTAAGCGATTCGCTTCGACAAGCGATTAAGCTTGGAATGAGCTTCCGCAACCACACGACTTGACGGCATTTGGATTCTCGAAGGTAAAGCCCTGCTTTTCAAGGCTCTCATGCCAATCCACGGTCGTCCCGTCTAGATAGAGCGAACTCTTCTTATCCACAACGACAGCAACGCCGTGACAATCGTACTTGCTATCTGCCTTGTCGTCGAAACTGTCGTCAAAGTTAAGCGTGTAATTAAATCCGCTGCATCCGCCGCCAGCCACACCGATTCGAAGGACCATCGAATCGTCAAAACTATGCTCTTTTTGAAACCGTCGAACTTCTTGTGCCGCCCGTTCGGTCAATTTAACTGCCATCGAAGGTAAGCCCTCACGAGTAAAATGCTTGAAACCAATGAGGGATTGTATTCGGTGGAGTCGCCAAAAGACAAGCGAAGAAATTAACCTTCCCGGAGATTGAGCGATTTGACTGCCGAAGCACTTGGGAAAGATGCAGTGAAAAGGCTGGTCGACGCGATATGGTCGCAACTGACCGCCGATGGATTCGGGCGTTTGGTCGCGTTACTTGCGGAACGAGCCGCTGTAATTCGCGGGTGATAAACCGGAGTCAGTGATCCTTTCGAGCAATAATTTCGAAACTGAGTTAGGGAAAATTGTGGGCCGATTGAGACTGGACAGACGACGCGGGTGCCCCTTCCGGGCACCCGCCACTGTGAACCGTTGATGAAACCGTTACGGCGAACGACTCCCTTGCTCTCGGTCGATTGGTAGTGATTTTAAGAATCTGGCGACTGCCAAGTCGGGCAACCACAATCAATAGAGGCAGCGGAAACCCGCGCCGCCGACATTACCGGATTTCAAGCGGGACTCGCTGGCCCATGGGACGGTACCGAGGCCGCCGGCAGCGGTTCATGGGATTGAGTAACACCGCCGACGGGCAACCGATTCTTGCCGCGGCGAGTTGCTTTCCGCCGATGGAACCAAAGGCGAGGCGCACGAACGGCGCCGCAACCCGCAAGACCGAGCCGAAGCGAAAACCGTCTATCGCTTCGAGGTTCTGAATTCGTTCGTCCCTTGTTTGCGTGACGAGTTGTCACGAGCCGAACCCCCGGTTTCGCTGGATTGGTATCGCGAAACCCGAACCAGGATCACGCGAACGTCACAAGCCAAGATCGAACCGAAAACCGTTGCATTGCCGTCCGCGTCGAAATGAACATCGTAAGTGATTCCCAAGACACCGCCGAATCCCATTACGTCTTCTGGATTTCAGCGATGGATGCCGGAAATGGCGGAATCGCCGCGATTGGCATCACCCTATGGCATCTATCCAGTCCGCTACGACTGCCGATGGCCATTTTCGAATGCTTGGTGATTGTCATTATTTGACTCACTATGTCCAGGTGTGCTTATGTTAGCATCCAATTCAAATAGCCAAAAACGATTCTCATAATTCTTATCAGACCGATCCGGCGAGACTTGGTCGACCAAGCCGTGAGCGTCAACGATAAACAAACTCAGCAAGCGATGCGATGGTTGGATAAAAACCATGGCTTGAGAAGCGAACCGTCGGGAGCCACGGCTGCCCTGCTCCATCAAGCCATTGATTTGTCGGGCGAAGGTCGATCCTTCGGTGCGGAAATTCGAACGTACGATACATCGACCGACCATCAAACCGGACAGCGTGACCGGTCTTATGCATTGCGATGATCGAATTGTTTCTCAAGGGCATAAGAGCGAATCAAGGGCGCCGCGGAAAGGTACTGGCGAATGACCGTTTCAGCCGCATGAACGTCCGCAATCGAAGCGATAGGAAATGCGACCATGAATCAGAGTACCCGTGGCAGAAAAAATTAAACGAAACAAAGACGGTAAGGAACGGTCGGTTCAGAAAAACAACTTCTCCGCTGTTTTTCGTAGCATCCATTCTTTGTCTTCGCCGCTGAGGAAATCACTGCGATCTCGGATCAGTGAAATGGACGCTTCATACTGATGGGGCGATTGGACTTGGAAAGGGCAGTCGCTTGCCCACATCAATCGTTGGGGACCAAAATGATCGTAAACCTGTTTAATCATCGGTAGGATATCGTTATACGGTGGGGCCTTTTTGCCCAGCGCGTAGAAGGCGGATGTTTTGATATGGGTTTTAGGAAATCGGCTCAAGCCACACAATTGACGCAGCGGCTCTTTTTCAAACACGCCGCTAATACCGATGCGGGCGAAATGGTCGACAACCACTTTGGTCGCCGGGAATTTCTCGCACAACGTCGCGATATACGAAATGTCATTCGGATTAATGAGTGGGCAGATTGCGAAGTCGTGCTCCGCCGCCAGTTTCCATAACTCCGCCATCCCGGCATCGGTAACCCATGCTCCCGCATCTCCGGGCGAATGGATTCGGAACCCGCGTATGCCTCGCCGAAGCATCCGTTGGACCTGCGCCGGCAAGTCGTCGCGTTGATGATCGATCAATGCCACCGCGGAAAACCGCTGCGGATAATCTTGCATCGCTTGGAATAGATAACTGTGGTCATCCTCATAAAAACTCATTTGAATCAAAACGATCCGATTCACTCCGGACGGTTCGCACTCGGCAAATAAATCTTTTGGCGTAAAGCTGTCGGGCTTGAAAGCCGATTTTTTGATCTGATCGCTGGTCGGATACCGAACCGTGTCGCCACTCCAAACATGCACATGCGCATCGATCCAGCCTTGCGTCGGCGGTTCGGTGACGACGTGTGTTTGCGCCGTGACGGTGCCGCCGGCGAGCGCCGCGATCGAGCCTGCTGCGGACCCATGAACAAATGCGCGACGTGTGATTTTCATGAAGTCGTTCCGTTAGTTGAATTGAAGTAAGAATTGGCGATAGATTTCCGCGCAAGCGATGACTTGTTCGCACTCGATGAATTCCACCGCCGAGTGAGCTTGGTCGATACTTCCTGGACCCAAGATGATACTCGGAATCCCCAACGCGCCGAATTTGCTGGCATCGCTGCAAAACGGCACCCCGATGGGCCGATGATCGTGACCGAGCGATTTTAGGACTTTCACCATGGTCTGCACGGCTGGCGAGTTCGGATCGGTTTCCAGGGGACGATCGCTCAGCATGGGTGGGTGCATGACTGCATCGATCGAGGGATCTTGGGCGACGGTGCGATCAAGCAGCGATTGATACCCGGCAAGTACTTGTTCTCGGGTTTCCCCAGGCAATAGTCGACGATCAATTTCGATCTCACATCGATCGGGTACGAAATTGACTTGCACTCCACCGCGTATCACACCGATGTTGCAGGTCGCGGCACCCAGCAGGGGATGGACGTCTTTCGCCAACCGCACGTTATCTTCTTGGATCGCAGCGATCACGCGCGCCATTTGTTCGATGGCGTTGATCCCTAAATGCGGCTTCGCGGAATGGGCCGCTTTACCCCGCGTTTCAATCTTCCAACGGACCAATCCCTTACTCGCGATGACGGGGGCGAGTTCGGTGGGTTCGGCGACGATCGCCGCTTCGGCCCGCAATGGGTTTCGTGCCGGGACTTCGGTTTCCAGAATGATCGCGTCGACCGGACCCGGCGTTAGAGAATCGCACATGGCAACCACGCCGCGATAGGAGTATTCTTCGTCGATGGTCGCGGCGAACAAAACATCGCACGGCGGAGTCTGGCCGTCGTGAACCAGGCGAGCCATCGCGTGCATCATCGCCGCCATTCCTCCTTTGGTATCACACGCGCCGCGACCATACATCTTGCGTTCGCGGATCTCGGGCGTCCAAGGTTCAATGGTCATTCCCACCGTCGCCACGGTATCCATATGGGCCTCCAAGACGATCCGCCGCGACGAATCCACACCGGGGATTCGAGCCAGGACATTGGGACGATCGGGATAAACGAGCTGCCGCCAAGTTTCGATCCCACGCTGAACAAAATACTGTTCCACGTAATCCGCCATCGCCGCTTCAGGCACGCCTCCTTCATAGTTGGGGTTGACGCTATTAATGCGGACCAAGTCGGCGAGCAGTTCGAGCAAAGATTGGTCGTCGGGAGATTTCATCTTGAGGGATCCGTTCGCCAGTGAATAGGTTGGATGGGTCCGACGATAAACAGGTAGGAGAACACGCCCGCGAGCATGAATCCCGAAGCTACATAGAACGCAGTCTGATACGATCCGGTCTGCTGGACGGACCAACCCGCGACCAACGGAGAGATGACGCCGCCCATGTTGCCGACGCAGTTTTGAATTCCCGTCCAACTGCCCGCCGCCGGCCCGGCCATCGTTTGGGTCATCGCCCACACGTTGGCGGTAAACATCCCCAACGCACAGCAAGCACCCGTGATTAACGCGACGCAGGCGGTGGAGGATTGGACGCGGGAGGCTGCCACCAGCAGCACCGCGGCGATCGTGAAGCCACTCAACGCAATTGATTTGCGGGCAAATGTCGGCGAACGACCTCGATCGATCAAGTGATCCGCTGCCCACCCCCAAAACACAGACGAAACCGCCATCGCCAAGAATGGGAGCGCTGCCGAAACGGCGGTCTCCTGCAAATTCAATTGATGCACGTCAATCAAATACGAAGGCAGCCAAGTCAACAAGAAATACCAAACGTACCCAAGCGAAAACATTCCCAACGAAGTTCCCCATACCGATCGGTGCCTGCTCACCTGCCACAACGAGGGGCGGTCGGCGGTGGTCGATTGCGGCGTCCCGTCGGTATTCCGCAAGTCCGTGTCGATGCGTCGACGCGAGGGAACGTAGTAGATCCATGGGATCAACCAAAATAAACCGCCGACGCCAAGGATCACAAATAGCGAACGCCAACCATAGCGGTCGACCAAAAGTCCACCGGCAAGGATGCTGAACGCGGGGCCGATTTTGGTGCCCGCATCGATCAGCGAATTAACCATACCCCGCTGTCGTTCGGGAAAATTCTCCACAATCAAACGCGAGATCGCGGGATACGCGGCACTCTCTCCGATTCCCAATAAAAGCCGCGCAAAGATCAACGCCGCAAACCCTCCGACAAATCCGGTCATCGCCGTCGCCATGGTCCAGATCAGATATCCCGCGGCGTAAACCCATTTGACGTCGAAGCGATCAACCAACCATCCCGCCGGCAACTGCAATAATGCGTACGTCCAAAAAAATACGGAAAGCAGCAACCCCTTTTGTGACGGACTCAACGAAAACTCATGTTCGATGTCCGGAATCGCGACGGACAGCGC
>Ga0105046_10015716_pt1 | contig 11631 bp, 9 predicted proteins | sample MAT03_FD_78385 | JGI IMG/M metagenome (GOLD analysis project Ga0105046, IMG submission 78385) | Freshwater microbial communities from Lake Fryxell liftoff mats and glacier meltwater in Antarctica - MAT-03 (megahit assembly) | ecosystem: Environmental > Aquatic > Freshwater > Ice > Liftoff...
AAAACTTTTAGTCGAGCATTACATGCGCCACTATCTGGGGGAAAAAGCACCAGCGCTTGGAGCTGATGTAATCGCGCAGCTGCAAGGCTATAGCTGGCCCGGTAACATTCGCGAATTGCAGAACGCAGTCGAGCGGGCAGCAATTTTATCGCGTGGAAATACACCGCGCAGCGCTGATTTTATGTTGGGCACGAGCTCAATTGGTCAGCAAAGCCAAGGCAGTAGTTCGTTATCCGCTAGTGTGCAGCAGATTACAGTTTCGCAGCCAAGCGTTGCTCTACCAGAGAGCGCCGCTGAGGAGGATCTAAAAATCAAGTCAGGCGTTACCGTGCAAGAGATGGAGCGCCGATTAATAGTTGAAACGCTCCGTGCCACTGACGATAACCGCACAAAAGCAGCGGATCTACTCGGAATATCGATTCGAACGCTGCGCAATAAATTAAACGAATATCGTATGGACGGTGCTGACACGGATCGTCCTGGTAGTGGTCTTGTTGAAAGCGGTTCTGGGGAGTAGGAGGGGCAGCAGAGGATAGATAACTTAGTCGGGACTGTATCTCGTTGTTCTCGCCGCACGCTCTGTTGGCGATACAAGGAAGCTCAAAATCTCCGTTTCAGGAGATTCCTACAACCATAATGCGGCTAAAACTGCGACATTCGCTGGTGTATTTTTTGAGGTATTTGTGGTGAAAAATTAATCTCGAGTCACATAGGTTTTTTGCCGCGCAGATACCTAGATCGGCGTTCAAGTGGCATATGGTTGCTCGCTTGAGCGCCAGGAGCACTATCACCCTGGAAAAATTCGGAAACCTTTTTTATAATGTTTTTGAGGTCACGCCTATCGTAGCAAACAACATAACGGCAGTATGGCTTACTTTGTTGGCATGGGGCCAACCACAAAGCTTATCAGGTCATTATGGCGCACGAATCCCGATTAGTGAAGCCGGCTGAGCCTGGAATTGCTGAGCCTGCTATTGAAACTGCACCCCCGCTTGCAAGTGTAACTTTCGCTCCGCGGCAATACCCAGAACAAACGATTATTGAAGGTAACCCAAAAGTCGGAACTATTGTATTTCTTGCTCAAAGGCACTACACGCCAGAAATTGCTCGCGACACTGCTCGTTTAAAAGAGATCGGATTAGTCCAGGCACATATTCTTTGTGAGCTTGGTAGGCGAAATCTAACTATCTTATTCTGCGAAGGATTCACGCAAAATCTTCTGCACGGTGATTCCCCGCAGGACGGTAGACCCTCGCGCGAAGAGATCCGCACACTTTTCCCAGTCTCTCCATTTGATTGGCAAAAAGCTACCGAAGCGCAGTTACAGTTTCTTGCCCGTCGAGGCGCAAGCACCGTTTGGTGGGGAATGCGCTCGGACGTAGATGTTTTAGCGACCAGTACTGAGGCTTTTGAGAAGGATGTGTGGTCCAGAATGGAGAATCAATCGCTTCCAATCTCCGTCAGAGAAAAAGCTAAAATGCTGGAACGGGAGCAAAAAACAGTTGAATGTATTAATAAATTTCTGGCTTCTAATCCGGGCGCTACCGTTGGTTTGATTTATGGCCACGGGCACAAGTTTTCCGCTGAACACTTTCCCGCAGGCTGCAGCGATTCCTTACCTAGTCTAATTCGAATACAGGTCCCGGGAGCGACCTTCGAAACTGGCCTTTATTCCCAACTAAAAGTGCCAGTTTCCCCAAAGCGGCAGCGTCAACTGATCGCGGAAGCTTCCGGGGTTAGAACTTTTGAATTAAGCTCCATCACCGATCCGGAGGCGCTAGAGGCGGCGTACGAGAAGGTTAAGGTCGATCTTGTTCGCGACACTGCGAGTCAATTACTAGAAAGAATCAGATGGATAATTAAGGACCTGTCGTTGCTTGGATCAGAATTTGAGCAAAAAGTAGAAGCAGATTTTAGCAATAAACAGGGGCCATTTGCCAATCTTTTTCCGCGAGCCGATGTTCCGTGGGCTAAAGTTCCAGCGATGAGCTGCTCTCAGGTTTCAAAACTAATAATCGACGAGCTTCACGGACCAACGCAAAGAGAGTTAGTTGCCCTTGCGGTTGGAATTACTGAGGAAGCATTCCGTAACCTGTGCTCATCCGATCTACAGATTAAAGCTTTAGGAAAACTTCGCTTGGGGAACTGGCTTATGAATGGCATGGCTAACTCTGAAGTGCTTGAGAAACTTCTGAAGCTCGGATGCCTAGACGACAATTGCAGAGATGCACTATCCAACTCATTCCCGCAACTTTCCAGACAGTTGACCGACGTTACCGTGCCGAAAGTGATTTTGGATCGTCTCCATCAATTCACAGCCGAAGAGGTAGGACAGGTGCTTTTTGATAACCAAAACATGCCTTCTCAAAAAGCCGTGATTAGTAAGGTTTGCGAAATTCCGGCCGAGGCAATTAAGTTTATCCCAAGTCTAGAACTCAGACTTGAAGCGTTACCAAAACTAAAATTCGCGGCCGATAGTTCTCCGAACGAGCGCCGCTCTTTCCTGTTAAGCTTCGATAACTCAAAGCCTTTCACTGAAGCAGTCGAGGCGTTGATGAAGCGGCGCCAAGGGCCTTTTCATTACCCCTGGAGATTCTGGTTCCAATGAGCAAAAGCGGGTGACCAACGCCAGTTAACAGTAAGTATTTTATCGAAAAGACTTTCGGCAAGCGTAGGATACGGTCTGAGCAAAGAGCCAATAAGTTCTGAGAAGACACCATAAAAAATCTCTGTATTTCCTTAACTCCAGCCCATACCTTGAAGCGATAGAAAAGATTAAATGATTGTTACCGGTGACTAATTATTCTAGCCGAATCCTCAAATTGTTTCACAATTTCTTTGATCGTTAAATCTCCACGCCCCGAAACTATGGCAGTGCTTAGCCGCGCTCGTCGAATTCCGTTTTCAAGTAAGTTAGTCCCTTTTTCATCCGCGTCGAACAACTTTTGGGCCAATCGAATTTGATATTCAGCGATCACAGCATCGTTGACGCATTCCCTTATTGCAAGCTCAGCATTGTTACGCAGAATTTCTAACGTCTCTATTTCACACTTAGTCTCAGTCAATACGATAAGTTTTCCGCCATCCTTACGAATCAATACTGCACCGGGCAAATCATTTCGAATCAACTGAGCGATTTTTGCGATTAATTCATCGGCGCGATTGTAGCCAAGTTGGTTATTTAGGACCCCGAAATGATTTACATCGAGAGAGAACACCGCAACTGTCTTCTGTTCTGCAGGAATTATAATAACCCCCAGCGGCGCATCCATGATCAAGTTATACCTCAAAACGCCAGCTCCAACCGATGGATCTAACGCCAGTGCTCGCCTTAATTCAGCGTTTGCAAGTAAGCGTCCCGGAGTAGAGGTTCCCAAAATAGCGCCGGTATTTAGTTGTTGAAACTCCTGTCGCGCCGATAAATTTCTATCGGCCGTGTTTGCGTTATTAGCAATTACAGTAAGTTCAGCCTTTCGTAGCGTAATTTCCTGAATTTCTGCAAGAGAAGCTACAGGTACGTGGCTGCTGTTTTGTAAAAGAGCGTTGTTGGGACACTCTTTCTGGCGGTGAATCTCTTTCTCAGCGAGGCTCAACGCTCTGGTAATGTCTTCGACTGTGGGCGAGCTTCCGATCGCAACTGCACCGATGGAGAACGTCATTACTCGTGGAGACTCTGCAACCGGAGCAGCTGATGCTAGAGCAAGCTCAGCAGTTGCAAGGCGCAACACCAGGGCCCCTGTAATTTCTCTACTGGGTAAAAAGCCAGGAGAGTGATCTCTAAGTCTTTCCACCACCCAATCTCTAAATTGTTTTCCCTCAAATGGTTGCTCTCCTTGTTCACCTAATTCCGCAGTGTTTATCTCCGTTTTATATCTGCTCAGCGTGCCACGCATCAAAGCCCTGCGCGCGGCACGCGTCTCCGCAGCTAAAAGCTCCGTTGGCTTTTGGCTAAAAGATTCCTCGCGTAGCTTACTGACCATCTGTCTAAAACGGCCTAATGCCGCCCCGGTTTCATCCGCTGAACCTGCGATTACGATAGCGAACTCATCGCCGCCCAAGCGAACCATCTGATACTTCATGTTAATAAAAGCTTTTTTACCAACGTCACCGATGTTTTTCAAAATCGCATCGACTTCTTTTTCGAGGCCCGTTACATTGGCTAGCCCCATATTATTGAAGTCAAGGAACGCAATAGTTTTATTTCCAGCAAGTCTTTCCGAAAGCGTCAGAAGCGATTCATTCCTGAGTAAAAGCGCCTTGCCTGGCATCCTTGTAAGTGGATCAATTTGGTTCGCTGAATTTTTGGTATCCGGCGAAAGCATTCTTAGTTGGCTTAGGTCACAATCAGCAATCGGGCGGCATGAGAGAGCGGGGCCAAAAAGACGGTATTCAATCTTCAACTCGCTAGCGATCCCTTCTATAGTTGCGCAGGCGGCATCAAAGCTAACCTTTGCTCCCGCTCGAATCCCCGCGGTATCTAACGTCTGCTGCATCTCTACCGCACTGATTTTTGAGGCGGACATGGATAACCCGGCAGTCTCTTCTCCATTTGCATTCAAACGCACGATTGAAATCTCAGAGCCCGTCCGATTTAGTTTCGAATCCGTCAGATAGCAGATCGTCATGCCCTCATCAGTTAGCATCCAGCCCCGCTTATCTGGCAATGTAAACAGCAAAAGTCCTTGCGACTGACGCGGTGGGGTAACTAGTTGCATATGCGTAAGAAATCTCTCAGAGAGGGCTAGTAGTCCCGCCGAGGGATTACTAGCTTCAGTTATGGGAGATTCGCAGGTTCGGTGATGTTAAATTATCCTAGAAAGCGCAGTTGAATCGTTACGAGGGCACCTCGCTCCCCTCGTAACGATTCAACTGCGCTTTCTAGGTTGATGCATAGAAGTCATGTTCTGTTGGCTCCTAATCTTTAAACTTCAGTCGCTAGTATATTGTGTAGCAGAACCTAGGTGAGTTTTAAGTAGGGGTAGATTTACCCAAAAATAGCCCATAACAGCTATTTTCCTGTATTATTATTGTTTGTAGATTCGCTAGTTACTTTTCTGCTGAGTAACCGTCTCAATTAAATACAGCACACTCGTATATTCACTGCTGTGCTGAAACGCTCTGTAGTCACGCTCCATGCGGCCGTCAATGATTTCAAAACTGCCATCAGATTGCCACGCTTCAGGTATCAGGGGTGGGTATTCGCGAGCGCCGGCTATAACAAGAAATTCACCAGTTTGCGGATCTATTTGTTGGATCTGTTCGGCGGAAAGTTTAAGCGCTTTTTTGCGCAAACTAAGCAGCAGTGTCATGCCGCATTGTGCAAATGGCCTAAGCCCAACCCGTTTTACAAGTTCTATAGCATCGGTTGAAGGGTGCTCTTCTAGTCCACGCTCGAGCCCCAAATTAATTGCGCCTAGTAACTGCTTAGTTAGGCGCTCAACAGCATCACGATCGCTAAAATCTACTTTAAACAGCACTAACATTGCATTAGCCAACAATGTAAACTCTTCCTCCACACCGGAAGGTGCTGCGCGAAAGACTGAATCGAGAGGTTCAATGCTTGAAACGCTATGATGTAAAATCGGAACTGGCCGAATATCGAATGCACGTAGATCAAATGGCAGCGCTTCGCCTGCCAACTTTTTATTAAGTTCTGCTACCGGCAGAGCGGCAAATAACTCGTGAGCAAATTCGATGTTCGGCACACCGTGTGCTTCAAGCCTTTTATTACGCTCTTGGTAGGAATCTTCCTCTAGTGAGGTGCGGGTTGAAACGCTTGAAATCGATAAAAGCTGATAGAAAAGCTCACGTGAAGTTTCAAATATCAACGCTAAAAAACGGGTCAGCAAAAAGTGCTTATCCGGTTCTTGGATATTAACATGCAGCCAAGTGAAGCCTTTATCCGGAGTGTAAAATCCAGCATGTGGCGGCTGGTCGTTACCGTCATCGAATATGATCACCTCGACATAACTTGCGAGGATCATTCCTACGAGTTTTAAGTCGATTGTTTTAAGAACTTTCTGTAAAACTGAAAAGTCATCTTGCTCTTCAACTAGTGCAAGCCACTCCCAAACGCAGTCCTCGTTTAGTTCGTCAGCGCGCCACAAATCTAAATCGAGCATGGTACGAAACTGCTCTTCATCGGCCAGAGCAAGTAATTCAAGCGACGAGGTAACGCCTGCATCTCGCACTAATAGATACAAAGCCTGGGCAGGTAAGCTGCGCGCTACATGCTCAGGATTGGCTGCATCGAATATCGCTTTGCGCAGCGCGCGCGGCGATAACGGCAGCACTGAACTTAGCAGTTCAGTCCCAGTTGCTGAAACTATTAGCGCACCACCTCCAGATTTGTTCATGCGTTAGTTTTTTCGACGCTAGGGAGACCCGCAGCAGGTGTTGCTGCAGGAGATTCGGTTTTTTCCGTCTTTGTTATTGGAGATGGAATAGCTGATCCCGCTGGCTTACTGGCACTGATACTGGCACTGGCAGAATTTCCCGTGCCGGTAGGCTTTACAACACCTGCAGGCTTATTGGCTGCTTTGACCGCTGGTTTTGCTCCCGGAGCGAATACTTTCATGGCAGCTGGGGCTAGCACGATATGCATCTGCTTGCCTTCAGCACGCGAGCGCTCATCAACCATCGCCACGTCTTTCAAACGATCGACGATTTGATTAAACATTTCGATGCCGAGATTAACGTACGCTATTTCGCGTCCTTTAAAGCGCATTGAAAATTTTACTTTGTTACCGTCAACTAAAAACTCGCGCGCCTGGCGCAGTTTTGTTTCTAAGTCTCCGGAATCGGTGCGATACCGAATGCGCAATTCTTTTAGCTCTACCTCGGTGCGCCGTTTGCGCGCCTCAGCTTCTTTTTTCTGCTCTTTATATTTGAATTTGCCGTAATCCATTAGGCGGCAAACTGGTGGCTTCGCTTCAGCGGATACTTCAACTAGATCTAGCCCCCGTTGCTCAGCGATCGAAATAGCTTCGCGCGTAGAGATCACGCCAAGCTGTGCGCCGTCGTCCGCAATCACGCGAACCTCTGGCACACGAATCATATCGTTTATTCTGTGCTTGGGTGGCGTTTGATCACGACGGAAGCGATTAAATCTTCCACCGCCACCGCCACCACTAAATCCACCGCCACCGCCGCCGCTAAAACCGCCGGGCCGAAATCCACCACCACCACCACTACCAGTAATTGCCACTAGAACTATATCCTTATCCGGTTATTAAATATTAAAAACGAGAAACATCGTTTGTCGTTTCTCGCACTAACGAAACTTTACTGCATCAACTAAAACAAGACGCCTGAGCGTAGCATCCTATCAACAATGATGGGAATCAAGTAAGACCCCTAAGGATTCAAGATGATTCGTGCGCCAAGATGGTTAAAGACCAAATTTCTTCACCTTTCGCCGTTCTTGAGAGGGGTTTCAGAGGCACTTTTGGTAAATGGGCTCGGTTTGTTCGCAGCCTTAGCTGCGCAGTCCGTGTTGGCGCAAGCGCTAGGACCGGCGGATTTTGGTATCTATTCAGCCTGCGTCTCAGCGGCAGCTGTGCTTTCAGTGATAGCCATTGGTGGCATGGATACGGCGCTTTTGCGGGAATTGCCCAGCAATCCGCACCACACCTTGGATTTAGTTAGGCGCGCTGAGCGTGGGCTAGTTATTGGATTGGTGTTGGGCCTACCGGTGCTTTTTCTGTGGTTAGGCTCATTCCCCCAAGCTTTGGCAACAGTTATGCTCGCGCTTTTTTTGGCAACTAGCACCATTCGGCAGTTTGCGTTACGCGCTAATTTTGTAGTTTTTTGGGGACGGTTTCCGGATATCGTAATGCGCCCTGTGTTGGTGGCAGCATTTATCTCATTTTTCGCTGTAGTGATGCCGCTTCAGCCCTTATCGGCTTTGGTGCTGCACAGTGTAGCTACAGCGCTAGTGTTTCTGTTTGGCGCAGCGTTATTGAAATCTAGAATGCGCAAGTTGGCGCTGAAGCCCGCGCCGAATTCGATGACTGCGATAACGCTAAAAGATCGCTCGCTGTGGCTCGCGCTTTCTTTGCTTACGTTGCTAATGCTTGAGATTGATAAGCTTGTTGGTTCCACGTTGATGTCAGCGAATGATTTTGGGCATTACGCATTGGCGTCTCGTCTTTACGGCTTTGGTGTTGTAGCCACAGAGTCGCTTGCGGTTGTGGCAGCGCCGTTTGCGGCGCGTTTTATCGCAGCGGGAAGAAAGGCCGAGGTGATAAAAATTGAGCGTGATTTGAGTTTGGTCTTGGCCGGGGTCGCTATTTTAATTTTCAGCGCGCTCTCATTTTTTGGCTCATATTTAGTCGCATTTCTGGCGCCGGGCTTCGACGACAGCGTGACGATTTTAAAGATCTTGGCACTAGCTGCCTTAGCAGCCCCGTTTATCTTGCCACGGCTAGCGATTACGTCAGTTTTAAACCCTGCATTGGCGTGGCGACTACAAGGGTTAGCCCTCGTTGGCTTGGTCAGCACCTCCATATTGGGCACAATTTTCTGGCACGTTTTAGGCCAAGAAAATTCCGCTCAAGGTCTTGCTATAGGAATTGTAGCCGGAGCTTTTTTTAGAGCAATTTTATGGCGAGTTTTCGGCAAACTAGTTTGACCGCCGATTCTGGTACAGCTTAATCTGAAGCGGCATGAAAGACGCAGCACTAAACGCCACCGCAACCTCTAATATTGGCGGAGCAATTGGAGTGTTTGATTCAGGAGTTGGTGGCCTGACAGTATTTCGGGAACTAAAAAAACAGCTACCGCAAACACAGTTAATTTATTTAGGTGACACGGCGCGCACTCCATACGGTGCTAAGGGACCAGAAACAATCAAGCGCTACGCGTGCGAGTGTGCGAGTTTTTTAATAGCACGTGGAATTTCACAGCTAGTAATTGCTTGTAACACAGCTTCAAGCCACGCACTGACCGAGGTGCAATCGCTCTTTCCGCTAATACCAGTTTTCGGCACTATTGCGCCTGCTGTAGATGCGGCGATTTCCGCCGTAGGAAAAGAGGGTGCCATTTTAGTTTTAGGTACTAGGTCCACTGTGCGCAGCGGTGCGTTTCAGAAAGCGCTTGAGCAGAAAACTGACCGCCGCATATTGCAGCAAGCTTGTCCGTTGTTTGTGCCGCTAGTTGAGGAATCGATCCTTGAAGGGCGCATCGTAGAGGACGTGATAGCGATGTATCTTGGAACATACAAAAATTCGGTAAACATCAGCACAGTGATATTGGGTTGTACTCACTATCCTTTACTACGTGACGCTCTACAAAGATTCTTCGGGTCAGAGGTTACGCTAGTTGATTGTGCAGCAAGCCTAGCTGGCGCAGTTGCAAGCGCGCGCGCGATCAATCAGAGCAGTGAGTGCGCAGATGAATTTTTTGTAACAGATGACCCCGACGCCTTTTCAGCCCTCGCTTCTCGTATATTATTACTGGTACACCCCACCAGCGCCAAAATATCCGCCAAGATCGTCTCCGACCTGAACTCTTTTTCTCTGATTTATCCTAACCTTCCCTAAAATTGGGGAGTTTATAGGGCCGCGCTTCAAAATTACTTGTCCTTTTTGGTTTGTGATGACTTTCTAGGGTAGCGTCGTCCCGGATCAGCTCGCTGACGACTTAAAATCAGAAGTTTTGGTGTGATTTACTATAAAAATTCATTCATAGTCCGCAAGCTTCCCTTGTCTCGCACCGGGCAGACCTAATTCAGCAAACGTTTTTTTGTAAATTTTCTTTAAAATCCAAACTCGATTGGGTTTACCATCGGTGGAATCGGAGGAACAAAGGCCCCATCGGGCCAGACGACATCCTTTACTCCTCGACACATCAATAAGTAGCACTCACGACATCGTTCGCAGAATTCTTGAAAACGCGCACACATAGCGATTCTTAACTCAGCAATTGAGGATAAAAAATAGATGCTGCGTTCCTGTTTTTTTGATTGATAGCCATTTTCTTTGATTGACTCACGCTCAAGCCGCTCTTTCCCCAGTATGCGCTTTCCGTCCTTAGCGCGCTTCTCCCGCAGGTCCTTCTCCCCATCTCGCACGCGCTGAATGATTCTGAGCCGAATATCCTGTATCTCCTCAGCGTCTGTTATCCCGAATACTTTCAACCACGCTAGAGGATAGATGACTAGCGTTTCTAAGCTCTTGTTGTCAGCGCGAAGTTGCCTAATGACCTGCGCTTCTTGCGCGGCCGAGGGGTTGTTACTTGGAAGTGCGGGCAGTGACGGTAGTCGTATCCAGGGTACTGAGTACTCAACTTTTGCATTAACTGATGGCTCACAACTACAGAATGCGCGCCAGGTGCTTAGCCCAGGATAGTCGTCTATGGAATCAACTAGCCCGGCATTTGCTGGATTGAGAAAGTAATACACGTGGTCAGTAATCGCCTTCTCTAAATCCAACAACTCAATGACTCGCGGCTCCTTATCTTCCCATAGGTGAAGTCTTTCCAATCCGAGCAGACGCTTCAGCATGTCAGTAATGCGCTTCTTTAACTCACCGTAGAAGGCTTTAAGCGCATTCACGTCTAATGACACAAGCGAAATATGCGGATGGTTCGCCATCCAGACATAATTACAGATTATTACCTTATCGTCGCGCTGCGTGCGCGCCATTGCGGACTCAAGGATAAGTTTGATTAGCGGGCGCGCAGGCAGGGGAAGCCCTTTTCTGGCCCTAAAGCACAATTGATAGACTTTCCGCGAGCCAAACATTCTTCTTCGTCTCATAGTGACGTTCTAATCGCTTACTCACGCGAGAAGTTGTGTCATTTATGTTCAATTAAGACGAAAAAATTGGGGAAAAAAAGTTGGGGTAGACCAGAAAAGAGGGGACCAAAGAGGGGACCAGAAAAGAGGGGACCAGAAAAGAGGGGACCAGAAAAGAGGGGGGAAAAAAAGTTGGGGTAGACCAGAAAAGAGGGACCAGAAAAGAGGGGTAGACCAGAAAAGAGGGCCTAGGAAACTAGGGAAGCGGGCGGCCCATTCATTCATCCCGAATAAACTTAACGACGCGGCGGTTAGCCAGAAATGTAGTGGGGGCTTGCCCCAGAAAGGAATCAATCCGTTATCAAGTCGGATGTAGGGCATTAGCCAGTTGCCAGACACGAGCATATCCTGCCCCATCGCTCCGTAACGACCTTCGGAGGTGTCAATCAATCCCGGCATACCCAGGGTCAGTAAGCGCAAAACAACCACCGAAGCTACCAACAACCAGATTAGTGTTTTTGTAGTGGAGAAACTCCGCGGCTGTGCCGACTGTGCAGAACTACCGGAGTCGCTATCCACCGACGATTCGCATATTTCTAAGTTTTTCATCTGTTATCAATTTTCTTAAAGATTTCGTTCCTAACTCACACTCCCCATTTTTTATTTCGGGGTAGACCAGAAAATCTGACCAGAAACTCGGGCCCCATATTTCTCAATTAGCCATCGAGATTTTATACGTCAACCCTAGATAGCTCTCACCAAACGCTCGATAATAGGTGCGGCGATATTTAAAAGAGCTGCCTTACCGTCAGTCACACCGGGGCTAAATTTCATGCGATGTAACAATACCGGGGCGAGCATCGCTTTTAAGTCGTCTTCAGTTGCAAACGCCC
>Ga0105046_10015718_pt1 | contig 11630 bp, 3 predicted proteins | sample MAT03_FD_78385 | JGI IMG/M metagenome (GOLD analysis project Ga0105046, IMG submission 78385) | Freshwater microbial communities from Lake Fryxell liftoff mats and glacier meltwater in Antarctica - MAT-03 (megahit assembly) | ecosystem: Environmental > Aquatic > Freshwater > Ice > Liftoff...
AGCGGTTGTCGAACGTTTCATGGTTTATGAAATGTTTGAGCGAACCGATCGCAAAACGCGGGAATCGTGAGGATGATGTCACCGGGCATTTTTGGGAGACTCGTTTTCGCGTTCAGCCGCTTCTGGATGAAATGGCGATTGCGGCCTGCATGGCGTATGTGGATTTAAATCCGATGTGGGCGGGACTTGCGGCAACTCCGGAGTCGAGCGACTTTACGAGCGTTCAGGAACGTAGCATCGACCGACAATCGGCGGCTGAAGTTTCAACTTCAGATGCGAAAGATCAGCGTGAAGAACACGACGGAAGTGCTGGTTGGCTGGCCCCTGTGGATTTGGATCCGCCACGGAAGAAGGTTCGCGAAAAGCAGTCGATTCGCCGAGCGAGTAACAAAGGTTGTTTACAGATGACGCTGGATCAGTATCTGAAACTGCTGGACTGGACGGGCCGTCAGCTTCGTCGAGATAAAGCGGGCCGCATCCCGGCGGAGTTTGCTCCAATTCTGGAGCGTCTGGACTGTAGTGGGGAAACGTGGCTGGATCTGGTGAGGAATTTTCGCAAACGTTTCCGAACGGAAGCGGGACGTCCCATAACGCTACAGGGCGTGACTACTCTGCGTCGAACCCGCCGCCACGCCAATTCCTCGGCATGAGCGTGGTTGATCAGGAATCCAACGTACGATCTGCGGTTGTTGCAGACGGTTGCGTGGTACCTTGTATTGGTCCGTCCACAGAGCTATTCCTGATCCAGAACCAACGCATGAAATGTTTTCAATTCTTCGGCTGAGATCTTGATAACGCGGCGGTCATAAGTCATCAGTCCGTTGATCTCTGTTTCTACATCAGTCGTCTGTGTATAAACGCCTGCGGCAATGCCTCCCGCTTTCAGAGAGGCAAGTTTTTCACAGGATGTTTTGTAACGCCCCTTCAGTTCATCAAGAGTTTTTGGCAGATCGCCATATCCCCAAATCGCCCCCGTGTCTTCCCAAAGATGATTTTTGGTTGGAAAGCCGTGGCCTCCGAATTCGCCAACGACCTGCACGAAATCTTTGTATCGCTCTGCGTTAAATGGAAAAGCGGGATGAGGATACTCGTGGTGATCCACGACGTCGCCGACTGGCCAGAAGTTGCCACCACTGGCGATGTTAATAATTCGTGATGGATCACGTTTCACTGCCCATTCGCCAACCTGAAATGTCAGATGTTGCCCCCACGCTTCGTTGAAGGGAGTCCAGACAACAATGCTGGGATGACCATCCAACGAATCAATCATGCGTTCGAATTCCAGCATGAATTGTTCGTGCGCGGCCACTGGCCATTCTGCATCCTGTGGATTGAGGTCCAGTCGTGTCCACGGCGGATTCTTGCCGCCACTCACTTGATCCTGCCACACCATCAAGCCGATTCGATCACAGTGAGCGTAGTAGCGGCGTGGTTCGATTTTGATGTGCTTGCGGATCATGTTGAAGCCAGCCGCTTTGAGGAATTCAATGTCGAAGAGCATCGCTTTGTCTGACGGCGGCGTGAGCAATCCGTCCGGCCACCAGCCTTGGTCGAGCGGCCCTAAATGGAAGATCGGCTTGCCGTTTAATGTCATTTGCAGGTGGCCGTCTGCGTCGCGAACTTTTCCAACCGAGCGAATGCCAGCATACGAATGAACCGCATCCAGAGTCTCGCCGCCCGCAGCGAGCAATGAGATTTCAAGTTCATAAAGATGCGGGGTTGCCGGTGACCAGAGCTTGGCGTCAGGCACCGAAATAGTCAGTGCCGATGCCTCACCTTTCGCGTCTGCAACAATGCGCTCACCGTCTTTAACGACGACGCGAATGGTTTTTGGGCTGCCGTGCCCGCCGAGAGAGGCGTGAATCTTTATTGTGCCTTGTGTGGCGTCGGTCGACAGGTCCAGGTCCTCAATAAACTGCGACGGAACTTCTTCCATCCAAACTGTCTGCCAGATCCCTGAAACCTGCGTGTAGAAGATTCCATGGGGATTCAGCACCTGTTTGCCGCGTAACTGAAACGCTTCGGTTTCGTCTTCCACTCGTACGATCAGTTCGTTTTCACCAGCTTTGACCGTGGCAGTGGCATCAACGGTAAACGGATTATTTCCACCCTGATGTTCTCCGACCTTTGTGCCATTGACGAACACCGCACAGCGATAGTCAACCGCTTCGAAATTGATCAACGTGCGATGATTGGCCTTCGGCGATGAAGTAAAGGTTCGGTGATACCACAATGCTTCGTCGACTTCCAAAAGTCGATGCACGCCGCCGAGTTTTGATTCCAGACAGAACGGCACAAGAATCCTGCCTGCCCATTGTTCGGGTGTTTTCTGTTCAGTCGCCGGAGTAATTGCAAAGTCCCAGTGACCGTTGAGGTTCGTCCAGTTTTCGCGAGTCAGCTGGGGCCGTGGATATTCAGTCCACGCGTTTTCAGCAGTGACTTCTTCGCCCCACGCAGTGATCAAAGGCGACTTGTATGGTGTGAGATTGCGTTTTGGGGTGGGAAGCTTCGGCACGTTGTCAGCATCAACAACATGCACGTCGATGAACTGGCCTCCGCCTTTCTGAAGACAGTGCACGGCCATCACATTGACGCCCGTTTGCAGAGCGGTTGCTGCGTCTGCCGTGAGTGGCACGACCTTATATTCCGTTGACCATCGCTCCAGCTTTGCAACTTCTTTCCCATTGATAAAGACCTGAGTGTCTTCGTCATGGTGGACAAGCAAGGCTGGTTTCGCGGGCACAGTTCTGAGTCCAAACGACTTCCGTAGCCAGATTTCATTGGTCTTCCATTCTGTACCGACACGAGCACCAGGCGTAATGCGTGTGCCGAATCCGCCAAAACCTTCGGTCCATGTCGAATCATCAAAATTTGACGCTTGCCAACCCGGCGTTGGTGACTCAAGAACGTATCTCCAGGAATCCACAATCGCTTGAGCCTGAGACACGTTATGCCATGCGGCGACTATCAACAATGCGACGAGTGAACTGAATTTCACGGCAGCCAGTATCCATATAGTGGAAAGGATCTAAGCGAGAAACGCCGTTGCGCTTCGTGCTGATCGTGATGGTACCGACTTTTTGTCCACTACGCTAATTGGCTGAACGCATCGGCCTGCAGATAGCCTTTGAAGTCTTCAAGGAAGTGAGAGGGATAGTCGCCGTAATTCGGGAGCATCGTATGAGCCGACAGCCCCGGTCCCGGCAGATCTTTTTCGATCGGCTGAGCTGGCTGTGTGGCCGTGACGACGTTCTCCTCGCACGCACGGCAGGCATAGCGAACTCGCAAGTGCTGAAGCGTTTTGAGTTGCGACGGAATGAATTCCAGTTGCTCGCTGCTGATTTCCCGACCGATCTCGTTTCGCAGTTCACCGCAGCAAGGGCAGATGCGTTCATCGTCGGAGAGTTCAAGGACGATGATTTCACGTTCGATGTGATCAGTTCGAAAGGGACACTTACTGATCGCTCGATGCTTACTGGGCCTGGACCGGCCAAAGAACATAAAAGCCTTTTTCATCCGCCGTGACGATTCGTCCGTCTGCTGCCACGTCTATGGCCCTCAATGCCACAGAATGAGGTTTGGTCATCCCACTTCGCCGTAAATCATCAATAAAGTCCAGGTCTGCGACAGATTCGGTGCCCAAGCCGTCCAGACTCCATCGAATCAATCGACTGTCTGAACCTCCAGTAATGATTTCATCTGCAGTTGTGTCGAAAGCGATCGCAGTAATTCCGGTCGGGGGTGAAAATTTCTTGTTACCAGTCCTGGCTGTTGCATTTGCTGTATGCTGATTGCGAATCGTGGCGACCAGCTTTGGCCCATTACCGTCAAGGCTCCAAACTGCGGCAAAACTTTGCATCTGCTCATCTTGCTCACTCCACGCAACCCCACCCGCGGTCACTAGCTGTCGCTCCGGCTTGATCGAGATATCAAGCTGATTGAATTGACATTGTAATCCCTCGGGCAGTGGCAGCTTAAGTTGGGAGAGTTTTTCACCCTGCATCTGAAGAATCGATGCTACACCCCGCTGCAGAACCACCAATTGCTTGCCATCGGGATACCATTGGACAGTGTTTCCAGGCTGAATGTCACCCATCCACTCCGGTAACGTATGATTGCTCAGGATGGGTTCATACAGAGCGGAAAGCGGTGGCTGCTGTTCTGCCTGCCAGTTCCAGATTTGCAGCAGTCCGCTCTGGTCGATTGTCGCCAGTCTGGTGTCTCCAGCAACTGGAGAAAATGCCACGTCATTCAGAGGTTCTTTGTGCGGAGTGCCAGTTGGCAAGCGGAAAATGGTGCTGCCATGCCTTGGACTGGATTCATCAGCATCGAATACCCTTAGAGTCTCACTTGCGGTCGCAACAAGCTTTTGGTCCGATGAAAACGAAGCCGTGAGATTGTAACTGGCATGTGATCGAAACTCTGCGATATGTTTTTTTGTGGTCAGGTTCCAGAGATGTGTGAATCGACCGTCGAACGTGGCGATTCGACTATCGACTCCTTCCGCAGCTGGAGCAAACGCGCCGCGAACAGGACGGACTAAGTTTTCGTCCACCGTGAGCCTACTCTTCAGACTCCAATTTGCAGTATCAAAAACCAGAATCACCCCTTCCTGAACGATTAACATCTCCTTGCCGTCCGAGGACCATGAAACGTCATGTCGGAAGGCTTTTCCAAGATCGTCATTTGGAATGCGAGTCGTGTGGACAAGTACTGGCGACGAGCCATCCACGGACCAAACGAGGATGTTCAGCCGAACCAATTTTTCGTTCTCCGTTCGAGCGATCGAAACTTCAGATGTCGCGAATCTTGAGCGGTCGGCCGATGGTCTCATACGGATGATGAATTCCGGAGTCTCTGTTTCTTGTCCTGCCGTTTTCGGTTTTCGTTCTATTTCGACTGAACTCAGCGTCTCTCCTTCAATGGTCCAACGTAACACCTTGCCGTCATATCCCACGCTGATTAGCTGATTCTCGTTCTCAAAACTAATTCCCGAGACTTGATCGCGACCATGTGATTCAGAAACCGAAGCCATCTTTTGAGCATCTTCGGCACTCCAGACAACTATTTCTCCTCGACGCCCAGCGGTCACGACTCGCTTTGAGGACGGCGAAATCCCCACTGCTGTAATCGCAAAACCTTTGTGCGCACCGGTGAGCTTTATGAACGGTTTTGGTACAGGCGATTCCAGGATCTCGTCCGTCTTCCAGAGCAAACCCATGTGAGTCAACTTAGCCTCCGCGAGCACCCCTGTGGGTTCTGAAGTGATCGCACCGGCAGCGAGTATCAATGACCCGTCATCGGAAACGGCAAACTCACTGAACGAGTATTCGGACAGCAGGCGTGATCGCTCATATCCAATACCGTTTTCGTCCAGCTTGGCATCCCAAATGGAAATCGATCCAAAATAGTCTGACGACAGTAACAAGTCTCCGCGCGGTGGAAGAAAACTGACAGCGGAGATTTCTGAAATGTGGCCTTCAAGAAAGTTATTTTTTTCCGGGTCGAAGAACAGATCCCTCCGGCCATCGATCATACTCGCGGTCAAGACTCGCTGCCCTGTTTCACTGTTGAAAACATGCGCCGCAAGGTCGTCGGCTCCGAGCAGAAGTCTTGTATTGTCCGGACTAAATCTCACGGAGAAGATTCCCTGCCCCTGACGGGGCTGCTTGACTTCGTCCGGCAATGGCCCGGCCGTCATCGTATAGTTCCCCAGGCCATAGTCCCGAATCGCCCTCAACTTTTCTTCATTCCTTTCAGGCCATCGCGAAGCCACAACAGATCGTGAATCCCTGCCCAATCCCCGAAACTTTGCCGACGGAACAAGCGACGCAGTTGTGTCTTCAAAGCACGCCTCCAGTTCCTTCATACTGGTCACAAGACTTTCGTACCCGGACAACTTCCAAACGCGCACGCTTCCATCGCTGCTGACGGAAACCATTCGATCAGCATCTCCGTCTGCGAACACTGACGAAAGAACGGCTTCGGAATGTCCTCGCAGGCAGGATGCTGGTTCATGCCCCTTCGGTTTGTGATGGTATAAACCCTTTTCTTCGGACGCGACATACCCACTGGTTTGCCGATCCCAGACCTGAAACTGTGCATGCTTATTGGCATGTCCGGTAACAATCCGCTGATTGCCCCGGGAGAACTGCACACCCATGACAGGAAAGGCGCAGGTAATCTTTAAGCCGGCAGCGTTCGATTCGACCACGCCAAACGACAATTGATATGGCGGCTTTTCTGATAGTGCGATTCGGTCCAGGATTAGAACCTCTCCGCTGTCTTTAAAAGTCAGCGCTAACTTTGTTCCTTCTGGAGATACAAAGATCCCGTTGGTTTGCGGAAAATCTGCATCAACTGTCTTTTCCCGTGGCGGCGACTCTTCCATTCTGGACAGAGTCGGAAACTCGCCATTCCAGCGGATTCGGCATTCTCGCACTCCTCCCGAATTCGAACACGCAAAGATCAGCGCGGACTCATCTGGGACCAGACAGGCTCCGGTAATGACATCGTCCTTAAACTTCGGATCACCGTAATTTTGGCGCAACAGCAATCGCGCCTCGTCAGCCTCCAGGGAGTAGATCTCGATCGTCATTTTTGAATCACTGCCGACAAGATACAAACGCTGACTGTCTGCCGAAAAGAAGCTCCAGCCAATATCTGAGATCTCGCCCGTCCGAGTTGTATTGCCGATCACTTTCATCGGTTCGCAATCGCCAGCCTTGATATGCCAGAACTGCCTCACCGACCGGGACGTCAACGCGAAGTATCTACCGTCGCCAGAGACTGCGACCTGAACTTTCTCTTTCGATTCGATTGGAATTTCAGTCGGCACTGAATCAGAGTGATCAGAGTCTGTCCGCAGTACCGTCACCATTTTTTCTTTTGCTCCGGACGACATGACGACCGTTCGACCATCAGCACTAATAGAAGCAGTGGTCGCAGCATGGTTGACTTTGATAAACACATTGCCAGCACCGCGTTTTGCGCTCTCTATTTTTTCTCGGATCAACCCCTCTTTCTTCAGGATTTTCAAATTTGTACTTTTTAGTGACAATGCTTCGTTCGCAACATTGATAGCTTCATCATATTCTCCGAGCGAAATGAACGCATCTATTCGCTGCCGGTAGCCTTCGAACTCGGACGTGTCCTTCAGTACAATTGCCTCATCTTTCAGTACAATTGCCTCATCTTTCTTCGCCTGAGCAAGTTTTCGAGCTTCCTCTGTCTCTTGAAGGGCTTTGACAGCATTCGCTGTGGCGATGTTGGCGGCGTTCGTGGCTTTCTCGGCAGCGACTGTTAAGTCGTTAGCTTCTTTGAGTTTGTCGCCTGCCAGAGCGAGATCGGACTTCGCTTCGTCCAGTTTTGTGTCAGCTTCTGCCTTGCGTTTTTCAGCATCTTTGGCCAATGCGACAGCATCTTCTGCTTTTTTCTTGAGTTTAACTTCTTTGGCACTTAGCACTTTCTGTTCGGCGTCCATCGCAACGATGGTGCCGTTTTTCTGTTCGAGTTCTTCTTTTTGTTGCACCGCTTCGACCCGAAGACCTTCCGCCTGAAATCTCAACAGCACACTGACAATCATCAACGCAAAAGATGCCACAGTCGTTACTCCCCATGTGACGCGAACTATCTTGCGGGACAGACGCGTCTTTTTCAGTTTTGATTTCAATGGCAGAAATTCACCATCCGGCTCACCCGCCAGTATCTGGAGTCCAAGGTCGATGTCTCCCTTCTGGTGAGCCAGCGCCGCGTAAGCCATCCTCGCATGGCGATTACCTTCGATTGCTCGTTGATTCGTCGGCCATTTTCGGATGGCTTCACCATACAACGCAACGGCACTTTGATAATTGGTATAATCCTGGACAATTGCCGGATCAACAGAACTCATCAATTCTTCAGCCCGTCCGGTGATTCTGTATTCCCGAATTGCCTCCTGTAACGCTTCTACCGAGCCGTAACGACCTTCTGGAGGCGTTGACATTGCGATCCGGGCAATGCGCATAAGTTCTCCGGAGTTACCAACGTTCTCTTCGATGACGTTATTCTCGACGGCCCAAATGACTCCGTTGTACTGATCCTGTGGTTCAGTCAGGTGCCAGAACTCTTTCAGATAGTGAGGCTGATACCCCTCAATCAATTCAAAGAGAATGGCACCAAGCAGGTAAATATCGCTGTGCGGACCAATCAGTGAGACATCCTCCTGCGCCAGCTCGGGTGCCATATAAACCGGTGTCCCTGCGCGACCGCGAAAATCAAGCAGGATACTTTTCCGCTTTTCAAATCGTGGCGTCGTAATCGCGAGACCCCAGTCCAAAACAATCACTTCGCCATAGTTTCCGACCATGACATTTTCCGGCTTCAGGTCGCGATTCACGACACCGCGCGAATGCGCGTAGGCAACGGCGTCGCAGACTTTCATGAAAACATCGAGGTTGTCTTCCTGCGACCGATCTCGTATCACCTCGTTCCACGGAGTTCCGGTCACCTGTTTCATCGAATAGAACAGCTTGCCATCAGCCGTTCTGCCAAGATCATGAATCGGAACAATGTTAGGGTGAACCAGATTCGCAGTCACCACTGCCTCAGAGACGAACATTGCCTGATCGTGTTCATCAAACGTGGTCGTTGGTTGCAACGTCTTGATCGCGAGTTCGCGGTTCAGTGACAACTGCCGAGCACGATAAATGATTCCCATACTACCGGAACCCAACTCACTGAGTACCTCATACTCAGGCGCATTTTCTTCGGTGACCAATGCTGACTGCAGGCCGGTGACGTTACCCGATTCTTTTGAAATAGAGGCGATCTGTCCGGAAATAGGCCCGGACACTTCCTTGCGATGTATTCGGAGATCCCAGGTACTTTTACCTACGCCCTTATTGTGCTCGACAGATTCAGTGGTGTCCGGGTCCGTGCCGAATTTTCTGTCAACTGTCAGAGTTCCGGAGTCTGCTTCTGAGAGGCCGAATGCCTTCTGTGCATGACGCGACAATTCTCGCAGCATCGCTGGGTCTGCTCTCCGCGTCCTGGTGACTTCGCGATAGTCTGCGGGCGAAGGCAGTGCCTCTTGAATATTGGCTTGTGCCGACAATTGCTGGTGAATGGATATGGGCAACCTGGTCCCAAACACCGCGGATGTCCGATCTGACGCTTGAGGATGAGTGACCGCTGACAGGCCACCTGTGCCTGCTGGCGAAGCCGTTGATTTGTTTCCGCCGAATTCAGCATGCTGAGTACCGTAGACCGGCTTGCGACGACTGGGATCAGTATCACTGTGTTTCGAACCTGGTTGAGCCATTTGACAACGCTCTCAATGTGAAAAACTCTGGAAACGAATCAGCCCCACCCCAGCGGGAGGGAGGCAGTTTCTAGAATTCTGCAGAGTTTATCCGCAAAACGCCACGTAGAACGTGTGATTTTGTAGAAAGGGCGTTCAGGAGGATCAGGCTCGCCTGTTTAGAATACGGTTCAGCAGTTGTCGACTCTTTGGAAGTGCATTTCCGTTGGAGCGCGATTGATTCAGAACTGCAGCAACAGCAACGCTGATCATGACGTTCCGGCCAGTTCCGAACCCTGAGACATTTTTGTCGGAATCTGTCTCTTTAGCAGATCCTTCCGGAGCGGAATCTGGCGGAATCAGTAAAGACGGCACTTCAGCATTCGCGGAATTATTTTCGCCATCAGCTTCATTCTCAGCTGGTGGTGCCTGGTTACCGGCACCGGTGTCATCGACAGGGGCGTCTTTCAATTGAAGTTCGGAGAAAGTGCCTGGAATACTCTCGCTGGAAGGAAACGGCTGTTTGTCGGAAATATCGAATCTCAGAACCGGTCTTTCGACGGTGACTAACTCGCCGCGAAGCACTTTTTCGGTAATCAACCAAAGTTCAAGACCAGATTCGTCGTCGTATTTCCACTCCTTCGCCCATTGCTTTAACTGCCTCGGCTGAAGTAACAACTCACCAACTCTATCATCAATGTGTTCATATCCAGGTTTCGGAATTCCGTTAGCCGCTCGCAACTGGAAATAGTCCTGTGACTGAGTCGTATGGAAACTAACAGGCGACTCAACCTGCTCCGGCGGAGCCACGCTGACCTGTATCGGCCGTATTATCAGTGGAGCGGCCGCAGGGCCCGGTTCAGGAGCGGGTGGACGGGGTTGAGACTCCGGAGTAGGGATAAATATGGTCGGTATCACAATTTGGACAAATCCGCCTTCGAACCAGTAGTCTACGTCGTTGAAATTCAACACGCGATCAAGTGTTCGTTCCGCAGGCAAACCTGCGAAGTTGATAGGAAAAGGTCCTTCGATACCCGTTGCGCGATTGTCCGTCGATGAAATCAACCCACCCGAAACGGGAACTGCCCCTGGTTGTACAGCAGCGCCCAAAACCTCAATCGATTCGTGTTGTGAAACGCTAAAGTCGGTGTTGAAAATATTGACACCATTTTTCACGAAATTGACGAAGTCGAACAATGAGTACACATGTGTTACCTGGTGCGACGCATCGGGAGTCAACGCTCCACCCTGAATTACGCCGTTGTTGAAGTAGAATGAACTAATGCGAGTTGACGAATTATCTCCCACTACCAAAGGATCACGCCAGTCGATATCCAATCGCAGGTTTTCTTCTCCAGTGACACCGACAACGATATTGAAAGTCACAAAAAACTGGGTCCCGATTTGAGTCACAGTAGACGTTAAGGGAATGCCGCCTGTGTAAAAGCTCGCTGGCCGCGGTACGAATTGCGTCGCAACGCCACCGTCTGTCCGAATGATTACGTTGGCCCCAAACTCAACTTGGGTTGCGGGAGTAACTCTCGACACCTGACCTCTCGCAGCAGGATCAATAGCGCCAATGAGATTTGCAGAAAGTGTGAGCACGTTTCCAGAAATCGATGTGATGGTTGCCGTCTGGGCGGCAGTATCGGCGTCTTGCACGATCACGCTGTCACCAAGGGCGAATCCTACCGTGCTTGTCAATTGAACTTGATTTTGACCCGCAGCTCCAGTTGTCGCCAGTGAGGTCACTATGCCCGCACTAATCACAATCCTGTCCGAAGTGACCTGATTCGATGCGTTAACAAGAGTGTCCTCATCAGTGGAGATTGTGACGCCAGTTCCGACTGTAACGTTGCCTCGCAATGAACGAAGTGTAATTTGCTCACCAGGCGTCGCCGCAGTGGAGTCCACATTAGCAAGATTTGGTGTCGAAGCAGTGACGTTGGCATTGATAATCAAATTACCAACAGATTGGAGCGTGATCTGGGAATTGTTGCCAGCAGCAGAAACGCCATTCAGTCCGGCAGCGACAGTGACCGTTCCGCTGGCGGACGTAAATACAATGTTTCCGGCTGCATCCTGAGCAATCCGGTTGATCGTGACACCGTCCGATTCGGAAATCTGTATATCTCCGCTCGCACTGTTCCGCACATCCAGCGTTGCGACGGTTGTCTGAATGTCATCGGTGCTGCCGATTCCATTGAATGCCCTGAGAATCGCAGCACCACCGGCAATGTTTGGCGTTTCCAGGATTGTGTTGTCTGTGATGTTTCCTGCCGTGGCAGTCACAGCGACGGTGCTGGAAGTGGTTGCGATCTGGCCGAGCAGAACATTATTCGCGGCGAGC
>Ga0105046_10015722_pt1 | contig 11629 bp, 8 predicted proteins | sample MAT03_FD_78385 | JGI IMG/M metagenome (GOLD analysis project Ga0105046, IMG submission 78385) | Freshwater microbial communities from Lake Fryxell liftoff mats and glacier meltwater in Antarctica - MAT-03 (megahit assembly) | ecosystem: Environmental > Aquatic > Freshwater > Ice > Liftoff...
GCGTTTCGCTCGTTTAGCTGCTTGACTCTGGGTTCGCCAACAACATCAAAGTGCGGAAGAACCATATCGGGTGAATCCCATTATTCCTTGCCTCCTCCCCCTTCTTGAAAAAAACCTACCCCTGAAAGGGGGCCAGGGGTGAGGTTGGGTGAGACGAGGGTTACAGCGTTTGCTGTGCAGGATCGAGCGGTAGCATCACGGGCTGGCCCCCTTGCGCCGATGATTGACGAATCGCCAGGATCAACTCCTGATCCAATCGCCCTTGCAGCGCCCCATAGCTCGGTTCCCGATTCTCGCGTACAGCATCCACCAGGCTCATAAGGCAGCTTGCCACAGCGATTTCATCGTCATGCCATTCAGGGGTAAATGTTCCATCGGTGCGCAAAAAGGGGTTTTTCCAGCGCACAATCGGCTGATCAGGATCGCCCGTGTGCGCCACCAATGAATCGAGTGCGCCGCCATCATTGCGCTGCCAGCGGCGTTCCAGCGTGATAAAGCGCGGTGCTTCACCGCCAGGGGCCAACAGGGTCAGCTGTTCCTGTGCCTCCCAGTTATTGCCCAGGGTGATTCCCATGCCTTTTTCTGCGAGAAAGCGGCTGCTGCGCCACCACCGTAGCGGAGAGTCGTAGCCTACGCTTGTCCAGTGGAAGATGCCCAGGCGGCCATCGTCAAACTCGATGAGGCCGTGTTCCTGTGATTCGTTGCGCGGCTGATAATTGTTCGCGAGACGTGAGTAATAGCTCTCAAGGGGATATTCTTTCACAATACCAGTGACCTTGACTGGCTTGGCCTCAAATCCCAGATAGCTGCGCATAACGCTGATGCCGTGATAGCCATGCCCTGCAAAATCACTGAAGGAGCTGTGCACGCGTCCGAATAACCCGGACGCGAGAAGCGTGAGTTTAATTTGCTCAAGGGGGCGGCGGTGAAACTGCTCCGCGACTTCGATTTTGACGTTGCGCTCACGGGCGGCGGCGATAATGGCATCGGCTTCGCTTAATTTGTGCGCAATCGGTGTCTCAAGCAGGACATGCAGGTCATGCTCAACAGCCATCAATCCCACTTCGCCGTTCGCGCCATAGCTCACAGAGACAATGCCGATGTGCGGCGCGGTCTCGCGAATCAAGGGCTCTAAATCGGTATACCAGGGCACGCCCAGGGCCTCACCAAGCTTGCGGGCGGAGGCGTCGCTGCGTCCCCACACAGACACCAGTTCTACACCAGGAAGATCCTTTAGCAGCCGACCATAAAAGGCATGGGAGCGCCTCGCTGTGCCAATAATTGCAACGCGTATTGTGTCCATAATCTCTCGCATTTTTAAGAAGCTCTGATGCGAGAGATTGTAATGCGGCCCACGAAATACGGCGATAAATTGTCATCGGATTGCTCTTAAAACAATTTAGCAGCCCGATGTTGGATTTGTATATTTCGTATTGTGGATTGTCAATTGATCTCCGAGCATGCTCAGGGCGCGAGGAGGCCACACCTCGCCAGGCACAATCAGATCGCAGGGTTGATAACGTTGCGTCTCTGTGGATGTGGTCATGAGATACTCCTCCGCAATGCTGTGCAGCAGAGTATATCCGTCACTGAGAGAGTAGGAGAAGAGAATGGCCTGTGCATACTGATATGAGCCGCTTTTCTCTCCATAGCGATAGACATTAATGCCCGTGTCATTGAATTCACACAGGATTGCGGGCTCTGTACGGATTGGCTCATCCCGTGTTTCACGGTTTTTTTCGCACGTCTCGGCGGCTAGAAGATGATTGTAATCCTGGTAAACGTAACGAAAGGCATCCGTCAGTGTGGGATGATGGAGAAACATCCATGTTTGATAGGGCTGCTGTTGAGTGGGAGGCGTATCAAGCACGAGAAATAAGGTCTCCTGCTTAAGTTGGGGCACTTGAGCAATCACATCTCCAAGGAGCTGTTTGGCATCTTCCGAATACTCCACGTAGTTCTGATGCTGATTGAGCATGTGCAGCATAGCCATGCTGATAAGGCCAGCAGCCACTAAAGAGAAGACGACAGGCTGTCGCGGGGTCATAGAGTGACTGACGACGAATGTGACGACGGCCACCACAATCGCGCTGCCCGCCGACGAGAACATAAACACGCGCCAATTGTCATAGCGAAACTGCGTGATGGTCATGAGCGCAAATCCGAGGCCAATCCCGGCCAGCCCCACGATCAGGAGCATTGCATAGGTCGATCTCTCTTCTCGAAGGCTCTTTTGTGCCTCTTGTGTGCCAGACGTGCGATGGTAACTGAACCAGATTATCAGCCCGCTGAGGATACCTGTTGCAAGAGCGATAGAGAGAAAAGGCCCAGAAAAATCGATCTGACCCAGTATCGCTCGCCAACTTGAGAAGAGATTGTTTTTGTAGGCATTGAAGAGGCTGTTTACAATATCTGTGATCAGGTTATCTGGCGAGAAAACTCTCAACTGGTAGACGGCACTACTTTGCTGCTGCATGACAATGAGCTGTCGTATAAACAATAGCGTGGGGAGGGCAAGCCACAGGGTGCTGATAACGACTGTTTTTCTGGAAATCCCTCTGCCCAACCATACAAGAAGGAGAGGCGTGAGAAAGACAATCGGATAGGCCAGATCATAAATCCAGAGACAGGCGAGCAGCGAGAGCCACATGATAAAAACATGGAGCGTATTCATTTTAGCTCGGCCCCATAGGATGAGCAGGCTGTTTAAGGCCATGAACAAACATACAACTGAGGTCTGTATGTTTATGGCCCGAAACGAGAAAAGCCCTTCATCGGACGGGTAAAGGATAAAGAGGATGGTTGCCAAAAGAAGCAGCGCTCGATGAGGAATAAGACGGGAGAGAAACAGATAAAAGAAAAATCCTTTGGCAAAAAACAGTACAGCCAGGGTGATCCCATAGCCAATCAGGGGATGAGAGCTTATCAAATTGGGGATATAAAAGGTCACCGGCGTTAAGGGCCGTAGAATGTCCATGTGGCCGTAATCGCTTGTGCCCTGATCAAAGGCTGATAAAAACACCCATTCTTCAACGAGCGGCATATTGCGAAACCCAAATGGCAGCCACAACGTCACGATGACGAAGAGCAGCAGACCTGTAACAAGCATCAGGGAGGACACAGAGCGGGTATCATCAGTTCTCTCCATCTTTATCCCCGGTTGCGAAGCGGCGGAGGTCTCACGATATGAGCGGTACCAATTGAGCATACTTATGACCTTCCGTGATGAACACTGTCACCATGATAATGTCTTCCAACCACTCTCGATCAGAAGAGTGCATCATCGTCTTTCATTACGACGAATGCCTATCATCATTGATAGAGTTTAAAGGGCTTGCTATTCTATAATTGCCTATTTTGAAAGCACATAACAGGCTCTCGTTCAGAATTCAGCATCTCCAGCAACTAACAATAGGCAACCTCTATGCGCCTATGGTATATTCGGCCCTATGAAAGAATCAACGACACTCCCCACACACCAATCAAACCCACTCCTTATACTACAGGCATCGCAGGGTTGGGCCGCACTCCAACTCGGTGAAATCTGGCGCTACCGTGAACTCTTAGGATTTCTCATCTGGCGTGACATCAAAGTGCGCTACAAGCAGACTGTTCTGGGCGTCCTGTGGGCGATTCTGCAACCTGTCATGACAATGGTGATCTTCAGCGCCTTTTTTGGCGAATTGGCGAAAGTGCCCTCCGATGGTGTTCCCTATTATCTGTTTGCCTATTGTGGGCTTGTGCCCTGGGCCTTGTTCAGTGGGGGTCTCTCGCGGTCTGTAGGCAGCCTTGTAAGCAATTCAAACCTGATCAAGAAAATCTATTTTCCACGCCTGCTCATCCCCATTTCTTCCGTGGTGGGCGGCGTCATTGATTTTGCTCTGGCCTTCTTCGTCCTGATTGTGCTGCTGATTCTGGCAGGCTTTTTCCCCACCCTCAATATTTTGTGGCTGCCATACTTTATTTTGCTGGCGATCATCACAGCACTCGGTGTTGGCCTGTGGCTCAGCGCGATGAATGTGCAGTTCCGTGATGTCAACTATATCATCCCGTTCATTGTCCAATCGTGGTTGTATATCACTCCGATTGCATATCCGTCCAGCTTGATTCATAACGAGGTTCTGCGTGCCCTTTACAGCCTCAATCCGATGGTGGGCGTGGTGGAAGGCTTTCGTTGGGCGCTGCTTGGCACACAGATTGATTTAGGACTCACCGTCTTCATTTCATCTGGCGTGGCCCTTTTCTTGTTGATCACGGGCTTATTCTATTTTCGACGTATGGAGCGCACGTTTGCGGATGTGATATGAGTACAGCTCTCGAAGTCGTCAACCTCAGCAAAGAATATCGCATCGGTGCGAAGCAAAACCAATTCAATACGCTGCGCGACAGCGTGATGGATGTTGCAACGGCCCCCTTTCGGCGGCTGGGCAGTCTTATGCGCGGCGAGGCTTACGGCGCGGCAGAGTTGAGTGAGTCGCTCTGGGCGCTGCGTGATGTCTCCTTCACAGTTCAGCAGGGGGATGTCGTTGGCATCATTGGGCGCAATGGTGCGGGCAAAAGCACGCTGCTCAAGATTCTCTCACAAATTACCGAGCCCACACATGGACAGGTACGCTTATATGGCCGCGTTGGCAGCCTACTGGAAGTGGGAACAGGGTTTCATCCTGAGCTGACAGGCCGCGAGAATATCTACTTGAACGGCGCTATTTTAGGCATGAGCCGCGTCGATATTCAGCGTAAATTCGATGAGATTGTCGATTTTAGCGGCGTTGAAAAATTTCTTGATACGCCCGTCAAGCACTATTCAAGTGGAATGGGCTTACGGCTCGGATTTGCTGTGGCGGCTCACATGGAGCCCGACATCCTGATTGTGGATGAAGTTCTCGCAGTGGGTGATGCTGAATTCCAGAAAAAATGCCTGGGAAAAATGAGTGACGTGGCAGGCGAAGGTCGCACAGTGCTCTTTGTGAGCCATAACTTACAGGCCGTCCGTATGCTATGTAAGTATGGCATCTGTTTAGAAGGCGGGACCGTTGTTCAGCAGGGCGACGTGTCGTCCGTCGTCAATAGTTATTTGAAAGCCGCTCAACGCTTCGATAACCCTGTTCCACTGCAAGGAACATCGAAGAAAGAAATATTTCTGGATGCTCTTCGCCTCAAAAGCATCAATGCCCCGGATTGGGGTGTTGTAGAAATGGGTGATCCCATTCTCCTCGAATTTAAAGTCGTCTGTCGGCGGCCTGTCACGGGCCTGAATCTGGGATTTGGCCTTCGCAGCGAATCCGGGGAGAGATTGGCCGTTTGCTATTCTGCACCTCGCCAAACCTTTGACTTGAGCGCTGGCACGCATATTATTCAAGCTCAATTCAATCAGTTCAATGTCACACCTGGCCTTTATGCCGTTAACGGCCGTCTTGAAGCTCATGGGATTGAATTGGATTGGCCCATAGGGGATTCGTATCAGTTTGAAGTGATCCCCTCTGAAGTTTTGTTAGGGACTCCCCAGGAATGTCTGATTAATGGGAAGTTTTTTATTCAACCTGACTGGAAACAAGTCGTGAGCCAGCAGGTGAGCAATGAAGCGAGTCTCTAATGCGGCTGACGAGCGGAGCTGGATAGAATGACGATGCGACTGCAATTCGGCAGATGGCGGCGCACTCAGCGAACCAAACTGCGCTTTATAAGACTGCTGTGGTCAAATCCGGCCTATCGAAAATATATCATCCCCTGGATTCAGTCACAGCAGAAGGACTATCTTCTCAATAAGCCAATGCCCTGGTTGGTTTTCGAGGCGATTCCTTTTATTCAAAAACACATTCGGCCACAGGCGTCTGTCTTTGAATATGGCAGCGGCGGCTCAACCTTGTATTGGTTGTCACAAGGCTACAGCTGCGTCTCGGTTGAGCATGATGACGCGTGGTATCATAAACTATTGACCCATTTTGGCTCTCGGACGGACGTTGAATATCGCCATATTCCTCCCGAAGCAGGGCAGATTTGCCCTGAGTCCAACGCCGCAGATCCGGACTGCTATCAAAGCAGTCTTCCTGCTTTTGCAGGCCATAATTTTCAGCGCTACGTGACAGTCATCGATGAATATCCCGAAGCGTGTTTTGATGTCGTATCAATCGATGGACGGGCCCGCTCATCCTGTGTCATACACGCGGTCAAGCACGTTAAGGTAGGCGGTTTGCTTATCCTTGATAATTCAGATCGTGAACACTATACGGCACAAACAAGTCCCTACCTTGCTGATTTTCAGGCCCATCATTTCGTAGGCCCTGTACCCGTTACCCCTTATCTGGCACAAACAAGTGTCTATATCCGCCTCCGCTGAGTAAGGTGTTACAGGTATGCTCGAATCATGAAAAAGACACCGCTGGTCATATTTACTTATAATCGCCCTCTCCATACACAGCAAACATTAGAGGCGTTGACGCGATGTCTGCGGCTTGATGAGTGTGATGTGGTGATCTTTTGCGATGGCCTCAAAAAAGAGGAGCATCGTGCCAGCGTGGAGGCCACACGCCAGGTGGTGCAGCAGTGGGCAAGTCAACATGCGGCCCAGGTGATTACGCGTGAGCAAAACATGGGCCTTAAGAAAAGTATTGAGACAGGTGTGGGCGATTTGTGCCGCCAATACGGGCGCATCATCGTGCTAGAAGATGACATTATCGTCAGTAAGCTTTTTATCGACTTTATGCTCTCGGCCCTGGATCACTATGAACATGATGAACGCGTGATGCAGGTTGCTGGCTTCACGCCGCCATTTGCCCCGAAAGCCAAACAAGGCGTTATGCTTCTGCCTCCGATCACATCATGGGGATGGGCGACATGGATGCGGGTGTGGCAGCACTATAATCCCGATCCGACAGAGGCGCATAACGTTTTGCAGGATCGCAAGAACGCTTACTCCTTTGATCTCGATGGAGCCTACCCCTATAAGGATATGCTGGCAGGGGTTGCTCAAGGTAAAGTACAAAGTTGGAGCGTATTATTCTGGTATGCTGCCTGGCAAAGAAAAGGTCTTGTGGTCTATCCGCGCCAATCGCTGGTGGCAAATATCGGCTTTGATGGCAGTGGCGTGAATAGCGGCGTGTCTGACGAGAATTTGTATCAAATGCGCCAGGGGGATCATCGCCCCACTTTGAAATGGGATTTTCCCGCTGAGATTGATCAGAAAAGCTTTTCTCAATTTCGCCGCTTTTATAAAGCGCATTTTATGCCAACGAGTTACCGTTACCAGATTCGCCGCTTTTTTGGTCGCCTGCGCCTCTACCTTCGGATTCGTTTGCGTCGTTTTCTCTCTATAAAATCATAGTGTCCCCTGGAGAGTTTTAAGGGCCTTCCACACATCCTGTACGATCCACCCTGAGATAAAGGATGGCATCATGCCAACGACGAAACCTCTGCGAATCGCTTTTACCAACTCACCTTACGCAGTTTCCGATTTTACCCCTCCCTAAATCCATCCCCACCTTGTGGAGAGGGACTTCAAGTATTTTGCTCACTCTCTGTGAACAGTGGGGATGGGCTGGCAGGAAGGGTTTGACGGTCATTCCAGCGTTCTCGGCATCATTTTATGGGAGGTGCGTAAGGTGAGTTACCAATATATGCACACGGGATTGGATTGCTGGGTGTCACTATCTTAAAAATCTTTTTATGGCGCTCAAAATGCAAGAGAACGCGCCCGATCTTTTCTTGATTAATACAGGCAATATGTCAGATGATTATAAAATGCTCATTCCCTACGTGAGTGATGTGCTGGCGTATCCTCCTGAGCGATCACTTATGGAGCGTATTCCCTTTAGCCTACAAACTCGTACCAACATCAAACTGGGGGCAGACAGCCCAATGGCGCTGCTTCTTAAGAAGGCCGAGATTGATGTTCTATTTATATCCAAATGGATGGGTAAATCGTCTGGTGTGCCGATCATGACCTGGATCCCTGATTTTCAGCATGTTCATTTGCCCCATATGTTTACCCCTGAAGAACGAGAAAGCCGCGATAGGGTCTACAGCCAACTGGCTCAAGAGGCCGCAACTGTGATTTTAATCAGCCACAATGCTCTCGAAGATTTCCGGGCTTTTGCACCTACAGAAGCCCATAAAGGCCGCGTGCTGCAATTCGTCGCTCAGGTCGATGCGCAAGTCTACGATGCCGACCCCTCATTTGTATGCACGGAGTATCATCTGTCGGAAAAGTTTTTCTATGTGCCCAACCAATTCTGGCAGCACAAAAATCATGGAATCATCGTGGAGGCGCTTGCGCTTCTGCATCAAACGCATTCGGATATAACAGTCGTATGTACAGGCAATCCCCATGACTACCGCCAACCGCGCTATTTCAGCGATTTATTGGTTAAAATCGCGCGGGCAGGAGTACAGAAGCAGTTCATAATGTTGGGGATGATTCCTCACCCCCATATCTTCGCTTTGATTCGGCAGTCGGTTGCTGTGTTACAACCCTCACTTTTTGAAGGCTGGAATACCTCGATTGAGGAGACAAAATCAATTGGTAAGATGATGATTTTGTCTGATATGCCTGTCCATCGTGAGCAAAACCCGCCCCAATCGCGCTATTTTGACCCCACCAATGCAGAAGAACTCGCAAAATATTTCATCGAAATTTATGAGACACGCCAATCAGGCCCTGATATGGTATTAGAAGCGCAAGCACGGGCCCAGTTTAGCCAGCGGGCACAGGCGTTTGGCGCACAATTTATGTCAATTGTGCAGGAGGTCATTAAAAACTAGAGTGGGTCGCTGCACTGCCATTTTTCAACAGGCTCTCAATTGAGAGCCTGTTGAAGTCTATGAAAGGCCTTTGCATGATTGCTAGGCGGGGCAGCATGTCTCGCTTGCATAGGGATCATCGTCAGGGTGCAGATAGAGATCATCCCGCGTTGCCCCAGAATTACCCTGGGCGACGCGGATATCAATTTGCGATAGGAATTGGCATGTATAAAGGACGCAGCATGCTGCGCCCAAAACGCCCATCATTTGTCTTTTAAAACGTTTCCCCATTAGATGTGCAGCAGTGTATCTTTAGAAGTCGTTCCAGTAATACTGGTTGGTGACTTCGTGATGGAATTGAATTTCTGCGGTCTTGATACGTATGCCGAGCAAGCGCGGGCAGCGTTCTGCCGAAGCACGCTTCAAAGCGGCATAGCGATCACAGATTTCTGCGCCCAGCAGCGACTTGGCGAAGTCACTGGACTGGAAGTCGTCAATCGCATCATAGATGTTATCCGGGAGGATCGCATCGGTGGGCAAGCTGTCAGCAATCGTTCCTTCGAGGCCGGTGCGGAACAGCGTGTAGACGGCCAGATATGGATTCACATCCGGGGCAATAGAACGCACTTCGACACGGGCCGAGCGCGAATTGCCAATCGGAATACGCACCATGCTGCCGCGATCAATGGCCGAAGCCTTGATCTGGTTCGGGGCTTCGTAGTGTGGGTCCAGGCGGCGGTACGAATTCACGCTGGGGTTAAGCAGCAAGCAGAGTTCGCGACCATGACTCAGAATGCGTTTCACGAAATCCCAGGCGAAGTCCGAAATACCATCTTTGCCATCGGTTTCATAGAAGCTGTTTGTATCGCTGGTGGAAATGGACATGTTGGTGTGCATGCCGCTGCCATTGACGCCTGTCACGGGCTTGGGCAGAAAGCTCGCAGTCAAATCGAGCTGCATAGCCACCTGACGGGCGATCAATTTGTAGAGCTGAACCTGATCGGCAGCAATGACCGATTCGGCATAGGAATAGTTCATTTCAAACTGGGAGGGCGCAACTTCAGGATGATCCTTCTCGTTGGCAAAACCCAGCGCGCGCTGCACTTCCGCGGCGCGATCAATGAAGGAACGCAGCGTATCACCCGGCAGCGAATGATAGTAACCACCGGTCGAGACGAATTCAAATTCGCCCGTTTCGATGTAGCGTTGTTCCGCGTGACGGCCACGGAAGATAAAGCCCTCGATTTCATTCGAGAGATTGAAGGTATAGCCATTCGCCGCGAACTGCTCGGCGCTGTATTTCTTCAAGATTGAGCGCAGATCAGCGGGATAGGCATTGCCATCACGTTCCAGAACTTCACCGAAGACCAGCACCTTGCCCGCACCAAACACATCAGCGGGCAGGCGATAGAAGGCAGGCCAGTCGATGGCGAGGCGCAGATCCGATTCGGACTGCTGCGAGAAGCCGCGCACCGAGGAGCCGTCAAAGGTCAGATTGTCGGCAGACTTGAGCAGGAACTTCTTGTCATAATCAAGCATGTGTAGACGACCTTCGAGGTCGCTGAAGCAGACCGTCACGGCCTTGATAGATTTTTCATCGGTCAGATAGCGCATGTATTCTTCACGCAGCGTATCGGGCGATGTCTTGTCGAGGCGCTTTGATTTGGCTTCGAGATTGAGCTCTTCGAGCTGGTCGTAAGGAATTTCCAGAAAGTCACGGAGTGTCACGGCTATGCCTTTATGATCACGTATAACTAAAGAGATGTGTCCAGTCTATAGGTCTCATCTGGTATTTACATTGTATGGGATTGCTTAAAGATTTTGCCTTCTATTAGCTAAAGTCACCAATGACTAGCTCAAAGCTCTCGCCTGCATGGGTATCTCGTGAGAAGTTAGTGACTCTGTATACTCGTGATCGGTCTTCGCTTGTACGGGATTGCTTAAGTGGATTGCCTTCTACTGGTTAAACTCGCCAATTATCGGCGGTGGAGGGGCCATCTCAACAGGCTCTAAAAGGCGAACCAGACTGTCTAATATTGCTAGGCGCATCTCATTTTGTTGCGCTGTCTCTAATCCACATTGTTTTCCCTCAGCAATTTCCTCACCACCCTACATCCAACCTTTTTTACGAAATATTGACACGGCATACGAAAGAGTTTTTATTGGTGTGATAGATATTTTCGATGCGAGAATTTAAAAAAGTGGCTTATGATACTCTGTTTTGCCAATGCAAACCCCCCAATTAGGGGGGGAGTTATGGGATAGGGAGTGCTATACTGATGAACGGTTTGTCATGATACATTCTTGACATGTATCCATGAAATTCTGATACTTCGTTTACACATGAGGCGTAGAGCGATAGTGCTGTGAGATTTGTACATGATGGAGACTTTTCGTCTGTCTCCTTGTTCAATCTCAAAACCAGCACTACCCGTTGTATGCCCTTTTATTGTCTGATAAGACAAGGTCGATCTCCATGCAGGGTCTCAATATTCGCAAGATACTCATCGGCGCACCATTAGCAACAGATATGGCCATGCACCAACGCCTGACCAAAGTAAAAGCACTGGCCGTCTTCTCGTCCGATGCTCTGTCATCGAGTGCTTACGCGACAGAGGCAATTCTTTTGGTGCTCATCGCAGCAGGGGCAGGGGCACTGTCAATGTCGCTGCCGATTGCACTCGGCATCGCGGCCTTGCTGCTTATCGTGTCGTTTTCCTACTACCAGACAATTCACGCCTATCCCAATGGCGGCGGCGCTTATATCGTAGCCAAGGAAAATCTTGGCACTCTGCCCGGTTTGATGGCGGCAGGCTCGCTGCTGATTGATTACACGCTTACAGTCGCGGTCAGTGTCTCGGCAGGTGTGGCGGCACTGACATCTGCGTTTCCC
>Ga0105046_10015727_pt1 | contig 11627 bp, 5 predicted proteins | sample MAT03_FD_78385 | JGI IMG/M metagenome (GOLD analysis project Ga0105046, IMG submission 78385) | Freshwater microbial communities from Lake Fryxell liftoff mats and glacier meltwater in Antarctica - MAT-03 (megahit assembly) | ecosystem: Environmental > Aquatic > Freshwater > Ice > Liftoff...
AATATGCACACCTTATTCCAGGTACAAACAAATTTATAGACCCAACAGGAAAAGGCATTTCATATCTTGATGATTTTGAAGGTGTTAGAACGCCCTATTCTATGGGTGGCCAGGCACCAAGATGGAAAATTCCTTCCGTTCCGGTTGGATTTGAAGGCGATGGGTATAAGCTTAGCGATGAAACAACATGGCTAAATCTCAACAACAGAAGAGCCAAAACATCATGGTACATCATTGACAACCTTTTCTACAGATCTGGTGGAGGTATAAAACCTGCAAATATTGGCCCTGAAGATATAAGGCTACATTATGCAAGAGCAGTTGGACCCCAGGAGGTTTTTAAAAGCAGAGATTTGAATGCCGTAAACCTCAACGAAACCGTATTTGACATTGCTTATTATCCTCAAGAAAGGGGCCAATACAATTACAATCCAAACCTGACGCCTCAAGGTAAACTGGCAAGCGATCCAAGGAAAAACTGGGGTGGTTTGATGCGGTCTATCAGCACAGATACCGATTTTGATGCGGCCAATATTGAGTATGTAGAATTTTGGATGATGGATCCGTTCCTGACAGGGCCGCTTGGTGCCATTGATGGGAAAGAATATGTAGGAAATGGCCGGGAAGGCACGGTCACGCTCGACCTTGGAAATATGTCGGAAGATGTTTTGCGGGATTCAAAATTGAGTTTTGAGCAAGGACTGCAGAGACGCACTGTAAATAGTGCATCTGAGATAGAATCTACCGAATTTGGAAACGTGCCCAAAGGGCCAATTATTTCTTATGCATTTCAAAATGATGCAGGCTCAAGAGATGTTCAGGATGTTGGACTGGATGGGTTGCCAAATGATGAAGAAAGAACAAAATTTCAACCTTTTGTCAATGCTGTAAGGAATATCCCAGGCATTGAACCCGCTGTTGTCAGTCAGATTGAAAATGATCCTTCCAATGATGACTTTTCTTATTATTTGAATTCTGATTATGATGCCCAGGATGCCAAAATATTAGACAGATATAAAAAGTTCAACAACCTCCAAGCCAATTCTCCAATTGGAGGCAATGCCGATTTCACGCCAAGCTATACCATCCAGCCTGACATGGAAGATATTAACCAGGACAATACACTGAGTGATCTCGATTCTTATTACAGCTATAACATAAGGCTAAACCAAAGCGAAATGGAAGTTGGTAAAAATTATATTATTGACAGAGTTGAAGGAAATGGGGCAAGTTGGTATTTGTTCAGAATTCCGATTAAAGACAAAACACATCCAAACTTTGGCGGCGTAACAGGCAATATAAATGACTTTAAAACACTGAGATTTATGCGGATGCGGATGACTGGAATGTCAGAACCTGTTGTGATGAGATTGGTTCAGTTTCAATATGTGGGTAGCCAATGGAGACCATATCCTAAAAGATTGACAAACGATGGCGTAATTACTGAGAATGAGGACAAAGGCGCACTGCGGATAGGAACTGTGAATATTGAGGAAAATGGAAGTAGAGTAGAAAATCAGAAATCACCATATGTAATCCCACCTGGTGCGCAGCAAAGAGACCGAGACATAACTTCTGGTGTAAACCGCAGACTAAACGAGCAATCGCTTTTGCTTTGCGGCGATAACCTGGCCGATGGAGACTCGAAGGCGGCTTTCAAAAACGTTACTTTCGACTTTTTGAACTACAAAAGGCTGCAAATGTTTGTGCACGCCGAAGCGCCATTCGGAACCAGCACAAAAAATGGCGAAACCCAATTGTTTATTCGGCTGGGTACTGATTTTAATGAAAATTACTATGAGGTCAGCATTCCTTTGACGCTAACGCCTCTTGGCACAACCCTTGACACTGACATTTGGCCCAGCATGAATGCATTGGACATTGCCTTTCAGGATCTTGTAGAAACCAAACTGGTGAGAAACAGTGCAGGTGTAAATTTCCAAACCAGGTTTAGCAGACCGTTTCAAAATGGAGAACAAACCATACTTATTACAGTAGTTGGAAATCCAGATTTGAACTCCGTTGTAACTGTTATGTTGGGTGTGAGAAATCCGAGTAATCAGTTAGGCAATGATGGTTTTGCAAAATCGGTTTGCCTTTGGTTGAATGAACTTCGGGTAACAGATTATGACAAAAACGATGGCTGGGCCACAACAGGACGTGTAAATCTGAAACTGGCAGATCTGGCCGTTGTCAACATGTCTGGAAAATATTCCACAGCTGGCTTTGGTTCCATCGAACAGCGGATTTCGGATCGAAGCAGAGAGACATTTGGTTCATTCAACATCTCATCTAATGTTGTGTTAGATAAGTTTTTACCCAAAAAACTAGGGATCAAACTTCCAATGTATGTCTCTTACGAAAACACCATCATCACCCCAAAATTTGACCCTTTAAATCCAGATGTTCAGGTAGATCTCCTGGATGGAAATGAAAAATACAGGGGATACAAGCGTCTGATCCAGGACAGAACTGAGAAACGGGCACTCAATTTTACCAATATTTCGAAGACCAAAACCGGGACAAGTACCAAATCCTATCCATGGGATATTGAAAATTTCAATTTGACATTTGCCATCTCAGAAATCAAACGAACCAATGTCAACATTCAGTCTTATAGCTCTACCAATCAGTTGTATGGCGTGGGCTATAGTTTCAATTCTACAGCACAACCGATTGAGCCATTCAAGAATTCTAAATTCCTAAAATCTCCTTTGCTTAAATTTATTAAGGAGATCAATTTCAGCTATTTACCATCCAACATTACGATAAGAGGCGACATCAACCGAACCTATACAAGAACCCAATTGCGCAGTTCCGATGTATTTAGCACCTATCTGCCACCCGGGCTTTTGAACTTTGAAAAGAGCTTTTTCTTCAATCGGAATTATGGTGTGCGGTATTCGCCTTTGAAAAGTTTAACGATCGACTACACGGCCAATGTTTCTGCCATTATTGACGAACCAGCAGGCGCAATTGACAATTCCGAATTACGACCTGGCTTTTCCAAAAAAGATTCTGTTTGGAAAAATATCCGAAAACTGGGCAGAACCAAAAACTTTGACCAAAACATCCGATTGGGCTATCGTTTGCCCTTGGATAAATTTCCGCTTACAGATTGGACAAGTGTAGATGCGGCCTATTCTGCCAACTACATTTGGGCAGCTGCTCCACTTGGTTTGAACGATGATTCAGCTCGTTTTTTGGGAAATACGGTCCAAAACGGTCGCGAATTGTCTGTAAATGGGAGGCTGGATTTTGTAAAACTATACAACAAAGTGAAATGGCTAAATGAAATAAACAATCCTAAACCCAAGCCGAAAAAGAAGGCAACTGTAGATCCAAAAGCCAAGGACGGCAAAAAAGTCCCAGACAAAAAGGCGCCTCCTGTAAAAAAACCGATCAAGAAAACGAAGATTCAGCTTGCCAAAGAAAAGAAAGCCGCCAAGCTGAAAGAAGCGATTGAAAAAGCAAGAACAGACAGCTTGGAGAAGGCCGGAATAAAAGTGCCCAAACCTAAAAAAATAGAAAAAGAGAAAGAAAAAAGCGATACAGCCAAGAAGAAACCGCCAGAATTAAAGCTCTTAAAGGCAATAGTTCGTGCATTGATGTCGGTAAGGACGGTTAATATTTCATATACTGAAACTGCAAATACAGTATTGCCCGGATATCTCCAAACGATTGATTATCTTGGAATTAACAAATCGAGTTTGGCTCCAGGCTGGCCATTTATTTTGGGCGATCAGAATCCGGACATCCGCTATACGGCCGCTAAAAATGGTTGGCTTACAGAAAGTCCAGACCAAAATCTACCGTTTACGCAAAGCAAAACCATCAACATAACAGGAAGAGCGACCATTGAACCAATTAAAGATTTCAGAATTCAATTGGACATAAAGCGTTCTGAAACAGATGCGTATAATGAGAATTTCCGAACTGCTTTGCAAGATTCAGGGAATGCTTTGCAAAGAAGTTTGGATGGAAAAGCCATTTTCTTTGCCCAAACCCCAAGCCATACCGGAAATTATTCACTTTCTACCATTGCCATTGGCACTGCATTTACCAACAACGATGCCAACAACAGAAACAGAAGTCCTGAATACAACGATTTTGAAAAGAACAGAGATGTGATTCAAAACCGATTTGTAGATGAAGGAAATGGACCAAAACCAGAAACCCAATTCGAGAAGGACTCACTTTACAAAAAAGACGGGCAAACCATTTTGATACCGGCTTTTATCGCTGCTTACACTGGACAAAGTGTAGGCAAAGTAGGCTTAACCGCCTTTCCAAGAATACCATTACCCAATTGGCGTATTGATTATGCCGGTCTAACAAAGATTCCTTTTTTGGCTGAAAAATTTTCCAGCATCAACTTGTCTCATGGCTATACCGCTACCTATTCAGTAGATCAGTTTACCAGTTCTTTAAAATATGGAGGCGATACGGTTCAATTGGGCCGGTCAAAAGACATTTCGCCAACGGCAGTTTCGGAAACGGGGGTTCTTGTCCCTATTTACAACATCAATCAGGTTTCGCTCATTGAAAGATTTAGCCCACTCATCGGAATCAATGTGCGAACAAAAAGCAAAGTGACCCTCAAATTTGACTACAACAGAGATCGAACAGTGGTACTCAACACATCAAATGCATCCGTTACCGAGCAACGCACGCAGGATTATACATTTGGCCTCGGTTTTCAAAAATCAGGGTTGAAACTGCCTTTTAAAATTCAGGGCCAGCAGGTTGTTCTAAAAAATGAAGTCACCATCCGTTGCGATGTTTCTTACAGAAATGTGCTTAATATTCAGCGCTTTTTCAACCAAACCAATGCGCCACAACAAGGTTCAATTCAAGAACTACAAATCAGACCTACAGCCAATTATGTTGTTAACCAAAGGTTGAATCTGCAGGCATACTTTAGTTATGTAAAAACAACCCCATTTACCTCAAACTCATTCCCAACCAGAACCACCCGGTTTGGAATTCAGGTTAGATTCAACTTGAATTAGCATATTTTGATGGCAAGTTAAAATGACAATCAATTGTTTGATCCTCCTTCATTAACATTCGTCTTATTGGGTTAAATCAAACCCTTTTGAATAGCTTTCCAAAAAACCGATGAAAACAGACATTGCCATCCTTGGAGGCGGCCTGGCCGGATTGACTGCTGCCATCATTGCCAATCGAATGGGCCATTCTGTGGTTTTAGTTGAAAAAAAGCAATACCCTTTTCATAAAGTTTGTGGCGAATACATTTCTCTGGAAGCAGAAAATCTGTTGAGGTGGCTTGGACTTCCCATTGAAGAATGGCGGCTACCCGTTTTGGATCAATTCAGAATTACACATAGCCAGGCCAGGGATTTTTCTTCAAAGTTGCCCTTGGGCGGAATTGGAATCAGCAGGTTTAAGCTGGACGAATTCCTGAAAGATCTTGCAGAAAAAGAAGGTGTGAAGGTTTTGCAAAACACAAGGGTTGAAAGCATTAATCGAGAGGATGATTTGTATTTGGTTCAAACCAATGGGCATGAAAATGGGCCGATCGAATCGAAATTGGTTTTTGGGGCATTTGGCAGGAATAAGCCACATTTTGCACTTTCAGAAAAGGAAGAAGAAACAAAAACAAAAGGTTTTATCGGTGTTAAAATGCACGTTTTGGCAGATTTGCCAAAAGACAGAATCGAACTTCATCACTTTCCCGGCGGTTATTGCGGGATTTCAGCCATTGAAAATGGGAGTTACTGTTTGTGTTATTTGATCGATGCCAATTCAGTCAAAAACCTGAAAGGTGATTTTCAAAAGGTTGAAGATCAGATTCTTTCTATCAATCCTGAACTGAAAAGATATTTAACCACATTCGAAAAAATCACTCAACGGGTTTCAACGGCAGGTGTTTTTTTTACACCTCGTCCCCTTTCACAAAACGGGATGCTTTTCCTAGGAGATTCCGCCGGAATGATTCCACCCCTGGCAGGAAATGGCATGAGCATGGCTTTGCATTCCGCAGTTTTGGCGACAGAGTCTGCCCATCAATTCTTTAGTGGGAAATTGAAGTATGAAGAATTGTCAACAACCTATGAAAATGCCTGGAATCAGCAGTTTGCCAGTCGGTTAAAAACAGCCAGAATGCTTCAAAATCTGATGCAAACCAGTTTAGCCACCCGCTTAAGCATGAATTTATTTAGCTTTTCTCCATCTATTTTTCGATTCGCCGCACGCCAAACCCATGGAATTCAAATCCCAATCCCACCGTGCTGAGATTGGTCAACAAAAACCTTTGTATTGAATCCGATTTGGTTTGATTTGCAACTAAATTTTAAAAATCACCAGGACAAAAAAAATGAAATTGATAAAACTTGTCGGATTCTTTTGGATCTATACAATTGTAGCTCAGGCCGATGTAAAAATAAATTCCGTTTTTGGCAACCACATGGTGCTTCAAAGAAACAAGCCGGTTTCCATTTGGGGCAAGGCAAAACCAGGCGAAAAAATTTCAGTTCGATTTGGCGATCTGATTGTAAAAGGAAAAGCCAATGCAGATTCAACCTGGAAAATAATTCTTCCTGCTCAAAATGCCGGTGGCCCGCATTTGATTAAAGTGAAAGGGAACAATGAGCTGACTTTCAACGATATATTTTTTGGGGATGTATGGATAGCTTCAGGTCAAAGCAACATGGAGTGGAAATTTAAACAGGGCGTAAACAATGGCCCTATGGAAATTTCACTTGCCAATTATCCACTCATTCGGTTTATAGATGTCCAAAACAATCCTTCATCAGAACCCAAAACGGACTTTCAAAGCAAAGGTTGGAATGTTTGCAGCAGTCAATCTGTACTTGATTTTTCTGCAGTGGCTTACTTTTTTGCAAGGGAGGTTTTTCAAAAAACCAATGTCCCAATTGGCATTATTCAGTGCGAATGGGGAGGCACGCCGGCAGAGGCATGGACCAGCAAAGTAGCCTTGGAAGCCTTTCCTGAATTCAAGGAAACGATAGCAGATTTGAAAAATGCGGAAGTCAATGGGCCAAATTCTACCGCCTTTCAAGCTTTGCTATTGGCATTTAATCAATCATTAATATCCCATGATGAAGGCACTCAAAAGCAATGGTGGAAAACCGAGTTACCCTCCACTGAATCGGATTGGAAAACGATGAATTTGCCCGGCTATTTGGAGAAAACAACTCTCGGAGATTTTGATGGGGCAGTTTGGTTTCGAAAAGAATTTGCGCTTGACGATGAATCTCAGTTAGAAAAGGACTTGTTTGTCCGGCTTGGAAAAATAGACGACATGGATAGCACCTGGCTGAATGGGATAAAAATTGGCGGGGCCAGAGGAAAAGACAGGAACAGAAACTATAGCATTCCCAAAGGAGTTTTGAAGCCAGGTAAAAACGTTATTGCTGTCAGGTTGATAGATTGGGGCGGAAGTGGTGGTTTTTGGGGAGAAAATGAGGCAATACAAATTGGGGGGAATAATTTCAATCCAATTCAGCTTTCCGGTGAATGGAAATTTAAAACTGGTGCTGCGATGAAAAATCTGGTGACTCTGGGAGATGAAAAACGACTATTCTATATGCCCACCACCTTATACAATGGCATGTTGGCTCCCCTTTTTCCTCTTTCCATTCAAGGCGTAATTTGGTATCAGGGAGAATCCAATGCAGGAAAAGCAAAGCAATACCAAACTCTTTTTCCTACAATGATTAAAGACTGGAGAACAAAATTTTCTCAGGGCGATTTCCCGTTTTATTTTGTTCAGTTGGCCAACTTCATGAAGCCCGAAGCAGAACCCATTCAAAGCAATTGGGCAGAACTGCGTGAGGCTCAGACCATGACTCTATCTTTACCCAACACAGGGATGGCCCTTGCAATTGATGTAGGAGAAGCAAACGACATTCATCCAAAAAACAAACAAGACGTAGGAATGCGACTGGCCTTGCTGGCTTTAAATAAAACCTACGGCTTGCAAATTCCATCTGAAAGTCCGCAATTTGAAAAGGCTGAAATAAGTGGATCAAACATCAAGGTTGGTTTTAAAAATATTTACAACGGCCTGAACGTCAAAGATAAATATGGCTATGTAAAAGGTTTTGCCATTGCCGGAGCGGACAAAATCTTTCACTGGGCCAATGCGAAATTAGAAGGAAATCAGGTTTTTGTAAGTTCCCCAAAAGTGGCAGAACCCAAATTTGTCAGATATGGTTGGGCCAACAATCCGGATGATGCCAATTTATACAATTCGGCAGGTTTGCCAGCCTGTCCTTTTCGAACAGATCAATAGGTCTGAGATTTTGGTATAATTTTGCAGTCGAAATCTTAACAATCTGGTTTTAAGCATCCACCTTTTTTAGGATTCCATTCTTTAGAAAATCAATTTGAGTTTAAGTCAAAATAAGCAAAAGCGAATCGCAATCCTCGGCTCTACGGGCTCCATTGGAGTTCAGGCCCTTGAGGTGATCAGAAAGAATCCGACTTTGTTTTCCGTTGAAATTTTAACCGCTGGAAATCAGGGAGATAAGCTTATTGAACAAGCACTAGAATTTAAGCCAAATGCTGTGGTGATTGGCGATGAAAGCCAGTACCAAAAGGTAAAAGATGCACTTTGGTCTGCCCAAATCAAAGTGTATGCAGGCAAAAAGGCATTGGCTTCCATAGTCGAATCTTCCGAAATTGATCTCTTGCTCAATGCCTTGGTTGGCTATTCCGGTTTGGAGCCAACTTTACGGGCTATCGAATTTGGAATTCCCATCGCACTTGCAAATAAGGAAACATTGGTTGTTGCCGGTCAATTGGTCAATCAGAAGCTGGAGGAAAGAAAAGTGGCTATGATTCCCGTTGATTCTGAGCATTCGGCCATTTTTCAATGTTTGGCAGGTGAATATTCAAATCCGATTGAATGTATTTATCTAACGGCTTCTGGCGGTCCATTTCGGGGAAAATCCAGGGCTGATTTGGAAAAAGTGAATGTGCAGCAAGCCCTAAAGCATCCCAATTGGAGTATGGGTTCGAAGATCACCATAGATTCTGCAACTTTGATGAACAAAGGATTTGAGGTAATTGAGGCCAAGTGGCTTTTCGGCCTTTCGCCAGAGCAAATCAAGGTCATTGTTCATCCCCAATCCATCATCCATTCCATTGTTCAGTTTAATGATGGATCAATGAAAGCCCAGATGGGATTGCCAGATATGAAACTGCCCATTCAATATGCGTTGGCTTATCCGGACAGAATTCTTTCTGATTTTCCAAGGTTCAATTTTATGGATTATCCACAGCTTACCTTCGAAGAACCTGATCGGGAAACATTCAGTTGTTTAAACCTGGCCTTTGAAACTATGGCTTTGGGAGGCAATGCCGCCTGTCGCTTAAATGCTGCCAATGAAGTGGCTGTCGATGCCTTTCTGAAAGAAAAAATCTCTTTTCTTCAAATTCCTGAACTTTTGGCCTTTTGTTTGCAGAATGGATTTCATATTCACAACCCGCAATATGCCGATTATGTGCAATCAGATGCTGAAACCCGAATACTGGCCCAGAGCTGGATTCTTGAGGGAGGAAAGCAGGGTCGATAACAACAAAAAAAAACAATCAAACTAAAAAAACGTAAGCAGTAAGCTTGTAATCAGGTATATGGATATTTTAATAATGATCGGACAGTTGGTTTTGGCCTTGTCCATTTTGGTTGGTTTGCACGAAGCAGGCCACATGTTAACAGCTAAATTTTTTGGGATGCGGGTAAGTAAATTCTTCATTGGCTTTCCCCCTACCCTATTTTCCAAGACCTATGGCGAAACCGAATATGGAATTGGATCCATCCCATTGGGCGGTTTTGTTAAAATTGAAGGTATGGTGGACGAATCTCTGGACACCCAAAATCTGAGCGCAGAGCCAGAGCCTTGGGAGTTTAGAGCCAAACCAGCCTGGCAGCGTTTGATCGTGATGCTTGGCGGAGTTTTTGTGAATTTCATTTTGGGAATCGTCATTTTCATTGGTCTTTTTTGGGTGAATGGAGAGCATTTTCTTCCCATTTCTGAAGTAAAATATGGCATTGTGGTTCATGAATTGGGCCAGGAAATGGGTCTTCAAAATGGTGACAAAATCATAAAAGTGAATGGAAGAACGATTGATAAGTTTGATGAAACACTTGCTCCGGAGGTCCTTTTGAATTCTAATTCCTTTTATACAATTGACCGATCAGGCCAGATTTTGGATATAAAAATTCCAGGCGATCTTTTGGAAAAGTTGAGTGACCGAAAATCCAGAAAACGACTTTTTTCACCTGCCACACCATTTGAAGTACAAAAAGTAGTTACAGGGATGCCTGCCGGCAAAGCTGGACTGAAAGAAGGGGATAAGATCATGGGCATCAACGACATTGGCATTCTTTACTTTCAACAACTTCAGGATGTCCTCAAAACCTTAAAGGATAAAAGCGTAACCCTTCATGTGCAAAGAGGAGAGCAGCTTTTGCACTTGCCTGTCACCATTACCAAAGATGGCACCATTGGTTTTCAGCCAAAAATGTTGCTTACAGAAGGTGTAACGATGTATTCATTTTTTGAATCTATTCCGAAAGGTGCCGCCATGGCGTTTGAAATTCTGGACATGAACATCTCTGGTTTTGGCAAAATTTTTAAGGGGGAAGTTTCTGCTTCAAATGCCGTCAGTGGACCAATTGGAATTGCTCAGGATATGTTTGGAGGTCATTTTGATTGGACAAACTTTTGGAGAAATACAGGAATGCTTTCTCTCATTCTTGCCTTTATGAATCTGCTGCCTATTCCTGCTTTGGATGGCGGCCACTCAGTTTTGCTGCTTTATGAAATGATCACCCGAAGACGACCTTCACTTACTTTTATGGAGTGGGCTCAAAAAATAGGCATGGCCATTATCCTTGGTTTGATGGTTTTTGCCATTTTTAACGATGTGATCAAGAGGTTGTTTTAAGTCTGTTTGCATTTTTAGTTGGTTTGAAGGCAGAAAGACCATTTTTTATTTATAGAGATCAATCTCTACAAGAAAGTCTTCCGGCTGTTATTGAACTTGAAAAGGATGGTTTCCCGACATTTTATCCTGAAGCCAGACCGTATAACGCAATTGGCTTTTAGAAAATCACAAAAGATTTGAAAACGTTTGGGTCATATTCTACAAGAAAGAAAGTTGCATTCCCAGTCTCAACTATGCCGAAGCCGTGGAAGAAACCCTATGTTTTGGGTGGATAGGCAGCAAACCCAACAAAAGAGAGGAGCAAAGTTTTTATCTGTTTTTTGCCAGGCGAAAACCCAATAGCAACTGGTCAGCCCTCAATAAAACAAGGGTTGAAAAGTTGCTGGCTGAAGGAAAGATGCACGAATCCGGAATGGCAATGGTAGAATTGGCCAAAGAAAAAGGCACCTGGAATGACTTGTACGAAGTAGAAGAATTGAACATCCCGCCCGATTTACAATTGCTTTTGGATCAAAACCCAGTAGCATCTGATTATTTTAGTTCATTCCCAAAATCGGTCAAGAGAGGCATCTTTGAATGGATACTCAATGCCAAACGAACTGAAACGAGGCAGAATAGAATTAACGAAACCGTAAGATTGGCTTTAGACAACATAAGAGCTCTTTTTCAAATTAAGACCTAGAAGC
>Ga0105046_10015728_pt1 | contig 11627 bp, 11 predicted proteins | sample MAT03_FD_78385 | JGI IMG/M metagenome (GOLD analysis project Ga0105046, IMG submission 78385) | Freshwater microbial communities from Lake Fryxell liftoff mats and glacier meltwater in Antarctica - MAT-03 (megahit assembly) | ecosystem: Environmental > Aquatic > Freshwater > Ice > Liftoff...
CCGTCTTCTGGACCTGACCAGGCTTGTGTCCCGACTGGGGCGCGGGCCGATGACGGGGGTGGACCGGGTCGAATTTGCCTACCTTTCCCATCTGTTGACGCTGGAGACGCCGCTGTTCGGGCTGGTCCGGACGGCTGCGGGGTTCTTGCTGTTGAACAGGACGGGGGCGCAGGGCGTGGCCGCTTTGGTTATGGGCGGTGTTTTGCGCAAGGCCGATCTGTTGTCGCGCCTGACAAACCGCAAGAATCCGGTGCGGGCACGGGCCGAGGCGTCTGTCCGCGCCTTGGCAGTTGCCCGCGCGCCGCGCAACATGTTGGGCTGGTTGCTGCGCCGCCTGCCCGATGGGGCCAGCTATCTGAACGTCGGCCATTCCAACCTGACCGATCCGGTGTTGCACGTGCTGCACCGCCGGTTTCGGGTGACCGTGCTGGTGCATGACTGCATCCCGCTGGACCATCCCGGATACGCGCGCCCCGATACGGTCGACGGTTTTGCGGCGAAACTGACCGCCGTGGCGTCGCACGCCGATCTGGTGATCCATCTGACCGCCGTTGCCCGCAACCTGACAGAGGCACATCTTCGCCGCTTTGGAAGGCTCCCCGCCGGGGTGGTCAGCCCGCTGGGCGTGCCGGTCCCGCAGCCCGATCCGACCGCCCTGCCGGCGACGCTGGACCTGACCGCGCCTTACTATATCGCGCTTGGCACCATCGAGCCGCGCAAGAATCACGCCCTGCTGGTGCAGGTCTGGCAGCAGCTTGGCCGTTCCGGTGCCCCACCCCGGCTGTATGTCGTCGGCAACCGGGGCTGGGCCGACCCGGCGCTGTTCGACCAACTGGCCGCAACGCCCGGCGTGCAGGTTCTGTCCGGCCTGTCGGACGGCGCGGTGGCTGCATTGTTGCAGGGGGCGGCGGCCTTGCTGTTTCCCAGCCTCGCCGAAGGCTTTGGCCTGCCTCCGGTCGAGGCTGCGGCGCTGGGCACGCCGGTGATTGCGTCACACCTGCCGGTTCTGCATGAGGTGATGGGCGACTACCCGGTTTACCTTGATGCCGCAGACAGTTATTCTTGGGTGGAAACAATCGAAGCACAGGGGCGGGGGGCCTTGCGGCAGGGCGACATCGGATTGCGACGGGTTCCCCCGACATGGGAGGCCCATTTCAACACCGTGTTAAATCTTGCCTGATATCCCTTGGTCTGATCTGTGCCGAAACCCGAAAGGCTGACGGTTGAGCTTTCTGTCGCGTTACATGCTTCGACTTGCCCGCAAGCGTTGGCGCGTTCGCGCATTCCGCAAGGGCCGCGAATTGCGGGCGGTCACCGACCGGACCAAGCTGATCAGACCCGGCCACATCCTCGTGTTTTCCACCCTGCGCAACGAACGGGTGCGCCTGCCCTATTTCCTGCGGTATTACCGCGACCTTGGGGTCAACCATTTTCTGATCGTGGACAACGACAGTGACGATGGCAGCCGGGAGTATCTGGCAGAACAGTCCGACGTGTCGGTCTGGACCACGCCCAAAAGCTATAAAAGAGCCCGTTTCGGGGTGGATTGGCTGAACTGGCTCCAGATGCGCTATGCCCACGGACATTGGTCGCTGGTGGTCGATCCGGACGAATTCTTCGTTTATCCGTTCTGCGATTCCCGGCCCTTGCGTGCGCTGACCGACTGGCTGGATGCGTCGTCGATCAAATCCTTCTCGGCGATGCTGCTGGATATGTATCCCAAGGGCCCCTTCGATGCCAAACCCTACCGTGAAGGTCAGGACCCGTTTGAAATCGCCCAGTATTTCGACAGCGGCAACTACGCCATCAGCCGCAATCACCGGTTTGGAAATCTGTGGATTCAGGGCGGCCCCCGCGCGCGGATGTTCTTTGCCGACCTGCCCGAACGCGCGCCTGCGCTGAACAAGATTCCGCTGGTCAAATGGCACCGGAATTATGCCTATGCTTCGTCGACCCATATGCTGCTGCCCCGTGGCCTCAATCAGGTGTACGATGAATGGGGCGGGGAAAAGGCGTCGGGTTGCCTTCTCCATGCCAAGTTTCTGGATACATTCCCGCTCAAGGCGCAGGAAGAAATGGACCGCAAGCAGCACTATGCCAACAGCCATGAATACCGTGCTTATCAAGCGGGCATCGCGACCGAGCCTGATCTGTGGTGCAAGTGGAGCGAGAAGTACATCAACTGGCGGCAGTTGGAGATTCTGGGTCTGATGTCAAAGGGCAACTGGGCATGACGGGGGCAGGGTGAGCGTCGGCTTCGTCATGCTGTGTCACACGGCACTGGACCGCGCCGCCCAGGTCGCGCGAAATTGGGCGGTGCGCGACTGCCCGGTCGTGATCCATGTCGATTCGCGCGTCAAACGCAAACCCTATGCCAAGCTGCGCGCCGATCTGGCAGACCTGTCCAACGTGCGCTTTTCGGGCCGCCATGCCTGCGAATGGGGCACCTGGGGCATCGTGGGCGCAACGCAAGAGGCAAGCTCCGTCATGCTGCACGACTTTCCGCAGGTGCGGCATGTCTATCTGGCCTCGGGGTCGTGCCTGCCGCTGCGACCGGTGGACGAACTGATCACCTATTTGAACGAACGCCCCCGCACCGATTTCATCGAATCCGTCACGACAGAGGATGTCGGCTGGACCATCGGCGGGTTGGATGTCGAACGGTTCACCCTGCGGTTTCCGTTCAGCTGGCGCAAACAGCGCCGTCTGTTCGATGCCTATGTGCACCTGCAACGCCGCGTGCGCTACAAGCGCCGGGTTCCTGCGGGTCTGGTGCCGCATCTGGGCAGCCAATGGTGGTGCCTGACCCGCCAGACCCTTTCGGCGATCCTCGAAAGCCCGGAGCGCGGCGAGATTGACCGGTATTTCCGCCGCGTCTGGATACCGGATGAAAGCTATTTTCAGACGCTGGTCCGGCAAGTGTCGGCCAATGTCGAAAGCCGGTCGCTGACCCTGTCCAAGTTCGATTTTCAGGGCAAGCCGCACATCTTTTACGATGACCACCTGCAACTGCTGCGCCGGTCAGATTGTTTCGTGGCGCGCAAGATGTGGCCCCATGCCGACAAGCTGTACCGGACGTTCCTGTCGGATGATGCGACGAAACAGGCCGCGGCCGAGCCAAACCCCGGCAAGATCGACCGGCTGTTCGCCAAAGCGGTCGAACGGCGGACCAAAGGCCGCGCGGGGCTGTACATGCAAAGCCGCCATCCGAATGAAAACTGGGAAAACGGCCGCACCGCCTCCCCCTATTCGGTGTTTCAGGGCTTTGCCGAAACCTTTGACGGGTTCGAGACCTGGCTGGGCCGCGCCACGGGCACCCGCGCGCATGGCCATCTGTTCGCGCCGGAACGGGTGGAGTTTGCCGGGGGGGAAAGCGTCTATAACGGGGCGCTGTCCGACAGCGCCCTGATGCGCGACTACAATCCGAAAAGTTTTCTGTCCAACCTGATCTGGAACACGCGGGGCGAGCGTCAGTGTTTTCAGTTCGGCCCGCATGACAATCAGGCGATAAGCTGGTTCATCGCGGGCGATCCCAATGCCCAGATCTCGGTGATCTCGGGCGCTTGGGCGATCCCGCTGTTCCACTCCAACCGCAACTTCGGCGACATCCGCAAGGAAGCCGCCCGCCTGCAAAAGATCGAGACCGAACATCTGTCCATCCTGCGCAACGCCTGGACCAAGGCAAGGGTCCGCGTCTGGACGCTGGCAGAGTTCGTCGATAACCCGATGGAACCCCTGCAAACCGTGATCGACGAAATCAGCCCGCGTTCGGTGCGGCGGTTGACCGAAGCGCCGCGTCTGGCCGATCTGACCGGGTTCGGCCAGTTCCTGCAAAACCTGCGCAATCAGGGGATGCAGCCGATCCTGATGGGCGATTTTCCGGCGGGCGAAGATCCGAAACCTTCGGCGGGACGTCGCGGTCGTCCCTATCTGGTGAAGTAATTTGGCAGACCCAAGGTTCCACAGCTTTGTGATTTTTGCAGAGATGCGTACCGGTTCCAACTTTCTGGAGGCGAACCTGAACGCGCTGCCCGGTATCAAATGCCATGGCGAGGCGTTCAACCCCTACTTCATCGGCGGCGAGAACAGGCAAGAGGCGTTCGGTCTGGACATCACCGCCCGAGATGCCGATCCGTCGGGGTTTCTGCGGACGATGCGGACGCAGACCGACGGGTTGGCCGGGTTCCGCTACTTTCACGATCACGACCCGCGCGTGCCCGATCTGGTGCTGGACGACCCGGCTTGCGCCAAGATCATCCTGACCCGCAACCCGCTGGAAAGCTATATAAGCTGGAAAATCGCGATCGAGGCAGACCAGTGGTGGCTTGCCAACACCCGCCACCTGCGCACCCCCCGCCCCCAGTTCGATCTGACCGAATTCGAAGACCGCAGCCGCGCTGTGCAGGACTTTCAACTGCGCCTTTTGCGGCGGCTGCAGGTCACGGGCCAGACGGCGTTCTATGTGGACTATGCCGATGTGCTGGACCTTGATGTGATCAACGGCATGGCCGGGTTTCTGGGGATTCCCGCCCGGCTGCGGGCGCTGGACACCAAGTTCAAGAAACAGAACCCCGAGGCGATCCGCGACAAGGTGTCGAACCCCGCAGAGATGGAGGCGGGTCTGGCCCGGATGGACTGGTTCGAAGCCGCCCACACCCCCAATTTCGAGCCGCGCCGAAACGCGGCCGTGCCCAGCTACATCGCGGCCAACGGGGCTGGTCTGTTGTTCCAGCCGATGAAAGCCGGTCCAGAGGCGCAGATGCGGCGCTGGCTCGCGGGTTTCGGCCCGGTGCAGCCGAATTTCGACCGCAGGACGCTGAAAGACTGGAAAGACCGCCACCCCGGTTTCCGCAGCTTCACCGTGTTGCGCCATCCGCTGGCGCGCGCGCATGCGGCGTTTTGCGACTATCTGGCGCGCGACTGGCTGCCAGAGTTGCGCCCTTATCTCAAGCGGGTGCATCGCTTTGAAATGCCGAAGAAAGGCGAGGCGTTCGCCGACGTCGAGGCATTTCGCGCCGGGTTCAAGGTGTTTCTGGACTTTGCCCATTTCAACCTGACGGGGCGGACCGAAATCAAGGTCGTGCCGCATATCGCCACCCAACTGGCCACACTTCAGGGCTTTGCGTCGATCCAGACCCCCGACATGCTGCTGCGCGAAGACCGTCTTGCCGCAGGGTTGGCATACCTGACCGACGAAATCGGCCTTCAATGTCCGCCCCTGCCGCAGGTTGCCGACCTGCAGCCCTACAGCCTGCAATCCATATGGGGTGCCGATCTGGAAGACGCGGCAGAGGTGGCCTATACGCGCGACTACGCGGCCTTTGGCTTTGCGCGCTGGCGCAGATAGCGGCCTGCCGGGCCAGACGTCCCGGCCTGAATCAGGCCGCGGCCTGCGGGGCCTTCGCCTCGGTCAGGATCGCATGCAGCTTGGCGGGGTCGGTGTTGGCCCGCAGCTTGGCGCAGATCCCCGGATCGCGCATCGTGCGCGACACCAGGGCCAGCGCCTTGAGGTGGTCCACACCAGACTCCTTGGGCGCGAACAACCCGAACACCAGATCGACGGGCTGGCGGTCAACCGAATCATAATCCAGCGGCCGCTCCATCCGCAGGAACACGCCGATGATTTTCGACAGGTCATCCAGCCGCGCATGGGGCAGCGCGATGCCGTGCCCGACGCCGGTCGGCCCCAGGCTCTCCCGCTCCTGCAGCCCGTCGATCGTCAAGGCCGCCGACATGCCATAGGCTTGGGCGGCGATTTCGCCCAGTTCCTGAAACAGGCGCTTCTTGCTGGTCAGATGACCCACGACCCTGACGGCCGACGGTATCAAGAGTTTCGAAAGTTCCATCGGCCGCCGTCATTCCTGCGCAGGTTCTGGACCTGCGTCATTTGCTGTTGCGGGGGTCGATCCAGCCGATGTTGCCGTCTTCACGACGATACACGACATTCACCCCCCCATGTCCTTCGTTCCGAAACACAAGCATCCTGTCGCCCGCGAGTTCCAACTGCATCACGGCCTCTCCCACGGTGATGGATGGAATCTTGGTTTCCATCTCGGCAATCACCACCGGAGTTAGCGTGTCTTCGTCGGTATCCTCGACATCCTCGGATGGGGCGAGGATATAGGACGACCCGCCGCCGTATTCAACGGGTTCCGCACGGTCACGGTGATGGCTGCGCAAACGCCGCTTGTAGCGGCGCAATTGCTTGTCCATCTTTTCGCGGCAGGATTCGAACGCGGCATAGATCTCGACGGCATGGCCCTTGGCCTGCGCCGTGAGGCCGGTCGAAAGATGGATGATCGCTTCGCAGACATGTTCATGGGCGACCTTCGAAAACGTCACCACCGTATCCGTCGGGCGTTGCGCATACTTTTCGACCACCTCGCCCAGCTCGGCCTTTACATGGGTCTGAAGCGCTTCGCCGATGTCGATCGACCGTCCGCTGATCTGGTAACGCATGGCAACTCCTGTAACAAAGACATGTGACCTGACGCCGGGGGCGGCAGGTTCGGGCAGCAAGCAACAAGAAGGGGGGGCGGGCCCATCGGGTTTTGGCGCGGGGCCGGGTGACGGCCGCTGGGGCAGAGAAAATTCGGGCGAAGGTCGCTCTCATCCCCCGCATTTGGCGACCGCGCTTGCGGCTTGTCAACAGCCCTGTCACGCAAGCGTCACAACTGGCGGTGGATCGTTCATATGATGCGAAAATTCTCGCCCAGATAGACGCGGCGGACCATTTCGTCGCGCACCACCTCATCCGCCGTGCCGCTCATCAACACCTTGCCGTCATGGAGGATATAGGCGCGGTCCACGATTTCCAGCGTTTCGCGCACGTTGTGGTCGGTGATCAGCACCCCGATACCCCGGCGTTTCAGGTCGGACACCAGATGGCGAATCTCGCCTACAGCGATGGGGTCCACCCCGGCAAAGGGTTCGTCCAGCAGCAGGAACTTGGGGTCGGCCGCCAGACAGCGGGCAATCTCGACCCGCCGCCGTTCGCCCCCCGACAGCGCAAGGGCCGGAGCGCGGCGCAGGTGGGTGATCGAAAACTCGCTCAGCAACTCTTCCAGTCGCTCGCGGCGTTTGTGCCCGTCGGACACCGTGATTTCCAGCACCGCCAGAATGTTGCCTTCGACCGACAGCCCGCGAAAGATCGACACTTCCTGCGGCAGATAGCCGATGCCCAGCCGCGCCCGCCGGTACATCGGCAGAGCCGTGACATCGCGCCCGTCGATCAGAACCTGACCGCCCTCTGGCGTCACCAGACCGGCAATCGCATAAAAACATGTCGTCTTGCCCGACCCGTTCGGACCCAGCAACGCCACCACTTCGCCACGCCGCAGGGTAATCGACACATCGCGGATCACCAGCCGCTTTTTATAGCTTTTGCGCAGGTGCCTCACGTGCAACCCGGCGTTGCCCTCGGTAACGGTAAGGTCAGGCATCAGTTCTTGGCCGGCACAAAGGTGGTGGTCACCCGCCCCTCCATCCGGCCCAGACCGGTGACCAGATTGATCACCAGTTTCTGCCCCGAAATCGCCGCCTGCCCTTGGGTCAGCAGCACGTCGCCCGTCATCACCACATCGCCGGACGCGATGGTATAGACCGCCTCGGCGCTTTGCGCGGCATCTGGCCCACTGACCAGAACCACCCCGCCCTTGGCCTTCACTTGTGCGATCCCTGCCCCATCGGAGCCGTTTTCAACCTCGACTTCGGCGGCGGTCAGTTTCATCGGACCTTGCGTCACCACCACATTACCGGTGAACACGGCGCGGTTCGTCGCCTGATCGACCGACAGCGTGTCGGAGTTCACTTCGACCGGCAGCGAGGTATCGGCCTTCAGCCCGCCAAACGCGATGTCGGTGCCCTGTGCAGACACCGGCAAGCCGAGTGTCAAAATGGCTGAAACGGCAAAAATGGTCAGGCGAAGCATACGGATACTCCCATCAATCTGCGGGGAGGTATATCAGCTTGACCCCACCCTTGAAAACCAAAACGTAAACCGCCCCTTCAAGCCCGATATGCAGCGCACCGGCGTTCAGGCTGCCGATGGGTCCGGTTGCCGTGACATTCCCGTCACTGTCCAGCGAGGTGCGATCCGTGGCCACCCGCAGACCCGGCGTTTCGATCCGATACCCGGTCGACGAGGTCAGAACCACCCCCCCCGACAAAACCACCCGCCCCGCCGCCGCATCCAGCGTCGCACGGCCCGCCACCATATCGGTCGCGCCGCCATCGGGCGTTGCCAGCTTGCCCGTCACAGCGGTGGCTTGCCCTGCATTGGTACTGCCCTCGACCCCGGGACGGGCGTCTGCCGCCTGCAAGGTCAGCGCCGCGCCATCCTCGGTCACCCCGGCATAGGACGCATCGGTCAGGCGCGGTTCGCGGACCCGGTCGGCGACATCGTCCTCGGCAAAGGGGATCGCGTTCTGCGGATCGACGCCTTGCGACACCAGAAACAGCGTCGACAGAATCGCCAGCGCCGCCAGCGGCAACACCACCTTCAGCAGCCAGACAATCCGCGAATGCAGGTTGTCCGTCGCCATCAGGCAATGCCGGCGCGCAGGCAGTCGTGAATATGAATGATGCCCACAGCCTGCCGCTGCCCCGGTTCCACCACGAAAAGACAGGTGATCTTGGCGTCGTTCATCACCGCAACCGCCCGTTCCGCCAGCGCATCGGGTGCGATGGTCCGGGGTGCCCTGGTCATCACCTGGCCTGCGGTCAGCGACAACAGCCCCTCCATGTGCCGCCGTAAATCGCCGTCCGTCACGATGCCGTCCAAGGCCCCGTCCGGCCCCGTCACGCCCACCACGCCAAAGCCGGACCGGCTGATCGTCAGCAACGCCTCGCTCATCGGGCTTTCCATCCCGATCAGCGGCAGGTCGGTGTGCATCAGGTCGCGGACCTTCATCAGCGTGGTCCCCAGCTTGCCGCCGGGGTGGAAGATGCGGAAATGGTCGGGCGTAAAGGCGCGATGCTCCATCAGGGCGATGGCCAATGCGTCGCCCAACGCCAGCGTCATGGTGGTCGATGTCGTCGGCACGATGCCCGTCTCGCACGCCTCGGGTGCGTCGGGCAACAGGATCGCGACATCCGCCTGCCGCATCAGGGTGGACCCCGCCCGCCCCGCCACCCCGATCAGCGGAATGGCAAAGCGCCGGGTATGGGCAATGATGTCGGCCAGTTCGGTGGTTTCGCCCGAGTTGGACAGGACCAAGGCCACATCGCCCCGCATCACCATGCCCAGATCGCCGTGGCTCGCCTCGGCCGGATGGACGAATTGCGCGGGCGTTCCGGTACTGGCAAAGGTCGCGGCGATCTTGCGGGCGATGTGGCCGGATTTGCCCATGCCCGACACGATGACCCGGCCCTTGGCCGCCATGATCAGATCGACCGCCGCCGCAAAGGTTTCGTCCAGCGCCGCCGCCAGCAAGCCCAGGGCCCGCGCCTCGCTGGCAATGACCCTTCGCCCGGTGCTGATCAGTTCAGTGGTGGAAGAGGTCATTCGGTTCTTCCCATCCCATCAGGTCCAACTCTGCGCGCGTCGGCAGGAATTGGAAACACCGCAACGCCAGCGCCAGCCGATCTTCGCGCAGCAAACACGCCTCCAGCGCGTCTTTCAGCCGGTGCAGATACAGCACGTCCGACGCGGCATACTCTTTTTGCGCATCGGTCAGCACCCTGGCCCCCCAGTCCGAGGTCTGCTGCTGCTTGGACACGTCGACGCCGACCAGTTCCATCAGCAGATACTTCAACCCATGCCGGTCGGTGAACGTGCGCACCAGTTTGGCCGCGATCTTGGTGCACCAGACCGGAGCCGTCACCACACCCAGCGCCTGTTTCAGCGCGGCAATGTCGAACCGGCCAAAGTGGAACAGCTTGACCACCGCAGGATCGGTCAGCAACCGTTGCAGATTGGGCGCCGAGGTTTGGCCACGGGCTATTTGCACCAGATGGGCATTCCCGTCGCCTGAGGAAAGCTGCACCAGACACAACCGGTCGCGGCGCGGGTCCAGTCCCATGGTTTCGGTGTCGATGGCGACGACCGGGCCGAACGACAGCCCGTCGGGCAGGTCGCCCTGATACAGATGGATGGTCAAGGGCGGATTCCTACAGGGTTGGGTCTGCGTCTCGATACAGGCCGCAAGGGGCGGGGGTCAACCTTTGCCGGACCGCATCACAAAAGCCCGCTGAACATCATTCGCTTCGCTTTCAGCTTTTCCGACGATTTGTCGACTTTGCCGATCATCGTGAACTTGCGGTTCGCCATGTCCTGCGTGCCGCCTGCCAGCTTTCACCGACCCATGTTTTGCTGTCTGATCTCGACATTTGGTCAGCGGCCCGCTGGGGGTGATGCCGGTGCAGGTCGACAAGACCGGCTTCCACTTATCCGCCCCCACGCTCCTTCAGATCTGCATCGGTGAAGGGGCATCATCAGGGTGGCGGAAAGCCGTCGACTATCGCTTTTCCATTGCAGAAATGACGGCGAAAAACTTGGCCGGTGATCAATATTGCGATTTCTTCAACTCGATTCTGGAATTAATCATCGTCGCAAACTTCGCTTGATAGACAGTCTGACAGGACATGATCGCCCTGACACAAGGACAACGTGGTGGTGTCCTGGGTGGTGGCGGTGCTGTTTGCCCCGCTGCTGGGCGTCACCATGTTGCCTGCAAAGTGGAAGCATACCGATGGCAAACCGGGCCGCCTTCGCCGCGCGTTCCTGACGGTGCTGGGGGCTGCCATGCGGTTCCGCTGGGTCACGATTGCGGCCACGGTGCTGCTGTTCGGGGTGTCGGTCTGGGCGATGCGCTTTGTCGAAAACCCGTTCTTTCCGGCGTCGGACCGCCCCGAGTTGATCATGGACGTGACCTTGCCGCAGAACACCACGTTTGCCGAGACCACGCTGCAGATCGACCGGCTGGAGGCGGCGCTGCAAGGCGACGAAGACGCCCTGTTTCATACCACCTACATCGGCAGGGGCGCGCCGCGGTTTCTGCTGTCGTTCGATCCTGCCACGCCGGGGCCGAATTTGGGGCAGATCGTGATCCAGACCCCCTCGCTGGAGGCGCGCGACCGCCTGAAAATCCGGCTTGAGGCGCTGGTGGCCTCTGACTTTGCGGGCATTGACGTGTTCGTGAAGTATCTGGAAATCGGCCCCCCGGTTGGCCGCCCCGTGCAATACCGACTGGCCGGACCCGATATCGACCTCGTCCACGACCGCGCGCGCGATCTGGCGGCCTTGCTGGGTCAGGACAAACGGCTGACCGGGATCGTGCTGGACTGGTCCGAACCGTCGCGGGTGGTGCGCGTCGACATCGTGCAGGACAAGGCCCGCCAGTTGGGCATCACGGCAAGCGACATCTCGTCGGCGCTGAATGTGGTATACGCGGGCAGCACCCTGACCCAGTTGCGCGACGACACCTATCTGATCGACATCGTCACTCGCGGCGACAGCGCCGTGCGCGGGTCCATCGAGGCGCTCCAGACCTTGCAGATCGAAGGCCCGACAGGGGTCGGCATTCCGCTGGGCGCGATTGCCATCTTCAGCCCTGACATCGAACAGCCCGTGGTCCACACCCGCGACCGGTTGCCGACCGTCACCGTCAAGGCCGCGATTTCCACCG
>Ga0105046_10015730_pt1 | contig 11626 bp, 7 predicted proteins | sample MAT03_FD_78385 | JGI IMG/M metagenome (GOLD analysis project Ga0105046, IMG submission 78385) | Freshwater microbial communities from Lake Fryxell liftoff mats and glacier meltwater in Antarctica - MAT-03 (megahit assembly) | ecosystem: Environmental > Aquatic > Freshwater > Ice > Liftoff...
GATGCTTCGCGTCGACGATCGTGTTGTCGGTGAAGCGCTCGAAGGTCATCTCGGCGATCACGCGCTTGCGCCTTACCGCCGACAGCATCGCAAGCAACAGCTTGCCGCTGGCCGTGCAATGCAACGGCACGCGCGAGCCGGGCACCAATGTCATCCGCAGCGGCCATGCTGTTTCAACCCGATCGAGGTACACCACCTCGCCGCGATCGAGCATCGTCAGGTTCACCGTTTCGCCCACTTCTTCGGCCAGCCGCTTCAGGATCGCATGGCGTGGCGCGCGCACGGCCTCGCTCAGCAGCGCGTCGAGCGCGAAGCGGGCGAGGCGCGGACCCGCGGTGACGCGTCGACCTTCCGGTTCCCGTTGCAGCAGCCCTGCGTCCTCGAGCACGTTGAGCATTCGGTAGACGGTCGGCTTGGGCAGCCCAGCCAATTCCGTCAGCTCGAGTAGCGATACCGCGCCATCGGCATGCACCACGTGTTCAAGCAGCGCAAACGCGCGCAGAAGCGGAGGAGTCCGATCAAGTTTCGTGGCCACGGTGTAACGATATATCGAAAAATGGAATATTTCAAACCAATTTTTCAATCCATGTATTGAACGGGCGGCGTGGTTGTGGAACACTCGCCGCTCGGACCATGTTGGCCGCCATCAGGAGCGCATCGCCATGAATAAACCCGTTGATCTACCGCAGGCGGTGACCGCCAAGCAGCGCATGACGGCGTCGGAAGCCTTTGTGGAAACGCTGGTGGCGCATGGGGTCAAGAACGTCTTCGGCATCGTCGGCTCGGCGTACATGGACGCGCTCGATCTTTTTCCGCTGGCCGGCATCCGGTTCATCTCGGTTGCGCATGAGCAGGGCGGCGGGCACATGGCCGACGGCTTTTCCCGCGTGTCCGGGCAGCCCGGCGTGTGCATCGCGCAGAACGGACCCGGCATCACCAACTTCGTCACGTCAGTGGCGGCGGCGTACTGGGCGCACTCGCCGGTCGTATGCATCACACCGGAAACGGGGTCCGCTACCATCGGGCTTGGTGGCTTCCAGGAAACCGAGCAGCTGCCGATCTTCTCCAAGATCACCAAGTTCCAGGCGCACGTGAACAACCGCGCCCGGATGGCCGAGTTGACCAGTCGCGCTTTTGACCGTGCGCTGCTCGAGATGGGCCCGACCCAACTCAACATCCCGCGTGACTTCTTCTACGGCGACGTCGAGTGCGAGATTCCGCGTCCCATCACTATCGAACGTGGCGCCGGCGGTGAGCATAGTCTCGACGAGGCAGCGTCGCTGCTGGCCACGGCGAAGTTCCCCGTGATCCTGGCGGGTGGCGGCATCGTCATGGGCAACTCGCAGCCGGATGCCATCGCGCTGGCGGAACTGCTGCAGGCACCGGTGGCCTGCAGCTACCTACACAACGATGCGTTTCCGTCGCGGCATCCGCTGTGGGTGGGCCCGCTTGGTTACCAGGGTTCGAAGGCGGCGATGAAACTCATTGCCAAGGCCGACGTCGTGCTGGCATTGGGCACGCGCCTCGGTCCCTTCGGCACGTTGCCGCAGCATGGCATCGACTATTGGCCGAAGAATGCCAAGGTGATCCAGATCGACGCCGACGCGAAGATGCTGGGCCTCGTCAAGCAGATCTCGGTGGGCATCTGCGGCGATGCAGGTGCTGCGGCACGCGCCCTGTTCGCGCGCCTGACCGGCAAATCGCTGGCATGCCATGCCAACCAGACGCAACGGCTGGCCGATGTGCATGCCGAGAAGAAGACGTGGGAGGGCGAGCTCGACGGCTGGGCGCAGGAAAAGGACGCATGGTCACTTGAGATTGCGAAGAGCTCATCGCACATGCATCCGCGGCAGATGCTGCGCGAGCTCGAACGCGCGATGCCGGCAGGCGCGATGGTATCGACCGATATCGGCAACATCTGCTCCGTGTCCAACAGTTACCTGCGCTTCGACCGGCCGCGTTCGATGTTCGCCGCGATGAGTTTCGGCAATTGCGGCTATGCATTCCCGACGATCATCGGCGCCAAGGTGGCCGCCCCCGACCGTCCCGCGATTGCCTACGTAGGCGACGGCGCGTGGGGCATGAGTTTCGGCGAACTGCAGACCTGCGTGCGCGAGAACATCGCCGTCACCGCTATCGTATTCAACAACGGGCAGTGGGGTGCTGAGAAGAAGAATCACGTGGACTTCTACGAGAACCGCTTCATCGGAGTGAACCTCGACAAGCAGCCCTCGTGGGCGGACGTGGCGCGCGCGATGGGCGCGGAAGGCCAGCGCATCGAGAAGATCGGTGATGTCGGTGCGGCGCTGAAGGCCGCGTGCGCGGCGCAGAATGACGGCAAGACCACCGTGCTCGAGATGATGGTCACGGCCGAGCTGGGTGACCCGTTCCGCCGCGATGCGCTGTCGCTGCCGGTGCGGCACCTCGCCAAGTACAAGTCGACGATGGCGCGGTAGACGCGGGTCGACACGCCGGAAACGTGTGCGGTCACGCGCGCGTCCCGGTCCCGTGGTGGCAGTCCGCTAGGAGGTGGCACGCGATGGCACTGCAACGCGCAAGGTCGTGGGGGTTGGGCATGCTCCTGGTGTGCGTCACCGCGGTGGCGGCGGCACAGGACTACCCAAACAAGCCCATCCGTTTCATCGTGCCTTACCCGCCGGCCGGGGGCACCGATGTCGTCGCGCGGATCCTGACGGAGCCCTTGGGCGCGGCTTTGGGCCAACCCATCGTCATCGACAACAAGGGCGGCGCCGCCGGCAACGTGGGCACCGATATCGCGGCCAAGGCGCCGGCCGATGGCTACAACATCCTCTTCACGCTGTCGTCGCACACGATCAATCCCAAGCTCTACGGCAAGCTGCCCTTCGATGTGGAGAAAGATTTCGTGCCGATCAGCCTGGCCGCGATGATTCCGCAGATCCTCGTCGTGCATCCCAGTGTGCCGGCCAACACTGTGCAGGAACTGATCGCCCTGGCCAAGGCGCAACCGGGCAAGCTCAACTACGCATCCGTGGGGACCGGCTCGCCAGGCCACATTGCCGGTGAACTCTTCAAGCTGAAGACCGGTGTCGACATCGTGCACGTGCCGTACAAGGGCGGTGGTCCGGCCGTTACCGATACCATCGGTGGTCAGGTGCAGTTGCTGTTCGTGTCGATGCCCGCAGCATGGCAACACGTGAAATCCGGGCGCCTGAAGGCCATTGCCGTTACCAGCGACAAGCGCAGCGTAGCGGCGCCGGACGTCCCGACGTTTCTTGAGTCCGGCGTGCCGGACTATGTGGTCAACTCGTGGTACGGCGCGCTGGCCCCGGCCAGGACACCACCCGCGGCGGTGGCGAAGCTGCAGGCAGCATTTGCGCAGGTGCTGGCAAATCCGCAGGTGAAGGAAAAATTGCTCGCGCAGGGTGCCGAAGCGGCGCCGACGACGCAGGCCGAGTTCGACAAGATCATCCGCGACGAGCTCGCCAAGTGGGACTATGTGATCCGTGCCGCCAACATCAAGCCTGAATGAATTGGGTAGTGCACCCGTCCATGAACCGGACGGGAAGGCGGCCGCGACGAACGTTGCGGAGCACGATGCGAGTTTCGTCGCGAGCCTGATCGTGCGCGCGCGTGCCGCCCAGCACCGGTATGAGCAATGGGACCAGCAGGCGGTGGACGAAGCTGTCACGGCAGCCGCGTGGGCGATCGTGGCGCCGCAGCGCAATCGCGCGCTGGCGGAGCTGGCGGTGGCGGCCACCGGCCTCGGCAACGTCGCTGACAAGATCGCGAAGAATCGCCACAAGACGATGGGTCTGCTGCGCGACCTGCAGGGCGCACGTTCGGTGGGTGTCATCGCGCGCGAGCCCGAGCGTGGCCTGGTGGAAATTGCGCGGCCGGTTGGTGTGGTGGCGGCGATCACGCCATCGACCAATCCTGGTGCCACGCCCGCCAACAACATCATCAATGCGTTGAAGGGCCGCAACGCCATCATCCTGGCGCCCTCACCCAAGGGCCAGTCCACGCTGACGTTGCTGCTCGAATTCGTGCATGCCGAGCTCGACCGGATCGGCGCGCCGCGTGACCTGGTGCAGCAGTTGCCGGCGCCCGTGTCGCGTGGCATGACCCGCGAACTGATGCGCCAGGCCGACATGGTGCTGGCCACCGGCTCGCGCAACAACGTGCGCGCCGCGTACAGCAGCGGCACGCCGGCGCTGGGCGTGGGCGTGGGCAACGTGGTGGTGATCGTCGACGAAACGGCCGATATCGTCGCGGCGGCCGACCGCGTCGCGCGGTCCAAGACTTTCGACAATGCCACCAGCTGCTCGTCCGAGAACAGCCTGGTCATCGTCGACAGTGTCTACGATGCCATGCTGCGGGCGCTGACAGCTCAACACGGGGCATTGCTTACGCTGGAGGAAACGGTGCAGCTGCAGACGGCGATGTTCCCTAACGGCAAACTTTCAGCTGCCATGGTCGCGAAGCCCGCCCCGGAGATTGTGCGCGTCGCCAAGCTGACGCGGCCCGCACTGCAGTCGGCGCGCTTCCTGATGGTGGCGCAGGACGATGTAGGTGCGCAGCATCCGTTCTCCGGTGAGAAGTTGTCGCCGGTGCTGGCGGTCTATCGCGTAGCTGATTTCGCCGCGGCCGCCGCATTGGCCGCGCAGGTGCTGCAATTCGAAGGCGCGGGCCATTCGGTAGGCCTGCATTCGGCATTGCCCGAACGCGCCGTCGCGCTGGGTGAAACGCTGCCGGTATGTCGCGTCATCGTCAACCAGGCCCATTGCATCGCCACCGGTGGCAACTACGACAACGCGTTGCCGTTCTCGTTGTCGATGGGCTGCGGGTCGTGGGGCGGCAACAGCTTCTCCGATAATTTCAATTACCGCCATCTGCTGAACATCACACGTGTGGTGGCGCCGCTTGCGCCTGAGCATGTCCGCGAACCTACCGAGGACGAATTGTTCGGCGCCTACCACCGCAAGTTCAATGGTGCCCCCGGCCATGAATGACGGCGCGTTGCCGCCGACGCTGCGCGCTGTCATCGACCATCTGGCGCGCTTGCAACCCGACGCGCCGTTCCTGCTGGACGCCGAGACCGGTGGCATGACGACCTACGGGTATCTGAAGCGTGATGTCGAGCGCCTTGCGGCGGAGTTGGCTGACCTCGGCGTCGTGCCCGGTGACGTGGTGTCGACCATGCTGCCCAACGGCTGCGCGGCGGTACAGGTGTTTCTGGGGGCGATGCACGGCGGCTATGTCGTGTCGCCGATCAATCTTCTGGCGCAGGACACCCAGCTTCGGCATGTATTGGTGCATTCCGGGACGCGTGTGGTTTTTGCGGCGCCTGAGTACGCTGCGCGACTCGCCGTACTTGCCCCTCCGGGCGTCCTTATCCGCATTGCCGAGCCCGATGACGTCGCGCCGGTCGCCGCGCCTGCTGCTCCAGCAGTCAACCTGTCGCCGGACGATCCGGCGTTGTTGATGTACACGTCGGGCACCACCGGGGTCCCGAAGGGGGTGCTGCTTTCGCATCGCAATGTGCTGGCGGCGGGGCGTGCCGTGGCGCAGGCACACGGGCTCACGGCGGCCGATCGCGTGCTGTCGGCATTGCCGCTTTATCATATCAACGGCCAATGCATCGCGACCATAGCGCCGCTGGTGTCCGGCGGCAGCGTCGTGTTGCCGCGCCGCTTCTCGGTCTCGCAGTGGTGGGTGCTGGTCAAGCGCCACCGTCCCACGTGGCTCAACCTGGTGCCGACAATGATCGCCTACCTGTGCAATGGCGCCGACTTGTCCGAGGCGCAGCGCGAGGCTTGTCGCCGTGTGCGCTTCGCGCGCTCGGCGTCCGCGCCGCTGCCGCCTGAACAGCACCGCGCCTTCGAGCAGCGCTTCGGCATCTCGATCATCGAGGCCATGGGACTCACCGAGACCGCCAGCGTGGCCTTCACCAATCCGCTCGATCCGGAGGCGCGCCGGATCGGCTCACCCGGTCTTCCGCTTGCCGTAGAAGCCCGCGTGATCGCGCCGGACGGCCGCGAACTGCCGGCGGGCGAGGCCGGCGAGATTTGCCTTCGCGGTGCGCCCGTGATGCAAGGCTACTTCAACGCACCGGACCAGACGGCCCTGGCGCGCGATGCGCAGGGCTGGCTTCGCACCGGGGACCTCGGCTACCGCGACGCCGACGGCTATTACTTCATCACTGGCCGCCTCAAGGAATTGATCATCAAGGGTGGCGAGAACATTGCGCCGCGCGAGATCGACGAAGCGCTGCTCGCGCATCCGGCCGTGCTCGAAGCCGCGGCAGTCGGCGTTCCTGACGCGGTGTACGGGCAGGAAATTCTCGCGTGCGTGGTGCTGAAGCCGGGCATGTCCTGCTCCGCGGATGAACTCCACGCCCATTGCCTGCGCGCGCTTGGTCGCTACAAGGCGCCGAAGGAATTGCGCTTCGTGGCCGAGTTGCCGAAGGGACCCTCCGGCAAGGTGCAGCGGCGCCTGCTGATCGAGTCCGCGGCGTGAGCGCGCCGCGCAGAGGTGGACGCCATGCAAGCATGGGTTGTCATACAATCCGATGATGCCCACGCCCGAAGATCGACCCTTGCTGCGCGAAGACACATCGCGCCAGGAAACACACTACAGCACCTGCTACATGTGCGCGTGCCGCTGCGGCATCAAGGTCACCACACAGGACGGCGCGCTGCGCTTCATCCAGGGAACGCGCGAACACCCGGTGAACCAGGGTGTGCTGTGCGCCAAGGGCTCCGCCGGCATCATGAAGCAGAACTCGCCGGCCAAGCTGCGCAAGCCGTTGAAGCGCCGCGCCGGCAGCGAGCGCGGCGCCAACGAATTCGATGAGATCGAATGGGACGAAGCATTGGCCATAGTCGAGGCGCGGTTGGCTCACATCCGCGCCACCGACCCGAAGCGCCTCGCGTTCTTCACGGGCCGCGACCAGATGCAGGCGCTCACTGGTTTGTGGGCGCAGCAGTTTGGCACGCCCAACTGGGCGGCACATGGCGGCTTCTGTTCCGTCAACATGGCGGCTGCCGGGCTCTATTCGATCGGCTATTCGTTCTGGGAATTCGGGGCGCCGGATTGGGATCGCGCGAAGTACTTCGTCATGTGGGGCGTGGCCGAGGATCATTCGTCCAATCCGATCAAGATCGGCCTCGACAAGCTGAAGCGCCGCGGCGCGAAGTTCGTGTCGATCAACCCGATTCGCACCGGCTATTCCGCGATCGCCGACGACTGGATCCCGGTGCGTCCGGGGACCGACGGCCTGCTGGCGCTGTCGCTGGTGCACGTGCTGCTCACCGAAGGCACGATCGACTTTGAATTTCTGGCACGCTATACCAATGCACCGTGGCTCGTGATCCAGGCGCCCGGTACCGCGGAGGACGGCCTCTTCGCGCGCAGCGCGGACGGGACCCCGCTGTTGTGGGACGAAGGACAGGGCGCGATCATCGCCGGCATTACAGCGCGATCGCGGCCCGCGCTGTTCGCGCAATGCACGCTGCCGGATGGCCGGCACGCGCGCAGCGTACTGGCGCTCGCCGCCGAGCGCTACCTCGACACCGAGTACGCGCCGGAAGTTGTGGCCGATGCGTGCGGCGTGCCTGCCCCGACCATACGCCGACTCGCGCGCGAGATGGCGCAGGTGGCGTTCAAGGAAACGATCGAACTGCCGATCGCGTGGACCGACGCGTGGGGCCGCAAGCACGACAAGGTGGTGGGCCGCCCGGTGGCGATGTACGCGATGCGCGGCATCTCCGCGCACTCGAACGGCTTCCAGACGTGTCGCGCGCTGCATCTGATCCAGATGCTGCTGGGGGCGCTGGACGGCCCGGGCAACTTTCGCGCACGCGCGCCCTATCCCAAACCCATCCCGCCGCAACTTCGTCCCAACAATGCGCCGGCACGACCGCATACGCCGCTGGCACGACCGCCGTTGGGTTTCCCGATGGGGCCGGAGGACTTGGCGCTCGATGCGGATGGCCGCGCGCTGCGCATCGACAAGGCGTACACATGGGAGGCGCCGATGGCGGCGCACGGCCTGATGCACATGGTGATTGCCAACGCCGTTGCTGGCGATCCGTATCCGATCGATACGCTGATGCTGTTCATGGCGAACATGGCGTGGAACTCGTCGATGAACACCACCGGCACGCGCGCGATGCTGGCGGCCAGGCATGACGATGGCAGCTACAAGATTCCATTCGTGATCGTCGCGGATGCGTTCGCGTCCGAGACCGTGGCGTACGCCGACCTGGTGTTGCCCGACACGACGTACCTGGAGCGCTTCGATGCAATCTCGCTGCTGGATCGGCCGATTTCGGAGCCCGATTCCGCTGCGGACGCCATCCGCCATCCTGTCATCGCACTCGATCGCGACGTGCGGCCGTGGCAGGAGGTGCTGGTCGAACTGGCGGGGCGGTTGAAGTTTCCTGCATTCACCGGCGCGGATGGCGGCCGCAAGTTCGCGGGCTACGAGGACTTCATCGTGCGCTTCGAACGCGCACCGGGCATCGGCTTCCTGGCCGGATGGCGGGGCAAGGACGGCACACGTTCCTTGGTGGGCGCGCCCAACCCGGCGCAGTGGCAGGCGTACAAGGATAACAAGGCGTTCTTCGCGTTTCACCTGCCGGATGCCATCAAGTGGCATCGCTATGCCAACCTCGGCTACCTCGAATTCGCGAAGAAGGTGGGCTTTGTCGGCGAGGTCGAGCCGATCGTGATGCAGATCTATTCCGAGCCTCTGCAAAAATTCAGGCTGGCGGGCCAGGGACTCTACAACGGTCCGTGCCCGACGGACCCCGCGGATCGCGCGCGGCTTACCAAGTATTTCGATCCGTTGCCATTCTGGTATTCGCCGCTCGAGATGCAGGCGACCGATGGCGATGCCTATCCGCTGCATGCGCTGACGCAACGGCCGATGATGATGTACCACTCGTGGGATTCGCAGAACGCGTGGCTGCGCCAGATCGTGTCGGATAACGCGATGTACGTGAACGTCGCCACGGCCGCCGCCATCGGCGTGGCCGATGGCGACTGGGCTTGGGTGACGTCGCACGCCGGCCGGCTGCGCTGCCGCATCCGCACGATGGAGGGTGTTGAACCCAATACCGTGTGGACGTGGAATGCGATCGGCAAGCAATCCGGCGCATGGGGTTTGAGCGCGGATGCGCCCGAGGCAACCAATGGCTTCCTGCTGAATCACCTGATTGCCGAGCATCTGCCGGGTGCCACGCCCGAGGGCCGGCGGATCACCAACTCCGACCCCATCACCGGTCAGGCGGCCTGGTTCGACCTGCGTGTCAACATCACGCGATGCGTGGACGGCGAGGCCGGCATCGAACCAACCTTTCCCACGCTGGCGGCGTTGCCGGGGTCGACGCGTGCGCCAGCGGCGCTCGACTGGCCCGCGGCGCCGATTCCGACCGAGGACGCGCGATGAAACTCGGCCTCGTCATCGATCTCGATACTTGCGTAGGGTGCCACGCCTGCTCGACCGCGTGCAAGGAATGGAACGGAGCCTCGGCGATCAGCGGGCCGCTGGCCGATGTCGACCCCTACGGCGCAGATCCGTCCGGTGTCTGGTTCAATCGCGTGCGCCACTACGAGGTGGGCGAGTTTCCGGCGAGCAAGACCGTCAACTTCCCGATGTCGTGCCTGCATTGCGAGGACGCGGCGTGCGTCACCGTCTGCCCAACGGGCGCGTCGTACAAGCGCGCCGACGGCATCGTGCTGGTCGACCAGGACAAGTGCATGGGTTGCAACCTTTGCGCATGGGCGTGCCCGTACGGCGCGCGCGAACTTGACGAGGTTTCCGGCTGCATGAAGAAGTGCACACTGTGCGTCGATCGCATTTACGACGAACGCCTGCCCGAGGACGAGCGGCAACCGGCGTGCGTGCTGGCATGCCCGACGCACGCGCGGCACTACGGCGATTTCGACGATCCGATGTCCGCCGTATCGAAGCTCTCCGCTGAACGCGGCGGCTTCCGCCTGATGGAACACCTGGGCTACAAGCCGGTGAACCGCTACCTGCCGCCGCGCGCTGTACCGGTGGTGGCGACCACGGCAAGCGATGCGTCGCTGAACTCCACGCCCACCACGCCATTGACGGCGCTGCAGCGCTTGGTGGCGCGCGCGCGTGACGCACTGGCCCGCTGATCCGGTCGTTGCATGAAGCCGGCTTTCTCCGTCCTGTTCTTCACCGTGCTGTCCGGCGCGGGCCTGGGCGCGCTGGCGCTGCTGGCGCTGGTGGATCTCGCCACGGCCGTAAGCGGCATCGCGATGCCCGCATCGCCGGCGCTGATGGCGTACGCCGCGGGGATCGCATTGGCGTTGGTGGTCGCAGGATTGTGTTCATCGACGCTGCACCTCGCCAATCCGAAGAACGCCTGGCGCGCGTGGAGCCGCTGGCGCACGTCGTGGCTGTCGCGCGAGGCCGTCGTGTCACTGGCGTTCATGCCAGTGGCTGCCGCCTATGTTGCCTGCTGGTGGTGGAACGTGGCGCCGGTGCTGCGCTTGGTGGTGGCCGCAGGCGTGCTTTTGCTGGCGTGGGCCACGCTCTACTGCACGGCGATGATCTACGCCAGCTTGAAGCCCATTCGTCAATGGCACACGCGCCGCGTGCCGCTCAACTTCGCGTTGTGCGGCCACGCCAGCGGGGCGTTGCTCGTGGTGGCGGTGTTGCGCGGTCATGGACTCGCCGCTACGCAATGGGCGTTGGCGGCATTCGTGCTGCTGGCTGCCGCCGCGATCAGCAAGCTCGAGTACTGGAACTATATCCGGCGCGCTGCAGGGGCCACGACGATGGAACAGGCGATCGGCGTCGCGCACGGCGTAGGGCCGCCCGTGATGCCCGGCGCGGCGCCCTCGATTATGGCGGCGCGTCTCTTCGACGCGGGACATTCGGGCGGCACCTTCCTGACGCGCGAGTTCCTCGTTCGTACCGCAGCCCGTCAACGCCAGATCGCGCTGGCCATCGTGTGGGCTTTCGCGTTCGCCCTCCCGATGCTGTGGCTGGCGGTGGGCCTTGCCCGCTGGCAGGGGGCGATGCTCGCACTGCTCGCGTGCATGATCGGCATGCTCGCGGAGCGCTGGCTGTTCTTCGCCGACGCGCGGCACACGGTGCGGCTCTATCACGGTGACGCCACGACCTGACGCCGAGTTGGCTCGAGCGTGTGCGTCATGGCTTTCCGGATCCGCCAGGTGTTCTGAGGTAGAACACTAACATGTTGTATTAAAAGACTAAATTACATCCAGGCGAGACTGTCATACAAAGTCACGCCGTTGTCACGGGCGTGTCACACGTGCTCTCCAGAATGCGGCATGTTGAACTCCATCTCTCAAGGATAATCCATGATCCGCAAAGCGACGTTACGAGGTTTCCTCGCCGCCACCGTGCTGATGTTCGGCGTACAGGCGCAAGCCGCCGACATCACCGGCGCCGGTGCTACGTTTCCCTTTCCCATCTATGCGAAATGGGCTGACGCCTACAAGACCAAGACGGGCGTCGGCATGAACTACCAATCCATCGGGTCTGGCGGCGGCATCGCCCAGATCAAGGCCAAGACCGTGGATTTCGGTGCGACCGATATGCCGTTGAAGGCGGATGATCTCGAGAAGTCCGGACTCATGC
>Ga0105046_10015731_pt1 | contig 11626 bp, 7 predicted proteins | sample MAT03_FD_78385 | JGI IMG/M metagenome (GOLD analysis project Ga0105046, IMG submission 78385) | Freshwater microbial communities from Lake Fryxell liftoff mats and glacier meltwater in Antarctica - MAT-03 (megahit assembly) | ecosystem: Environmental > Aquatic > Freshwater > Ice > Liftoff...
AATACACGTGGCTGACCGTGGCTGACCGTGGCTGACGCTGCTAGCGTCAGTACTGACGCTAGCAGCGTCAGCCACGGCAGCGGCAGCCACGGCAGCGGCAGCCACGGTCTTGTTTGTACTCCCTAAACCGAACGACTCTTGGCGTCTGGGGCAGTTTCTACGATTGGCACCATTTTCGAGGCAGGTTCCGTCGGCTTAAGAATTGCGGCATCCAGTTCGATTTCGCGGCCCATGCTTTCGTGCTCTATTGAATGCTGCAGGTACTGTACCGCTTCATCGATCGTGTCGGCTTGCATCAGCAGGAATTCACCTTTTCGGATCAACTTCAACGCACGATCCACCGCGTTTTGCCACCCCTGCATTTCGTGAATTTCCTTCACGCGTTTGCCGCTATCCATCCCTTGTTTGAAGAGAGACATGATTTCGCCAGGCTGACGCCCACGAAGATACTGATCTTCATAGAGGATAATACGATCAAAATGGTCTGCCAAGATCTGTCCCTGGCGAATCATATCAACATCACGGCGATCGCCGGCCGCAGAGTAGACTACGGTTCGACTAGGGTGTGGGAATTGATTCAATGTTTCGGCGATGGCCAATAGAGACGATTGGTTGTGACCATAGTCCACCACTACCGTTGCCCCATGGATCTCCATCAGATTGAACCGCCCAGGCACTTTGTCCATGTGAGACGAGAACGACTCAAGACCGAGTCGAATCTGTTCGCATGGCATTCCAAGAGCCCAACAGGCGCCTGCGGCAGCCAGCACATTCTCGACTTGGAAGCCGATGCGACCATTGTGTGTCAGCGGAATTCTATCCAAAGTCAACAGAACGAAATCCGTGTCCCCTTCGGCCAAAACCACCGAATTGTCACGGACGAAAGCACCGCGGCCACCCTTGGCACGATGGGCCAGCAAAACAGGGTCGTTGCCATCCAGCGCAAAGAACACAACTGAGCCTTTGCATTTCTCGGCCATTTCAGCCGTGAGCGGATCGTTGGCCTTCAAAACGCCATAGCCATTCTTGTGAACGGCCTCGATGACACAGCGTTTCACTTTGGCTAGCTGTTCGATGGTTTCGATATCGGCTATACCAAGATGATCGCCTTCGCCGATGTTCGTGACCACTCCAACATCGCACATGTCGAAGCCGAGTCCCTCACGCAGGATTCCACCGCGGGCTGTCTCCAAAACGGCCGCATCGACCGACGGGTTCATCAAAACCGAACGAGCGCTCTGCGGTCCACTGCAATCACCCGCATCGATACGGCGACCAGCAATATAGATACCGTCCGTGCATGTCATGCCACCTTTTTGCCTGTGCAGGCTACAATGTGAGCGATGAGCCGGGTCGTAGTCGTTTTGCCGTTGACGCCAGTAACACTAACAATGGGTATTCTTCCGTTGTTGTTTGACGGATACATCATATCGATGATTGCCTGCCCGACGGGACGTGGCGTACCAGACGAAGGCTCGATATGCATCCGCAAGCCGGGGCCGGCGTTGACTTCCACGATCACTCCGCGTTGTCCTTGGAGTGGTTGTGTGATGTCTTGAGCGACAACATCAACGCCGGCAATATCCAACCCAATAACTCTTGCCGCTTCAACGCATTGGCGAGCGACATCTGGGTGTACTAAGTCCGTCACATCCGCAGCGGTACCGCCAGTGCTTAGATTGGCGTTGCGACGGATCAAGACTTTCTTGTTCAGAGGTGCAATCGTATCTGGTGTCAGCCCTTGCTCGAGCAATACACCCAGCGCGACTGCGTCGATCTTGATTTTACTGAGCGACGTACTGTGTCCATCGCTACGACGCGGGTCCAAGTTGACGACATCGATGAGTTGTTGAACGGTGGATTGACCGTCGCCGATCACGTGGGCAGGCTCGCGTCGAGCAGCCGCCACCATTTTGCCACCGATCACAAGGACTCGATAGTCATCACCTGGTGCATGGCGTTCGCAAATGATGGAACTGCCCTCTTCGCGAGCTGCAGCATAGGCTGCTTCCACCTGTTCACGATCTTGAAGATTGGTCGCGACTCCACGGCCATGATTGCCATATTGAGGTTTTACGACGACAGGTAGGCCAATATCCTCTGCGGCTTCCCATGCGTCTTCAGCGCTCTCGACCGGACGACCCTCTGGCGTAGGGACGCCGATCGTCTTCAGCAACATGCGAGTCAAATCTTTGTCCTGAGCAATAGACTCAGCGATGGCGCTGGTACTGTCCGCTTCGGCAGTGCAGATACGTCTTTGCAGATGTCCGTGACCAAGTTGAACAAGACTGCCTTCATTAAGACGTCGCCAAGGAATATTGCGCGCTCTAGCGGCTTCGACAATCGCTTTAGTGCTCGGTCCAAGGCAGACTTCGTAGCCAAATTCTTTAAGCTTTTCGACTTCCGCATTCACATCGAACGGGGTGTCGTTGACGGCTGCTACAATGAGCTCGAATGCCCTTTCAATGCAAGCCAGTCCAAGCTTTTCTTCTTTGAAGGAAATTGCAACTTTGTAAATCCCGTCCGTGTTGGTCTCTCGAGCCCGACCGTAGCCGACCGGAGTGCCAGCCAGGGACTGCAGTTCGAGCGATACATGCTCGAGGATGTGGGCCATGTACGTTCCACGACGCAATCGAACGAAAAAACCTCCTCGCTCGCCGACACTGCAACGGTGTTCGACCATTGATGGCAGCCATGCCATTAGTCGTTCATTGAACCCCGGAATCATTTCCGAAGAAGTATCCTTGAGTTCTTCTAGGTCTACCCAAGCTTCGAGCACTGGGAAGTTTGCCCAGACGTTCGGACCTCGGAGTTTATTTACCTTGAGAATCTGCATGACTTCCTCTGTTTACCTTGGATGTTATTTGGAGAGAACCTTAGCTAGCACTCTATTGTGTTCGGAACGAGCTGCTGGCGATATATCCTGCAACCCCATTTTCCTCGCATACGATTAGCTTGACTGATCCACGTTGGGTTCAAACTCAGGCGTTAGCTGTTAGTTATGAATATCGTTGCAAACAGCGGGCCAAGGGCATTCTGTTTGGTATTGAGTTGCATTTCCATTGGAAAAATCGTGAAAGGCGTAGCGGACCGAATTTTTTGTCTCCAGACATCTGACATCCCTTCGACTACAGAACCAGGTCACAATGATGGCAATCTGATTGTGTTCGGGGCTACTACACCTGATCCGTAGCCTGATCGCAGGATTATCGGATCGTGCAAACGCTTTTGTCGTCACAGCCAGAAAACTTCGTCCAACGATAATTGAGTTTGTAGAAAAAGCAGCATTTTTTTGCGATGCTTTTGGTGGATGAATTCCGGGCTGGAGGAATTTGGGCGAAAAAGCTCGGTTGGACTTGTCCGATGCCACTAGTCAACATTAAACTCACGCTCCCAAATTCATCGACACGCGGCTGATACAATTTGCCAAAGTGGCGGAATCGGCAGACGCGCTGGACTCAAAATCCAGTGTCCTTAACAGACGTGTGGGTTCGATTCCCACCTTTGGTACTGCCCAGATGTCGTTTGATTCATGGGGATTTTTTTCCTGGTAATTGTATTTCACTCAGTTTGCAAGACGACTTCCGACCGTATGCCAACCATCAATCAATTGGTTCGAAAAAACCGCGTTGTTCAGCGCAAAGCGACCAAAAGCCCGGTACTAGAACAATGCCCTCAAAAGCAAGGGGTTTGCCTACTGGTCAGAACCATGACTCCGAAGAAGCCCAATTCGGCTCTTAGAAAGATCACTCGAGTTCGGTTGAGCAACGGCAAAGAAGTCACCGTGTACATCCCAGGTGAAGGTCACAATTTGCAAGAGCACTCGATCGTGCTTGTGCGCGGTGGTCGTGTTCGCGATTTGCCAGGTGTACGTTATCAAGTCGTTCGCGGAAGCCGGGATACACTCGGAGTTGTCGGGCGCAAGCAATCTCGCAGTCGATACGGCGCGAAGAAGGCTTAGTTTCTACCTCATATCTCTTGCTTTTTTGTAGATTAGTTTCGAATTATATGGGCAAAATCACCGCTTCTCGCACCAGTCTGCGACCTGACCCTCGGTTTAACTCCTTGTTGGCTTCCAAATTCATCAATTGCTTGATGCACGACGGCAAAAAGACAACGGCTCAAGGCGTTTTCTACAGCGCTCTTGATGAGATTGCAGAGAAAATCAAGGATCGGCCATCCATTGAAGTTTTCGAACAAGCGATCGAAAATGTTAAGCCATACATCGAAGTTCGCTCCAAGCGAGTCGGTGGTGCCTCTTATCAGGTGCCAATGCAAGTCAACAAGAATCGCCAACAGAGCTTGGCCTTCCGGTGGGTACTGACTGCCGTACGGGACAAAAAAGGCCGAGCCACGCACCAGAAGTTGGCAGACGAACTCATGGCGGCCTACCGCAAAGAAGGTACTGCTATTACCAAGCGAGAAAACACCCACCGCATGGCGGACGCTAACAAGGCCTTCGCTCACTTCGCCTGGTAAACCGCTTTTCCTGTTCTCAAACCATTTGAAAAAAGTCTGCTCGGAAACGAGCAGACTTTTTTTATTGTCGCCTTTCGCTCTGCGAAAGTGCGCTAACTAACGAGCGCACTTTCGAAGAGCGAAAGGCGACACTTGTGGACGAGCGAGGCCCTTCGGTTCTTTGGTTTCCTGCAAAACCTGAGCGAGGGTCTCACTCAGCACTAAAGCGAGCAGCAGACAGAAGACTACCCGGCCAGTCCACCGTTTGGCACGCCCAAAGCGATTAGCGCGATTAGCGATGGGCGTGGGAAGTGTGGCAAACGACTCTAGCGATTCACCACGCCCTTCGTACCTCAGAGCGTGCCACCCAGTTTATAGGTAGATTTCAAACTGCCCCTCGCCTAGGAGCGAAAAGCGTCTTAGATTGTTGGCTAGTGTTGACACGCGAGGTAACTTTTTGATATCAGCTCTAGCCGTGTCAACAAGCTCTTCGCATAGTCCTCGCCGCAGGCGCAACACCCATGCTAACTCTCTCCCCCACTGTCGCAGTCAATACATCTAAATCGGAACGCAATCAGCGCATTGTCCGAACACTCAAGAAAACGCTCAAGCGGATCGTCCCGCTTGTGCTGGCCCTGATCTTCGTCCCTTGGTTTTTTTTGTTTTACATCGCGTTGGGATTGATCGATTTCTCTCGCAATAGCCAGAGAACATTCCGAACGATGGATCGGTATTTTGCCGGCAACGGGGTTTTTACGTGGTTGCTCTCGCCGTTCAACCTTCTGATGGATTTGCTTTGTTTGCCGTATTGGAACCGTGGGATCTACCGCTTGCAGGACTTGCCACCTGCTTACCAATCGGAGATCCAAACGCTTATCGACGCTGCATCCAATCGCAATTTGGTCGGGCTACTCGAATCCAAAATGCAGGAAAAAAAGCGAGGTATGATCTTTTTCAAGTGGTACGGCAAGAATATTGCTGGGTCCGTAGACATGCCTGAGTACCATCAGCCATTCCAATACATTCGCACCATAGGTGTCTCGATTTTCAACAAAAAGCAATCGACGGGAGAACACTTTGGGCCGTTGCGCGTGACGTTGAGAGTCCTTTACAACATCAACGACATCGACAACAAAAACGTCTACATTCGCGTAGGCAACCAGACGCATTTTTGGAAAGAAAACAAGCTGTTCATTTTCGACGATACACTTCAGCATCAATCGTGCAATGAATCCGATGCCATGCGTTATTGCCTATTCGTCGATATGCTGCGCCCGTCACCGTGGCCAGGGCTCATGAGCGGTGTATTGACCGGCATTCGCTTAATGATGGCTCCAGTGAGAGCCGTCTTTTACAAGCACTGGACGGTGATCAAGTAAGTCGAATTGCGTGCTCATTCCAAGGGTTTGGCTGCGGACGCTTGATCGATTTGGGAAAGAGCCCATTTGGCAGCGTGCGCCAATGGGCTTGGCAATGGCTCCCTATAGCGAACAATCACTTCGCGGCTCTCGGGGCTTGCCATTTCGCCGAGGGCCAAGTTGCAGGCGAATCGCACGAGATAATCTTCCGGGTTGATCGGCGGAAGATCGCCAATTCGTTCATGGAGTTTATCGCGAAGTACCTTATTGTCTTTTCCCTTGTTCAGCTTCCCTAACGACCAAATGGCAGATGCTCGACTGAGATTCCCAAATTGATGGCCTAACTTGGGAATGTATTTCATCAGCATCTGACTCGCAGGCTCATATTGATTCTTACCAAACGCTTCGTGGAGGTAACTCAACGAAATCCGGTCCGTCAGCGAGATCGAAGAAACGTTGGTAGTCGAATTTAGTTCGGCCGTCATGCGTTCTGCTCGGCCCAACATGCCTGCAAGTATTTCCGGTTCGTCCCCTATTTCCTTAAGCGCCCAGCCGGCGATCAAGTGCACTTCTGGGCGAGGATGCTCCAACAATCGAAGAAATGCCTTGCAATGACTTCGGTCCTCAAGCCCAACTGCGACCACGATCGCTTTTTCGATCCCAGTCCATTCCGCTGCGTTTAAATGCGAAACGACACATTCATCCACTCGTGCCCGTTGTCCTTGATGGGCTTTTTCTAGCAAGTGCTTTGCGACGAGAGAGCGCACACCAGCGTTTCGGTCCTTCAGCAAAGCTCCTTGAATTTCCAGGCATTCATCATCGGAATACTGTTGCAAAAACTGAAGGGCCAGTGTTCGTAAGCCTGGATCCGAATGCGAGGTCATCTGCTTGGCAAACTCTCTCGCAACCTCAGGAAACCCCTGAGACACCGATCGGTATGCAACCCTTTGTGCGCTCGCAGGACCTTCGGTAAGTAGTTGCCGCATCTGGGTTGCCGTTTGTTCTCCAGAATGAAGCTTAATCAACTCGGATGCGATGAGGAATCGCTGTTCCAAGTCCGATTCCATTACCTGCTGTGCGAACTCGTTTAGTCCGTTTGTAACCAGCCCCCCCAACGCGCAGGCGGCGAGGTGCTTGTTCGCAACCGATGTGTGGCTCGCGAGAATCACGGCCTGCAGAGCCATTCGATCGTCCGCGTTACCAACCACAGCGAGCCCTTCCAACGCAGTCGCCAATTCGGTTGGCTTCGCCTTTGAGTCACCGAGCCTCTGTCGCCATTCCGTAAGGGCGATCGGGCTTTTCCATTCGACGAGTTTTCTTTCAACCGCCGGACGCAAGGCTGCGTCCGATTTGGCAAGCGACCAAAGCATGTCTGCTTGAGATCCATCGCCCAGCGATAGCGTAGCTGCAACCATGGCCCGTTTGACCAACAAATTCTCTTCACCCGAGTTAAGACCCGCGATGAGTAATTCCAATGCCCGCTCACGCCGTTGGAATTTCGGATTATTATGCTCCAAACTGATGCTTTGAGCGACTTGCAATCGATCCTTAGTGAAACGCGATTTTAACAACTCGATGTCAAAGAGAATGGATCGGGCGGATCTCGTCGGGTCCCATATGTTACCGAAAGGTGGATCGACCTCCCACTGATGTTGCAATACGAGAGTCTGCTGCCCAAAAACAAAACTAGACGTTGCGCTGAACAGGATGAAAAAAAGGCCGCTTGCTTTTCGCAACATAAGTCACTTTCAGTTTGGGCGGGTCATTCGCCAAATTCGCAGGGTGAGAATCGTAAGGCAAACGAAAGAGATTGTAGCACCAATGTACCAACTTTCAGGCGTCAATCGGTATGACTCAAAGCCTGGAGTCTTCATCTCGGCCAAAGCCCCAGCCGCGGGATTCAAAAGCAAAGCCCGTTCCACCAGAAGCGGTCCAAACGGCTTGCCTCGGGCAACCCATATTAATAGCGTACCGGCAAAGAGTGATAGCAAGACCGCGTAACTGGTCGCTGTCGCAACAGCCGTTGTCCGACAAAAGGCACTGATGCAGGCGCTCATCGTTGTGACCATGAAAACGGCAACGACCAGCGAAATCACTACATTTCCGACTTGCCCACTCATGGCCGGCTGAATGTACCCCATGACAAGGTAGCCTGGGAGAGTCGCGAGCAACATCAGCAACAACGTCCAGATCGTGCTCATCAATTTACCGATCAGTATTCGGAGTGGCGAGATCGGCGATGCTCGCAACAAATCCCAACCGCCGCTTTCCACTTCACTAGCGATGAGATTGGCCCCAAGACATGGGCCAAGCAAGAGCAACAATGCAACTTGCAACAGCACCATGGTCGGCGCGATGCGTTCGACGCCCCAGCTCACAGTGCCTGTTGCTGCGACGACCGTTAGCAGCAAGGAAAAAATCCCGCTGACTGCGACCAACCGAATGAGCCAGTGCAAACGCCCGAATTTTCTTGTTCGAAACTCCTTGACCATCACCGGATTGAGCCACCATGGGATGCTCCCTTTGGTCCGCTGAGGATCGACTAAATACGACACTCGCCGGACCCAGCCTTCAAAGGGTTTTTTGGGAATCGTTCGTCCGACTACTTTGCCCGTTGGCCGCGCCCGTTCTAATAACCGCGGGTCCAATCGCATCAAAGTAATTACGGCCAGAATGACCGTAATGACACAACTGACGGCCAAAAACTCTGGCCACCGAGCTGAGATACCGATCTCTGAGGCTTGTGCTTGCGAACCTGTGATGCTCTGCAATGCGGAAATCGGCGAAATCGCCGTTGTCCAATGAGCAATCAAAGATCTTGTGCCCGACAATTTACCAACAAACACGGTAGGTCCTATCGAGAGAACGGCCAGCGCCAAAACAGCGGCATAGGTCCAACGCAAACTCGCATCCGTAGAGTTGACCAGAGCGCTGACCCACAGGCCTACCGCCGTATACTGCACGGCCATGCCAAAGAGCACTAGCAATAAAGGACCGATGTGATCCACCAGCGAAATGCCTCCCATCGCATAACAAGCTGCCAGTGCTGGCAGACTCACGGAAAAGATGACCAGCGCTAAAAATACGTTACCTGCGAACTTGCCAAGGTAGATCTGCAAGGGGGTCGTTGGTGAATTCAAAAGGAGTGCGAGCGTGCCTCTGCGACGTTCACTTACCAGGGCGGTAGCCGGAAACGAGGGAATCAGCATCATCAACGCCGTCGCGAGCGTAAAGGCAACCGGCCGAAAAACCTGCAAGGATCCTTGGTTAATGAGATCGATGGTGGCATCGGAGGGCCAACGCAACAACACCAAAAGCGACGAGAGGATGGCCACGGACAATATGGCCAAAAACGTTTTGCGACTGCGCAGTCGCGAGAACAGCTCTCGTCGAAGGATTGGATTCTCTAGAAACAAAATGGACTTCACGGAATGGACCAAGGCAAGGGATGAGACGGAGACAGTACAACAATTTAATGGACAACCAAGCCAGCGTTCGCGTCGACCTGATTCGTGGTTTTCGATGGACCATCCTCAGCGGCAATCGATAGGAACGCATCTTCCAGATCGCTCGTAACTTCTCGAAACTGCGATACGAAGATGTTTTCCGCAACTAGGCCTTGCAATAACTGCGACAGTTCCAATTCGGATCGAACGGTTGGGAATCGCAAAACTCGCTCCGGTCGAGAGAGCGATATTGGCTCCGACGCATGCAATGTCTTACCCAGAATTTCCGCCGCACGATCCAATTGTTCGGGGTTAGCAAGTTGCACTTCATAACTGCGTAGTGGGCACAAGCTGCGCATGACTTCATCGAGTGGGCCAAACGCACGAACCTTACCGCCACCAACAATCGCCACAGTGTCACAAATACGGGCTAGTTCTGGCAAAATATGGCTCGTAACAATGAGCGTTTTGCCTTCGCTCGCCAAACGAAGCAGCAATTGCCGCATGTCGATTCTGGCTTTGGGGTCAAGTCCGTTTGCGGGCTCATCCAGTATGAGGACCTCAGGGTTGTGCAAGAGCGTCCGTGCAATTCCAACTCGTTGTTGCATACCATGACTCAGCGATTCCACGAATTTGTCTTGCATGTAGGTGGTATCGGTGAGCTCCATGACCGCTGCAATGCGTTTGCGGCGGTCACGTCGGTGCATCCCGAAGATAGCGCCGAAGAAATCAAGATACTCATGCACTCGCATGTTGTCGTACGATCCGAAGCGATCCGGCATATATCCGACCAATCGCTTGATTTTAGAGGCGTTTTCGCTGCAATTTACCCCTGTGATGGTGGCCTCGCCGGAAGTGGGGCGCGAAAGCCCGACCAAAATCTTGATCGCCGTGGTCTTGCCTGCACCGTTCGGACCAATAAAACCCAGTATTTGCCCACGATCCACATGGATCGACAATGCGTCGAGAGCCACGAAGTCGCCATAGCGCTTGGTTAAGCATTTGGTTTCAACGACACGATCGTGCATGGCTTGCGAGTTCTATTTCTGGTTGGGGATAGCTAGGTTGTTACGAGGAAGCGTTCGGCCCGATACCGACAACCGCAAGTGTTTGATTCGCCAACTTATGAAGTTGTCCTGGGATTCGCTAACGAAGCCTTCACCATTGACGACCTCAATTCTCAAATCAAGTCGTCCGTCCGTAATATCCTTCAAAACTCGAGGATCAACGATGGTCCCCCGCCATGGGATCGAAGGGCTATCCATGGCGACAAGTTCGACAGGCGGTTCGTCGGCCGACCAGACCAGCTTCACCTTGCGTTTCGGTGCTACGATATCCCAATCCACCTGGATCGCGGTTGCTTCCAAGGGCACCACTTCGGGAGGAAGTACAAACGATAAATTTGCCTTCATCTCCAAAGCCATTTCGTCTCCCCAACGACCGGTGCGATAGTTGTACACGGAGCTCATCCCCGTGTTTTCAGCCTGTGGCTCAATGTGCACGAGCGAATGAGGGATAAGTACTTGCGAACCAATGGCTGGCGTCGCCAACTGAATCGGAACGGATACCAAGGCGGCCCCCCTACGATCTAAATTGGAATTCCAAGTTGGCGCCTGCGGCCACAATTTGGTCCAAAAGTACAATGTTCGTGCGGGCGGACTGCGACGGAGGTCAGACGGAAAAAAAAGCTCGCCGTACAAGTTTGCTCGGCGTCCTTGTTCGTCACTGACAATCGAAGCAGACGTCCATCGATTCCCTTCGGCAGTCCATTCGCCATCGACCACTAGGCGTCGGTTCTGGTCCGTCAAGTTACCCAAACAGGGTGAACCGGGTGTGAAATTGACAACGAGGTCTTCCGGCTGCGAAGGCAATCCTTGCGGTAGTTCTATTTCCAGTCCCTTGGATGTCAACTTCGAGGAAGCGGAATAAGACTCAAGATTCAACGCAACTTCGGTATCATAGCGCCAAGTTCCAGGAGGCCAATCGGTGTTGCTCAGTTGCCATTGCTGAAAATCGGTAGTGGAAAAGCGTCGAATACCGCTCTCTAGGTTTTCGGAAGGGATCGCAAATCCATCGGACTCTCCAACTAACGCCATGGACCGACTGGCGGGAAGGTAGACAGCCGCTTTGCTTCTCATTCTCCCACCTCCATCCGGCCAGAACTGTATTATTTGCAGTTCCGAAGACATGGATGGAATATCATTCCTTGACCAAATGGATGCAACAAAGAGCGGAATGGACGCGGCCAACGCCAATAGTGGGGCAAGCAATCCAATGTTTTTCAAATCGCCAAGAAAAGCCACCCAGGTTCCTATGCTGGCTAGAAAAACACAGAATCCAATCAATACAACTCCGACCCAATTG
>Ga0105046_10015734_pt1 | contig 11625 bp, 5 predicted proteins | sample MAT03_FD_78385 | JGI IMG/M metagenome (GOLD analysis project Ga0105046, IMG submission 78385) | Freshwater microbial communities from Lake Fryxell liftoff mats and glacier meltwater in Antarctica - MAT-03 (megahit assembly) | ecosystem: Environmental > Aquatic > Freshwater > Ice > Liftoff...
CGCCTGCGCCTCACCCCAGCGATGCGCCGTATGGTGCGCGAAACCACCCTGACGCCCAGTGATTTCATTTACCCGATGTTCATCCGGCACGGCAAAGGCATAAACCAGCCGATTAAGTCGATGCCGGGGCAAAGTCAACTCTCGCCGGATACCGCCGCGACGTTGGCGAAACAAGCCTATGCGCTGGGAATCCCCGCCGTCGTACTATTTGGAATCCCCGCGCATAAAGACGCTTGTGGTACTGAAAATTACGCGCCAGACGGCATCGTGCCACAAGCGATTAAGGCCATTAAAGACGCCGTGCCAGAACTGTTGGTCATCAGTGATATGTGCCTGTGTGAATACACTGACCACGGTCACTGCGGCCTGATTAACACCCCCGGCGCGACGCATTATGACTCGAATCAACCCGCCAATTACCTGCTCAATGACGCCACGCTGGAACTCTTAGCCAAAGCATCGATGGTTCACGCGACAGCCGGGGCGGACATCATCGCGCCGTCGGGCATGATCGACGGCATGGTCGGGGCGATTCGCGTCGCGCTTGACCTCGCCGGTCTGCCCAACATCAGCGTCATGAGCTACGCCGTCAAATATGCCAGCGGATTTTACGGCCCGTTCCGTGAGGCCGCCGAAAGCCCACCACAGTTCGGAGACCGCGCCCAATACCAGATGGATCCGGCCAATATCCGCGAGGCGCTTAAAGAAGCCGCATTGGATGTCGCTCAAGGCGCAGATTTCCTGATGGTCAAGCCCGCCCTACCCTATCTGGACGTGCTGCGCGCCGTTCGCGATTCGTTTAACTTGCCTGTCGCCGCTTATCAGGTCAGCGGAGAATACGCCATGCTGCACGCCGCCGGTCAAAACGGTTGGATTGATCTACGCCGCTGCGCGCTTGAAACCTTGACCAGTATCAAACGCGCTGGGGCGGACATGATTTTGAGCTATTTTGCGCTGGACGCTGCCCGCTGGTTACAGGAGTGATAACAGCCAAAACATGCTGCAAACCTTAACACCATAGTATTGATGTATCGTAGCAAGCCAAGCGTAAATATGGCATAGTGAGCATATAGTAGCTAAAAGAATGTTATAACTCGCTCATGTCAAATTTGCTGCTGATTGAATCAAATCTTCATCATCGGCGCGCCTTCCTACAGATGGTGCAGCACGAAAATTTGGGCTATGAGGTGGTCACAGCCACCTCTTTAGCCGAAGCTGTCGAACGGATGCACGAGCAATTCTTTGACCTGATCCTCTCAGATTTACGACTTCCCGACGGCAGCGCCCTCGATTTACTGCTGCATTACGCGCAGGTCTTCCCTTTCATCATCATCACTAGCGCGGGTGATGAAACCAGTGCCGTCAACGTGCTAAAAGCCGGTGCGTATGATTATTTGGTTAAAGATGCCGAGTGTCGTTATCTGCAACGACTGCCCTTAATCATTGAGCAAGTCGTGCGTCTCCGGCGCATCAAAGATGAAGAGGCCGACCAACGCCGGTTCATCAACGCGCTACGCGATACCGCCGCCGCGCTCAACAGTTCGCTCGGCCTTGAGGAAATCTTAACGCGCATCCAGCGCAATATACAGAAGGTCATCCCATTCGATTCTGGCAGCATCATGCGCGTGGAGGGCGATCAACTGTCTGTTATCCATACCTACCGCCAGCCAGAATTGCTGCAAGACAAGCTTAAAGGTTTTCGCAGCAGCCTATCCGTCAACCCATTTTTCCAGATCGTCACCAAAACCCGTCAACCCCAAACCCGCAGTGAGATCATCCTCAAGCGCGATTCACAGACCTCACACCTGATTCAACTGCGCGGCGCGTGCTTATCCGCCCCCATCCTCATGGATGGTGAGGTAATCGGCATCTTGACTCTGCAACGCTTCCCAATTAGTGACTTCAGAATTATCAGCAGCGAACGGCTGTCGGTCTTTGCTGATCAAGTGGCGACGGCGCTCGAAAACGCCCGGCTACAACGACAAACCATCGACATCGCCCTGAGCGAAGAACGCCAGCGATTGGCGCGTGACTTACACGATTCCGTCACCCAAACCTTATTCGCGGCCTCGGTCATCAGCGGGTCTCTCATCAAGCAATCGCAAATTGACCCTGACAGCCTCAAGGCGAGCCTACATGACCTGAACGCGCTAACCCGCGATGCGCTGGCCGAAATGCGGAGTCTCTTACTCGATTTACGCCCCGACTCCAATCAGGTTGCCGACCTTGCCGCCCAAATCGCACGACTGGTCGCCACAACTCAGAAACGCACCAATGTCCAGATTAAAGTCGTCAACCAAATATCACATCACCCCCCACCACCGATCAAACATGCGCTGTTCCGTATCACCCAAGAGGCGCTCAATAACATCGTCAGACACGCCGAAGCCAGTATGGTACGCATCACACTCAAGTGCGAGTCGCATTCTACCGAGTTAGAAATCGCAGATGACGGCATCGGCTTCAGCCTGACCGATCAACGCGCTCAAACGCAAATGGGATTAACATTTATGAAAGAACGCGCCGAGGAAGCCGGTATTTACCTCAAAATTGACAGTCAGCAGCAGCACGGCACGCGCATTCGTGCCGTGTGGTCAAGCAAAGGTTAGGGGCAACGAAATCATGCAAAAGATACGGGTTATCATCACAGACGATCATGAAATGGTACGCCGAGGGCTAACCACCTTCCTGCGCGCCTATTCTGACCTTGAACTGGTTGGAGAAGCCAATAGCGGTGAACAAGCCCTCATCATGTGCGGGGAAGTCTTGCCAGATGTGATCCTGATGGATTTACTGATGCCGGGCATCGGCGGCATTGAAGCGATTCGACGCATCACCGTCAAATATCCTCAAGTGCGCGTGATCGCGTTGTCCACCGCGACGGACAGCGCCAACGTGACAAAAGCCATCGACGCCGGGGCAATGGGCTATCTGATGAAGAACATCTCAACCGATGACCTCGCCAATGCCATCCGTGAGGTGAAAGAGGGGCGGCGTATGTTGTCGGATGAGGCAACCCAAGCCCTAATTCAAGCCGCCACCCGCCCCATCGAACCCAACTACCGGCTGACCGAACACGAGTACGAGGTCTTACATCTGCTGATCGAAGGCTTGACCAATCCCGAAATCGCCCAAAAAACCGGCGTGAATCGCTCAACCATCAAATATCATATCAATAGCATCTTGTCCAAACTGGGCGTCGCTAACCGCACCGACGCCGTAACCGTCGCGCTACGCCATAAAATAACGATTGAACGTTAACCGCCTAAATTGCGGGTTAACAAAAGAAAAACGGGACGTGGCTTAGACCACATCCCGTCTTTTTTTATTTTGAACCGAAAAAAAGAGAGGCGCGTCAGGTTTTCACCTGATGCGCCTCTCTTTTAGACTGGTGCGGCTCCGACGGGGTTCGAACCCGCGATCTCCACCTTGACAGGGTGGCATGTTAGCCGCTACACCACGGAACCAATCAACGAGGATCAGTTTATCATCCGCCCCCGGTCATGTCAAGGGTAATTCGGCAAAATCTTCACACGGGCGAATTACCACAACTTACCCATGCCCATAATCGCCCGGATACGCGATGATGGGGGAAGGTTGGTTCAGTTTGCACAGTCCCCTAAACGGTGATTCTGCACAAACTTCCGCCTCATCCGCCTATGACGCCTTGCGGTGCTGCCTTGTGGACAGTAATCTAAGCATCGTAGAGTGAGATTTAGTTCCTCACGCCATTTTACAAAAAATCAGGGAGCTGTTCTGATGATAAAACCCGTCGCAATTGTTCATGTCGTGCCTGACCTACCCAAGCCGGTAGCGCGACTGCATGACCTTGCCTACAATCTCCGTTGGTCGTGGGACGCCGATACCATCGCGTTGTTCCGCCGCCTCGACCCCGTGCTGTGGGAATCAACTTATCATAATCCGGTGTTGATGCTGGGACAGCTTTCGCAGGAGAAACTGAGCGCCGCCAGCGAAGACAATGCCTTTCTCGCCAACTACCACAAGGTGGTCGCCGACCTCGATGCCTACGTCAGCGCGAAAGATACGTGGTTCCGTAAAACATCCAAGCACAAGACCGATCCGGTCATCGCTTACTTCTCAATGGAATACGGTTTGACCGAGTCCCTCAAGACCTACTCCGGTGGTTTAGGCATCCTTAGCGGCGATCACCTCAAAAGCGCCAGCGACCTCGGCTTGCCGTTGATCGGTATCGGCCTGCTCTACCAAGAGGGTTACTTCCAACAATACCTCAACGCCGACGGCTATCAACAAGAAACTTATCCCATCAACGATGTCCCCAACCTACCACTGACGCTGGTACGCGATGCCGAAGGCAAGCCGCTCCGCATCACCGTCCCCTTGCCGGGGCGTCAACTGCACGCGCAGGTCTGGAAAGTCCAAGTCGGGCGCGTCCCGTTGTATCTGCTAGACAGCAACATCCCCGCCAACCCGCGCAAAGATGATCGAAACATCACAGACCGGCTGTATGGCGGTGATCGTCGTCAGCGTATCCGCCAAGAAGTGCTGATGGGCATTGGCGGCATCCGACTGTTGGAAGCCCTCAACTTGCGCCCAAGCGTCTGCCATATGAATGAGGGTCACAGCACTTTCATGGCGCTAGAGCGTATCCGCATTGTGATGGCCGAGAACAAAATCACGTTCCAACAGGCGCTCGAACTCACCCGCGCCAGCAACCTGTTCACCACCCATACGCCCGTCCCAGCTGGCCTCGAAAGATTCGGCTATGACCTGATCGACGAACATTTCCTCGGCTATTGGGATCAGCTTGGCTTAACCCGTGACCAATTCCATGACTTAGGGCGTGAGCGCATTGACGCTTATGACCTATTCAGTATGGCGGTCTTGGCTCTGAAAGTCTCGGCAGACGCCAACGGTGTGGCCGTCCTACACGGTGATGTCAGCCGCGAGATGTGGCAATGGATGTTCCCCGGCGTGCCAGAAGACGAAATCCCCATCCAATCTATCACCAACGGCATCCACGTTCAAACATGGATCAGCCGCGAGATGGCGACATTGTTTGACCGTTATCTCGACCCATCGTGGCGCACCGATGAAGACAACGTTGAAAGCTGGGCGAATATCCACAGCGTCCCCGATGCCGAACTATGGCGTACCCATGAGCGCCGTCGTGAACGTCTGGTCGCGTTCGCCCGTACCCGCCTGCGCGAGCAGTTAATCCGGCGCGGCGCACCCCAGAGCGAAATCGACTCCGCCAATGAAGTGCTTGACCCTGATACGCTAACCATCGGTTTCGCCCGCCGTTTCGCCACTTATAAACGCGCCACCTTGATCTTCAGCGATCTCGTCCGCTTCAAGAAAGTCGTCAATAACCCAGACCGCCCTGTGCAGTTCATTTTCGCCGGCAAGGCGCACCCACATGACGAGGAAGGCAAAGCCTTCATCCGCAGTATCGTGCAAATCGCCCGTGATGCCGACATCCGCGCCCGTCTGGTCTTCCTTGAGAACTACGACATGTTCGTCGCCCGCTATCTGGTGCAAGGCGTGGACGTCTGGTTGAACAACCCGCGCCGCCCTAAAGAGGCCAGCGGCACAAGCGGGATGAAGGTCGTGTATAACGGCGGCCTGAACTTCAGCACCTTAGACGGCTGGTGGGCAGAAGGTTATCAGCCCGAATTGGGCTGGGCGATTGGTAACGGTGAGGAATACGCCGAAAACGCCCTTGATCTGCAAGATCGTGTTGAAGCCGAGGCGCTCCTGAGCATCTTGGAACAGGACATCGTGCCGCAATTTTATGACCGCACCCGCGACGGACTGCCGCGCTCTTGGATCACCCGCGTCAAGAAGAGCATCGAAGCCCACGCGCCGTTTTTCAACACCCGCCGCATGGTCAAGGAATACGCCGAAAAGTATTACTTGCCAGAGTTCGCCCGCACCCACGACATGACCCACCCCAACCTGAACAAGGGATTGGCGTTCGCGGCGTGGCGTAGCGGCATTGAGCAAGCATGGAAATTGGTGCGTATCCAAAAGGTCGATATGCCGTCCGGTGAGATCATGGTCGGTCAAGAAATCGAAGTGCGCGCCAACGTCTCGCTCGGTCAGCTTCAACCGGGGGATGTCAGCGTACAGGTCTATTACGGGCCGCTGAACACCAGTGGTGAACTCACCAGCGGCACGGCGCTCGATATGAAGCACGTCAGCAGCAAAGGCGCTGAACACGTTTACACCGCCAAACTGCGCTATGAGGACAGCGGTGAGCGCGGGATTTCTGTGCGCGTCGTCCCTAAGCACGAATATCTGCCGACGCCGTTCCTCCCCAAATTGATCACTTGGGCGTAGATATGAACTGATGAGTCCTGAGTCCTGAGTTGGGTCAGACATTCTCATCGCTAGACACATTTAGAATCACAAGACCCCCACTAAACACGGGGGTCTCGTGTATTTCTCTCAGGACTTGGGACTCAGCACTCCAAAGTTTACGATTCCGGCGTCCCGACGAAATCAAAACCGGTATACGGGCCACAATCTGACGGGATGAGCAACAACGTCCCGACTGACACGTTTCGCACATTTTTAATGCCGTTGCGCTCAATCAGGCAGTAATGGTCAAGATTGAACATCGCCCCCACCCCATCAATCGTCTCATTACGCTGAATCACATAGGTCTGACCTTCAATCGCCCCCGCGCCGACCCCTTCAGTCAAGCGCGCAAGTTCGCCATCCGCTGGGAACGCCCCAAACGGACTCGCGCCCTCTGGGATGAACAACTCTGTCCCAACCGCAATATTAGGCTCTAAACTGAGGCCATTGACCACGCGCAGCACCACTGTCGAAATATCCAACGATTCCGCAATCGACGGGATGGTGTCGCCCGCTTTGACGACATAAGTTGTCCCCGGCACGCTGCCCGCGCCGCCGCTCGCCGCCATCGCAGCCTCCGCGCCCGGTGACAAAATCAGCGCCGGGACGACTCCATACTTGGGCGCGTCCGCCGGAATCACCAAAATTTGACCCGGCACAATCGCCTTATTGTTTGTGATTTGATTGGTTGCAATCATCGCCTCAACCGAGACATCCAACGCCTGACCAATCGTATCAAGCGTGTCATTCGGGCGGATGACATACGTGCCATCGCTACCGTCTAACCCCGGCGTATCACTGCGCGGGTCAAGCACATCCTGCGTGCCATCATACGCCGGACATTCCGGGCTGAGTCGCAACGCCAGACCGGGCTGGAGGATGGTCGAAATTTGCAAGTCGTTCAATTCACGGATGCAATCCACCCGAATATCGAAATACGCGCCGATACCGTCGAGATTATCTCGCGGCTGAACGATATACGTCACGTCTTCGGTGATGGGGACGGGCGGCAAATCGCCGCGCTGTGCAAGCACGCCACCGACGCTGACCATCAGCCCGATGGCCGTCAAAAACCGGGTCAAACCACGCATTAAAACACCCCTCCCATTTGAGAAACATTTGCAAAGCTATCTAGGCAAGACATAGTTAGAGAATAGCACAAGTCCACCCAAGCGGCACGCGATATTTCAAATGTATAATGATCTCATCAACATTACGGGCTTAAATCCCGCCAGAGGACACCCCCAATGAAAGCACGCTTATTCGCATTTTTACTGCTGTTCGCGCTATGTCTCATGCCTGTCACAGCCCAACCCGCCCTGCCGCTGCCAACCGTCAAAGGCGCGCCCACCGACCAATGGGCGGTACAACTCGCACCCGGCACAGACGCCGATGCGTTGGCCGCGTCACAAGGTTTCGTCAACAGCGGGCAAATCGGCACGCTGGACGGCTGGTATCTGTTCCGCGCCGCTGACGGCCAAACAACCGACGGCACGCGCTCGTTCGGTCTGCGTAGCGCCCCCGGCGTCCTACACGCCCAACAACAGTTCACCATTCAACGGGCGACTCGTGGCGTCGAAACACACATTAAAGACCCGCTGTTCATCCGCCAGTGGCACATCAATAACGTCGCGGCTGGCATGGTCGGCGAAGATGCCAACATCTTGGGCGCGTGGAACTTTAGCCCGCTGTGCTGTGACGGCACAGGCGTGGTGGTCGCCAGCGTAGACGACGGCGTGCGTTGGAAAAACCCTGACTTGACTCCCAATTATAACGCCGCCCTCAGCTATGATTTTATCGGCAACGACGGTGATCCCAACGGCGGCGGTCACGGCACAGCAGTGGCCGGCATGATGGCTGGCGCGAACGACGGGAATCAATGCGGCGTTGGCGTCGCCTATCACGCTAACATCGCGGGCTTGAAGATATTGGGCAACATCATAAGTGACGCCATTGAAGCCGACGCGCTGGGTCATCAAACCAATGCCATTCACGTCTATAACAACAGTTGGGGCCCGTATGATGACGGCGCAACCCGTGAAAAACCCGGTCCATTGGCACAAGCCCAAATGGACGATTCGATCCTGAATGGGCGCGACGGACTTGGCACGATTTACGTCTGGGCGAACGGCAACGGCCTTGACTCCTTTGACGACTCCAACGCCGATGGCTATACCAACCTGATTTACACCATCTCCGTCGCGGCCAGCGATGACAGCGGCGAACAATCGTGGTACAGCGAACCCGGCGCAAATCTGCTGGTCAACGCGCCGTCCAATGGCGGAAGTCGTGGCATCACCACCACCGGTTATAAGAACACTACTTGCACCAACAGTTTTGGCGGCACATCCTCGGCTGCTCCGTTGGTCGGCGGCGTGGTCGCCCTGATGTTAGACGCCAACCCCAACCTGACATGGCGCGATGTGCAATATATTCTGATGCAAACCGCCGACCTGAATGACCCCACTGATACCGAATGGGCAGCCAACGCCGCCGGGTATATGTTCAACCCCAAATACGGTTTTGGCCGGGTAGATGCCGCCGAAGCGGTCAAATACGCCAGCGCGTGGACAGGCGTTCCAACCTCCCAGCCGCGCATCAGTTCAGGCCAACTCACGCCCAACCTCCCCATCCCAGATGGGACGGGATTGGGGCGTGAGGCCGGTCTCGCCAGCACCACCATCACTATCGCTGACCCGATGCAGTTAGAGCAAGTTGAGGTCATCACCAACATCACCCACGCTCGGCGTGGCGACCTAGAAGTGATTTTGGTCTCACCCAGCGGCACGCGCAGCACCCTGATGCGCGTCCGCCCGTTTGATGATGTCGAATCCGTCGGCTCATGGCGCTACTCGTCCAACCAATTCTGGGGCGAAACCGCAACCGGCCTCTGGACGCTGGAAGTGCGCGACCATGTGACCGGCAACATCGGCACGCTCGACACTTGGGAACTGTTCTTAAATGGCATCAGCGTTGATCCGGCCATCGTCGGTGAGACCGCCGACGTGACCACCCTCACAGGGCGCAACGTGACGTTCGAGGCCATGAGCGTCGATATGCCCGGCACGACCTATCAATGGCACGAGATTGACGGCATTACCGATCCGGCTGTCCCAGTCGCGACCAGTCGCACCCTGACCGTTGCCGCGCCGGTTAGCAGTTCAAAAACGTATCGACTGACCTCCACCACCGGCGCGACCAGCGTCACCAGCGGCGATTTCATCGTCACCGGTGTTCTTGAGCGCACGCTCGTGACCGCTGGCGACATGACGCAGAACCCTAACCGCCCGAAAGAGGCGCTGGGTTGGTTGCGCCTGAGCGCGTCAAACAACGATAAAGTCATGTGTGTTGAGTCTGAATGCGTGTTCCGCTTCGTCGGCAGCCCCGCCGAGAAAACCCAGATTCGCCAATATCTTGACCTGAAGAACATTGACTTCAACGCGGGTGATTTTCTCACCTTCACCGTGCAAGCCAAAGGCGTCGCACGCGGTCAACTCAAACTAGTGGTGTCTTATAGCAACGGGACGAGCGAACTTTGCAAAAAGGCCATCCTCCCGACCAGCACGTTCGGCGGTTTCAACTGCATGTTGCAAATTGACGATTTGACCGTGACGGAAATCGCCGCAGTCATCACCAACAAATCCAAAATCTCCGGTCAACGCTTAAGCGTCGATAATCTGCTCGTGAATTGGTCAGAGGGCGCGGGGCGTTCCATCAATCCGGCGCTTACCCTACCCGTTGAACCCGAAGGATTCCGTAACGGTCAGTAATCCCGGTAGTTGTGCTAAAATAATCTGAATCGGGGCGTGGCCTGCCACGCCCCAAATCATTGAAATCATCGGAGTTTTGTTAATATGAAACGTCCCTTTTTGGCCGCCGCGTTGGTGCTGGTATTCGTCCTCACCTCCGCCAGCATCGCCCAGCAACTACCCCTCCCGCAAGCCCCGGCGACCCTCACCAACGAATGGGCGGTCTATCTCGCGCCCAGCGCAGACCCAGACGCCGCCGCCGCACAGTTGGGCATGGTCAATCTCGGTCAAGTCGGCAACCTAACCGGCGTATACCGCTTCATCGCCCGTGAGGACATCCGCGCCGCCCGCCCAGACATCACCGCCGCGCTGGACGCCGCGCCGCAAATCCTCCAAGCCGTGCAGCAAGCCGCGCTCATCCGTGAGACTCGCGGCGTTGAGGACACGATTATTGACCCGCTATTTCTGAGCCAATGGCATCTGAATAACACCGGTCAATCTAGCGGCACAATCGGCGCAGACGCGAATGTCTTTCCGGCATGGAACGCGGGATTCACCGGCACGGGCGTCGTGGTCGCCAGCGTGGATGACGGTGTGTGGCACACCCACCCGGACATCGCCCCAAACTATCGCCCCGACCTCAGCTATGATTATGTCAGCAACGACGCTGACCCGTCCGGCGGCGGCCACGGCACATCAGTCGCTGGCGTGATGGCGGCGGATAATGACGGCGTGAAATGCGGCGTTGGCGCGGCTTTCAACGCCCAAATCGCGGGCATCCGCTTATTGGGCGGAAGCATCACCGACGCCACCGAAGCCAGCGCGGTCTCGCACCAAAACGGCGCGATTCACGTCTATAACAACAGTTGGGGGCCTAGCGACTACGGCACAGTATTAGAAGCCCCCGGCCCATTGACCCTCGCCGCCTTAGAGGACAATATCGTGACTGGGCGCGGCGGCCTCGGCGCCATCACGGTCTGGGCGGCGGGCAACGGCAAATCAGCCGGAGATAACGTCAACGCGGACGGCTACGCCAATCTTCGCAGCGTGATTGCCGTCAGCGCCACCACCAATTTCGGCCTCAGTTCGTGGTACAGCGAACCCGGCAGCCCAATTTTGGTCAACGCCCCGTCCAACGGCGGCTCGGCGGGCATCGTCACCACCGGCTACAGTTCAAGCAGCTGTAACAGCGCCTTCGGCGGTACATCGTCGGCCGCGCCGCTGACCGCGGGCGTGGTGGCTTTAATCTTACAAGCCAATCCCAACCTAACTTGGCGCGATGTACAGTATGTCTTGCTTGAATCGGCGGAAAAGAACGACCCGATCCAAGCCGATTGGACGACCAACGCCGCCGGTCATGACATCAATCACTATTACGGTTTTGGGCGCATTGATGCGGGCGCAGCCGTAGCATTGGCTCAGACATGGGTCAATGTTGAGCCAGAAGTCAACGCAACCTCGCCGGTACAGACCGCCAATCAAGCCATCCCAGACAACGGCACATGGGTCAGCAGCACGCTCACCCTAAATGACG
>Ga0105046_10015738_pt1 | contig 11624 bp, 10 predicted proteins | sample MAT03_FD_78385 | JGI IMG/M metagenome (GOLD analysis project Ga0105046, IMG submission 78385) | Freshwater microbial communities from Lake Fryxell liftoff mats and glacier meltwater in Antarctica - MAT-03 (megahit assembly) | ecosystem: Environmental > Aquatic > Freshwater > Ice > Liftoff...
CATTCTGATCGCGGGCAAGGATGCGACCGAACGCGCGCCCGCCAAACGCTGCGTGGCGATGGTGTTCCAGAACTGCGCGCTTTATCCCCACATGTCGGTTTACGACAACATGGCGTGCGGGTTGCGCCACGCCGACTTGCCGAAGGCCGAGGTCGACCGGCGCGTGCGCGATGCGGCAACGTTGCTTCAGATCACCGAACTGCTGACGCGCAGGCCGAAGTCGATGTCCGGCGGACACCGGCAGCGGGTGGCCATCGGACGCGCGATTGGACGCAAACCGGAAGTCTTCCTCCTTGACGAGCCGCTTTCCAATCTGGATGCCGCCCTGCGGGTGGAGATGCGCAGCCAGATCGCCCGGCTGCACCCCGAACTCAGGGCCACGATGATCTTCGTCACCCACGATCAGGTCGAGGCGATGACGCTGGCGGACCGCATCGTCGTGCAGCGGGGCGGGGCGCATCGAACAGACAGGCACGCCGCGCGAGGTTTACAACCTCCCCGCCAACATCTTTGTGGCGCGGTTCATCGGCTGTCCAGCGATCAACCTTTTTCCCGCGCGCGTGCTGTCGCAAACGGCCGATCAGACGGTGCTTCGGCTGGAGGGCGGTGGCGACGTCATCTGCCCCGGGACCTTTCGCAGCCTGGATGCGGGGGCTCAGGTGACCTTGGGCATCCACCCCGAAAAGCTGCGCGTCGTTGCCGCCGATACCGGGGCTGTGCGCAGCGAAGTCGCGCTCTGCGAGCACTTTGGCGGCGAGACGATCCTGCATCTGGTATCCGGCGGCGCCACACTCACGGTCAAGCTTGACGGCGATGCAGAGGCGGTTCTTGGCGATACCGTGGATGTTGCGATGACTACATCAGGCGCCTGTCTCTTTGACGCTGACGGACTGGCTCTGGCTTTACAGGGCGCTGTGGCGCAGGGCTATTCCGCAATGATCGCGCAGCCTCGGGCCGGGAGAGTGGGCGTTCCATCGTCCAGCCGCCTGTTCGCCAAAAGCATGGGCCTCGGCGGGGTTCCCTTGATGCCGGGCAAGTGCGCCTGTGGTGCGCAGCACGAGAAGCACTGTGTCTGTCTGCGGCGAGGCGAATAAAAGCACAAACCTTCCGCCTCCCCTTGGTGATTTCCGGTGCGCATCCTGTCGCGGCGGCTGGCTGAGGCGGCGGGCGGCCATCGGCCCGGGACGCCCGGGCCAAAGGCAGGAAACGGCCCGTCCTCTCGGGGACCCGCGATGCGGCTGAACGGACAAAGGCGGGGGCATTCGTTGGTCGGCATCGCATGGTCACTTTTTGCTGACGGCAGGTCGTGTTCAGTCCGCCATGTCAAAGACCGCCCAGACCGGTTGATGGTCCGAGCCGTCTGCCTCGGCGTCGATCCAGCCCTCGCGCAGGCGCGGCGCGAGGTCGGGTGTCGTCAGGATGTGGTCGATCCGCTCGCCCGGGGCGGTGCCATCGCCGGGGAAGGTGATGCCTTCATCCTCCTTCATCCCGGCCAGGGTCAGGGCATCGGCAAACAGACCGGCCTCGACCAGCCGACCGTACCACGGCGAGACCGGGCCGCAGAGCGCCGCATATTCGGGCGAGGCGGGGGTCATGTTGAAATCGCCCGTCAGGATCGCGGGCGCGGGCATCGGCGGCAGATCGGTGCGGGCGATCATCATCCAGTCGGCGCCGAACTCGTCGTCGGGCGCGCCCGGGCCGCTGATCAGGGGGCCTTCGTCGATGGCTTCGGCCACAAGGCGCAGGATCGCTTCGGCCTGCCGCATCCGGCAGCGGGCCGACACCCAGTTGAGATGGGTGACATAAAGGCGGAAGGGCCGCAGGGGGTGGCCGATGACGCATTCCATCAGGATCGACGGGTCGCTGATCTGGCCCAGAACCGTGGTGCGGGGCAACGGCCAGGACCGTACCGACAGGATCGGCCAGCGCGACAGGACCATCAGGCCGTATTGCTGCCGATTGGCGGGCTCTTGCGGGTTGTGAAAATCGACCGCCGCGCAAAAGGCCGGGTGATGGTCGGGCAGCAGCGCGGCCAGACGGGCGACCTGATCGGCGGGTGCCATCCCGCGCCAGCGACGCTCGACCTCTTGCAGGGCGATGACATCAGCCGTGGCCATGGTGCGGGCGATGCGGTCCAGATCGACCCTGCCGTCGCGGCCCTTGCCCCACTGGATGTTGTACGTGACGACCCGCATGTCCCGCTCCTTTACCGGGCGCTGCGCGGCAAACTCCCGTCATCAAACTATTGCGCACGCCCAGCATAGAATATCTCGCCGTAATGCTGCCAGATTTTGGGGGAAGACGATGACATTCGCGCAACAGCTGATGACCTTGGCCGCTTTGGCCTTGCTGGCGGCACCGGCCCAGGCCGAAAAGGTGTTGAACCGCGCCAATGACCTGAGCTTTGGCGGCGCGGAAAGCCTTGATCCGCTGTCGCCAAACCGGTTCTACGAAGTCAACGACATGATCTATTCCCGCCTCGTCAGGCAGAATGACGCAGGCGAGCCGTCACCGGAACTGGCCACCAGCTGGACCTCGAATGCCGGGGCGACGGAGTGGACTGTTACGCTCCAACCTGGCGTGACCTTCCATGACGGTTCGACCTTCGATGCCGCCGATGTTGCCTATTCGCTGCGCCGGATCGAGGATCCGACGCTCGAGTCGCCGGTGTCTTCGGTGCTCGGGATCATCGGGCGGGTAGAGGTGAAGGATGATCTGACCGTAAAGATCGTGCTCGAAACCCCGCATGCAGGCCTGCCATTGCTGCTGCTGGACTACCGCGTCCGCATGATCCCCGAAGGGTCCGGCCCAACGATCGGGCAAACCCCGATCGGCACCGGGCCTTTCCGCGTGGAAAGCTATGATCCCGAAGGCACGACGACGCTTGTGGCTTTCGACGGCTACTGGGAAGGTCGGCCGCTGATCGACCGGGTGCAGTTCACCGCCATTCCCGACAGCGAGGCCCGTAATCAGGCGATGCTTTCGCGGCAGATCGACCTCAATTCCGTGACCCGCGATCAGCTGGCCCTGTTCAAAGACAACCCGGCGTTCCAGCTGCAGTCCTTTCCGGCGGGCGGCTGGTTCGGGATCGTGTTTCGGACCGATACCGCGCCTTATGATTCCGCCAAGGTGCGGCGCGCGCTGCGCATCGCCGTGAACCGGCAGGATATGATGACGTTGATGGTGGGGGCCGATGGGGGTACGGTTGGCTGCGATACGCCGGTCCGGGCCGACGATCCCTACCGCGCCGATCTTGACTGCCCGCAAGACGTTGACGCGGCCCGCGCGCTCTTGGCCGAAGCAGGCTTTCCCGACGGGATCGACGTGGAGCTGACCACCTCGGACCTTGAGCCTGGCATGGTGCGCTTTGCCGAGGTCTTTCAGGCGCAGGTGGCACCTGCAGGCATCCGCGTCGCGATCAAGCTTGCCCCGTCAGACGGGTATTGGGACGATGTCTGGATGGTGGCTCCTGCATCGGTGACTTCCTGGGGAGAGCGTCCTGCAGACCAGATCCTGAACGAAGCCTGGCGCTCTGGGGCGTCCTGGAACGAAAGCGCCTATGCGAACCCGGCGTTTGATGCGCTGCTGGATCAGGCGCGTTCCACCCTCGACCCGGTCGCGGCGCGCGTGCTTTACATTCAGGCACAAGCGCTGCTGCTCGCGGAGGGAGGAACCTTCATCCCCTATCAGGAAGACGGGCGACGCGTGCTTTCGGCGCGGGTGCGCGGGATCAAGCCTCTGGGTGAGGATTACATCCGCTGGCACCTTGTGGACCTTGTGGAATAGGTCGGGGCCACCGTGCCTCGAAAGATCGCCGGGCGGCTGGCGGCGGCGTGGATCACGCTGGTGGTCATTGCGGTCGTGGTCTTTGTCGGCGTCGAACTGATGCCCGGCGATGCCTGCACGGCGCATCTGGGCCGCGACGCTGCGCGTGCCGAGATGCTCACTGCGTGCCGTGACCGCATGGGCCTTGACCGCCCGCCCGTGGAGCGTTTTGCGCTCTGGGCTGCAGATCTGGCGCATGGCGATCTGGGCGTGTCGATGAAGCGCGAACGCCCGATCCTCGGCATTGTGGGTCCGCGCGCGCGCAACACGCTGATTCTGGCCGGGGCCGCCGCGCTTGCGGGCGTGCCCCTCGCGATCCTTCTTGGGTTTCTGTGCGGATTGCGGCGCGAGGGTCCGTTCGACATCGTGACATCGACGGTTGCGCTGGTCGCGATGACCATGCCGGAGTTCGTGGTGGCCTCGCTGCTCATCCTGATCTTCGCGATCTGGCTGGGGTGGAGCACGGGGGTCGTGACCGCCGCCTATGATGCGCCCGCACTGACGCTGCTGTTGGCCACGCCGCTGCCTGCGATCACGCTGGCGCTGGTCTACATTGCCCATATCCTGCGGATGGTGCGTTCGTCGGTCATCGACACGGTGGGGGCGGATTTCGTGCTCATGGCCCGGATGAAGGGCGTCCCGGAACGGCGGATCGTGCTGCGCCACATCTTGCCGAATGCAATCCTGCCCTCGATCAGCCTGATCGGCCTGACGCTGGCATGGCTCCTTTCCGGAGTCGTGATCGTCGAGAGTGTGTTTAATTATCCCGGCATCGGGCGGCTTGCAGTCAACGCCGTGGCCGACCGTGACCTTCCGCTGATCCAGGCCATCGCGCTCTTGTTCGGGCTGTTTTATGTGCTGACGACGCTGGTCAGCGACCTCGTCGCGATGGCGCTGAACCCCCGGCTGCGGAGCCTGCGGGGATGACGGCATCGTCCACCTTGCGCGCCGTGCTGAAGCAACCCTCAGGAGTCGTCGGGGTCGCGCTGGTTGTGGCGCACGTGACCATGGCGCTGGTGGCCCCGATGATCGTCCCGCACAACCCCACGCTGCAAAGCGCCGGGGCGATCCTGCAGGCCCCCTCGTGGACCCATCCCTTCGGCACAGACCGGCTCGGGCGGGATCTGCTGTCCCGCGCGTTGCTTGGTGGTCGGGAGGCGATGCTGATCGCCACGCTTTCGACCGTTGCCGCGATGCTGTGGGGCGCCATGCTGGGCCTTTTCGTGGCGCTGCAGGGGGGGCGGACCGACGCCTATGTCATGCGCATCGTTGATGCGATGGTGTCGATCCCTTGGGTTTTGATGGTGATGATCTTCGTGGCTGCCCTGGGGGTCGGGGCGAGGGCGCTTATTCCGGTGCTAAGCTTTTCCTATGGCTTGTCGGTCGTCTATATCGCCCGTGCCGCCGCGCTGGACTTTGTGGCGCGCGATTTCGTGCTGGCGGCCCAGGCACGGGGCGAGCGGCGCGTCACCATCCTGTGGCGCGAGATTCTGCCCAATGTCCGCGACACGCTGGCGGTACAAGGGGCGATGCAGTGGTCGTGGATTCTGCTCGGGATCTCGTCTCTGTCCTTTCTGGGTCTGGGTGTCGCGCCGCCCGCCCCGGACTGGGGTCTGATGATCGCCGATGGCCGTGGCATCATGCAAGCCGCACCCTGGACCGTGCTTTGGCCGATGGCGATGCTGTCGAGCCTGATCGTCGGCGTCAATCTTGCGGCTGATGCCATTGCCAAGGCACTGGGCGTTGACCGGACATTCGGCGTGGCTGCACCATGAGACTCTTGTCCGTCGCTGGGTTGACGATTGCCCGGGCGGCCGGGCCCGTCGGGCGGCCGGTCGTCGTCGACGCAGGGGTCGTGCTCGGACCGGCACAGACGCTGGGGATCGCCGGCGAATCGGGCTGCGGCAAGAGCACGCTGCTGCTGGCGCTGATGGGGATTGTGAAACCCGGGCTGAGGGTTGCGGCGGGTCAGGTGTGGCTTGACGGCACCGATATCCTGTCCGCCCCGGCGGAGGATCAGCGCCGCCTGCGCGGCCCGGTCGTGGCGCTGGTGCCGCAAAGCGCCGCGTTGTCCCTGACCCCGACGATGAGGATTGGCGCGCAGCTTGCCGAAGCCTTGGCCGTGCATGGCCGCCTTGCCCCGGCGGCGCGCCCGGCCCGCGTGCAGGACCTTCTGGCCCGGGTCCGCCTGCCGGATCCGGCGCGGATCGGCCATCGCTATCCGCATGAGCTGTCCGGGGGGCAGATGCAGCGGGTGGCAATCGCCATGGCGCTTGCCTGTAAGCCGCGCCTGCTGTTGCTGGATGAACCTACGAGCGGACTGGATGCGTCTACGCAGTCAGGCATCCTCGACCTGCTGGATACCCTGCGGCGCGAGACCGGGATGGCGATGGTCTGCGTAAGCCACGATATCGGGGTTCTTGCACGGCTGACGGCGCGTATTGCGGTGATGTATGCCGGGCGGATTGTCGAAGACCGGCCTGTGGGTGCCTTTTTGCGCCATCCGGCGCATCCCTATGCGCGCGCCTTGCTCGCGTCTGTGCCGCGGATCGCGGCGCTGGTCCTTCCGCTCTCGATCCCGGGCCGGCCTCCTGCCCCGGGCAGTGTGGAGCAGGGCTGCGCCTTTGTGCCGCGCTGCGTGCGCAGTGGCGCCGACTGTGTCACGGTTCCCGCATTCAGGGACGTCGCATCGGGAGGCCGGGTCGCCTGCCACGCGCCCGATGAAGGCCCCCTCATCCTGCCCGCGGCCCGGACGGGCGCGACCGGCGCGGTACGCGGCGATGGGGTGCTCATCGTTCGCGACCTGATGGTGCGCTATGGCAAGGCAGGCCCGCTTGCGCGGCTGGTTGGCCGCCCTGCGCCGCCTGCGGTGGTCGACGGCGTGTCCTTCACGCTGGCAAAGGGGGAGATTCTCGGTCTCGTCGGCGAATCCGGCAGTGGCAAATCCACCATTCTGCGGGCGGTTGCCGGGCTTTGGCCGCGCAGCGCCGGCGTCGTGACGCTGGCAGGCAGCGGCGAGTTGGCGGCCCAAACGGTTCAGCGCGACCGCCGCGCGCTGCAGCGGGTGCAGATCGTGTTCCAGAACCCGGACGCGTCGCTCAATCCGCGGCAGTCCGTGCGCGAAATTCTGGCCCAGCCCCTGCGTCTTTATTTCAACGCCACACCTGCCGAGGTTGAACGGCAAGGGCGCGATCTTCTGGCGGACGTACGGCTTGACCCGTCCTACCTCGAGCGGCGGCCGGGACAGTTGTCAGGCGGCGAGCGGCAGAGGGTGGCGCTGGCGCGGGCGTTTGCGGCGCGGCCGGACGTCATCCTGTGCGACGAGGTGACAAGCGCGCTGGATGTTTCGGTGCAGGCAAGCGTTCTGTCGCTGATCCGCGCGCTCTGCCGGACGCGCGGGACGGCCTGCCTGTTTGTTGCCCATGATCTTGCCGTGGTGGCCGCGTTGTGCGACCGCGTCGCCGTCCTGCACATGGGCCGGATCGCAGAGGAAGGCCCGGCCACGTTGATCTGCACCGCGCCGCGCCATGCCTATACCCGAAGCCTTATCGAGATTGCGCAGCGCAATGCGGCCTTTGGTGAATATCCGGAACCGCTGCCGAGCTAGGCCTAGACTGCCCGTTCAGCGAGGCGCAGTTCTGGAAGCGCGGTCGCGCGCAGGCCCGGCTGCCGAGAGCGCCGGTCCCGGCGGTGATCAGGGCCGCTCGCCCCGCAGCAAGGCGCCGTCAATTTCGTCCAGCACGAAGTCGATTTCGGCGACTGAATCAATCACGAAATGTGCGCCGGCACGGGTCAGGCGGGCATAGGCTGCATCGCGCATGCGGTGAAACTCGTCGACCGACAGCGTGTCGGTTTCTGCCGCGTTCAGACCGAAGACATTGCCTGTCAGGGCCACGCCGACCGTCCAGCAGCCGGCGTTCAGGCCTTCGGCGATGCCCACTTCGGTGTCGTCCACCTTGACGACAGTCCACGCGGGCCAGACGCCCAGATCAAGAAAGGTCCGGTACATCATCATGGGCGTCGGACGCCCTTCAGCCAGATCGCCTGCGCAGACCAGATTGTCGGGCGCGTAGCCCTGTTTGGCGGCCAGTGGCAACAGCGGCGCCATGATCTCGCGGATATATCCGGTGGTCGAGCCGACTTTCAGGCCGCGCGCGCGCAGACGACCTGCCATGTCTGCAGCCCCTTCGATCAGCTCGGCGAAGTCGGTGACGACCGCCACATTCATAGGCACGAAAACCTGATAGACGGCGTCGGTGTCTGCCTCGTCCGGATCAGCCCCACGGGCCGTCTTCCACGCTGCAGCAATGCGTGGCTGGCCAAGCAAGGTCTTGATGTGATCCCGCTTGGCCATGCCCATCGGGCCGCGCGCCTCTTCCACCGTGATCGCGACGCCGAACTGCGCAAACGCCTTGACGAACACGCCCATAGGGGCCTGGCTGCCGTGGTCGATCATCGTGCCTGCCCAGTCGAAGACAACGGCACTGAGGGTTTTCGGGGTCATGCAGCGTCTCCAAACAACTCGGCGATGGTTTCCTCGGCGATGGCAAAGGCCGTGCTGGCCCCGGTGCCCGACGTCACGATGACAAGGCGGATGTCCGGGTCCGGCGCGTCGCGCACCATCAGGCGGTCGGGCAGGCTGGCATAGGTGCCCATCCAGCGTTCGGTAACGGTGGCATCGGGCAGACGCAGAGTGGCGTGCATCTCGGCCAGCATCAGGTCATCGACCATGCCTTGCGCAAAAGGCTGCGGGCTCCATTCGTAGTGATGGCTGTCGCCGACGATCAGCCCGCCGTCCGCGCCCTGCACGGCGATCAGGTGGATGCCTTGCGCCAGATACTCGGGCTGTTCGCGCTGCAAACGGTCCAGCAGCGGGGCCGCCTCGGGCAGTTCGGAATAGCCAAGATAGCGCACCAGCGACAAATCCGTCATCACCGACCCTGGCAGGCGGAAACCGCCGCTCGCGGGCATCACCTTCATCATGTGCAGCCGGCAACGGGTGATCCCCATCGCGGCGATGCGCTTGGGGAACAGGGTCAGCAGATCGTCCCCGGGGCAGACGACGATGCGGCGGGCGGTGAGGGTTCCGGCCGTCGTCTCGACCCGGCCCGGTTCCACCGACTTGACCAGCGTCTTGCGGTAGAAAGACACGCCCGTCGCCGTTTCCAGCCAGGCTGCCAGCCTCGGGATGGCAAGGCGGCTTTCCACGCGCCGCTCGTGCGGGCTCCACAAACCGCCCTCAAAGGGACCATCGGCCAGAATCTCACCATGCTTTTGCGCAAGGTCGGCCTGCGACAGCAGGGTGCAGTCCTGCCCCATTTCGGTGGCACGGAACGCCTCAACCACAGCCATCGCCTCGGGACGGCGTGCCACGACCAGAAGCCCCTGATGTTCGATTGCAATTCCTGCCTGCGGTGCAACCTCTGCCCAGACATCGCGGGACCGCATCGCGCGGCGCCAGCAGTCCCCCGCCTGTTGCCCGGTCACCGTGACGAAACCGAAGTTGCGAACCGATGCACCCGTTGCTTCCGCGTCGCGGTCGATCACCGCGACCGAAAGACCACGGCGCCGCGCGGCGAGCGCGTGGGCCAGCCCGACGATGCCCGCCCCCACCACAACCAAATCGAAGCCGTCCTTCACCGCCTGTGCCGTCCTTGTCTGCATGCCAAAGCCGTTGTCGCCAAGGGATGTAACAGCAGTGCGACCCGGTTGGTATAGAAAATGCATGGTCCCATCTCCAGCGGGGACGATCCGGGCCGCGCCGGGTGTTCGGCGGCTCTCCGCCTTGTGATGGCGGTGGGGATGCGGCGGACCAGGAGAGGGGCTAGATTATAAGGATGAACAGACGCACCCTCATCGCCGTACCGCTCTTGGTCTTGGCTGCTACTCTGCCTGCGCAGGCAGAGATCATTTCCCTGGATACCATATCGCGGTATCTAAACGGGCTGGACAGCGCGGTGTCGGCGTTTGTGCAGACCAATGCCGACGGATCTGCCGCGCAAGGCACAGTTTACATCAAACGGCCAGGTCGCGCACGGTTTGAATATGAGGCGCCGAACGCGGCGCTGGTGTTGGCAAGCGCGGGAAGCGTCGCGATATTTGACCAGAAATCAAATGAGGCGCCCGAGCAGTATCCCCTGCGCCGTACACCGCTGAACCTCATTCTGGCGCGGGAGGTGGACCTCGGCCGGGCCAAGATGGTGATCGGTCATCGCGAAGAGGGCGACACGACGCGCGTTCTGGCGCAGGATCCTAAGAATCCGGAATATGGCACGATAGAGCTGGTGTTTGCGGCCGATCCGGTGGCGTTGACAGCCTGGGTCATCACCGATGACCTCGGCAACCGCACAGTGGTGGAACTGCAGGGCCTGCAGCAGGGAGTGCGCATTCCCGAGGGCCTGTTCAACATCAGCGCAGAAATCCAGAGGCGCGCGGGCGACTGAGCCGTCCTACCGGCGGCACTGGGCCAATTGCGCGCGGTACGTCTCGGACCGTACGGCTACGTTCGCCGCCACATCCATGAGCCAGGGCTTGCCTTCGTAGCTTCGATTGGCATAGCCGGTTCTGCCTTCATGATAGGCCAGATACTGCGCTTCGGCATCGGTCTTGGCCAGACCGAGGCGCCCTTCGCTTTCATGCAGATACCAACCCATGAAATCTGTGGCATCGGTGATGCGGTCACGCTTGGCGCTGCGGCGGCCTTCGTCCTGCTGATATTCCTCCCAGGTGCCGTCCAGCGCCTGGCTGTAACCATAGGCTGACGATTGCCGCCCCATCGGGATCACCCCCAGCACAAAGCGGTAGGGAGTGCGCGCGTTGCCGACGAACTTCGATTCCTGATAGATCATCGCCATCAGCACATGGGTGGGCACGTCCCATTTACGCTCTGTCGCTTCGAGGGCGCGCATGTATTGCGGGCGTTCCCGCGCGATCGCGCAGGCGTCGTCAAGATTGCGGGGCGCCGAGAAGTTGCCGCCCCCGCAGGAGCCAAGAAACAGCAACAGAATCGACGCACGGAGAAACCTGCTCATTTGCCCCTCGTACGTTTTTGTTTTGCAGTCACAATAGGGGAAAACACCTACGGTGGAAATGGGGCAACGCCCGGCGTCAGATCAGAAATGCGAGAGTGAGCGGAAGCGTTCCGATGCAGAGCAGCTTGGACGCGATGACAAGCGAGGCGACCGCATCGGCATCGGCCCCGTATTTCACGGCCAGCCTGCAGGAAGTTAGGGCTACGGGCGCGGCGAATTGCACGATCAGCACCTCCATCGCCACGGGTGTAGGCGCGAAGGCAAGGCCAACCCCGACCGCAGCCCAAGACAAAATGCAAGGCGCAAAGCCATCGACGCGAGCATCCGCCCGAGGCGCCCCCCGACAGCAGCCGCGCCATGGCGACACCAAGGGTGATCAGCATCATCGGGATTGCAAGCTGGCCCATAAGCTCCAACGAATGGGTCAGCCATAGCGGTGTTTGCCAGCCCTGCCACGGGAACAGCCCGCCTGACGGGGTGGCGATCATTGCAGGCTCACGCACCAGCCGCCAAGGAAAGCCGCCGCCTGAAACCAGCCATAGGCCCAGGGTGAAACCTCGCATCATCATGACCGCAAAAATCACTGCAGCATCAACGGGACCGGCCTCGCCAAAGGCAAAGAGCGCAAGCGGCAGCCCGACTTTGCCGGTATTGCCGAAGATGAGCGGGGCGAGGCAGGTCCTGAACGGCAGTCGCAAAACCCGCACCAGCTCAAGGAACATTCCTGCCAACACGCCGGAGCCGATGGTGGCCGCAAGTGGCACCTCC
>Ga0105046_10015740_pt1 | contig 11624 bp, 10 predicted proteins | sample MAT03_FD_78385 | JGI IMG/M metagenome (GOLD analysis project Ga0105046, IMG submission 78385) | Freshwater microbial communities from Lake Fryxell liftoff mats and glacier meltwater in Antarctica - MAT-03 (megahit assembly) | ecosystem: Environmental > Aquatic > Freshwater > Ice > Liftoff...
CTTGGGGACCGGACTCGTGGAGTTATGGAGTGGTTGCCGATGGCGGTTTTCGCGAGTTCCTCGGTGTTGAGGAGTTGGTTGCTCGTCGCTGCAGGATTTTGATTGTCTCGGATGCAGGCTGCAACAATGGCCTTTACGAATTTGGGGTCTTGGCCGATTTGATTCGCAAATTGAGGCTCGACCATTCGATCGAAGTCTTGGATCTGGATCACGATCGGCCGCTGGATACCAGACGACTCAAAAGATCAGACGAACTGGATGGTCGTTCGCCCCAACACTTCGTTGTGGGTCGGATCCGATATCCGGAGAAAGTCTCGGAGGAGATTCCTGCCAAGGGCGAATCAATAGTTCAGCAGGATGCGCTCCTCGTTTACGTGCAAATGTCCCTGACGGGGGACGAAAACATCGATATCGAACAGTTCCGGCGAACCAATCCCAACTTCCCAGACGAGCCCATCTCGAATCAGTTTTACTCTCCGGACCAAGTCGAATCGTTTCGGCAATTAGGAGAGCACATCGGTCGAATGCTCTGTCGCGACGTGGATGCTTTTGATTGTCCGTCGACCATCAAGCGTAAGGAACTGAGTACGACATTGTCGGTTTCGGAAATGAGAGATTATCGGATCCGTCGCCTTGAGGACGCGTTTTGTTCCACCTATAGAAATGAATGCAGGCAGGAATCTACTTTTGCGAACGATGATGCTGGAATTGGTTGGATGTTAAATGTAGACCAAATACTTCCATCCACATACCGTTGTGTGCAGCGATATGAGAACGCATCGGAACATCAATTGTTGCTTCGGGATTTTGTTTGGCATTGCCTTGAGGACTTTGACTCTGAGCGAGCTCGACAATTCGATCAAATCACGATTTCGGATCTCTATGGGATCGCAATTGAATGCAATAGGCGGCACGCTGGTTTTCGCCCGGAATGGCCGACTTCCTTTTTTCAAATCGCAGGACGTGACTTGTTGATCAAGGCTTCCCAGTTGGGGGCCGACTTGCAAGTCAGCCAGGATGCAACTGAGGCGTTATACAAATTCATTTTGAGTCCAATCGACACGGCTGATCCACCACCGATCTTGAACGCGATCAGTCGGCTTGCCGTCATGTTGCCGCGAGGCGTATTCCGGCTATCAGGAAGCAAGACAGCCGCGGAAGTACTGGTATGTCTGATCGGATATTTGGTTCGAATCAAACACGGAAAGGTGTTTGCATCTTTGAGTTGGATTCTACAAGAAACGTCACAAAAACGATTGCGGCGCGCAATCGAAACAGGCAAAGCCACCGAAGTGGAACAAGTGTTGATCAAACTGATTAACGAACAGTATCGGGCGAGTAACACCGCGACTATCCATGCCGATATTGACGATGCAAACGCAAAAAATTAGAGATCGAGACATGACCAAAAACGGCAGTGTGTCCTTTGAAAAAGTCCTTGAAGAGGAGGAGAAGTTTATTCGGTTGCGGCGGTTGTCCATGGATCAGGAATCACCAACTGCGGATGCAATTCAACCCACTCACCCGAACAAACTTGGACTGTGTTTGTCCGGTGGTGGCATTCGAAGCGCTTCCTTCAATCTTGGTGTGTTGCAGGCCCTCGCCAATCAGAAACTCATTTCCAATTTAGACTATCTCTCGACGGTCTCGGGAGGTGGTTACATTGGAAGTTGGCTAATGCAATGGATCAAAAACGATGGCAGTGTTTCCAACGTCGAAAAACTGATCGTACCTGATCGCGAGGTGAACGCCACTGCCGAACGTACTCCACTAGACCAACCGACCGCAATGCGAACGGATTCGAGTCGCAATCGATCGAGCGACCCCGACACTTCTCACTCGGAACAGATTAATGGCCCATTGACGAAAATCTTCGCAAGTGAGCCCGAACCTATTCGTCATTTGCGAGCAAATTCCAATTTCTTGGCACCAACCCCTGGGGTATTATCCGTTGATTCCTGGACCCTGTTTGCAATCTATTTTCGCAATCTTGTGTTGAATTCCTTTGTCCTGCTCCCCACATTGATTGCCATCAAGTTGATTGTCGTTTTCTTGTCGCTGTGGTATATCGAGAGTCAAGGAAATCCGTCCGTTTGGCCTCTCATACTGGGTTGCGTATTCTTGGCCAGCATGTTCGCATGCCTTTTCTACACGATTGATTGTGTCCGAAAGCACGTGGAAAATAGGAGTGTTACGGACAACTACTTTACTCGTTCCTTTATCCTCCCATTAGCGTTTTTGGTTATCGCGTGTTTCTTCTTTGCATTGCATGCAGAAGGGGAAAACAATGTAATTTCAGAGACTTTTGGAGAAGTTCTAAGTTGGTTCAGGATTGAGTTCCAACGAGGGGTCGGCCAGTGGAGTTGGAAATACTGTTTCATATTTTCTGTGTTCACCGGGTTGCTTCATACGATTCCCAACTACAGGTCGTACTTGCAATTGCTAACGATAGGGATGAAGACGAAACGTCGTGGGAAATTGCAGTGGGCGCCTGCCATTTGGATATTCTCAGGATTCGCAGCAGGATTCATCTTCGTTTTCTTGATCCTCGCCTCCTTTCACGTGATCAACGACCTTTCCTCGAAAATTGTTAAAGGGTTGCAACTAGGTTCGAACCTGGACCATTCCGTTTGGACCAACACCGAATTTACCATAAAACTCACATTGATCGTGCCAGCGCTTTTAACCGCATTGTTTGTCGCTGAATCGGTTCAACTTGGAATTTTAGGACGGCGCGAATACCGTGAAGTTCGGGAAAAATGGTCGTACTTCAATTCGTATTGTTTCTTGGCTGCCATTGTTTGGTTCTCGGCTTTTTTGCATGTATGCATTATCCCTACTTGGATCATTCATTCCGGCGCAAGTTGGTTTTCGAAGTTTGCGCCGGGTATTGTGTGGTTTGCCGTTTCTTCCATCAGTCTATGGCTTGCTAAGGGACCACTCACCGGTGGAACAAAAAAGCCCTACATGGATTGGATCGTCAAAGCAGCTCCTCCCATCTTCCTATCGGGTGCAACGATTATCGTCGCAACATGTCTGCAACTTACCTTTGTCGAATTTGATTTATGGAGTGTTTCGCTCACCCTTGTTGCGATGGCCGCTGTTGCGCTCGTTGCGAGCTTATTCGTCGACATCAATGTATTCTCATTGCAGGAGCTATATCAGGATCGGTTAGTCCGAACCTTTCTGGGAGCTTCGAGATTGCAAAAGGGACAAACGGGTGCTCCGTTCCGTTCCATTCAAGAATTGCGACTGCCAGATCCGATAACGGGGATTGACCCACGCGATGATGAGGAGTTGAGGCGATTGGTTTGGCCGACGGATCCCGACAGAGAGTCGAGTCGCGATGCCGGATCGAATTGCGGCGAAGTACGGGCATTTGGCCCACTCCTACTAATAAATACCGCAATTAACTTAGGGGGCGAGAAAGACTTTGAACATCAAGAGCGTATGGCCGACAGTTTTACCCTCAGTCCGCTTTTTTGCGGTTGCCCACGGACTGGCTATCGATCCACTCAAGAGGGCTATGGGGACAATATTTCATTGGGAACCTCATTCGCTATTTCGGGCGCGGCAGTCAGCCCGAACATGGGCTACTATTCTTCACCAGCCGTGACAGCTTTGCTGACGTTCTTCAACCTAAGACTTGGCGCTTGGATGCCCAATCCGTCAGGAACAAAGTGGAAAGCAGCCGGTCCAACGAACGGTTGGCTACATCTGTTTCGAGAGATGCTCGGGCGGACGAGCAGTTCGAGTCCCTATGTCTACCTTTCTGATGGCGGGCATTTTGATAATCTAGGTGCCTATGAATTGATCCGTCGGCGCTGCAAATTCATTATTGCTTCCGATGCAGGTGCCGATCCTGCCGGAGCGTGCCATGAACTCGCGATGAATGTTCGCAAGGCATCGATTGATTTTGGAGTAACGATCGATATCGATTTGTCACGACTAGCAATCGATCCATTAAGCGGGTTTTCCAAGGGGCGGGTGGCATTAGGTGAGATTCATTATCCCCCTTTAATCGCAGGTGAAATGGCGGAGATTGGCTACCTCATCTACATCAAAATGACCATGGACGGTACGGAACCACCGGACCTTCAAAGCTACAAAATTCGCCATAGCCAGTTCCCTCATGAGTCCACAATCGATCAATTCTTTTCCGAGTCCCAATTCGAAAGTTACCGTCATCTTGGTTACATCGTAGCGAGCGAATTCTTTATTCGCGACCAAACTGAGATCCCAGCCGGCCACCCAATGTGCCCTCCAAAATCGGCTCGGACATCTCTGATTCTACAACGCTACTTTGAGTATCTGATGGCTATAGAATCCATGTCTTTTAGTGCGGAATGGGATAATCGCAGCATTGAATTCAACGAAAGGTATACGAAATTGCAGTCCCATATCCTATGTGACTTAAGCCTTCGAAAGCTTCAAAGTGAATTAGAAAGCATTAGCCGAGTTCTCGACGCACGCGAAGCTGAAGTGTTCGGATCGGCTAAAGCTCATGCTGATTTGGACAAGTACCTAATCCAGCTTAAAAACGACTCTGGCACTCCTAGGTCAGAGGAGGAAGAAAGATCCGAAAAGGGATGGACGATCCAAGCCATCACATTATTGGATGAAGTGTTGGAAACGTTGCCGCTACACAAGTACAACAGCGTGCTAAGTCGCGGCTGGATGAGAGTCGTTCGACGCTGGATGCTTTCTTCGGCGTTTGATCGGGTATGGCCATTGATTGCTGGCGATTTCACGTTAAGACTCGGTCGTTTTGTGACCGAATTGAAACGTGACCGATATTGGATAGCTCACGATTTTGATGACACCCGCTCGTAACCAGAGGCTGCATCACTCATCCTGCTCGTTCCAAGGCTCTGCCTAGGAACGAGGGGGTTCGTTGGTGTTCAGGCTTTGGCCGTTTAAAGCAACGCTAGGCGGTTGAAGCTTGAACACCAACCGTTCAATCAAGGCATCGAAAAGCATCGTAGCTCAGAATCGTTTCGAACGAACAAACAGCCGTCAGCAATTGCGGGGTAGGACCAAAGCACCTTCCGGCCTCCTGAAAAATTCGTAGGATCGATTGCGTGAAATCGTCCTGTTTCTTCGTATTTCGCGGGACTGAGCTTGGCCGAAATGAAATCGCCCGTTTCGCTCAAAATAAAATAGTTGCTGCCATCCGCTTTGATCAAATAGGCACTTGCATTGGCTAAGCCTTTCTCTCGATTGGCTCCGGTCGTTGCCAAGGCCGATTGCCACATCCTCGTTCCATCTTCTTGTTTAACGCAAACCAATGCTCCACTTTGGAAATCAGCTCCATAAATGTATCCTTGATCAAAGATGGCTGTCGTGTTGGACAAGCCAAGCGATTTTTTCGGCGCTCCGTTCCAAATCAACTTGGCGCTCGGCGGATTGGATGTCAACTGAAACATTGCGGACACCCCTTCGCCCGATGCGAACAAAAGATCACCTTGCAGGGTGGGAGGTGCGATCGACATTCCATAATCCGGCTTGAACGGCTGCTCCCAGTAAAGCTGACCATCCAACGGATTGAGGCTCAAAATTCTCTCGGGAGTCCAAATCAACAATTGCGAAACTCCGCCATGCGAAACTAAAGCTGGAGGGCAATAGCCAATTTCATCGCCGCTCAATGCGCGCCAAAGTTCCTTTCCAGTTTTGCGATCAAGGGAGACCACCAAACTTCCTTCGCCACCGGCCAGACAAATCAGTTGATCGCCAATCACAAGTGGTACGGCCGCATAACCCCACATCGGCTTCTCGGACTTGAACTCCTCCGCGATCGGCCGCTTCCACAATTCGCTACCGTCTTCGGTCGACAAGCATACCAAGTCCCCCTCGGCTCCAAGTGCGATCACAGTTCCATCGACAACAACGGGCGTTGCTCTAGGTCCACCCGGGTAAGACAACGAATAATTTCGCTCGTAAGCTTTCGTCCATAGAACGCTACCTGACTTTGCATCCAAGCAGACCATTCGCTCCTTGCCCGTCAAACGATCTCGACTGCCAGCGTTGTTGGTGATCTTCCCCGTTTCAAGCTGGTAGTCCGCGACAAACACACGACCGTTAGCAATCACGGGTCCTGCGTATCCTAAGCCAACGGGTTGCTTCCACTTGAGTTCGAGTCCCTGCTTTGGAATTGGTTTTGCAATTACTTCTTTAGAAAGAATTCCGTCTCGAGTCGGGCCATTCCACTGTGGCCAGTCTTGCCCAAAGGCAGACGTTGAAATCAGGAATAGGGTCGCAGACAAAAACGAACTTTTTCGAATCAACATCATGGCATCTCGCATCTTCAATCAGAAAACCACAGGAAGAAGTCGATTTTAGCATATTTGCGATCCCAAGGTTTCAGACTTTTCTTAGCACGACGCGCAAGCTAGTGAATTGTGAGGCCAATTCACTAGTGCCAGTGAGCTGCGTCGCGACTCTCCACCGCCCCGTCGGTGCGGTGCGATTCACTTTCCTACACGTGTGAATCGAAGCCCACACCGACCAGGGTCGGAGTAGGGCAATTACTTCGCGATTTTGCTACGTTCGGTAGCTGATCAGTTATTGCTCCACCGACCAGGGTCGGTGGAAGCCCTTCTGACAATACTAGGGAAGACGACCATCTTTGCTGCAAAAGACTTCAGGCTACCTTTCGGTTGCCATGTATAATTTGGATCATCCATTAGAACGCCTAACCTTGTTTCTGCACCACTCCCTAATTTCGCAATCAACTAATTCAGCTCAATGTACCCACTTCTACCCTTTACTCCCCTTCAAGCTTGCTCTGTCCTTGTGCTTGGACTCGCCATTTTGATTCCAAACGCTTTGGCCCAAGAACTTGCATTGTCGGGCCGAACGAATGGGTTCACGCAAATTGTTCTCCCTTTCTTGACGAAGCACTGCATCGAGTGCCATGGTCCCAAAGACGCTCAAGCTGAGTTTCGCGTTGATAAAACCATAGTGAACGAATTCGAGGATGCGAGTTGGATTCGGGCGACTCGGACTCCAATCGCGTTAAGACAGACGGCCAGAATCCGATCGTCAACGGTGGCAACAATCCAGTTGAAAACGGTTTCAAAATCATTCACCATAATTCTTGGGACAAGACGTTAAACGTTCGCGACTTTGCAATGAAGAATCCCGGCAACTATTCCATTCGTATTCGAGCTGCCTGCCGCGTCCCTTCCCGCGACCAAGTTGTTGAGTCGGCAAAGGAAATGCTCGCGCTTCGATTTCAACAACAAATGAAGGACAACCCGAAAGGTGAGCGTTGGCATTTGGAAGCCCAGACTGGAGACCTTGAACACTTCAAGAAAGATTGAATGTTTACGTACGGACCTGCCCGCATGAAGGTTACGCAGGATCTCGCGGGCCAGCCTCGGCCGATTGCCGAGCTGGATGTTCCCGCGACGATTGGGGAGCCTGGCATTTATGAAATTCAAGTTCCTTTTACGATGCAGTCCGCAGGCGTAACTATCGAGTAGGCTTACTCGATCCCAAGCGTGTTGGAAAACTTCTGGATGCAGAACAACGACAAGTTTGCTCGGCCAACACTCCATGTGGACTGGCTCGAGATCGAAGGTCCTTTGTTTCCTCAATGGCCACACAAGAGTCATTCGCTTCTCCTGCCGCAAGAACTAAACGTCGATAATGAAGACTCGATTATCGAAGAGCTCATAGGCAAGTTCGCTCGACGTGCATTTCGTCGACCTGTCTCTCGGTCCGACGTAGCTCCGTATGTTCAGCTCTATCAAGAAGCTCGCAAGCGTAGTACTTCTCCGATTCAATCCTTTAAGAACAGTATCGTGGCTGTGCTGGTCTCTCCTAACTTCTTGTTCATGGTCGAGACACTTAACGCGAAACTTCCTGCGAGCAATTCCGATTCGAACGAAGTGACTTCGCATTAACTTGCTACGAGACTTGCATTTTACCTTTGGTCTAGTCCGCCTGATTTGGAGTTAACCCAACTGGCAAACACAGGCGACATTTCCAAAGAAAGTGTTTTAAAAGAGCAAGTGAAACGAATGTTACTCGATCCAAAGGTTGACTCACTCGTTAACAATTTTTCCGATCAGTGGCTTGGGCTCAGAGAGGTCGGGGCAAACCCGCCCGCCATGGAGCTCTACCCACACTACGACCGTCATCTTGAGACTTCGATGATCGAAGAATCTCGCGCGACGTTTCGAACGATTCTTAACGAAAAGCGCAGTATTTTGGATTTTGTCGACTCAGATTACGTCGTCATCAATGAGCGACTTGCGCGCTTCTACCGAATTGAGGACGTTCGCGGCGATGCGTTTCGTGTCGTTCCCGTCCAACCCAGGCATCATCGTGGCGGTATCCTAACTCAGGCTTCGATGCTCACGATCACTTCCAACGGCACTCGCACTTCGCCGGTCAAGCGAGGCACTTGGGTATTGAAGAGCATTCTGGGAACCGATCCTGGGCTACCTGTCGCAAATGCGGGCGACATTGCCCCGAAAGTACCAGGCATCGACAAGGCGACCGTTCGCCAACGACTTCAAATCCATCGTGAGCTTGCACAATGCGCTCGCTGTCATAACAAGATTGATCCACTGGGGTTGGCGCTTGAGAATTTTGACGCATCTGGACAATACCGCGAACAAGAAGGCTTTGGCTACAAGGGGCGTGTTGAAAAGGACGACCCGTTTATTGATGCTTCCTCTAAACTACCAGATGGAACAGCTATCAACGGCCCACAGGAGCTCAAGTGCGTCCTGCGACAGAAAGAAGACTTGTTCTTGAATTGCCTCGTAGAAAAAATGATGACGTACGCTTTAGGCAGAGAGCTAACGTTGGCGGATCGACCTGCCGTAGGCCAAGTCGTTTCTCACGTAAAGCAAAACGAGTATCGATTGGATGAAATGATCCAGGCGATTGTTCAAAGTAAGGTTTTCAAAACGTATTAGGCGAAAACGATGACTCTAAAAATTTCACGTCGACATGTTTTGCGCGGTAGCGGAGTTGCCCTAAGCCATTTGTTGAAAGCAAGAACCTGCAACTGGAATCCAGGCCGGGCGATGCGCACGATCGGCCCATGTGGATCGACGTCATGATGGAGTTAACTTATCTTGCCTTTGCAACGGACATGACTCGCGTGATCACATTTGAATGGTCGCGCGAAGCGGGAGGCTTTGGTGGTGGCGGCGAGAACCACCACGAACTTTCGCATCATGGAGGGGACGAATCGATGTTAACGAGATTGGCAACCATTGATCAGTTTCACTTGCAACGCTTGTTGCGATTTATGGAGTTTATGCGCGAAACCAAGGAGGGAGCCAGCACTATGCTTGACAATACGATGATCGTTTTTGGATCTGGTATGAACAGCGGAGCAGGCGGCGAGCACTCACCAAAGAACTTACCGCTGCTGCTAGCTGGCGGCAAATCGCTTGTGCTCAAACACAACAGGCACATGCGTTTCGATTTGGACCACCATCCACCGATGTCAAACCTCCTATTGCAGGTTATTCAAAAGGCATCGGTTCCATGTGAACGCTTCAGCGATGCGACGAGCACCATGAGCGAACTATTAGAGTAAAGCGATTGTCCTCAATCGCTCTGCGGGCACTTCATTTCTGTTTTCATAAAACGGGCTTGGAGTGAATCGTGCTTCGGTTTGTTCGAGTTTACAGATTTTCCACATGCCAGTCATTGTCTTCAACGGATCGGGCCAGCATTAAGGCGATAACTCAGCCGAGGGATTCCGTGTTGCAATCACTCGAGAGTAGGTCATGTTGCGACCCGCATCGGACTTGATCGCCTCGATCTCCACGAGATTGTCGGGTGCGACCTGCTTATGCCAATCCAACCATACCTGCCAAGCGTCCGGCATGTACTCCGCAACTTGTACTTCCACAATTCCAGTGCGTGCCCATTCGCGTTGGAACCATTCTGCGGATGTGATACACGAGAGATCCGGTGTCCACCCGCAACGATGGCGTCGAAGAACTCCGCTGGAAACGGCAATGAACGCAAATCGCAGTGCAATGGGATCACTCTTCCTTGGCTGCCCAAACCCTTTTTTGCATTACGATCGATTCGCTGCATGTTGTCGGTCGCAGGGGTCCAAAGGTCGACCGCCCAAACTTCGACCCCGAACTCTTGAGCTAGCCAAATACTGGAACCGGCTTTGCCACAGCCCATATCCAAGATTCGCATTCCAGGCTTCAACCCCGTACTCCGAGTTAGCCATTCGATCAGCCACAAAGAACATGCACCACCGCCGACCGTACTTACAAAAAATTCCTCAGGATATTTATTGGAAATAGGAAAGCGTGCATGCGTAAAACGATGGTCGTCATGAAAAGATTTTTTAGGGTGGAGGTATTGTGGCAGTTTCACGGCTCAGGCGTCGCCAATAGACACCGAATCATTATTCTTGGTTCAATCTTTAATCCGATGCTGCTGAACTCCGCTATCATTAAGATTCTCAGTTATGCAAAATCTCATAGCCTATACGAAAAACCTTGGGTCGTAGGTCAAAAACGAAAATGCCGGTACGCTCATCTACGCTAGTCAAACCGCTTTGCCTGGCCTTTTTACTCCAGTTGGCCGTAAGCACGGTAACCGCTCAGCAGCCCAAACCTCAAAACGCGAGCGGCCGAAAATCGCGAGAGGAGGAAGTGCGTTTGGGCTCTCAAACCGCAAAAGGGGGCTTTCAAAACGAAGATGAGATTCGGGACAAGTTTAACGATTGGCAATCGGACCCGGATGCTCGCGATTGGCTGGAGGCCATGAACTACCAAATCAGCGAGATACTGCAGGTAAAAGCCGCCAAGCCGCACGGTCAAAAAGCCGATGTGGAAGTTCGAGTCAAAACGAGTTCAGGCGAACGTATCGAAGGTATCTCGATCAAGCTCGTCAGCAATCCTCAGGGCTTCAATCAGATCGATAAACGATGGCTGAAGACCTACGCTCAGATGTGGGAGATACCGAACGAGGTCCATTCGGCGTTGAAGCTGTTCGTGGGCGAAGTTGCACCAACCAAAACTGGACGCGACGCACGTCGAATGTTTTTGAACGAACTGAGTGAGTCTCAGCAGCAAGCGGTCGTCGACTTCTTTAGCACGCATCGCGAACAGATCGTCTCCGATCTATTTGCTGGCGACGGAGAGCACGCCGCCGGCTGGATTATGGTGACGCTCAAGGAAGCCGACAGCGCAACCTCAGCAAAGAATTCCCTGACCACAGACAAGAAAAGCATAGACAAGAAAAATACAGACATACCGACAGTGGCTTCAGGTCAAGCCGAGGAAAAACCTTATTGGATGCTCTGTTCGACAACAGATGCAGTTGCTTTTTTCGGTAGTGGCGAGGTTCAGATCACGCCAGCAGGGAGCTTGAAGATTGGCCGCATCACCATGCAACGTAAAGGTGGTGACAATGGCCGCGAGTCAGCCAACATGCTGCAATTCAAAATCAATCCAACCGAACTCTTTGAGCTTCGCAAGTGAGCCTGAACACCAACGCCACACTGTCTTTATGCCGAGTGGATTGCGCGGTTGTCTACCGCCAAAGCTGCCTCGTGCATTGTTTCTGCCAACGTTGGGTGAGCGTGGCATGAGCGTGCGATGTCCTCGCTGCTTGCCCCGAACTCGATC
>Ga0105046_10015742_pt1 | contig 11623 bp, 10 predicted proteins | sample MAT03_FD_78385 | JGI IMG/M metagenome (GOLD analysis project Ga0105046, IMG submission 78385) | Freshwater microbial communities from Lake Fryxell liftoff mats and glacier meltwater in Antarctica - MAT-03 (megahit assembly) | ecosystem: Environmental > Aquatic > Freshwater > Ice > Liftoff...
ATCCGCTCGCCGCGGGTTTTGCAACGGCGTGGGCCAACGGAACACCGATGCCTCCGACGTCATCGATCAATCTGACCGACGGATATGTAATCGCGAACTTGGCCGTCACTCGGGTGACTGCCGCCGGTGCGGCGGTCTTCTCGTCGACAACGTCTCACTACTTGTTCGACCAATTCGGATACTTCACGAACGCTGCGGCGAAGGAAACGGTGCCGCTGTCGCCTGATCGCCCACCGGCGCCTTCCGCGCCGGTGTCGTCGGGGTGTTCGGTGTCGGTGTTGTTGGTGCCGTCGTGTGGGATCTGGTTCGGCGCGTCGACCCCGTCGAGGGATGGTACGTACGATTATCGGCGCGGTTTGGCGGAGTATGAGGGTGTGGCGCAGAACACGCCGGACATCTTGCATTTCTACAAGACGGGTGCGGTGAGGTTCCCGACGTCGGACGAGGTGGCGATGGCGCAGCGGCCAGGGCTTCAGCGCAGCTTGTTGCTGTACAACTGGAAGCCGAGTTCGCGCTACACGTGGCGCCAGACCGCCGATGGTGCTGCCGACGCCGAGATCGCAACGATCGCTGCGAGTATCAAGGCCTATCCGAACAAGTTGTTCCTGACGATTTACCATGAGCCCGAGGACAACGTGAACCCGACGGCTGGTTCGGGGATGACAGCGCAGGACTACGCCGCGATGTATCGGCGGGTGGTCACCAAGTTGCGTGAGGCTGGTGTGACCAACGCGGTGTACGTGTGGAACACGATGGGCTTTTACGGGTGGCGCCAGTACCTCGATGACCTGTACCCGGGGAGTCAGTACGTCGATTGGATGGCGTACGACCCGTACATCAAAGAAGACATCCAGACAGACGTGCTCGACATGATCAACCGCAATCGTCCCGACATCAACTGGCCCGGCTACTACGCCTGGGCAACGGCGAAGGCTCCGGGTAAGCCGATCATGCTGGCCGAGTGGGGTGTTGACATCGGATCGAACGCCAACCCGGCGTCGAAACTGAACATTGACGTCAACGACATCGTCCGTCGGTATCCGATGCTCAAGGCACTGGTCTACTGGAACGACGTCGACAACTTGAACGTTCGGGTCGACGACACGAGCACTAAGGGTCGTGCATACGGCACCGCGTTCCGGCAGTTCGCCGCCCACCCGACCTTCAACGCCATGACCCCCAACGGCGCCCCCTGACGAACCCGCACGGACAACAGTTCACACGCCCAACCTTCGCATCGAACCGTGCGCGGGGCTACGATGATGTCGCGTTGGATTGCCGGGCGAAGTAGACCTTGCGACCCGTGACTGAAGGGGAGCAATGAGACACCGACGAACGGGTCGAGATGCCGGTGTAATCTGTGTCTGCCGGCAGGCGGTGGCCGTCAAGGTGCCGAGAGAGGATCGATCGTGACCACGGAGTTGGCTCATCGAGGCGGTGTGGATGCGCTCTGGCGTCGTTATGCGGTTGGCCAGTGGTCACTCGATGTTGATGCGCATATCGAACGATTCGTCGCCAATCCATCGGCGACGAGGCCTCGTCAGGCGCTGCCCTGGCGATTCTCCAGTGTGCTGGCGACGGCCCGGCGTGTGAGCGACGACAGTCCGGCGTCGAAACGGTTGGTCGACGCTGTCGCAACGACCGGACTCCTCGGTCTCGGCCTCCTCTCGCCGGGTCGGCGTCTAGCGGTCGACCGCGACGAGTCGTTGCTCTATCACGTTGCAGATGTGCTCAACATCCGATCCCCCAGGGGAATCGTTCTGTTAGGGCCACCACGAGCCAACCAGAAGCCAGTGATTCAGGTTCACGATCGACTCGGACGAACAATTGTTTACATCAAGGTGGCATGGAATGATCTCACGGGCCAGTTGCTGACTGCCGAGGAGCGATCTCTGCGACTTCTCTCCACCGCCGTAGAACGCTGCTTCGGGGTCCCAACCTTGATCGCCGCCGGGTTTTTCGGGCAGTCGAACTGGCTTGCCATCGAGCCACTCAGGGTGAAGAGGCGCCGACGCGCCTCGTTGGCGGATGCGGACCGTCTCGCACGAGCCATCGAACACTCAGCACCGGCGTGGTCCGGCGGGACGCGGGGATCGCCGTACGTCGTCCAGCTCGCTTCCACGACGTCGTCCCTGCCGACAGGACGAGTCGCGTTCGAGACCGTGCTCCAACGCTGGGGTGACCACCCCATCGATCTGGCGGCTGGCCACGGTGATTTCGTGCCGTGGAACATGTTGAACGGAGATCCGGAGCCCGCTGTATGGGACTGGGAGCGCTATCGCACCGCGATTCCTGTCGGGTTCGATCGGATCCACTATCGAGTGCAGGTCGCACTGCACCGCCGGGGTTCTTCCCTCCCTGATGTGCTCAGGTTGATCGAGATGGAGATCGAGAGCGTGCTGCCCGACGTGACTGCTGCGCTCCGGAAGGCGCACCTCGACTGGTACCTCGTGGACATGCTGAGTCGATACGAGGCCGACGCCGGCAACGACCCGACGGGTGCCCTGTCATGCCACGTGCAAGACCTCCACCACGCAGTGATGGACCAATAGGAGTTCGAGATGACCGGACAGATGACCGCCATTCGCCGATCCGCCGGCCGTCTGGCGCGCACCGCAACCGAACCGATCGGGAGAGTGACGTCATCCTCTCGAATGCTTCCCGGGTTCTTGATCGTCGGGGCCCAACGGGCTGGAACCACGTCGCTCTACAAGTACCTCGCCTCACATCCTGAGGTCGGGCGAGTGAGGTTCGGCAAGGGGGTGCACTACTTCGACACCAACTTCGATCGTCCTTTGTCGTGGTACAAGGCCCATTTCCCACTTGACGCTGCCCGGGTACCGTTTCTTCGCGGTCCAAGCCTCGTCGGAGAGGGTGCGCCCTACTACATGTTCCATCCTCAGTGCCCGCAGCGCATCGAAGCCACTCTTCCAGGAGCGATCATCATTGCGATTCTTCGCGATCCGATCGAGCGGGCTCACTCGCAATGGGTGCATGAAACAGCCCGAGGTTTCGAGACACTTCCGTTTGGCGAGGCGATCGAAGCTGAGGATCAACGGCTGAATGGTGCTGACGCCGACTTGGTCGAACCGGGAGGCCGGAACTTCTCCCACCAGCATCATTCCTACGTGGCGCGGGGCCAGTACGCAGGGCAGATCGATCGGCTGTGGGATACCTTCGGGAGGGATCGTGTCTTGGTCCTACCCTCGTCACGCCTCTTTGCTACCCCGGGCGATGTCTATGCAGAGACACTGTCCTTTCTCGGACTGGCGAGCCAGGATGCCGAGTACGAAGTGCACAACGCGCGGTCGTATTCGAAGATGGATCCGGCGCTCGAGGCCGAGTTGGACATCCGATTCTCGGCGTCGAACGACCGTCTCGTCTCGATGCTCGGTTCGGACTTCGATTTTCGTCGTGGATGACGGGCTGACCGGTCTCGGTCGGCGGAGCGCGCTCGCTCTCGTCGGTGCCGGGATGAGTGGTGTTGCGACGATCGTCACGATTGTCATCGCCACACGGACCCTGTCCGAGACCGGGGCCGGTGAGTTCTTCGTCGCGATAACGTTGTTCGCGATCGCACAGGGTTTGGCATCGCTTGGGGCCGAAACAGGGCTTCAGTACTTCGTGCCGACGATGCGACCCCACGACGCACGTCACTTGATCGGGCGGATGGAGGTCGGTTCGGCGTTGATCGGGCTGGCCTTCGGGGTAGTGGTATTCGTTTCTGCGGACACTGTCGGGGGACTGCTCGCCGACGGCGGGGGCGCCACTGCGGGAACGTCCGATGTGATCAAACTGATCGCACTGACGTTGCCGTTTGCCGGACTCTATGAGTTGGCGATGGGCGCCTTGCGTTCATGTGATCAGGTGCTCTCGTCGACGATTCTCGACCGTATCGCCAGACCCGTCGTGCAGGTGCTTGCCATGGGCCTGGCCGCCATCGTCGGGTGGGGTTCGACGGGAATGGTGCTTGCATGGGTCTTTCCGAACATTGTGACAGTACTCCTGGCACTGCTGCTGATGGCGAGAGTCGAGCTGCGTGGCTCGAGCGACCGAGACGCTGACGTGCCACCGTCGGTGTTCTGGCGGTTCACAGGGCCGAGGTCGGTTGCAAGGGTTGCGCAGGTCTTGACCCAACGCCTCGATGTCTTGATCCTCGCTGCGGTGTTCTCGATCAAAGAGGCGGCGGTGTACGGGGCGGTGTCGCGTTGCATGATTGCAGGGGTTTTCCTCACTACCGCACTTCGACAGACCATCCAGCCGCGCCTGCGACGTGAAATCGCCTTTGGTGACCGGCGAGTGGTCAAGAACATGTACGGAGCCTCGACGACATGGTTGGTCGTCGCCACCTGGCCCATCTACCTAGTGATGATGACTCACGCTCCGCTGGTGATGAGCGTATTCGGGGCCAAGTATGTGACTGGCTCGACTGCGCTGGTGCTCCTGTGTGCTGCGATGTTGGTCGCCACAGCGTGCGGCCTTGTGGATGTCGTGCTCCTCATGCTGGGACACTCGTGGCTCTCGACGATCAACGTGGTCATCGCGCTGGTATTGAATGTCATTCTGAACCTGGCGCTCGCACCCACCTACGGCATGATCGGTTCCGCCATTGCGTGGGTTGTGTCCATTCTTGCGACCAACGTGATTCCGCTTGCCCAGACGGCGAGAGTCGGCCTCCATCCAGGTGGCGTCCCACTGTGGACCGGGTGTGTTGTTGCGGTGGTGGCGTTCGGGATGCCGATGGGGATCGAACGGCTGGTCTTCGGCGATGCGTTTGGGCCATTCGTCGTTGGTCTGGCGATTGCCTCGGCCCTGTACGGAGTTGCGTTGTACTTCTTCCGCAAACCCCTCCTGCTCGACCGGCTCGTCAATGACATCAGGCGACCAGCAAGCGCTTTGGCGCAGGGCTAGCGTCGTTCGAATGTTGGTGAGGATTCCGGTCGTGGTAGCCGCGCTAGTGACCCTGGCCTCTGCAACATCGTGCACCGGGTCGGATCCTCTTGCGACTGCGGTCCCACCGTCGACGTCAACGCCGCTGCCACAGCTTGAGGTCGGTTGTGGCGTGTCGGAGTTGTTGATTCCGGACTGTGGGATCTGGTTCGGCGCATCCACGCCGTCGTACGACGGTACGTTCGACTACGAAAGGGGCTTGGAGGAGTACGAGGCGGTGGCCGCTAACGAGCCGGACATCCTGCACTTTTACCAGCGCGGTGGCGAACCGTTTCCGACCGAGAGACAGAGAAGCCTCTCGGAACGCCCGGGTCGGCAACGAAGTCTGCTGCTGATCTCGTGGAAGCCGGACCCTGCGTCCACGTGGCGTGAGATCGCAGACGGTCGGGCCGATGCGGCAGTCGACTCGGTTGCGGCGGGCATCCGTTCGTACCCCGGCCGGCTCTTCTTGACGGTGCATCATGAGCCGGAGAACGACGTGATCGACTTGCCCGGCTCCGGCATGACCACCGTCGACTACGTGGACATGTACCGACACGTCGTTGGGCGGCTGCGGGCTAGTGGTGTCGATAACGCGGTGTATGTGATGAACTACATGGGTTTCGAGCGCTGGGCGCCGTATGTGGACGAGTTGTACCCAGGGGACGATGTTGTCGATTGGATAGCGTACGACCCATACGGTTTCGTGCATCACGAATCGTTTGGCGACGTCATCAACGATCCCGACGAGCGTGGCTGGGTGGGATTCTACGAGTGGGCCACCAAAAGAGCGCCCGGAACGCCGATCATGCTGGCCGAGTGGGGGATCGATCCAGATCTGATGAGCAACGCATCGGAACTCATCGCCGATGCGCCGCGTACGCTCGAGGACGACTTTCCGATGATTAAGGCAGCTGTCTATTGGAACGACGAGGGTGCTCGCGTCGATGCGCGATTGCGAGACGGCGCGAGCTTGGCGCCCGACTACGCAACGGCGTACCGATTGGTCGCCGCCGATCCCTACTTCAACGCAACCTCAACTGAGGACGCTCCGTGAGTGATATCGCCCGCGATGGGCCTGCGAAGATTGCAGCTCATGCGCCGCTGCTAGTGACCGGCTTGCCACGTTCGGGTACGAGCTGGACCGGCAAGATGCTCGAGGCGAGCGGCCAAGTCGTGTACATCAACGAACCAATGAGCCCTCGTCGGCCTCCTGGTGGGTCTCCTGGCGTGTTGGACGCACAAGTCGACCACCGCCTCCAGTACATCGATCCTGCGGAACCACGAGCGTGGACCAGCGCATTTCAGGCCACGTTGGAGCTTCGTTTCCAGGCCATGGCAGAGATCCGCTCGATCCGACGTCCCTATCACGCGGCTCGGGCTGTCAAATATGCCACCGCATTCGCGGTCGGACGTCATCGAAATCGTCGTGCGATGCTCGACGATCCGAATGCCCTTTTCGCATCGCGATGGCTCGCCAGCGCAATGGGTGTTGGAGTCGTCATTGTGGTTCGCGACCCGGTGGGTGTCATCGGGAGTTGGCGCCAACTGGGTTGGAAGCCCCATCTCGAAGATCTGCTCGCACAGGGCGCGCTTATGCGCGATCATTTCGCTCATCGGCGCAGCGACATTGAAAGAGCGGAGGGGAGCGGCAACTGGCTTGAGCAGATGTGCTGCCTGTGGAACCTCGGCAACGAATTCGTTGATGTCGTACGCAGCGAGGTCGACGGCGTGCTCGTCTGGCGCTACGAGGATCTCGCATTCGACCCCCTCCAACAGTTCCGCTCGTTGTACGGACAGTGCGGACTCGATTTCAGCTCTGGCGCGTGCGATCGTATCAATCGGGCGACTAGCTCAACCGTCGACGCTGGGCATCGAGGATTCGCGTGGAGCCTAATGGGAGGCGTTTCTCGCACCGCCTTTCGCCAGATGGACAGTCGAGCGGCGGTGACCGGCCCTGATCAGCGGCTCCGTCCGGACGAGATCGACCTCATTCGGACCAGGACCAGTGCGGTTCTCGACCGGTTCCCTCGGTCCACCGGTTGACCCCACGCGATCCGCTTCCCGAAGGCAAGCACTCAAGCGGCGCGTCGACCACCTGCACGTCGTGCGACCAACCGGATCTATATGCCCCTGCCTGTTCGGTGCGCAAGTTCGAGGGCGCGTTGAGCAGAGACGAACCTGAGTGCGACGAGAATGGCCACCGGCCATCGTCGTTCGAACGGGAAGAGCTTGACGACTCGCCAGGCCTCCCGAAGTGCGCCTTCGCGATCGCCGAGCGCAGCGAGAGCGAACGCAATCTGACCTCGGAGCCGTGCCTCTGCCCGTGGGTGCTGAGTGAACGCCGGGTGCTTGCCGATGAGGTAGCGCTGGGCATCCACGATCATTCTCCAGCGATTTGCGAAGTATGAGGTCCGTCCCCATCGGACCCTCGCAAGGGGTTGGACAAGACACGCGATCTTGCCCTGCGCTGCCGTACGTAGCAACAGGTCGTAGTCCTCGGAGTATCCGCCGGGGATCTTTTCGTCAACATCACCCACGAGTGCGAGGGCGGCCTGGCGAAAGACGAAGGTTGAAGGGTGGGCTTCTGTCGTTCGATTATGTACAAGGGATAGAGCGGTCAGTTCGTCGCTCGGCGACGGGCGATTGCTCAGTATTCCGTCGTAGTCGATGACGATTCCCGTCGTGCACAACACGACGTAGGGGTGGTCCTGGAGGTGCCGAACCTGGGCTACTAGCTTTCCGGGGAGCCAGATATCATCGTCGTCGCAAAACGCAACAAACTCGGCAGCGCCGCACAACGCGATGCCAGTGTTGCGGGCTCCGGGGAGGCCCGCCGACCTGGTGTTCTCGACGACTCGCACCGCACGTGTCTCGGTTCGGCGTTCGAGTGAAAGGTCGGGCGTGGATCGATCGAACACAACGACGATCTCGACATCGCCCGGGTAGTCCTGTTCGATGATCGAGGCGATCGTCTCTCGTAAGAGTTCGGGCCGGTCGTGCGTCGGCACAACAACCATCACGGCGGGATAGGTGTCGCGATTATCTGTCGGCATGAACCTTCCTGCTTCGGTGCGCTGGATCATAGCAGTTGGCGTGTTTGCCGCAGGGTAATCGCCGATGCCGGCCCGTCGAAGTTCTGCGCCGCTGGTTCACGCGGGTGGTCGTCGGACTCGGGCTCTCGAGCATCCAAGTGGCCTGGACGACTCGTGGCGCACAGGCCGTCCTCGGACCGGAAGAGGAGCCCGATTGCGATCAGGATGATCGGCAACGAGCCGGCAAACATGTTGTAGAAAAACATCTGGAGTGCGCCGACGCACACCACGCTGGCGAGCATGATGGACACGGGATCGCGTCGTCGGTTGGCGAGATACATGGCGTTGACGAGCCAGCCGACGTAGAGCGCCAGACCAACTAGGCCGTGGGAGAACATAGCGAACCACATGTGACCGTGGGTTCCCACGGATGGCGAGAACGGGTTCGCAGAGGGTCGCGGACCTCCCCACCCGAGAATGGGTGACTCGAGCGCGCCGTCCCAGGCCTCCTGGTAGATCCCTGTACGAGAGTCCGATGAAGACTCGCTCAATCGGCCGGCGACGATCGAGCCAATCGGTGTGAGGATGATCAAGGCAGCGACGATCACGACGCCGCCTGCGAGTATCCTCAATGGTGCGGTACGCCCGGCGAGGAAACTTCGCATGGCAACGACCCCGAAGATCAGGCCGACGCTCAGCCACAGACCACGATTGACCGAGAGAATCATGACCGGCGCGGCGACGATCAGGCCGACGATGCCGGCCTTACGACGCCATGGGTCGACGGCATAGAGCGTCGCAGCGATGAAGAACGGTGTCAACAGCCCGACGTTTCCGCCCCATTCGTTAGTGAAGGCCCACAGCGTTGCCGGACGCGGAACATTGACGCCGAAGACGTTCTGGACCTGAGCGAACCGCGGCCGAACAAGATTCCCGACGAAGTCGTTGCTGGAGAGAGCTCGGGGGAGAAGCAGGCTCGCCGGGGTGACGTTGAGGCGCGTGCGCGGCAGCAGCAGGCCGAGATATCCGCCGATGATTGCCCAGATCCAGAGCATCGAGACCCAGTTGACGAACGTCGTTCGAGTGACTCTTCGTTCGTTGTAGACGTAGACGGCGAAACCTATGGCGGCCAGATAGACGCCGTATCGCAAGCCGAAGGCCAGGACTCGGGTGAAGCTGTCCAGCATGATTGCCGAGCATCCGGCCCACACCACGTAGAGAACAAAGAGGATCGTGGCCGGTGGGAGATGGACGTCATGCCGGAGGAGTATCCATACAATCAGTGGAATCGACGCTATTGCCCAGATGAATCCGCCGAGGCCCATCGCCCAGAACACGGGGTTCAGTACGAAGACGGCGAAGACGATCCAGCCGGGCGGGAGCAGTGTGTCTCGGCGGACGCCGCTCATGACCGGATCATGCCCAGAGTAGTCTGAGAGGAGTCGTCAAGACGCTGACGACCAGGCGCGATCCCCTCGGCATGGAATTGCGCCACTCCTCGTCGGAGCGAATGATCACTGGGCCGTCGGCGAACCGCATCGGATTACCGGACACGGTGTGATCAGCCCCGAGTTCAACGGTGTGGTCGATGACAGCGAGTTTGAGTGGTCCGTGGTCGCCTGGGAGCAACTCGTCGATGGCGTGTCCGAGTGTGAGCGGATTCGTCGTGAACTGTTCGTAGGCCAGTCGCACCGTCGGCAGTCCCACCGCATCGGCAAATCGGAACAGCAGGTTGTGGCTGGTCCACCTCAAGCACGCTCGGACGATTCCAAGCCGCTCCATGGGCTCCCCGGATTCGGGGCGGGTCACCACCTTCAACCACGAGTGAGCGACACCTCTTGGATCACGCACGACGTGGAGCAGCCGAAGGTCGAGGCCCGGAACCGATCGAAGCAGAAACAGGTATGACGGGTGCTTCGACGAGTCGATGAGGACGGGTGAGTCCAGTCCGCTCGCCGCGCTGATGCCGCCGTAGAGCCGTTCGAGGATCGACACGGAGCGATCATGGGCTTCTCGAAAATGGCGGGGGGCAAATCGGGGGGCGAGGAGAAACGGGATGTAGCGGTTGCGATCAACGGCGCGGCGGTCGGCGGTGATCCGATCGATGTCGACGTGGCGCCATCCGCCGAAGGCGCACTCTCCAACCGCGGACCAGAACGGACAGTCGACGAACGCTAAGCCGCAGCCACATGGTTCCCCAGCGGCCAACGACCGGTCCCACAGGTGGACGACCTCGCCCAAAGCAATCATGTGTGGAGCGGTCGATGCGGTTCGCTCCAACAATGTCGTGCCGCTCCTGCCCACCGCTCCGATGAACACGACCTTGGTCACGGTATCCGCCGCACGACGAAGCGATCGCGCCAGTTCCTGTGCGGTATCTCGCCGGCAAGAACTTGGTTCGCGATCGCCGCAAATGCTTCGACGGCCGGTGCGGCATCGTCGTCGCCGGGCAGAGCGATGCGGGGTCGCGGATCCGCGAGCAGGGTGAGGAACTCGGATTGCTCGCAGGCCATGTCCACTTTGCCTTCTGCCGCGAGACGCGCCGTGTATCGCACCTGGTGATCGTCGACATGTTCGCCGAGTGCCGGGTTTCGCGGCACCACGATCGGGCGGTGTCCGGTTCCACGGGCGAGCGAGATCGTGCCAGGCCCTCCATGGCAGACAACGGCGTCGGCGCTCCTCATGAGCGCTTCGAGTTCGTCGGAAGGAAGATACTCGAACGAATCGAGGCCGGTGCGCGGCGGCGTCGCGCCCCGCTGAACCACGAAACGCGCTCCGGTGGTGCGCTGCGCGTCTTCGGACCAGTCGAGGATGCGGTCGAATCGATGATGGTCGGTACCAACCGACACAACGATCAGGGTCACAACACTGGCCCGATCATCATGCTGCCCGGAAAGAGTCTCAGCTGCGCAGGATCCTGAGCCAGGAAAACATCCGTCACCGGCGATACGAGACGCGCTGTGAGCGTACGGGTGTCGATGCGGTCGACGACCTCTACGTAGATGGTGCGAGCGCCGAAGAGTTTGCCGATCCAGAAGAACGGCACGGCAATGGCCGCTCCAGACGACACGATCAAACTCGGTCGTGAACTCCGGATCGTCCGGATTGCCAGAAAGCCATTACGCACAAGGTTCTTTGCGTTGCGTGTCGTCGGGTGATGGGCCCAGACTACGCAGCGTCCGTCGAGCGAGCTGACTGCGTCTGGCAGTTCGAACGTGACCCAAGTTATCTCGACGTCAGCCGAGAATGACTCGAGCTTGAGGAGTTGTGCGAGATGGCCACCCGCAGAGCACGCGAAGATGACACGAGTCGGAGTGTCCGCTTGAGTTGCAGTCTTGCTCATTCTGCCGCCTTCTCGACTCAGCCAACTCATGAACTGGTCCTGGCTACTCTATCAGTGTGGTCAGGGGGCGCCGTTGGGGGTCATGGCGTTGAAGGTGGGGTGGGCGGCGAACTGCCGGAACGAGGTGCCGTATGCACGACCCTTAGTGCTCGTGTCGTCGACCCGAACGTTCAAGTCGTCGACGTCGTTCCAGTAGACCAGTGCCTTGAGCATCGGATACCGACGGACGATGTCGTTGACGTCAATGTTCAGTTTCGATGCCGGGTTGGCGTTCGATCCGATGTCAACACCCCACTCGGCCAGCATGATCGGCTTA
>Ga0105046_10015743_pt1 | contig 11622 bp, 4 predicted proteins | sample MAT03_FD_78385 | JGI IMG/M metagenome (GOLD analysis project Ga0105046, IMG submission 78385) | Freshwater microbial communities from Lake Fryxell liftoff mats and glacier meltwater in Antarctica - MAT-03 (megahit assembly) | ecosystem: Environmental > Aquatic > Freshwater > Ice > Liftoff...
GATTCGTAGTCGCCCGCAGTGATCTCGAATCCAAGGTCTGCGATCATACGGAAGTCTTCTTCCGCCTTCTGGCCGGGCGTTGTCAGATAATCACTGACAAACATTGAATTCGCCGGATAAAGCCCCATGGCCTGCATGGAGCGAAGATTCACTTCGCGACCACCAGCGATGCGAAGTTCAGCCTTGGGGTTCGTGAGGCGAAACATTGCCAAAACCTTCAGACAGAAGCGAGCATCCAGTTCGTGAGTGGATTGCAGCGGCGTACCATCGATCGAGTTCAGGAAGTTGATGGGGATCGATTCGACGTTCAGTTCGGCAAGTTTGACTGCAACATCGACGACATCATCATGCACTTCACCCATGCCAACGATCATGCCTGCACAGAGTTCCAAACCAGCGTTGCGGCAGATGTCGAGTGTTTCCAGTCGATCCTTGAATGTGTGAGTTGTGCAGATTTCGTCGTGGAAGCGTTCGCTGGTGTTCAGATTGTGATTGACTCGATCCACGCCGGCTTCTTTAAGCTTCACGGCCTGCTCCGGTTTGAGCAGACCCAGACAGCAGCAGATGTGTAATCCATATTGATCTTTGATCTGTTTGACGACGCTGGCGACGTGGTCTACTTCGCGGTCAGTGGGACCACGCCCGCTGGCGACGATGCAATATGTTCGAGATTTACTTTCCGCTGCCTTGCGAGCGCCGTCGAGGAGACGTTCGGCATTCAGCATCGCGTATTTTTCGATCGGGGCTTCAGAGATCCTGGACTGCGAGCAGTACGTGCAGTCTTCAGGGCAGAGTCCGCTCTTGGCATTCTTGAGATAATACAACTGGACAGTTTTGCCGAAGTACTGCCGACGAACTCGATAGGCCGCATCCAGAATTGCCAGGAGATCATCATCGTCTGCTCGAAGAATTCGCATCGCATCTTCACGACAAAGTGTCTGTCCGTTCAGAACAGAATCAGCCATCTCGTGCCAAGACAATTGAGCCGTCTCAAAAGCAGAAATCGTAGACATGATTAAGGACATTCTAAAACTGAATTGGTTTTCACGACGAGGCTCGAAAACGCCTTCGAAATCGCGCAACCGCGCGGATGGTAACGCAGATTCGCCTCGGAAAAAACGGTTGCGAACGAGTTTGAAGGGATTTTGACCGTCTCGGAATTCAATACTGTTTAAAGAAATACACGCCGGCGTTTTTTTTAATGGCGTAATTTTGAAGGATTGTGACGAATGTTTTGGTCAGTAAATGCGTGATTTCACAGCTGTGATGACCTTGCGTTCAGCATGATTGCATTCAGAACGTGGGGATATCTGCTGATTCTGAGAAAGATTCATGTCAACTTCGCTTCTGTGGTTCACAACTGGCTAATTTTTGTTCGAATTATTGACATTGTCTTACTGTGGATGAACACTGTACGGCATTCGAGGATTAGTCCTCGGAAACACCCCACCTCAATTCCCACCTGATCCACGCGATTCTGCTTAATGCAGACGTAGTAGTGCAAACGTTAATGGCCAACTGCAGATCAGCAGTCTGGCCGTTTGTTTAACAACCCTTGGAGATTTAGCATGGCTCGCGGTAATTCACGGAGAGATTTTCTGCACGTTGGTTTCTGCGGCGGAATAGGTCTGACGTTAGCTCAGTATCTCAAGATGCAGTCTGCTCAGGCGGAAATTAAGAACTACGAAACCAAAGAAGGTACTGCAAAGTCGGTGATCTTCATTTTCCTGCCGGGTGGGATGGCTCATCAGGAAAGTTTCGACCCGAAGCCATATGCTCCGATTGAATACCGTGGTCCGATGAATTCGATTCAATCGAACGTTCCAGGAACGTTCATCAACGAACGCTGGGTACAGACGGCTCAGGTGATGGACAAAATCACTGTCTGTCGCAGCATGACTCACGGCGAAGCCGCTCACGAACGTGGTACTCACAACATGTTCACGGGTTACCGCCCAAGTCCAGCTCTGTCTTTCCCGAGCATGGGTAGTGTGGTCAGCCACGAGTTCGAACCACGTAATAATATTCCTCCCTACATTTGTATTCCTGGTCAGCCAAATGAATTTGCAGGAACAGGATACCTGAGCTCTTCATTTGCACCATTCAGTCTGGGTTCTGATCCAGCGGACGCTGGATTCACAGTTCGCGACCTGCAGTTGCCGGGTGGCGTGACGGACGAACGATTCACTCGTCGCCGTCGTGCTCTAGATGCGGTGAACAATCATTTTGCGAGCAAAGAAAAGGCAGATTCGCTGGACGCTGTTGATACGTTCTATCAGCGTGCGTACGGTCTTATTAGCTCACAGCAGGCCCGTGAAGCTTTTGACCTAAGCAAAGAACCGGATGCTCTGCGAGATGCCTACGGCCGAAATCAGGCTGGTGCTCGTATGTTGATGGCTCGACGCCTTGTCGAAGCAGGTTCACGTTTCGTAACGCTGACGTACGGCGGATGGGACATGCACGACAATATCGCGGCAGGAATGAACGGTCAGGTTCCTCCGCTTGATCAGGCATTCGCGCAATTGATCAAAGATCTTGATTCTCGAGGCCGCTTGAATGATACGATGGTTTGTATCGCGAGCGAATTCGGTCGTACGCCCAAGATCAATGGTACTTCCGGCCGAGACCACTGGCCGAAAGTCTTCAGCGTGGTTATGGCTGGCGGCGGCATCAAGGGCGGTTTGGTTTACGGATCATCCAACTCAACAGCCAGTGAACCTGAAGAAAAGCCATTGAATGTCGAAGACTGGGCGACAACCATTTATCACTGCCTGGGAATCACTGCCGACAAGGAACTGATGGCACCTGGAGATCGACCAATTGAAATCGTGGACGGCGGCAAGGTTCGTTCTGAGTTGTTGGTCTGAGTTTAAGCAACCTCAAGTAGCGCTGCGGATCTCCATTTGAGTAGATTCGCAGCGTTGTTTTGCAGGTAGGTTTCAAAATTTCCCTGACATGGAAGTTTGGGGGTGGATCTTGCGGGAAGGATTCCCGTCGCTACTTTTCAACGGAAGAGATTTTGCCATGCGATGTCGTTTCGCCTTAGTGTTGAGTGTATCGCTGTCATTCGCGCTGCCGACAAACCTGTTTGGTGCGGACCCAAACTTAAGTGTCATCGTGCCCAGAGGCGTTCAGCGTGGCACCGAGCAAACGCTTCGATTTGCTGGGGCTCGGCTGGATGATGCTTTGGAAATTCTCTTCTACGAGCCCGGGTTTGAAGTTCTGGAAATTAAGGCTGCGGATGCAAACAACATTGACGTGAAGATTCGAATCGCAGCAGATTGCGTGCTCGGAGAACATACAGCTCAAGTCCGAACGAAGACGGGGATTTCCGAATACCGAACGTTCTTTGTAGGTGCTCTGCCTGCGGTCGATGAAAAAGAGCCAAATACAGATTTCGCAGTACCACAAGCAATTGCCATCAACAGCACTGTGGTTGGGACTGTTGAGAATGAAGATGTCGATTACTTTATCGTCGAGGCAAAAAAGGGGGATCGGCTTTCTGTCGAAGTCGAAGGCATGCGATTTGGGCAAACACTGTTCGATCCATACATTGCCATTCTGAATGACAAGCGGTTTGAATTGTCTGCTGAGGATGATTCGCCGTTGCTAAAACAAGACGCAGCGACGTCGATCGTCGTTCCCGAAGACGGCAAATACATTATTGAAATGCGCGACAGCGCTTATGGTGGAGATGGAAACTGCCGTTATCGGTTACACATTGGAAATTTCCCTCGTCCGATGTCTGTGTTCCCGGCCGGTGGTAAAGCTGGTGAGCCGCTGGAAGTGACATTGATTGGCGATGCCAACGGTCCAATTGCCAAACAAGTAACACTCACCGACAACGGTAATTCTGAATCACTGATCTTTACTGAAGACGCAACTGGAATTACACCGTCTGGTCATGTCATGCGCGTTTCGTCGGTGCCAAACGCATTGGAGGCAGAACCTAACAACGGCTTTGAAAATGCCACGCCGGTCGCTGCGTTTCCATCTGCGTTTAATGGAATTCTGCAGGAGCCCGGTGACGTTGATGTTTATAAATTCACTGCAAAAGCCGGACAGGTTTTTGAAGTCGAATGTTACGGGCGAAGAATACGATCACCAATTGATCCGGTGATGAATTTGTATAAAGCCAATGGTGAAGGAATCACAGGCAACGATGATTCACGCGGACCTGACAGCTATTTTCGATGGCAGGTTCCTGCCGACGGTGATTATGCCATTCGTATTGCCGACCACCTGCAGCGTGGTGGTCCTGAGTTTGTGTATCGCGTCGAGTTTCAGGAAGTGAAGCCGTCGTTGATGCTTGGCATTCCGCGCTTGGCACGCTATTCACAGACTCGCCAGCAAATCTATGTCCCACGCGGAAATCGCTTTGGAACGATCATCTCAGCCGAACGAATCAACTTCGGAGGTGAATTGACCGTCGATGGAATTCAGTTGCCGCCAGGCATTACAATGACCGCGTTGCCAATGCCAGCCAATCTGAACGTCATGCCGGTCGTGTTTGAATCTGCCGCCGACGCGCCGTTAACCGGGGCGCTTGTTGATTTTCGTATGAAGACGACAGACCCAAGTCTGGTCGTCTCTGGCAAGTTTTCGAACCGAGCTGACTTTGTGATCGCTGGACCAGGTCAATCACTTTACGTTTGGAAAGATGTCGATCGTCTTCCAGTAGCGACAATTGAAGAGTTGCCTTTCAAGCTCGACCTGGTACAGCCGAACGTACCAATCGTGCGCAATGGAATGATGCTGCTGAAGATCGTCGCAACTAAGAAAGAAGGCTGGGATGAAGCCATCAGCATTCAATTCCCGTTTCGATCTCCCGGCATCGGAGCGAACAGCGAAATCGCGATTGCAAAAGGGCAAACCGAAGGTCTCTATCAGATCAACGCGGACGCCAATGCGGCTCTGGGAAAATGGCCGATCTATGCGATCGGTTCAGCCAATATCAACGGGGCCAGCTGGGCGTCGACGCAGATGGCGTCGTTGGAAGTTACTGAGCCTTACGTGGGTATGACGGTTCAGCGATCATCGGTAGAACAGGGCAAAGAGACAGATATTGTTGTTGATGTTCAGGTGCTGAAAGAACTGAAAGCCCCGGCAACTGTCACGCTCTTAGGATTGCCACACAAGGTGACCGCAGAACCATTGCAGGTCACGGCGGAAACAAAAGAACTGGTTTTCAAGGTCAAGACAGAAATGGACAGCCCTGAAGGCACACATAAGAATATCTTCTGCCAGGTCACGGTCACTGAAAATAACGAGAGCATCATTCACGCTCGAGTTGGTGACTCAGAACTGCGCATTGATAAGCCGTTGCCGCCAAAGCCCGCTGCAGCAACACCAGCTCCAATGCCCGCTGCAGTCGCGGCTGCTCCCGTCCCAATGCCAGTTGCTCCACCCGCCGAAAAGCGATTGACTCGACTGGAAAAACTACGTTTGGAATCTCAAAAGAAGAGCGAAGGTCAGTAAGGACGCTGTAAGTCTAGTTGAGAGCTCGTGATCCAGGTGACATCACAATTTGTGGCGAAACCATTCTAAGCCAACGGATAATTTTCGATGAAAATGATTTCAAAAACTCTGGTCATGCTGTCGGCTTTGCTGCCACTGTGTTCTGAGGTACTGGCGGATGACACAGCACCAGTATCGATCAGTGTTGCACCGATGAATATTCATCTGTCTGCAGTACGTGATCGCCAAAGCGTGATTATTCAGGCTGTAATGCCTAATGGTCTGACATATGACGTCACTGACAAAGCCATAATGACCATTGCGAGTGAAGCACAAATTCGCAAGGACGGTGCAACGTTTTACCCTGTCGCTGACGGCGAAACCAAGCTAACGGTTGCCTATGGCGGTCATTCAGTCGAAGTTCCTGTCGTCGTGCAATCCTCTCAGGTTGATCCACCGATCAGTTTCAGACAGGATGTCATGCCAGTCTGGATGAAATCCAGCTGTAATAACGGAAGCTGTCATGGTGCCGCTCGAGGTAAGGACGGATTTCGTTTGTCGCTGTTTGGGTTCGATCCGGAAGGCGATCACTATCGTCTGACACGAGAAATTCCCGGCCGACGAATCAATCTAGCCCTTCCAGCAGAGAGTCTGCTGATGGAAAAATCAGCGGGCGTCGTACCACATACCGGTGGCAAACGTTTCGAAGCAGGCAGCGAACACTACGGTACTGTTTTGCGCTGGCTTCAATCTGGTGCTCCGAACGATGCTGGCGCGGTTCCCTCCGTCGTTTCAGTAGAATTATATCCCAAAGATGCGGTCATGGACGGAGAAGGGGAGACTCAGCGACTGACGGTACGAGCGAAGTATTCTGATGGCAGTGACCGTGATGTCACGAACCTGGCATTCTTCAGTTCCAATAATGAAACCAGTGCGGAGATCGCTCAAACCGGAATCGTCACGGCACATGCGCGGGGCGAAGCCTTCATCATGGCTCGGTTTGACACGCATACCGTAGGATCGCATTTCATCATCCTGCCAAAAGGTTTGCAGTACGAAGACCCGAAGACGCCTGCATTAAATTACATCGACACGCTTGTTCATGACAAACTTCGCAAACTCCGCATCATTCCGTCTGAAATTTGCACAGATGAAGAGTATATGCGTCGCGTCTTTATCGATATCACAGGAACCCTGCCAAGCGTAGATGAACATCAGTTTTTTGTCACGGACACAAATCCACTCAAACGCGAAAAACTTGTCGATGATCTTTTGAAACGCAAGGAGTTCGTTGATATCTGGGTCATGAAATGGGCTGAGATTCTGCAGGTTCGAACGATTGCAAATCGTGTCGAAAAGAAGCCAATGCTGGCGTATTTTAACTGGCTGCGAGAGAAAATCGCAAGCAACACTCCAACCGACCAGATGGTGCGCGAGATTCTGGGAGCTAGTGGCGGATCGTTCTCCAATCCGGCGACGAACTACTATCAAACCGAAACGGAAACCCTGAAGGTGGCAGAAAATGTCGCACAAGTGTTTATGGGGATGAGGATTCAATGTACCCAGTGCCACAACCATCCGTTCGACCGCTGGACGATGAATGACTATTACAGCTTCGCTGCGTTCTTTGCTCAGATCGGTCGCAAACAGGGTGAAGATCCACGCGAAACAATCATCTTCAATTCGGGCGGAGGCGAAGTAAAACATCTCGTCGGTGGCGTTGTTATGAAGCCGAAGTTCCTTGGTGGTATTGAACCAGACGTTGCTGGAAAAGACCGTCGCGAAGTTCTTGCTCAATGGCTAGCCTCGCCTGAAAATCCATATTTTGCCAAGAATCTGGCCAACATCGTGTGGTCGCATTTTCTTGGCCGGGGAATCATTCAGGAGGTTGACGATGTGCGTGTCAGCAATCCTGCGGTGAACGCTGAGTTGCTGGATGAACTTGGAAAGCGATTTACCGAATACAACTACGACTTCCGGAAGTTGGTGCGTGATATATGCACTTCCAGAACTTATCAACTTTCAACCAAACCAAATGAGTCGAATGCATCTGATCATCGCAATTTTGCCCACTCAGAACTGCGACGCATTCGTTCAGAAGTCATGCTGGACTGCATTAGCGAAGTGACAAGCACTCAGGATAAATTTCCAGGCCTTCCTACCGGAGCTCGAGCTGTTCAGATTGCAGACGGAAACACAGCAACGTACTTCCTGACGACATTTGGACGCGCCAAGCGGGAAACGGTTTGTTCCTGCGAAGTGAAGATGGAACCAAATCTTTCACAGGCCCTGCATTTGATCAACGGAGACACTTCCAACGCCAAGATTCAGCAGGGCGGTTTGGTAACACAGCGACTTGTTGAAAACAAGACACCTGCAGAGATCATTTCCGAGATGTATATTCGATGTTTTTCACGTGGGCCATCAGCGGAAGAAACGGCTTCTCTTGTTGCGATCGTGAATGAACAGGAAAACAAGAAGGAAGCTCTGGAAGACATCTTCTGGTCCATGCTGAATTCTAAAGAGTTCCTGTTTAACCACTAATTTCCAGCAGAATATAGTGTTGGATACTCATCCTAAGCCAACGTTTTGGCAGTTAGAATTGAACCGGTTGTGCCCATTTGAAGGTTCTAATGGCGGGCTATGGTGGGAGTTTTTTGTCTGAATAGACTTTGTGGGCGGAAGAATTCGGCAGAATATGCCGATAAGCAAAGATATGAGTCTATGAAGTTCGGGATGCACGCAGTCTAGTGAGTTGATGTCTATCTGGTTAAGTTCTTTGAAACATTTGAACTTGGTTAGCCGCTGTGTTTATGGCCGTTTTTATTTCTCTTATCTCAAGAGTTTTAGAGCCTTGAGTATCAGGCAGTCTTAAATCAGCCGTTGTTGAGAGAGGTCCGTTTTATGCTTCGTCGTTCTTCCTTTCTGCCACAGTTTTCAGCCGGATTGGCTGCCATTGCTGTTCAACTCTTTTCAGCTGTAAGCTCTGCTGATGATAAAGTGAATTTCGAAGAACACGTCAAACCAATCTTTCGGGATAAGTGTTTGAGTTGTCACAATACGAACAAGAAAAGCTCGGATCTTGACCTGTCTTCATACTCATCAATGATGCAGGGTGGAGCGTCCGGTGCTTCTGTTCAGGTTGGCGATTCGGGTGCCAGCTATCTCTACAGCTTGATTTCGCATCAGAGCGAACCGTTCATGCCGCCTAACGCGGACAAGCTTCCAGACGCCACTTTGGAACTCATTAAGAAGTGGATTGATGGGGGAGCTCCGGAGACCTCTTCCAGTAAAGTCATGCTGCCAAAAAAGAAGAACGCGGCCATGACTGTGGATGTCGCTGCAGGAGCGCGACCTGAAGGCCCGGCTCCGATGCCGGACGTGCTGACTGTCGAGCCAGTTGTTTATACCGCCGCAACGACCGCCGTTTCTGCGATCGCAACAAATCCATGGTCCAAATTGGTTGCAGTGGCCGGTCAGAAACAAGTCGTGCTTTATCACACGGAAACTCTTGAGCCGCTGGGTGTGCTCGCATTCCCTGAAGGTACGCCGCGAGTTCTCAAATTCAGCCGCAACGGCGCATTGTTGCTGGCGGGTGGTGGCCACGGTGCTGCTAAGGGATTGTGCGTTGTTTGGGATGTTAAAACTGGCGAACGAGTCATGACAGTTGGTGACGAACTCGACGAAGTTCTGGCGGCCGACATTAGTGCGGATCAGTCTCTTGTCGCGTTAGGTGGGCCCGGAAAAATTGTCCGTGTCTACAACACGTCGAACGGTGAACTTGCCTATGAGTGTCGCAAACATACCGATTGGATTTACTCTCTGGAGTTCAGCCCAGACGGTGTGCTCCTTGCCACGTCCGACAGAAATGGTGGACTGCACGTCTGGGAAGCGCAGACGGGCCGCGAATACCTGACACTACCTGGTCATACTGCTGCTGTGACATCCGTCTCATGGCGAATCGATGGAAATGTCCTGGCCTCCGCCAGCGAAGACACCACCGTGCGTCTGTGGGAAATGGAAAATGGCGCCCAGATTAAGTCGTGGGCAGCGCATGGTGGCGGCGTGTCCTCGGTGGAATTCACTCGAGATGGAAGACTCGTGACTTCAGGCCGCGACAAAGTCACCAAGCTGTGGGACGGCAACGGTGCCGCTTTGAAGGATTTTGAAGCCTTCAGCGATCTCGCTCTGCAGGCAACTCACTGCGATGAAACGAACCGTATCATCGCTGGTGACTGGACCGGGGAAATTCGAGTTTGGAATGCCGCCGATGGAGTAAGAGTCGGGCAATTGACTCCAAATCCGCCAACTCTTGAAGCACGTCTGGCGGCCACGCAAGGGCAAGTGGCTCCCGCGCAGGCGAAGCTGTTAGCGGCCACGGCTGAGCTTGATGCTGCAACCGCCGCTCAAACGGCCCAGCAAGTCAAGATTGACGCGTCAAATGTGGCCTACACCGGGGCACAGAAAAAAGTAGTCGATCAAACGGCGTTGATTGTGGCGGAAGAACAAAAATTGGTCGCTGATCAAACAGCGGATCAGACTTTGACGGCCAGTGTGGCGGCACTGCAAAAAGCCATTCCAGAACTGAAAGCTGCTGCTGAAAAATCTGCAGCTGTGTCAGAGATGATGAAGGCAGATGAAGACCTGAAGAAAGTTGTTGAACAACTCACGACTCAAGTTGCTGCTCGTGAAGCTGAGTTTAAGAAGTCTGAAATCGATTTGGCTGCTGTGAAGGTCAATATCGAAAACCTGACAAAGAACATCGCAGCACAAAAACAGCAACTGACGGCCGATGAACAAGCTGTCGTCGCAACGAAGACCACAGTTGATACGGAGACAGCCGCACTTCCGCCGTTCCAGCAAGCGACTGCCGTTAAGGAACAGGCACTGGCAGTTGCTCAGCAGGAACTAAATCGTACGAATGCACTGGTTGTCCGCTGGCAGCACTACATTGGCCTGCGAGATGAACTGGCCCTTCTGGATGCTGCGAAAGCGAAGCGAGATTCCGTTCAATTAACATCACTGGAGGCTCAGGCAGCTTTGACTGAAAAGCAGCAAATAATTGCTGAGGCTCAAAAGGCAATGCAGGAGGCTCAGGTCGTTGCGACAGCCAACGATCAAAAAGTGAAAGATCTGACGGCCAGTATCGTTGCAACTGATGCTCAAAAGGTTGCTCTGCTGGAGGTCATGAAGAAGACTCAAACAGCGGTCCCAATGCTGAAGGCAGCGTTGGAGCAGGTGAAAGCGGCGTTGGCGGCGTTGCCGGAAAATGCTGAGATCAAGTCTACCACAGAAAATCTTGCCGTAATGGCAGATCGTCAGGAAAAATCCATTGTTACAATCACAGAACAAGTGACGGCAATGGAGACTTCGATGGCGACTGCAAAGACCGAAATGGAAGTGGCAGCAAAGACCGTCGTTACAGCCACTGAGACAATGAAGAGTGCCGAACAGACAGTGCAGAAAATCGTCGCGGAAGTCCCGGCGATTGAAGCTGTGGTCACTTCCACAACTGCAGAACTGACAACCGCCGAACAGGCCGTGCAGGCCGCTGCAACGGTTGTTGAAACGCGACGTCAGCAATTGCGACCTCAGCTGCAGTTGACATCTGCAAACTGATTTTTCAACTCGCGAACTAATTTCTAAAGTAGGACGGGACTGGAGTCCCGTCCTACAGCATCGAACAGTCCCCGCAGGCTTCGTGCTATTTCAAGCCTCGACGTTTCAGCAACGCCTCCACGGTGGGCTCGCTGCCGCGAAATGCTTTGTAAGAATCCATAGGTTCACGGCTACCGCCAACCGACAAAATTGTGTCGCGAAACCGTTGACCGTTTTCGCGAGTCAGTCCACCGTGAGACAGCATGTACGCGAATGCATCCGCCGCCAGAACTTCGCTCCACAGGTAAGCGTAGTAGCTGCTGGAATAACCGCCGGCCCAGATGTGTGCGAAGTAAGCCGTTCGATAACGCGGTGGAACGGCCGAGTAGTCGATCCCGTATTTCTTTAATGCGGCGGTTTCGAATTTTTCTGCGTCCGCAGGAATCTCTTCTGATGTTAAAGTGTGCCATTCCAGATCCAGGAGTGCTGCCGCCAGATACTCCAGCGTGTCGAATCCTTTGTTGAATTGATTTGCCCGGATCACTTTATCGAGCAACTCTTTGGGAA